>ENA-UOJC01001298-UOJC01001298.1-human-gut-metagenome-genome-assembly--contig:-C104-NODE-1298-length-35349-cov-7.626934_pt1 | contig 35349 bp, 30 predicted proteins | sample MGYA00242339_ERZ723886 | MGnify/ENA metagenome assembly ERZ723886 | reverse complement strand
GACCCTCTGCTCCCAAAGCAGATGCGCTACCAGGCTGCGCTACGCTCCGACAAGCCTTAGATTCTACGCCTTTTTTGCTATGAAAAGTGAAAAGCGTGCCAGCATCAAGCATTCATGGCACATCATGTGCAAAGCAATCTGAATAGACCGAAGTTTTACAACATGCGTTTGCCCCTGCGCCCTCTTCCTGCCTATCTGCTCACCCTGCTCATTGCCTTTGCGGCAGCCCAGCTGTTTGTGTGGTGGCATGTGCCACTGCCCTGGCTGACCGGCCCGTTGCTGGTGACGGGCGTGCTGTCCGTCATGCAGCTGCCCGTGCTCAGCCTGAACCGCATGCGCAACCTGGCCCAATGGGCCATGGGCTCTGCGCTGGGCATGTATTTTTCGTCGGAGATCCTGGGGCTGCTGGCCCAGCTGTGGTGGGCCGTGGGGCTGGCCGTCATGTTTTCGCTGGGGCTGGGCTTGTTCAGTGCCCGGTTCATTGCGTGGTGCAACCGTGGTAACGACGGCTTCCACAGCCCGGAGCAATTGCACTCCACCGCCTACTTTTCGGGGGTGATTGGGGCTGCCTCGGAAATGTCCATCCTGGCGGAGCGCAGCCAGGCCAGAACCGATCTGGTCGCCGCCAGCCACAGCCTGCGGTTGATGCTGGTCACACTGTGCGTGCCTTTTCTCGTGGCCCTGATTGAGCGTGAAGTTCCCGCCGCCAGCCTCCCTAGCGCACCACTGGCACTGAGCTTTCAACCTGCAGGCTTTGCGCTGTTTGCGCTGCTCACTGCGGCTGGCGTGGCGGTGTTTCAGTGGCTCAGGCAACCCAACCCATGGTTTCTGGGGCCGTTCGCAGCTTCCGTCATCATGGCTTTGTGTGATCTGCAGCTTTCCGCCCTGCCACCAGGCCTGAGCAACGCTGCACAGCTGGTCATCGGCATCAGTCTTGGTGTGCGCTTTAACCGCCAGTTTCTGAAGAGCGCGCCGCGCTGGGCTTTGAGCATTACGCTGCTGACGCTGGGGCTGATCGCGCTGTGTGCCGGGTTTGCCTGGCTGCTGTGGCAATGCATAGATCTGGACTACACCTCGCTGCTGCTGGCCACTGCACCGGGTGGCATTGTGGAAATGTCCATCACTGCCAAGATTTTTGCGCTGTCCGTGCCCGTGGTCACATCGTTTCAGGTCACGCGCCTGATTGCCGTGCTGCTGCTCACCGAGCCTTTGCACCGCTGGCTCTATGTACGAAAAACATAAGCCAAATTGACCTCTAGCGCTTATGCAGCAAGCGCTGGCAGCTATAAAAAAAGCGCTTCACCAGGAAGCGCTTTTTCGTGATTAGCAGATGCTGTCTGCGACTCAGCCCGCCTTGGGCAGCTTGCCGTCACGCAGCAATGCGTAGACCAGCTCCACAAAATACTGCACGCCCTTGGGCAATACGTTGTCGTTGAAGTCGTACTTGGGGTTGTGCAGCGAGGCACTGTCTTCACCATTGCCCATCCAGATATAGACACCGGGGCGGGTCTGCGACATGAAGGAAAAGTCTTCCGAGGCCATGCTGGGCTTCAGATCGCGGCGCACATTGCCTTCGCCCAGCACCTGGGTCAGTACCTCGGCGCAGATGTCAGCATGCTCGGGGTGGTTGATGGTGGCGGGGTAGCTCACGCGGTAGTCCAGCTGTGCCTCCAGACCATGCAGGGTGCAGGTAGCGGCAATGGCATTACGAAAGCGCTGCTCAATCCGGGCGCGCTGCTCCATGTCAAAGCAGCGCACGGTGCCGCGCAGCTTGATGACTTCGGGCATGACGTTGTAGGTATCGCCTGCGTTAAAGCTGGTCACACTCAGCACGGCAGGCTTGTGCACTTCCTGCTCACGGGCAATCAGTGCGGGCAGCTGCGTCACCAGCTGGCAGGCGGCCAGCAATGCATCTTTGCCCAGATGCGGCATGGCGGCGTGGCAGCCCTTGCCCGTCAGTGTCAGGTCAAAAATGTCAAAGGCTGCCATCACGGCGGTGCTGTGCACGGCTGCCGTGCCCACGGGCAGGCCGGGCCAGTTGTGCATGCTGTAGACCGCATCCACGGGGAAGCGCTCAAACAGGCCCTGCTCAATCATGGTGCGTGCACCGCCCTCGTTTTCTTCGGCAGGCTGGAAGATAAAGTGCACCGTACCCGCAAAGTCAGGGTTGGAGGCCAGGGCCTGCGCTGCGCCCAGCAGCATGGTGGTGTGACCGTCGTGGCCGCAGGCGTGCATGCGGCCTTCGTTGACAGACTTGTGCTCGCAGTTGTTGAGCTCCTGCACATGCAGGGCATCCATGTCTGCGCGCAGGCCAATCGATGGGCCATCGCCACGCTTGCCGCGCAGCACAGCCACCACGCCCGTGCCAGCCAGTCCCGTGTGTACTTCCAGGCCAAAGCTTTGCAGCAGCTCAGTCACACGCTGGCTGGTACGGTGCTCCTGGTAGGCGGTTTCGGGATGGCGGTGAAAGTCATGCCTCCATGCCTGCAGCGTTTGCTGACCGGGCCACTTGATGGTGTTCATGACAGATTCCTCTTGTTCAAAAAATCAAAGTTGATAGCAATATACGCTTGCAGCAATGCCAGCGCAGCCCCAAACAAAATGCCTCGCAGCACATCGGGATGTACTGACGAGGCATAGATCACATCGGTGGTGATGACCGCCTTACATATTGCTCACAAAGAACTGTGCGATCACCGCAGCCGCCAGGAAGACACCGGCATTGGCCATCAGCGAGACCACCACAATGCGCCAGCCCAGGCGGCGGAAGGCGGGAATGTCCTTGGCCAGCGACAGACCCGCAAAAGTCAGCATGGGCGTAATCATGGCCAGGAAGCTCACCTTGCTGGTAATCGCTGCCACCTCTGCCGCATAGGGCACGGCAGGGAAAGTCAGCGCCATGGCCACAAAAGAAATCCAGCACACCGCAGGCAGCTTGCGGCCAGTACCCATATAGATCAGATCACCCACCAGTACCACAGCAACGATGAGTGCGATGCCAGGCAGTGCATCCAGCATGGGGATGCCGTAGCCGATCTGGTTGCCCACCAGCACCAGGAAACCCACATACACCCATGCCAGCAGACGCATGCCCAGGTTCAGCGCAGGCACATGCACCACTTCATGCGCAGCAGGTGCCGCCTCCTGCACCGCCACTGCCTTGCGATTGCGGCCCAGAATAGGCTCCAGGAAACGATAGGCACGTACGGCCAGAGGCAGGGAGATAAACAGCGTCAGATACGTACCCAGCGTGGTGGCGATCAGGTTGGCCGCAGCAGCAAAAGTCGCAATGTCATTCGCACGCTCTGGGTATTGCGCAGAGATGGCTCCCACCGCCGCCGCCGTCATGCTGCCCGAGCCCACGCCCGCGCCCATGCCCAGCGCGATGGGGTGGAAAATGCCCAGGCTGGCCACAAAGCCCGCCAGCAGCGAGATAAAGATGGCGCCAATCAAAGTGCCAGTGATGTATTCCGCCAGCACGCCGCGGCCTTCGGGCGAGTCCATGCCAAAGCGCTCACCCACAATGGCCAGACCGGGCTCACGGCCAATCGAGAACGTTGCACCAATGGCTTCGCGCTTGATGCCCAGCAGCAGCGCCACTGGCATACCCAGCAGCACGCAGCCAATCAGGTTGCCCAGCTCCTGCAGCGCCAGGCCCCAGCCCACCTTGGCCAGCTGCGGCAGCGAGCCACCTACCATCAGGCCCAGCTTGGCAATGAACAGGAACAGTGCGCACGACAGCACAGCTGCCGCCAGGTGCTGGCTGTGCAGCCCCAGGCTCAAGGGCTTGGGCATGCGCTTGGCGAGCAGGCCCAGAATCAGGCCAATCAGCAGCGCCCAGATCATGGGCAGCAACACCACCTTGCCTACACCCAGCTCAATGGGCAGTGGCCCCAGCCACTCGGACAAAGCGGCAATCACCAGTGCCAGTGCAAACACCTGCATGATGCTGCCGGCGCTGATGCCGGGCTGGGCCGAAGCGGCCTTTGGAACGTTGGAAGTCATCGATTTTCCTTTTGCGCGGCTGCCTGCGCAGTCCCACGCGCTGATATTGAACAAACCGTTCGGCCGCACCCACAACTACGCTGGTTATGCACACGGACCACTGTCAATGACTATATCTGCGCATAGATTGCACTTTATTAGTTTTGCGTTCTGAAAATTAGAACAAAATACCAGTTGCTGCCCCGTTCTCTCGTAAGTCATCACTTTCTGCTGCACATGCTCGCCTTTCACGATTCCCGTGCTCGTTATTTGTATGAGGCTGTAACTTCTGGCAGCGTGCGCCATGCTGCAGAAAAGCTGGGCATCGTGCCTTCTGCCGTCAGCCGCCAGATTGCACTGCTGGAAGAAGAGCTGGGGCTGGTGCTGCTCGAGCGTCACCGCAGCGGCGTGGTGCCCACGGCAGCGGGGCTGCTGCTGCTGGACTACTACCGCCAGCATCTGGCCCACCAGCACGACATGCTGGCCAAGATTGAAGCCCTGCGCGGCCTGCACACCGGCACTGTGAGCGTGGTCAGCGGTGAAGGCTTTGCCCAGGAACTGGTGCAGGGGCCGCTGCAGCAGTTTCGCCAGCAGCACCCTGGCATCTCGGTATCGCTGGAGGTGTATGGCACCAACGAAATCATGCGCCGCGTGCGCGAAGACCAGGCCGAGCTGGGACTGGTGTACTACGCCCCGGCAGATCCCATGGTGCAGGTGCGTGCCAGCGCGCTGCAGCCCATGCATGCCATCGTCGCCAGCAACCACCCGCTGGCCAGCCAGCCCATGACCTCGCTGCACGAGCTGCAGCAATGGCCCGTTGCCCTGCTGCAGGGCGTGTACGGCATTCGCCAGCTGGTGGAATATGCAGAGCAGACCGACCAGCTGCGGCTGAGCCCTGCGCTGACCAGCAACCTGATCAGCGTACTGCTGCACTTTGTCGGCAGCGGCCAGGGCGTCACCCTGCTGCCCCAGTGCGCCGTCACCACCGAACTGGCACAGGGCCTGGTGCGCGCCGTGCCTATCGACAACCCCGCCTTTGCCCATGCGCAGATGCAGCTCATCACGCGCACAGGCCGCCAGCTTTCACCAGCTGCCAATCGCTTTCTGCGGTTTTGCCTGCAGGGTATGGCTGCCTTCCAGCAGCAGGCTGCTGAGACTTAAAAATTAATAGCTGTCAGCGCTTATTTTTCGGGCATTAGCAGCCATTTTTATTAAATTTTTATATCTTCACTGCCAGCATGGGCCACAGTGACAGCAGCAGCAAAGCAGCCATCGCAGCATTGAAGATGCGCAACGCCCGGCGCGACTGCAGCCAGCGGCCAATCGCGCTGCCAAACAGTGTCCATACGCTGATGCAGGGGTAGTTCACCAGCGGCATCAGCAGTGCACTCAGCAACAGGCTGGGCCAGTACGCCTGTGGCGAGGTATAGGCTGCCACCACACCAATACTCATCAGCCATGCCTTGGGGTTCACCCACTGAAAGGCTGCGGCCTGCCAGAAGTTCAGAGGCTGAACTCTGCCGCCCTGGGTCTGCATGCGGCCAGCGCTTGCAATCTTCCATGCCAGCCAGATCAGGTAGGCCGCCCCCAGCCACTGCACTGCGGTATAGAACTGGGGCTGCTGCGTAAACACAGCCCCCAGCCCTGCGCCTACCATCAGCAGCTGCACCGATGCACCCACTGAAATCCCCAGCATATGCGGCACGCTGCGCTGGTAGCCAAAGTTGGCACCAGAGGCCGTGAGCATCACATTGTTCGGCCCCGGCGTGATGGAGCTCACCACAATAAACATCACCAGCGGCAACCAATGGTTGGAAGACGACAAATCCAGCGGCAGATTCATGCAGACACCTCGTAGCAAAATCATCACAAGGCTTGCATGCTAGGCGCAATTACCCATACAGTTGCCATACAGTTATTCCACTCACTTTAGAGACTGTATGGCCTCAAACACCCGAACAGTACGCCCCCAAACCGCTGACAGCAGCAACGCCTTGGGCTGGCAACCCCTGCGCGGCAGCGACAGCCCGCCGCTGGTCGAGCAACTGGTGCAGCACTGCCAGCAGCTGCTGGGCAACCACAGCCTGCGTGCGGGCACCCGCATGCCTTCTGTTCGCCAGCTGGCAGACAGCGCAGGCGTGAGCCGCGACACCGTGGTGCAGGCCTATGACAGGCTGGTCGCGCTCGGTTTATTGCATTCGCGCCCCGGTGCTGGATTTTTTGTGAGCACCCAGCGCAGGCTGCATGCGCCCTCCACCCCTGAAATGCCCAGTCTTTCTGCAGGACAGGCTTTTGACACCCCCTTTTTGCTGCGCAGCATGTTCCGCAGCCATGGACAGGTGCAGTTTGACGGCAGCACCGGCCTGCTGCCCCAGAGCTGGATGGACCACGACATGCTCAACGCCGCCGTACGCGCCGTGGGCCGCAGCGCAGGCATGCAACTGCTGGGCTATGGCGAGCCACAGGGATACGCGCCGCTGCGCCAGCAAATCAGCGCCATGCTGCTGGCGCAAGGGCTGCAGATAGACCCTGAACTGGAGCTGATGACCGTCACCGGCGTCACCCAGGGCATGGATTTGATCTTGCGCAGCACCCTGCGCGCGGGCGACGCCGTGCTGGTGGAGGACCCCGCCTGGTTCATGGTGTTTGGCATGCTGCGCGCGCTGGGCGTACAGGTGCTGCCCGTGCCACGTCTGCGCGATGGCCCTGATCTGGAAGTGCTGGAGCGCCTGGCCAGGGCGCACCGGCCCAAGCTCTTGATCACTAACACCGTGGTGCACAACCCCACGGGCTTTGGCCTTTCTCTGCCCGTGGCCTATGACGTGCTGCGCCTGGCCGAGCAGCACAACTTTCTGATTCTGGAAGACGACACCTATGCAGACTTTGTGCCACAGCCCATGCGCCTGGCGACGCTGGATCGGCTGCGCCGTGTGCTGCTGATTGGGGGCTTTTCCAAGACACTGGCTGGCAGTCTGCGCGTGGGCTATGTGGCCGCACAGCCCGAGCGCATTCGCGCGCTGACGGATGCCAAGCTGCTCAGCGGCCTGACCAGCCCGGAGCTGGGCGAACGCGTGGTGCACCGCATCCTTGCCGATGGCCAGTACCGCAAGCATGTACAGCGCCTGCGCGAACGGGTGGACACGGCCCGCCAGCGCTGCCTCAAGCTCGTGGAGAACATGGGCTTGGTCGTGCACCAGGAGCCACTGGCCGGCATGTTTATCTGGGCCGATGCAGGGCGCGATACCGAAGTGCTGGCACGGCAGATGGCAGCGCAAGGGGTTTTACTGGCACCGGGGGTGTTGTTTTCTGCCAATCAACAGGGGTCAACCATGTTGCGGTTGCCGGTGTCGATCACTGATTCAGACATTTCTCTACTTCTCAATGAGCCAAGAATGTGGCTTTTTCCGCTTAAGTGAACGGCATTACTCTCGATGAACTGCTTTTCAACTGACCCCGCCCACGACACCACCCATCTCACCCGTGTCTGGGCCACTGCCCAAACCCTGCTGCAAGACCACCCCGAAGCAGATGCCGAAGTGGTGCACGCTGCCTGCCTGTGGCATGACTGTGTGAATCTGCCCAAAAACCATCCGCAGCGGGCACAGGCTTCGCGCATGGCGGCAGAAAAAGCAGTCGCTGCGCTGCGAGAGCGAGGCTTTCCCGCGCACAAGCTCGATGCCGTGGCCCATGCGATTGAGGCCCATAGCTTTTCGGCAGGTATTGCGCCACAGACCATAGAGGCAAAGATCGTGCAAGATGCTGACCGGCTCGATGCCCTTGGCCCTGTAGGCATTGCACGCATGTTCAGCGTGGGCGGTCAGCTGGGCCGTGCGCTGGCCCACCCCACCGACCCGCTGGCGCAGCAGCGCCCGCTCGATGATGTGACGTACACGCTGGACCATATCGAGGTCAAGCTCGCCACCCTGCCCGCCAGCATGCAGACCGCAGCCGGAAGGCGGCTGGGAGAGGAGCGCATGGCCTGGATTCGCAGCTTTCAGGCAGCGTTTGTGCAGCAGTGGCTGCCTGCGGCAACGCCCTGACCTTTCCCGCAGCATGCCTAACTGGTGACGCCCTTGCGCAGCCAGCGCTGTACGCCTCGTACTGCCTGCAGCGTGGAACCTCACGGCACTTTGCTGTCCTGCAGCGGCGCCAGGAACGCAGGCATGTACAGCGGTGGATACGGCCCACCAGCACCGCCTGAAACTGGTGAAAAGCATGGGCCTGTTCGTGCACCAGAAGCCACGGGCCAGCATGTTTATCTGGGCCGACGCCGGGCGCGATACCCAAGTGCTGGACCGCCAGAGGCCACGCAAAGGGAGCGACTGGCGCAGGAGGTGTTGTTTTATGCCTATCCGCAGAGTGCAATGATGTTGCGGTGGCAAGTGCCAGTGGGTGATGATCCAAGGTCACGCAGTGCTTATTGCTCCTCCCCCCCTCAGCTGCGTCTTTCTCCTGCCCCCCGCGTTATGACCCCTTCCAGCCCTCCCGCCAAAAGTTTTCGTACCCACATTGCGCTGGTATTTGGCAGCTTTACGGCATTGCTGACCATCGCACTGTGTCTGCTGTGGGGGGAAATCCTCAAACTGCGCCTGCAGCAACAAGCCGCGACCCGCCTGAACATGGTCGCGCACAACACCGTGGCCTTGCTGCACGAAGAAATCAGCCAGCAAAGCCACCGCACACAAGTGCTGGCACGTGCCAAAGAACTGTGGGAAAGCGGCCTGGATGCCGACAGCGTACGCACCATGCTTGACCGCGTGCAGCATATCAACCCACACAACGTCTGGATTGGCGTCGCTGATACACAAGGCACGGTACGCAATGCCACACAAGGCATGCTGCAAGGTGTGAATGTGGCTGCACGCCCCTGGTTTCAGGAAGGCATGAGCACACCCTTTATCAGCGAAGTGCACCCCGCCAAGCTGCTGGCAGATTTGCTGCCACGCAGCATGACCGGCGAGCCCTTGCGTCTGGTGGACTTCTCGGCCCCCATCTACCACCCAGACGGCCATATTGCGGGTGTGCTGGGCGTGCACGTCAGCTGGGACTGGATACGCGATTCGGTAGAGCGCCTGCTCCAAGGGCCTGGTACGGAGCTGCAGCAAAGCGTATTTATCTTCGACCGCCAGGGGGCGCTGATTTATGCACCGGCAGGAGTCATGGCTCCCTACACCGACTTAGGCCAAAGCTTGCCGCTGCAAGGCAAGCAACTACAAGATGCGCTGACTGGTGCGCCGGTATCCGCCATCTGGAAAGACAGGCCCCAGCCTTATCTGACCACGGCAGTCCAGCTGCCAGCTACAGTCACTGACCTGGGCTGGTGGATCGTAGCGCGCCAGCCGCTGGAAATGGCCTATGCCGATGCCAACCGCGTGATCTGGATGGCCCTGGCAGCTGGTTTGTTCCTAGGGCTTCTGGGCGCATTGATCGCTTGGCGCTTGGCCAAGCACGTCAGCGATGACCTCAAGACCCTGGCCCAGGCGGCAGGCCGCATCCATGCTGGTGCGGTAGATACCCCCCTGCCACTCATGAACAGCAACCGTGAAGTGCAGTTGCTGAGCGCATCGCTGTCCCACATGACGCAAAAACTGCTGCAGGCCAATGACGAGATGAAGGCGCAAGTGCGCCTGCGTACTCTGGAGCTGCAACAAGCCAATGCGGAGCTGGAACGCCAGGCGACGACCGATCCACTCACACAGCTGCTCAACCGCCGCGGTTTTGAAGCCCGCGCTGCACTGGCTTTGGCCCTGGCCGTTCGCAATGCACGGCCGCTCAGCGTACTGAGCATCGACATCGACTTCTTCAAGCGCATCAACGACACCTATGGTCACGATGTGGGTGATATGGTGCTGCAAGCCTTGGCCCGTACTCTGGCTGAACGCGCCCGCGACTCCGATGTGCTCGCGCGCTTTGGGGGTGAAGAGTTTGTGCTGCTCTTGCCCGACACTGATGCTCAAGGTGCCAAACACATGGCGGAGCATCTGCGCCAAAGCATTGCAGATTTACACCTTGCACCTGTTGGCCACATCACCGTGAGCATTGGCGTAAGCAGCCTGTATCTCGACCAGGCCAGAGACAGCTTGAATGAAATGATCAAGCGCAGCGATGCCGCCTTGTATGCGGCCAAAAACAGTGGCCGCAACAAAGTGTGCTGCAGCGACTGAGCACAAGCCTGCAGCGACAACGCCATCACCGCTGATACCGTGCCCCATCAGATTGAGGGCCCATAGCTTTTCAGCAAGGATTGCGCCGCAGACCAGAGAGGCCAAGCTGGGTGAGGAGCAGATGGCCTGGAGTTGCAGCTTTCAGGCTGCGCTTGTGCAGCAGTGGCTGCCTGCGGCCAGCAACAAAATTTAAGTATAAAAAGTTGCTCTAACGCTTACCCAGAAAGCGCTAGCAGCTATTAATTTATAAGTATTTAGCTTCGTGCAAGCATTGCTGCAAAGCGGAAGGCCCTGTGAACCGCAGCACCGGGCCCTCAAAAGCAGAAAGCAGCGCCATATCCCGTGGGCGCTGAACACTGGGGTAGTGCCATACACGCTGCACAAAGCGCCAGTCCCAGCGCGGCAGCGATGTGGCTGGCACGCCATCGGCACGCTGGCCTTGCCAGCTGCGGCGCAGCACGCGCCACAGGCACAGGCTGCGAGGAAAGTCCAGATAAATCACCGCATCTGCACGTTGCAGACGCTGCGCCAGGCTACTGGGGTAATGGCCGTCCATGATCCAGGCAGGCTGTGCAATGGCCTGTTCCACCGTGCTGCGCCACTGTGCAGCTGCGGGTGGTGTGCCCTGCGCCCAGTACAGGGCATCCAGGTACACCAGTGGCAAAGCCATGCTGCGCGCCAGCTGCCGGGCCAGGGTAGATTTACCGGCTCCGGGGCTGCCAAGGATGAGAATGCGCTGCGCGCCTGCAAGCATGGGGCTCATGCCGCCACTGTAGCCCGGCGGCAGGCATGCACAGGCGAAAAAAATCTGCCACAAGGGCAGATTTTTTTGTCAGCACGCTGCCCTTCCAGGAAAGACAGCGAAATCTGAGTGCTTAGTAACGATCGCGGTCACCGCCGAAACCGCCACCGAAGCCGCCTTCACGGCCGCCGCGGAAACCGCCGCCGCCGTTGTTGCCACGGAAGCCGCCGCCGAAGCCGGCAGGACGCTCTTCACGGGGACGGGCCACGTTAACCATCATGTTACGGCCGCCCAGAGGCTGCTCGTGCAGGCCTTCGATGGCTGCTTGTGCTTCAGCGTCGGAAGACATTTCCACAAAGCCGAAGCCCTTGGAACGGCCGGAGTCGCGCTCCATCATGACCTTAGCGGATACGACGTTACCGAATTCGGAGAATGCTTGCTCCAGATCGTTGTCGCGGACGGAATAGGCCAGATTGCCAACGTACAGTTTGTTGTTCATGGTGAAACTCTTGAGAGAAAAAACGCACAGCCACCACGCCGTGCCAGGGAAAAAGAAAAGAGGTGGTTGCTCTGTGCGATTTATCGGTGAGGGCGACGCTTGGCGGCCGATGGGCCAGCATGCGAACGCTGCTCGATATGTCGGAAGGTGATGCGGCCCTTGTTCAGGTCATAGGGCGACATCTCCAGGGTGACCTTGTCACCAGCCAGGATGCGGATGCGGAACTTGCGCATCTTGCCGCCGGTGTAGGCAACCAGTTCATGGCCGTTGTCCAGCGTGACGCGAAAACGCGAGTCGGGCAGCACTTCCATGACCTGGCCTTGCATTTCAATCAGATCTTCTTTTGACATGGGATCTCCTTCGATGGGATGTCAGGCAGTCAGGCCCGGCTGTTGCAGCAGGCGCCGGCCTTCACGGCAGGCGTAGCGCAGGGCAGCGGCGGCGGTATCAAAGTCAGGCACAAAACGAAACACGCGATCATGCGTGCTCTGGCCGTGGCCGCTGCGGATGGAAAGCGAGGCGGTGTAGGAACCGCTGTTTGTCAGTTCGGCGGCTGGTGTCAGCGCATATCTGCCGATGACTTCTAAGGTCGGGGAAACGTAGTTCAACAAAGTGGCGCAAGCACAGCGCTGGCGCAGAAAAAAGGTGGCTCAAAAGCAAGCCGCTTTACGCTTTTTTGGGAAAACGTAATTTAGAGAGGACTGGCCCTGTGCTGCATTCCACCGGCGGGGGCCACGCCTGATGGACGGAGGTAAAGAAAAACCGCCTACTGTGGCGGCTGAAAAATCAGACTTACTGCCATGAGCAGCAAGCTCAAAGATGCTCACTCTAACAGAACTTATGCTGCAGTGCGCAAGTCTTGGTGCGGCAAGTTGCAAGGTTATTCCCAAAAAGCAGTACAAAAAACTGCTTTTCCCTTGCTGCATATACGCTTGCAGCTATGTTTTTTATTTGAAAATTTTTCCTCGACGCCCCCTTGCAGCACCAGACACCACCGCCCTGCGCCAACCGGGTGGTTTTTTTATGCAGCTTCGGCCTGTGGCTCGACCTGTGTGGGTGGCTCGGGCGGCTGCCACAGACTGGCCCAGTCGATGGCGGCGTACAGTACTTCAGGCACGGCAACAGGTGCTCCACCGCATGGTCAGGCTGCGCCGTACTGCGTGGCTGCGGCGGCTGCAGCAGCGCACCACTGCGGTTTTGCACGGCCCACACTTGCATGTCCTGCGGCTTGCGCTGGCGGGTGCGCAGCAGTGCCAGATCTCCATTGTGCAAAGCCACCATGCTGCCGGGCGGGAACAGTGTCAGGCTGCGCACCAGTGCCAGCACCCAGGCGCTGTCATAGGCTGTCTCGCGCTCGATGTACAGGGTCTGCATGGCCTGGCGCGGCAGTCGCGCCGTGCGATTGGCCCGTGATGTGACCATGGCAGCGTAAGAGTCCGCCACGGCCAGCAGGCGCGCACCATCACAGATGGCATCACGCAGCAGGCGCTGTGGGTAGCCCGTGCCGTCACAGCGTTCATGGTGCTCACGCACCACCTGCAGCCAGAGTGGGTCTTTGACACCCATCTGACCCAGCATGGTTTCTGCATGGGCGGGGTGACAGCGTATTTCGGCCTGCTGCTCCGCAGTCAGCGGCCGGGTCTGGGTATCGAGCTGCTGCTGCAGGTCCAGAATGCCCACATCGCGTGTCAGTGCGGCGCAGACCCAGGAGGTGCGCGTGTCCTCATCGATCCCTGCTTCAGAAGCAAGCACTTCCACCACAGCAGCGCCCAGCAGCTGCTGCACCACCAGATAGCTGTGGGAGCGGTTGGTATGCAGACCCGCCAGCAACGCATCCGCATCGTCCTTGCAGGCCTGAGCAATCACGTGGGCCATGCCAATGACCAGCATGCGCATGTCGTTGCGCAGCTCACCAGCCAGCACACTGGCGTGCAGACGCTCCAGGCTGTTGGCTAATCGACGCGTGCGCACAAACACCGGCTCAGCCTTGTGCGGCACACGCTGGCGCGGTGCTGCCACAGGTGCGGCCAGGGCCTCTTCCACCTCCTCGTCTGGAGCTTGCTCATAGATGTAGGCACCGCGCGTGAACAGTGAGTCCAGATGCCGCTGCTGGCGAATCACATAGCCTTCGCGCAGCAGCAGGTTGCCGAACTCGTCATATACCGTCCAGGGCAGCGCCTCATTCAATGCCAGTTCATGAGGAAGAATGCGCCGCATTGTGGTCTTCATTGCTTGCTCCATTGTTTTTCTTGAGCCGGGCGGAGCCACCTGTCAAAGGCGGTGCTCTGCGCTGGTGGCCACAGCACCTGCAGCGCTTATTGGCAATCAAGCAATTAGACGCAAAAAACACACCTTGTCACACTCGGACATTGCGCGTTTTGCGATGACAGACTTCGCTGTCCATGCAGCACATACCAAGCCTTCACGGGCCTTGGCGGTGAACTTATGGGCTGAATAGAGCTGCAAGTTGGATGCTGCAGTGCACCCAAAAGAAACAAAAATCAATATGCACGCACAAGAAAGATGCACACCTTTGCGATAAAGCACTATTTCAGTGCGTTTACATTTGTCACCCAAATGTCACAAATGCTTCACTATTAAACTGAAGTTGGAAGTCACTTACGTCATCAGAGCTGCCCGCACTGCATAGCAGCGCTGCAGACCGCACACGTCGCACGCACAGGTGAAGCAAATTCACCCCCCTAAAGCTGTGCTGACGGTTCTCCCTGCGTTCTGACACTCCAATCGCTTCAGAGACCTGCACACCGATCTGTGCCAGGCCTCCCAATCTTGATCCGACACGAAGGGGAACATGTTTTTCCGTCACTGGTCCATTGGCCGCAAGCTCGCGGCCGTCTTAGCAAGCATTCTGGTTTTATTCATGGGCAGCAGCGCCCTCTCCCTCTATCAGACGCGCGAACAAGACAGAATCCTGAATCACATGGTTGGCGAAGTGCTGCTGACCGAACGCGCCCTGGCCAACTGGTCCAAGAACGTGACGGCGGGTGTACAGCGCGCAGCAGCCATTGCCAAAAGCACTGACACCAGCCTGGTGGCCTACTTTGACAAGGCCACCAAGGACGCGACCGCCGACACGGCACGCCAGATGAAGATCATCGAAGCCAATCTGAAGTCTCCACACGAGCTGCAGATGCTGGCGGAGGCTTCCAAGCTGCGTGACGCGTATCTCAGCCTGCGCAAGGACATTGCAGCGCTCAAGAATGCGGGGCGCATGGGTGAAGCAGAGCAGGTGTTCACCAACCGCTTTGAGCCCACCATGCAGGCCTACCTGGACAAAGTGGCCGAACTGACCGAATACCAGCGCCAGCAGCTCGACACGATGGCCCAGCGCAGCGCAGAACTGCGTGCGGACAGCATGGTGCAGTTGATGATTTTCTCGGCAGCAGCGCTTGCCCTGGGCATCTGGCTGGCCATCGCGGTGACACGCAGCATCACCGAGCCACTGCAGCGCGCCAATGCTGCAGCCAAGGCCATGGCAGCGCTGGACCTGAGCCAGCCTGCACAGACACACTACACACACAATGAGACCGGCGAGCTGCTCCAATCCATCGACCAGATGCGCGATGCCCTGAACCGCACCATGGCCCAGGTGCTGCAGGCCTCACAAAGCATTTCCACGGCCAGCGCCCAGGTGTCCAGCGGCAGCAATGACCTGAGCAGCCGTACCGAGAACACCGCGGCCAATCTGGAAGAAAGCGCGGCAGCCATTGAAGAGCTGAGCACTTCAGCCCAGCAGTGCTCGGACTCCACCCGCCAGGCAGAGCACCTGTCGCGCAACTCGCTGCAGGCCACGCAGCTGGGCTTTGAAAAAGCCAGACTGGCGCAGGACACCATGCAGGAGATCCAGCAAAGCAGCCAGAAGATTGGCGACATCATCGGCGTGATCGACGGCATTGCCTTCCAGACCAACATCCTGGCACTCAACGCAGCGGTGGAAGCTGCACGCGCTGGCGAGCAAGGCCGCGGTTTTGCCGTGGTGGCAGGCGAAGTGCGCACCCTCGCACAGCGCAGTGCTGCAGCGGCCAAGGAAATCCGCCAGCTCATCAACAGCAATCTGCAAAGCGTGACGGCTGGCAACAACCAGGTGCAGGAAGCAGGCGCGGCCATGCGCGACATTCTGGACAACGTGACCCGCGTGCAGGACATCGTGTCAGAGGTCAACGCTGCAACGCTGGAGCAAAGCACGGGCGCCACGCAGATCAACCAGAGCATTGCCCAGCTGGACCAGATGACCCAGCAGAACGCCGCACTGGTGGAAGAATCCAGCGCTGCCGCCGGGCATCTGTACGCACAGGCCGAGCAGCTGCGCAAGCTGGTAGATGCCTTCAGACTGGCAGAGCAGCATCTGGGCAAGCCCAGCCCTGCAGGCACAGCACACCTGGCTGACAACCGCCAGGAGCCTGCACTGCTGGGGGGCTGATTGCCTGCCGGCAGCTATCAAATAAAAAGCTGCCAGCGCTTGATATACAAGGGTTTTGAATAGATTTATTTTTCAAACCCTTTATCTGCAAGCGCTGGCAGCTCTACTTTTTAAATTTCCAACCAACCCCCTGTGGTCTGCACAGGTGGTTTTTTTCATGTCTTCTCCAGTGCCTGCTCAGCTGTCTTTGAGCGCAGCCAGCGGGTGGGAGTGCGCAGGCCAGGGGCTGACAAAAAAGGCTTTCCACAGGTCTTCAGGCACATCTTCGATGCGTGCAGGGTTCCACCGCGGGTTGTGGTCCTTGTCCACCGCCAGCGCGCGAATGCCTTCCACTGTCTCGCTCTGGCCAGGGCGCAGATAAAAGCAGTGGCGCACCATGTCGCGTTCCATGCGCAAGTCATCCGCCACCCCCAGCTTGCGGGCCCGGCGGATCTGCTCCAGCACCACAAACAGCATCAGCGGTGAGCGCTTGCGCAGCGCTGCAGCCGTGCTCTGTGCCCATGCACTGGCGGTGTCTGCTTCCAGCGCACGAATGATGTCCTGCACGGAAGACAGAGCAAACACACGGTTGATCTCCGCCAGATCACGCAACGCACCGGGCGCCTGCTTTTGTGTGCTGGCCTGCACAAAGGCCTGCACGGCATGGCTGTCTGCAAAGGTCTGCACACCCAGCGCATCCCACAACGCGCCCTGCTCTGCGGCGGGCAAAAAGGCATCAGCCAGGCGGAATGCAATAGCATCTGCCGCGCCAATGGTGTCACCCGTGAGCGCCAGCCATTCGCCGACGGCGCCGGGGCAGCGGGAGAGGAAGTAGCCGCCACCCACATCGGGGAAAAGGCCAATGATGGTCTCTGGCATCGCCATCTTGGTCGCTTCCGTGACGATGCGCCAGCTCGCCCCCTGGCTAATGCCCATGCCACCGCCCATGACGATGCCGTCCATGAAAGCGATATAGGGCTTGGGATAGTGAAAGATCAGGTGGTTGAGCGTGTACTCCTCGGTAAAGAAGTCTTCAAGCTGCGGGTTGCCCGTGCTGCCTGCCTGGTGCAGAAAGCGGATGTCTCCGCCTGCACAGAAGTGGCCAAACACCCCTTCCTTGTTGCTGCCACGAATGGCAACCGCCAGCACCTGTGGGTCGTCTTTCCAGGCCAGCAGCTGGGCGTACAGATCACGCACCATGCCCAGCGAAAGTGCATTGATGGCTTTGGGGCGGTTTAGCGTAATAAAACCGACCTGGCCACGTACCTCGGCCACGATGTCTGAACTTGCTTGTGTCATTGCGCTGTGTTCCTTGTGTCTCCTGATGCGGCAACCATAGCGCAGGCCAGCGGCAAACTTTGTCACCCTTGCTGCATTCCTAGGACAAACCATAGGTCAGCGGCAGCGCTCACAACGCCTGTACAGACGCAAAAAAGGCCGCTCCATGGCGGCCTTGGCATAGCTGGGGACATGCCCCAGCTACTGTGCTTAGTGCGACTGGCAGCACACAACAACGGATGACGTGTTGTGTGAGCAGGTCTTAGTCACGCGAAGCGCGCTTGCGCTCGTGTTCCTTCAGGAAGCGCTTGCGAACGCGCAGGCTGGTAGGAGTGATTTCCAGCAGCTCGTCGTCTTCGATGAATTCCACACCGTATTCCAGCGACAGCTCGATAGGAGGGGTAATCTTGATCGCATCTTCCTTGCCGGACACGCGGAAGTTGGTCAGCTGCTTGGTACGCGTTGCGTTCACCACCAGGTCGTTGTCACGGCTGTGGATACCGATGATCATGCCTTCGTACACAGGGTCGCCAGCCTTCACGAACATGCGACCGCGGTCGTCCAGCTTGCCCAGGGCGTAGGTGAAGATTTCACCGTCGTCCATGGAAATCAGCACACCGTTCTTACGGCCGCCGATGTCACCCTTGTGGGGCTCGTAGCCGTCGAAGATGTTGGAGATCAGGCCGGAACCACGTGTCAGGTTCAGGAATTCGTTGGTGAAGCCGATCAGGCCACGTGCTGGAATGCGGTATTCCAGACGCACACGACCACGTCCATCGGGTTCCATGTTCACCAGCTCGCCCTTGCGCTCGCCCAGAGCTTGCATCACGCCGCCCTGGTGGCCTTCTTCGATGTCAGCAGTCACCAGCTCGATAGGCTCGTACTTCACGCCATCGATGGTCTGCATCACCACGCGGGGCTTGGAGACGGCCAGCTCGTAGCCTTCGCGGCGCATTTCTTCCAGCAAAATGGTCAGGTGCAGTTCACCACGGCCGGACACTTCAAAGATACCGTCTTCGTCGGTTTCCTTGACGCGCAGGGCCACGTTGGAGCGCAGTTCCTTTTGCAGGCGGTCCCAGATCTGACGGCTGGTCACAAACTTGCCTTCACGACCTGCCAGAGGCGAGGTGTTCACGCAGAAGTTCATGGTCAGGGTAGGTTCGTCAATCTTCAGCATGGGCAGAGGCTGAGGATTGGCAGGATCGGTCACGGTTTCACCGATACCGATGTTTTCAATACCGCTGATCAGCACGATCTCGGAAGGACCAGCTTCGGTGGCTTGCACGCGGTCCAGACCCTGGAAAGTGTGCACCTGGTTGATCTTGCCGGTGTAAGGCTTGCCTTCAGGGCCAGCCATCACAGTCACTTGCTGACCGGGCTTGATCGTGCCCTGGGTGATACGGCCCACGCCGATACGGCCCACGAAGGTGGAGTAGTCCAGCGCAGAGATTTGCAGCTGCAGAGGCGCTTCAGCATCACCCTTGACAGAAGGCACGTGTTCCAGAATGGTGTCGAACAGGGCCGACATGTCTTCGCCCCACTTCTCACCGGGCACGCCCTCTTCCTTGGACGACCAGCCGTTGATACCGGAGGCGTACACAATGGGGAAGTCCAGCTGCTCGTCGGTCGCACCCAGCTTGTCGAACAGGTCAAATGCCAGGTTCACCACCTTGTCGGGGTTCGCACCGGGCTTGTCCACCTTGTTCACCACCACGATAGGACGCAGGCCCAGGGCCAGTGCCTTCTTGGTCACGAAGCGGGTCTGAGGCATGGGGCCTTCTTGCGCGTCGATCAGCAGCACCACGCCGTCCACCATGGACAGCGCACGTTCCACTTCACCGCCGAAGTCCGCGTGGCCGGGTGTGTCGAGGATGTTGATGTGGGTGCCCTTCCAGGACACGGCACAGTTCTTGGCCAGAATCGTGATACCGCGTTCACGTTCGATGGCGTGGTTGTCCATCACGGTGTCAACCACTTTTTCGTGTTCGGCGAATGTGCCGGATTGGCGCAGCAACTGGTCAACCATGGTGGTCTTACCATGGTCAACGTGCGCAATGATGGCGATGTTGCGGATTTCTTTGCTCATACGGTTTCCAAAATGCCACGAGACTTATGCGCGCGGCGTGCCTTCCAAAATTTGTTGAATTTCTAGGGGGCTGAGCAGGCGATCGGGTATCAGCTCCCCACTTGTGATGTGCCCCACACCCAGCAAGGCGCGCGGTTCATCTCCATAAACGGCAACGGCTTCGGCATCGGGCCAGTCACCACGGCGGCGCAGACCGGTCAGAAACCGTCCGCTCTCGCGCGCATCAAGCACCACGCGGGTGTGGGCATGCAGCAGACAATCTGCCGGCTGCACCACATGCAGGCGCTCTTCTTCGGGCATGGCGATCAAGGCATCCAAAGTGATGCAGCGATCGACACCAATGCCGCCCGTATCAGTACGGCGCAGTGAACGCAGGTGGGCACCGCAACCGAGTGCCTCGCCAATGTCCTCTGCCAGTGTACGAATGTAGGTGCCCTTGCTGCACGTCACCGTCAGCTGCAAGGCAGCAAATCCGTCCGCATCCTGACACAAAACCATGTCCAGAGCGTGAATAGTGACGTTTCTTGCAGGACGTTCAATTTCTATGCCAGCCCGTGCGTACTCGTACAGCGCCTTGCCATCTTTCTTGAGGGCACTGTACATGGGCGGCACCTGGCTGATCGGGCCTGTGAACCTGGCCTGCACCTGCGCCAGCAGCTCAGGCGTGTAAGACGCAAGCTCCACAGGACGCTCACGCAGCACCTCACCTTCGGCATCGGCCGTGGTGGTCACCTGCCCCAGACGGGCTACAGCGATATAGGTTTTGGGAGCTTCCAGCTGCAGCTGGCTGAACTTGGTCGCCGCTCCAAAGCACAGGGGCAACACGCCCGTGGCCAGAGGGTCCAGCGTTCCAGTGTGACCGGCTTTTTCGGCGCGCAGCAACCACTTCACTTTCTGCAAAGCGTCGTTGCTGGACAGGCCCAGCGGTTTATCGAGCAGCACCACCCCATGCACAGGGCGCCGCTGCACCCGTGTGCGCGTGGCGTTCATAGGCTTATTGGTTCTCTTCAGGACCGCGCGACGCCACAGCCTTGGCAATCAAGGCGTTCATGTCAGCAGCACGCTCAGTGGTGCGGTCGTAGATGAAATGCAGGGTGGGCACAGTGTGAATGTGCAGGCGCTTGAACAGGCCGTTGCGCAGGAAGCCTGCTGCCTGGTTCAGGGCCTTTTGTGTCTCGTCGGGATCACCCACCAGCAGGCTGAAAAACACTTTGGCGTGTGCATAGTCGGGCGTGACTTCCACACCTTGCAGTGTGACCATGCCTACGCGTGGGTCCTTCAACTCACGGGCGATCAGCTCCGCCAGATCGCGCTGGATCTGGTCAGAAACTTTGAAGCTGCGGTTGGGCGCAGCAGATTTACGTTTAGGTGCCATTAAAAATTGTGAGCTTGTAGCGCTAGTCAGATAAGGGTTTGAAAGCCTTGCGACCTTCAAACCCTTTATTCATCAGCGTTGGCAGCTATAGTTTACAGCGTACGCGCGATTTCCTTGATTTCAAAGACTTCCAGCATATCGCCTTCGCGGATGTCGTTGTAGTTGCGCAGCTTGATACCGCACTCGAAGCCTTCCTTGACTTCCTTGACATCGTCCTTCATGCGGCGCAGCGATTCGATCTCACCCGTGTAGATGACCACGTTGTCGCGCAGCAGACGGAAGTGTGCGTTGCGGGTCACGTGACCCTGGGTGATGTAGGAACCAGCCACCGTACCGATCTTGGACGCCACGAACACGGTGCGGATCTCGGCCATACCGATGATCTCTTCGCGCTTCTCGGGTGCCAGCATGCCGGACATGGCAGCCTTCACTTCGTCTACCGCATCGTAAATGATGTTGTAGTAGCGGATGTCCACATCGTTGCCTTCAGCCGTCTTACGGGCCTGGGCATCAGCACGCACGTTAAAGCCGATGATGATGGCCTTCGAAGCCAGCGCCAGGTTGACGTCGGATTCGGAAATACCACCCACGCCGGAGTACACGACCTGCACCTTGACTTCGTCGGTCGACAGCTTGAGCAGCGAGGCAGCCAGCGCTTCCTGCGAACCCTGTACGTCGGCCTTGATGATCAGAGGCAGTGTCTGTACGTTGCCAGCGCTCATCTCGGAGAACATGTTCTCCAGCTTCGCAGCCTGCTGCTTGGCCAGCTTGGTGTTGCGGAACTTGCCAGCACGGTAAGTCGCAATTTCGCGGGCACGGCGCTCGTCGGACATGACCATGAAGTCATCGCCAGCCTGAGGCACTTCGTTCAAGCCCTGAATTTCCACAGGGATCGAAGGACCAGCTTCCTTGGTCTGCTTGCCGTCTTCGTCGACCATGGCACGCACGCGGCCATAAGTCTGACCAGCCAGCACCACGTCGCCCACCTTCAGCGTACCGGACTGCACCAGCACCGTTGCCACGGTACCACGGCCCTTGTCCAGCTGTGCTTCGATGACCAGACCCTTGGCGGATGCATCCACAGGCGCCTTCAGTTCCAGCACTTCGGCTTGCAGCAGCACGTTTTCCAGCAGCTCGTCGATGCCCATGCCGGTCTTGGAGGACACAGCGATGAACGGCGAATCACCACCGTATTCTTCAGGCACCACTTCTTCAGCCACCAGCTCCTGCTTGACCTTTTCGGGGTTGGCTTCAGGCTTGTCGGCCTTGGTGATAGCCACCACGATAGGAACACCAGCAGCCTTGGCGTGCTTGATCGCTTCCTTGGTCTGGGGCATCACGCCGTCGTCAGCCGCACACACCAGAATCACGATGTCGGTGGACTGTGCACCACGGGCACGCATGGCGGTAAACGCCTCGTGGCCGGGGGTATCCAGGAAGGTCACGATGCCGCGAGGCGTCTTGACGTGGTAGGCACCGATGTGCTGGGTAATACCACCAGCTTCGCCAGTTGCCACCTTGGTGCGACGGATGTAGTCCAGCAGCGAGGTCTTGCCGTGGTCCACGTGGCCCATCACAGTCACCACAGGTGCGCGAGGCAGCAGCTCGCCGGTGTAGCGTGCTGCATCCTCTTCGCTGAAGGCTTCTGGGTCGTCCAGCGCTGCCACCTTGGCGGTGTGGCCCATTTCTTCCACCACGATCATGGCGGTGTCCTGGTCCAGCGGCTGGTTGATGGTGACCATCTGACCCATCTTCATCAGCACCTTGATCAGCTCGGAAGCCTTCACAGCCATCTTGTGGGCCAGTTCGGCCACAGTGATGGTTTCGGGCACGGAAATCTCCAGTGCACGGAATTCCTGCTGCTGAGGCTGGCTGTTGCGCTGGTCGTTGCGATCATTGCCACGACGGCCACCCTTGGGGCCACCACGCCAGTTGCCACGGCTATCACCACCGGCGTCACCGCGGGTCTTGATTTCCTTCTTCTTGCCAGGAGCATCGCTGCCCCATGCGGACTTGGACTTGCCATCCTTGTCCTTGCCGCCGCGACCGCTGGTGCCGGACTTGTCGTCCTTGGCAGCCGTAGCAGGAGCCTTGACAGCCGACTTGGCATCCTTGGCCGGCGCAGCCTTGGGGTCCTTCTTGGCGTCAGCAGCAGGCGCTGCCTTCTTGGGCTCTTCAGGCTTCTTGGCCACCAGCACCTTCTTGGGTGCTGCCATCATGGCGCGAATGGCTTCAGCCTCAGCCAGTGCCTTGCGGCGACGATCTTCCAGATCCTTGGCACGCGCGGCTTCTTCAGCTGCGCGCTGGCGCGATTCTTCTTCTGCCTTGGCTCGGGCTTCGGCTTGCGCCTTGGCACGTGCTTCAGCTGCAGCAGCAGCTTCCGCTTGCGCTTCCTTCTGGGCTTCCTTTACCTGACGCTGCTTGGCAGCTTCAGCTTCTGCGTATGCACGCGCGCGCTCTTCAGCTTCGCGCTCCTTACGCTCACGTTCTTCGCGTTCCTGGCGTTCCTGGGCCAATTGGTCTTCCTGTTGTTTGATCATCTCTGCTTGCTTGCGCGCTTCCTCTTCACGGCGTACCAGTTCCTTGGAAGCCTGCGCAGCTTGCGCAGAGCGGGCTGCAGCCTCTGCAGCCACCTCTGGGGTGTCGTCACGTTTGATGAAAGTACGCTTCTTGCGCACTTCCACCTGAATGGTGCGGGCCTTACCTGTGGCATCGGCCTGCTTGATCTCGCTGGTGGACTTGGTCGTCAGCGTGATCTTTTTCTTGCCTTCACTTTCTTGGCCATGTGCGGCTTTGAGGTGAGACAGCAGTTTTTGCTTGTCAGCTTCCGTCAGGACGTCAGTAATCGCGCGCTTAGAAACGCCCGCTGCCTGCAATTGCACAAGCAAGGTTTCGGGGGACTTTTTCAGTTCATTGGCGAACTCTGCAACAGTGTTCAAAGACATATCTCCGTTCTATCCTCCCTGACCCTTATTCCTGACCGTCGGCGAACCAGTGTTCACGCGCCTTCATGATCAAGGCCTTGGCCTCTTCTTCCGACTGGCCGGTCAAATCGGTCAGCTCGTCGATGGCCAGATCAGCCAGATCATCACGCGTCAACACACCACCTGCTGCCAGCTTGGCCACAATCTCGGGTGTAATACCTTCCAAGTCACGCAGTTCCTGCGAGACCGCGCTCACGCTTTCTTCCTGAGCGATTTCCATGGTCAGCAGCGCATCCTTTGCACGGGCACGCAGCTCAGTCACGGTTTCCTCATCGAAAGCTTCAATTTCCAGCATTTCAGACAGCGGCACATAGGCCACTTCTTCGAGGCTGGCAAAACCTTCCGACACCAGAATGTCGGCCAGCTCTTCGTCTACATCCAGCTTTTCCATGAAAAGCTTGCGCGCAAAGCTGGTTTCTTCAGCTTGCTTCTGTGCAGACTCAGCTGCATCCATGATGTTGATCTTCCAGCCTGTCAGGTCAGAAGCCAGACGCACGTTCTGACCGCCACGACCGATAGCGATGGCCAGGTTTTCCTCGTCCACCACCACGTCCATGGCGTGCTTTTCTTCATCCACCACGATGGACGACACGTTCGCAGGAGCCAGTGCATTGATCACGAACTGTGCGGGGTCTTCAGACCACAGCACGATATCCACGCGCTCACCAGCCAGTTCGTTAGTCACTGCGTTGACACGCGAGCCACGCACACCCACGCAGGTGCCGATGGGGTCTACGCGCTTGTCATGGGACAGCACCGCAATCTTGGCACGGCTGCCGGGATCGCGTGCGCAGCTCTTGATTTCCAGCAGACCCTGCTCGATTTCTGGCACTTCGTTGCGGAACAGCTCAATCATGAACTCAGGTGCCGAACGCGACAGCAGGATGGGGGCGCCACGCAGTGTCAGATCCACTTCCATGATCATGGCGCGCACGCGGTCGCCATTGCGCAGGTTTTCCTTGGGGATCATTTCGCTGCGACGCAGGCGGCCTTCCACGCGGCCGGATTCGACAATGATGTCGCCCTTGTCCATGCGCTTGACGGTACCGGTGAAGATCTTTTCGCCGCGCGACAGGAATTCGTTGAGCAGCATTTCGCGCTCAGCGTCACGGATCTTTTGCAGGATGACCTGCTTTGCAGTCATCGCGCCGATACGGCCGATGGGCAGCGACTCGATCTGCTCTTCGATGAACTCACCCACTTCAATACCAGGGCTGCGCTCTTCAGCATCCATCAGCAGCTCTTCGGCCTCAGGGTTTTGCAGACCTGCGTCATTGGGCACGACGACCCAGCGACGGAAGGTGTCGTAGTCACCAGTGTCGCGATCGATCGCAACGCGAATGTCCACTTCGCCTTCGTACAGCTTCTTGGTGGCCTGCGCCAAAGCCTGCTCAACGGCGCCAAACACCACATCGCGTTCTACGTTCTTCTCGCGCGAAATGGCCTCAACCAACATCAACAGTTCGCGGTTCATGCGATGACTCTCCTAATTTCAATTCTTTCCAGCGTGGCGCCTGCCGGGACGCCTGTTTAGCATTTAGCAATGTCTTCGTCTTAAACGGGCTTGACGCCACGCCCCTTGAAGTTCACCACAGGAGCCAGTCGTGCCTCTTTCAGCTCATCCAGCGTGAAGCCCATAGCCTGCAATGGTGCGGGCTCACGCTTTTTGCTCACCTTGGCACCGGGTTTGCGTGCTGGCTCATCACTCCAGACAATCTGCCAGCCACCATTTTCCGCGCGCTCCAGCGTGCCGCGGAATTTCTTGCGATTGGCATTGACCACACCTGCACCTGCTGCACCAATGGCTTCCTTCAGGGTGATGTCAATCTCAGAGCCAGCAAAGCGGACAAAATCCTGCTCATGGCGCAGGGGACGATCGATGCCAGGAGAGGAAACTTCCAGACGCGTGTAGTCCACCCCTTCCACCTCCAGTGCAAATTGCAGTTGGCGCGTGACCTTTTCACAATCTTCCACAGTCACAAAAGCCTCTGGTAGCGGATCGACGCCCTCTTCAGGTGCCTGCCAAGGCAGATCGATGGTGATGCGCAGCAGGCCACCGGCCGAGCGCTCAATTTCCACCAGGTCATAGCCCAGACCCGTTACGGTTTGTTCAACAATTTGCTGTAGTGCCACGTGCTAAGTTCAATCCCGGAAGTACGAAAAACCCGACAACCATCCTGCAATTGCTTGGGGACGGCTTCGAGCTCCAAAAGCAACCGACCAAAAAAAACGGGCGGTTGGTATCCGCCCGTTTGGTCGTGAATGCTTTATTGTATCCGCAAAGTGTTGATTCGCGATGTCAGCCACATGCAATTCCTGTAGGCATCACTGCCATTTTTTGCATACGCGTTGCCACAATGCATCGGCCTCCTCAGAGACTGCCATCCCTCCAGACTCACCTGCCAGCAACGATGTCAGCAAGCGCTCCAGCACTTTGATCTGCGGCAGCAGCGGCCCCAGAAAAAGGGCTTTGGAGCCTTGCCCAATCAACAATGTGGGAAAGGTTTCTACATCTACATCACCCACGACTTCTTCTTCATCCTCGACGTCAACCCAGTCAAAGCGCACCTGCGGAAACCTGGCTTTGAGGGCCTCAAACTCCGGTGCATACTGACGGCACACGCCGCACCATGCTGCACACAGGCAGACAACCCCTACGGGGGCTTGATCACTGTTCATCTTGTTCTGCTCTCCAGGCCCGGGGCCAGCATTCAGATATTTCAGACTGGCATCCTACCCTTGATGCCAGCCGCATGACGGCACCCATGTACACGGCAAGCGTCCGAAATGCAAAAAGCCCCAGACACAGGTCTGAGGCTTTGCTTGGCGGCTGGGCTATGCAGTCCAGCCGTGCTGACGGGAATTAACCCGAGTGAGCACGCTTGCCAGGATTCTTCTTGCTGCGAGTGTGGGAACCACGCTCCAAGCTCACGCGCTGGCCACGGCCTTGGGGCAGCAGGGTCACACCCTGAGGAGGAACGGGACGGGGTGTGCGCTTGCGATCAGCTTCAGTAACGATTTTATTGCCCATGGCAATTTCTCCAGTTGAAGTTTGAGTAAACAGCGTATTTTTCCACATTCGCTCTGTTTATTCTTGAAATCCCATGAAAAACACAAAAAAAGGCTGGTGCTATGGACCTGACAACGCGCCTGCAGACTCCTTGTGCCAGATTTTGCGCAGCATGGATACCATGGCCACTGTTGCAGGATCATGCTCGCGCAAGCTGGGATAGATCCAGGGACGCAGCACTACACACGCAGCACACCTCACAGCAGCTGCAATCACTTTTATCCATAGCAACACCGTTTGCAGCCATCGTTACGACAGCATTTCACAGCCGCCACCTACAATGCCCTGGCAGTTGCTGCTGCAAATACTTGGTGCTCGATGTCTGCAGATGTGCCAAGTTTTTGGTGCGCCTTTTGTGTTCATCGCTACAGGAACATACCCATGCCGCTTTTTCGTCGCTCCAGCACGCACTCCGCATTACCCAGCTGCCCGCGCTGCGCTACGCAGGATGCCCTGCAAAACACCGTCCAAAGCATTCAGGCCACACTGCTGCAGCATCGCAAGGCAGGCCATTTGCCTCAGATTGCCAGCGAGCCGCCTCAACAGGCCCGGTCTGGCGTCAACCAGGCAGCACTGTGCACGCTGGGCCTGGTTGCCGTAGCAGGCCTTGCTCTCTACGCCACGCGCAATCCGCGCATACCGCAGGGCATTCACCCGGTCGAAGACTTTGAGCTGCAGCGCTATCTGGGCAAGTGGTATGAGGTGGCACGCATTGACCACAGTTTTGAAAAAGGCCTGCAGCGCACGCAGGCCGAATACAGCCTGCTGCCCAATGGACGCATTCAGGTGGTCAACCGCGGTTATGACCCCAAGCGCGGAGAATGGAAGATCTCCTTCGGCAAGGCCATGCCCACCATCCGGCCTGACGTTGCGGCACTGAAAGTGTCCTTCTTCGGCCCTTTTTACGGTGGCTATAACGTGGTCGCCCTGGACGACAAGTACCGCTGGGCCATGGTGATTGGCGACAAGCTGGACTATTTCTGGATTCTCTCGCGCACTCCCACCCTGCCCGATGGTGTGCAGGAGCGCCTTTTGCACCATGCGCAGCAGCTGGGCGTAGACCTGACCAAGGTGCTCTGGGTGCATCAGGATGGCGTCAACCCCACAGGCTCGTACTTATAAAACCATAGCTGCTTGCGCTTGATTTATAAAGAATTCCACATGCTTTATATCTGAAAGCCCCTAAAAACAAGCGCAAGCAGCTATCAAAACAAAAGCCGATGCAGATGCATCGGCTTTTTTGATGAACACCTGCATCCAGCTTCATGCTGCAAAGCTTGCAGCAGTCCATGGTTGCAGACTCTTGGTTTTAACGGCCCAGAATCAGCTGCGCGATCACACCCGTGGCGATGGCAACCAGCATGTAGTCCGCACCGTACTGCACCCACTGATGGCCTCGGGGCGGCGCCTTCAGACCATGCCCTCGCCAGTCATTGACCACGTAGTGTGGCGTGCGGTACTGCGGCGGCACACGCGATCCCTTGACCCAGTTGTACTGCGGGCCTGCGCCCATGCGCTTGGCCTGCCCCGGCGGCATGCCATGGGGGTGCATGGGTTTGCCTGCCATGTTAGGAGCGGGCCTGTAGGCATTCGGTGCATGCCCGGGCGCTTTACCACCTGGATGCGCAGGCTTGACCGCAGCAGGTCCACGGCCGGGGCCTCCAAGTCCTCCATGCCCAGGGGGCATGGGCTGTGCGCTGACCATCAGCGATGTGCTGCCCAGCACGAATGCAGCCAGCGCTGCAGTGATCTTGTTTGGGCTCATAGCGCCTCCTTGTGACGGTGCTTGCTGATGAAGCCATCATAGGCAGGCACCGCAAAGTTTTACGCCACGGCCTGTAAAGGGATTGCAAATTTTGTAGCACCTTCCACTGCTACAGCGTGGCCTGCACAAGTTGCTGGGTGTATGGATGGTGGGGTTGCTGCAGCACCTGCTCGACACTGCCGGCCTCTACCACCTGGCCGTTTTTCATCACCATCACCTCATGCGCCATGGCGCGGATTACGTCCATGTCGTGCGTAATCAGCAGATAGCTCAGCCCCAGCTCGCGCTGCAGACACTGCAGCAGTTGCAGCACCTGTTTCTGAATGGTCACATCCAGCGCACTGGTGGGTTCATCCAGCACCAGCACCTTGGGCCGCAAAATCAAGGCCCGTGCCACCGCCAGACGCTGGCGCTGGCCGCCTGAGAACTCATGCGGATAGCGTTGCAGCAGCCCCGGGAACTGCTGCTCACTCAGCCCCACGCTCATGAGCACATCACGCACTTGTGCGCGACGCCCCTCCTCGCTGATGTCCGGCGCATGCACGCGCAGGCCTTCGCCCACAATCTCCTCCACCGTCATGCGCGGCGAGAGCGACGAGAACGGGTCCTGAAACACCACCTGCACCATGCGCCGCAAGGCCTGGTTCGCAGGCGTATTGCGCATGGCTGGCTGCTGCCAGCACTGGCCCGTAATCTGGAGCTCCCCCTGACTGGGCAACAGCCCCAGAATGGCTTGTGCCAGCGTGGATTTGCCCGAGCCGGACTCGCCCACCACACCCAGCGTCTGCCCCTGGCGCAGACAGACATCCACGCCCTGCACGGCCACAAACTCCCCTTTGCTGAACCAGCCCTTGATGCCTGGCAACGGCACGGGGTAGCCCACGCGCAGCTGCTGCGCCTGCACGACCACGGGAGCGGCGATATCAACCGCCTGCACCTCGCGCTCAGGCTGGCTGTGCAGCAGCTTTTCGGTATAGGGGTGCTGTGGATGCTCGAAAAGCTGCGCCACCGGCCCCTGCTCGACCAGCACGCCATGCTCCATGACCACGGCGCGGTCGGCAAAGCGGCGCACCAGATGCAGATCGTGGGTAATCAGCAGCAGCGCCATACCCGTCTGGCGCTGCAGATCGCCCAGCAGCTCCAGCATCTGCATGCGCAGCGTCACATCCAGCGCCGTCGTAGGTTCATCGGCCAGCAGCAGCTTGGGGCGCGATGCCAGCGCCATGGCGATCATGGCGCGCTGGCGCTGGCCGCCGCTGAGCTGGTGCGGATAGCTTTGCGCGCGGCGCTGAGGCTCTGGAATGCCCGTGGCGGCGAGCAGCTCCACGGCCTGCGCCCAGGCCTGCTGGCTACTCAGCGCCTGCTTGAGCTGCAGCACTTCCGCCACCTGTGCACCCACCGTCATCAGCGGGTTGAGCGCGGTCATAGGCTCCTGAAAAATCATGGCGATATTACCACCACGCACACCACGCATTTCGCGCTCGGTCAGTGCCAGCAGATCTCGCCCGTCGAACAGGGCCTGACCGCTGAGCTGGGCTTCGCCCACCAGCCGCAGCAGACTGAGCGCAGTCACGGTCTTGCCCGAGCCGGATTCGCCCACCAGCGCCAGCTTTTCCCCAGCGCGCACATCAAAGCTCACGCCATGCACCACCTGCTTGCTGCCAAAGCGCACCTTGAGGTCGCGCACGGACAGCAGCGGCTGTGGATTTTGGTCTGGTTGCATCATGCGCCCTCCTTCGCGTCGCTGGCCTGTGCCTTGCGGGGGTCCAGCGCATCACGCAGCGCATCGCCCATAAAAGTCAGCAGCAGCAAGGTAATGACCAGCACGCCAAAGGTGGACAGCGAAACCCACCATGCATCAATGCTGTTCTTGCCCTGATTGAGCAGCTCACCCAGGCTCGGGGTGCCGGGCGGCACGCCCAGGCCCAGAAAGTCCAGCGAGGTCAGCGCCAGAATGGCCGCACTCATGCGAAACGGCAAAAACGTCACCACGGGTGTGAGGCTGTTGGGCAGGATGTGCCGCCAGATGATCTGCCCATTGGGCACACCCAGCGCCCGTGCGGCCTTCACATAGTCCAGCTGGCGGTTGCGTAGAAACTCGGCGCGCACGTAGTCAGACAGCCCCATCCAGCCAAACAGGCTCAGCAGCACCAGCAGCAAGGAGATACTGGGGGCCAGCACGGCGCTGAAGATGATGAGCAGGTACAGCTCCGGCATGGAGCCCCAGATCTCAATAAAGCGCTGGAAGACCAGATCCACCTTGCCGCCAAAAAAGCCCTGAATGGCGCCAGTGATGACGCCCAGCACCACGCCCACTGCCGTCAGCGCCAGCGCAAACAGCACGCTCAGGCGAAAGCCGTAGATGAGCTGGGCCAGCAGGTCACGCCCACGGTCGTCCGTGCCCAGCCAGTTTTCCCGCGATGGCGGGGATGGGTTGGGTGCCTTGGCAAAGTAGTTGATGGTGTCTGCCCCGTAGCGGTTGAGCGGGAAGATGGCCCAGTTGCCGGGTTTGTGCAGCTGCGCTTCGATAAAGGGGTCGAGGTAATCCGTGGGCGTGGCAAAGTCGCCGCCAAACACGGTTTCCGGGTAGTTTTTCAGCAGCGGGAAGTAAAACTGCCCTTCATAGCGCACCACCAGCGGCTTGTCGTTGCTGACCACCTCAGCAAAGAGGCTGACCACCACCATGACACAAAACAGCACCAGGCTGTAAAAGCCCAGCTTGTTGCGACGAAAGCGCTGCCAGGCACGCTGGCTGGGGGAAAGAGAACGCGGCAAGGCGGTGTTTTCTGCTTGCATAGATATAGCTGCTTGCGCAGATGGGGATTGCGTTAGCGCCATATTTCAATCAAATTTCACACGGGGATCGACCCAGACATAGCACAGGTCGCTGATGAGTTTGGTCACCAGACCAATCAGGGTAAAGAGGTAGAGCGAACCCAGCACCACAGGGTAGTCGCGCCGGATGACACTCTCGTAGCTGAGCAGGCCCAGACCATCGAGCGAGAACAAGGTCTCAATCAGCAGGGAACCCGCAAAGAACGCGCCAATAAACGCCGCAGGAAAGCCGGTGATGATGGGAATCAGCGCATTGCGAAACACGTGCCGGTACAGCACCTGCTTCTCGTTCAAGCCCTTGGCACGCGCCGTGAGCACGTACTGCTTGCGGATTTCTTCGAGGAAAGCATTCTTGGTCAGCATGGCAGTCACGGCAAAGCTGCCTGCCACCATGGCTGTGACCGGCAAGGCGATGTGCCACAGATAGTCCGTGATCTTGCCCATGAGGCTGAGCGACTCCCAGTTGGCCGAGGTCAGCCCGCGCAGCGGGAACCATTGCAGCTGCCCGCCAAAAATCACCAGCAGTGCCACGCCCAGCACAAAACCGGGAATGGCATAGCCCACCAGAATCATCAGCGTCGTCACCAGATCAAAGCGTGAGCCTGCACGCACTGCCTTTGCCACACCCAGCGGCACAGCCACAAGGTAGCTGATGAGGAAAGTCCACAGCCCCAGACTGATGGAGACCGGGAGCTTTTCCACAATCAGCTCCCACACGGGCTTGTTCTGGAAAAAGCTGGTGCCCAGATCAAACTGCGCAAACTGGCCCAGCATCTGCACAAAGCGCTCATGGGCAGGCTTGTCAAAGCCATACAAGGCCTTGATCTGCTCAATGCGTTGCGGGTCTACCCCCTGCGCGCCACGGTAGGCCATGCCACCGCCTTCAGCCCCGACACCTGCACCGGCCTTGGCCTCGGCCAGGTACTGCTCCACCGGGCCGCCGGGCACAAACTGAATGACCACAAAGGTCAGCAGCAGCACACCCAGCAGCGTGGGAATCATCAAAAAAATGCGTTTGAGAATATAGGCAAACATGGCGGCTTAGGGCTGTGTGGAAGGCAAAGCGACGCGCGCCGTCTCTGCATTGAGCGGGGGCATGCGCGCCCACCAGGTGTCTATGACCCAGCCCTCTCCATTGGAGTACGGCGGAATCACACTGGGGTGCTCCAGCCGCCACTGGTTGTAGGCCATGCGGTGGGTGTTGGCCGACCACTGTGGAATCAGGTAGTGGCTGTGCGCAATCACGCGCTCCAGCGCACGGCAGGCGGGCTGCATCTGCTCCTGCGTCTTGGCCTGGACCATGGCGGCAATCAGCGCATCCACGGCGCGGTTCTTCACCCCGGGGAAGTTGCCGGAATCTTCCTGGTCTGCCGCCGCACTGCCGAACAGGTCCGCAAACTCCTGGCCCGGGTTGTTCGTGCCCTGGTAGGCGATGGAGGTGATGTCGAAATCAAACTTCTGCAGCCGCTGCTGGTACAGCGCAAAGTCCACCGCGCGGAATTTGAGTTGAATGCCCAGCTTTTGCAGGTTGCGCTGCCACGGCGCCACCACGCGCTGGCCGCTTTCGCCGCTGTCCAGGTACTCCAGCACCATGGCCTGCCCTGCTGCATTGCGCAGCACACCGTCCTTGCCAACCTCCCAGCCCGCTTGCGCCAGCAGCTGCTTGGCCGCACGCAGATTGCCGCGCAGGCCTTGCTCACCATCGGTGCGCGGCGGCACTGCCATGGGGCCAAAGGCTGCATCTGGAATTTCGCCACGGAATGGCTCCAGCAACTCCAGTTCCTCGGGCGTGGGCTTGCCATTGGCCTCGCAGATGGTGTTGCCAAACAGGCCTTTGACGCGCTGGTAGGAGCCATAGAACATCTGGCGGTTCATCCACTCATAGTCCAGCGCCATGCCCAGCGCCTCGCGCACACGGGCATCCTGCAGAAAAGGTCTGCGCACATTGAGCACATAGCTTTGAAAGCCCGTGGGCTGCTTGTGTGCAAACTCGCCCTTGACCAGCTCTCCCGCATCAAACTTGCGCCCATTCACGCGCCGCGCCCAGTCGCCCGCGCTGAAAAAGCGCATCACATCAAACTCACCGGCCTTCAACGCCTCCAGCCGTGCCGTGCTGTCCTTGTAGATCTTGACGATGATGCGGTCAAAGTTGCCGGTGCCCCGGCGCACGGGCAAGTCTCTGGCCCAGTAGTCAGGGTCGCGCACATAGGTAATGTCCTTGCCAAACACCACAGGGCCAATGCGGTACGGGCCACTGCCAATGGGTGTTTCCATGACCACCTCATTGAAAGCTTTGCCTGCCCCCCAGTCACGGCTGAAGATGGGCATGCCGCCCACGGTCAAAGGCAGCTCCCGGTTGGGTGAGCGAAAGTGAAAGCGAATGGTGCGCGCATCCACCACTTCCCAGCTTTGCACCTCGGCCAGCACGGTCTTGTAGCCGGGAGAGGTATGCGGCCCGGTCAGGGTATCAAAGCTGTGCTTCACATCTTCGGCCAGTACCGGCTTGCCATTGTGAAAGCGTGCTTCAGGCCGCAGGCGGAAGGTGGCCGACAGACCATCAGGTGCGACCTGCACATCCTCCGCCAGCAGCCCATAGCCGGTGGCGGTTTCATCCATGCTGCCTACCAGCAAGGTATCAAACAGCAGGCCCGAGAGATACGCAGGCGCCGTGCCTTTGATGGTGAAGGGGTTGTATTTGTCGAAGGTGGAAACACGCAGATTGCTCACCAGCCGCAGCTCACCGCCTTTGGGAGCATCAGGGTTGACGTAGTCAAAGTGCGTAAAGCCCTGCGCATATTTGGGTTGCCCCCATAAAGCGTAAGCGTGCGCAGCCCAAACTGGGACTGCCGTAGTGGCTCCTGCGAGCAAGAAAAAAAACTTCCATAGGCGCATGCGACAATTCTGCACCACAGCGGCCTGCCACCACAGCTTGTATTGCAGCTGGCGAATTTGTCTGGCAGGCCTTCACCGCATTTTCACAAGGAGAAGAACAATGGGTTTTCTGACCGGCAAGAAGCTGCTGATCACTGGCGTGCTGTCCAACCGCTCCATCGCCTACGGCATTGCCAAGGCCTGCCATGAGCAAGGTGCCGAGCTGGCATTCAGCTATGTGGGTGAGCGCTTCAAGGATCGCATCACCGAGTTTGCTGCCGAATTCGATTCCAAGCTGGTGTTTGACTGCGACGTTGCTGACGACGCACAAATCGAAAAGCTGTTTGCCGATCTGGGCGCTGTATGGGGCAAGTTTGACGGCTTTGTGCACTCCATCGGTTTTGCTCCCCGTGAAGCCATTGCAGGCAACTTCCTGGACGGCCTGTCGCGCGAATCCTTCAAGATTGCACACGACATCAGCGCCTACAGCTTCCCAGCCATGGCCAAGGCTGCCCTGCCTTACCTGAACGACAAGTCCTCGCTGCTGACCTTGTCCTACCTGGGCGCCCTGCGTTCCATCCCCAACTACAACACCATGGGCCTGGCCAAGGCTTCGCTGGAAGCTTCCGTGCGCTACCTGGCCGAAGCCGTGGGCCGCACCGAAGATGGCCGCTGCATCCGCGCCAACGGCATCTCTGCCGGCCCCATCAAGACACTGGCTGCCTCGGGCATCAAGGACTTTGGCAAGCTGCTGGGCCGCGTGGCCGACGCTGCACCGCTGCGCCGCAACGTGACCATTGAAGACGTGGGCAATGTAGCTGCCTTCCTGCTGTCAGACCTCGCCTCTGGCGTGACCGCTGAAATCACCTATGTGGACGGCGGCTTCAGCCAGACCGCAGGTCTGAGCGCAGACCAGGTTTAATCAGGCTAGCTCCTCAAAAAAATCCCCCGCACCTTTGAAGGCTGCGGGGGATTTTTTTGTCATGCATTGAAAGATGCTGCTTACTGATAGCTCATGGTAAATGTCGCTGTTGCACTGACAGTGCCACCTTTCACATTCCCTTTGGAGATATATCTTGCCGTAAAAGGTATGGAAGTCAGACTTGGCGCAGCGTCTCCCACCAGCATTTGATTGACTGTACCAGCCACAGCTGAATCTGGCCCAAACTTTACAATTTTTTGGTTCATAAGAATCTCAACCCCTACCCCTGAGGCCGTTGAGCCTTTATCCAAAGTCAAAATATTCCCCCTATTCGCAACATCATTTTTATCTGTC
>ENA-UOJC01001295-UOJC01001295.1-human-gut-metagenome-genome-assembly--contig:-C104-NODE-1295-length-35491-cov-23.131307_pt1 | contig 35491 bp, 37 predicted proteins | sample MGYA00242339_ERZ723886 | MGnify/ENA metagenome assembly ERZ723886 | reverse complement strand
CCCGACCCACGGCTTAGAAGGCCGTTGCTCTATCCAGCTGAGCTACGAACACATATCTGTCAGTCATCTGCATTAGCAAACCGACGAAGCATATTGTAACTTATCCGACATCATTTGTCAACAGTTTTGTACTAATTTTTTGAAAAATAAACACAAAACTCAAGTTACGCATCGGGGTGACAGGATTCGAACCTGCGACCCCCTGGTCCCAAACCAGGTGCTCTAGCCAAGCTGAGCCACACCCCGAGGTTGCGTCACATCGGAACCTCCGACAACGCAGGTGTAATTATAACCTAGTTTTTTTCTATCTGTCAAGAGAAAAGTTACAGAACTCCTACGTCTGTACTACGTGTTTTACACCGGAACCATTATCGCAGATATGCAATGGTAAAATGTACTTTTTCCTCTCTATCGATCTCCATAATGGCATAAGACGGCTGACGTCCTTCCTGTCTTGGATAAGACAGGCTTCCGGGATTCACCGCAATGATATCGTCATCGATATCGATCACCGGGCGGTGTGTATGTCCATACAATACAATATCCACACCACGATCAATGGCTTCTTTTTTGATCGTCTCATTCCCCATGGAGACATAATAATTATGTCCATGAGTCACCCATACCTTATAGGGTCCGATATCTAGGGTGATCTCTCTGGGCAGATCCGAAAAAAAATCGTTATTCCCCAGCACAATATATACCGGGCATTTTGCAGCAGCAGACAGGGCATACTCACTCCCCTCCGCATCACCGCAGTGGATCACCATATCCGGATGATGCATTTCCAGCACTTTGAAATAATTTTCGTTCTTTTTATGGGTGTCACTTACGATCAATATTTTCATATTTCTTAAGTTCCTCTTTCATCAGCTGCAGCGCTTTTCCTCTGTGGCTGACCTGGTTCTTCTCTTCTTCTGTAAGTTCCGCGGTTGTCTTTCCGAACTCCGGTACATAGAAAATGGGGTCATATCCGAATCCGTTCTTCCCTTTTTCATCATATCCGATCCTGCCCTCAATCGCAGCGCGGGTCGTCAGTTCTCTTCCGTCCGGTAATACAGCGGCAATGGCACACACGAATCTGGCTGTCCGTTGTTCCTCCGGCACCCCTTCCAGTCTCTGGATCAGATTTGCGTTTTTCACAGAATAAGGAGTATCCTCTCCAAGATATCTTGCCGAGTATATCCCCGGTTCCTTATTCAGATAGTCAATCTCCAGTCCGGAGTCATCCGCCATGACGATGTCATTCGTAAACGCCGCCACCGCTCTGGCCTTGATCAAAGCATTTTCCTCGTAGGTTTTTCCGTTCTCGTCAATATCTGCCGTAATCCCCGCATCTTTCATGGATACCACCTCCATTCCGGTGTCCTCCATGATCATTCGGATCTCTTTGATCTTACCGGCATTACCGGTTGCAAATACGATTCTTCCCTGCATATTCCACTCCTCACCGCATATGATCCATCATTGCGTATTAGTATAAACCTCGTTAATAGCTTCCGCAATACCTTGTGCAAGCTTTTTTTGATAGTTCTCCTGTATCAGCAGTTGTCTCTCGGCAGCGTTCGTCACATACCCCAGAGAGATTCTGGCTGACGGGATTGCGATCTCCCACAGGACATCTTCCTCTGTTGCCGGGAAAAGTCCCACTGCCCGATTGCTGGCTGCCACCGTAACCTGCCTTGTAACGCAATCGGCCCACTGAAGGTTGCCGAACTCCGGAATATAATATTCATCATTATATTCTCCGCTGATCCCATAGACCGACGCATCCTCCGGATCTGACGACAATCCGATCTCCAGATACAGATCTGCTCCAACCCAGTCGGCGAACTGCCTTCTTGCCTCTTTCGTAACATCGGTATCCTCTGTACGGGTAAGATATACCTTCACCTGCCGGTCTTCCATCAGCTGGGCTGCCTGTCTGGCAACACTGAGCGCCACCTCTTTTTCCTGACAGTCGGAAGCCGTCACACCGGGATCTCTGCCGCCTCCCACAGGATCCAATACCACGATCCTGTCATAGAGTTCCTTGGGGCTGACATAATCGACCCATAAGCTTCCTTCTTCCAGAGTGCTGTGATATTCCAGCACTTCCCGCATCGAAAGTCTCAGCAGCACACCTTCGTTCTGTGCTTCGCAGATTCCTTTTTTCACAGGATTCAGATCTCCTGTGATCCTCTGTTCCTTATAGAATGCTTTTCTTCCGTTTTCTATGTAGATCCAGAGTTCCTTCTCCATGTAATGGTTCTCCACCATTACATTCTCCGCTTTCGTCCCCGATTCCAGTGGTATACAGATCTGCCTGTCGGCTTTTTGATCCGTCTGCATGGGCAGCTGCATCTCTCCGGTCTGTTCCGTCCGGTATTCCGGGACCAGTTCTCCCTGCTCCTGGCTTCGTGCGGAAATCACCACCGTCTTGTGCGCCGCTGTCCATAACATTGCTACCATGGAAAATGTTCCCAACAGGAGCCAGAGGATCAATGTCACCTTCCTATTTTGTTTTTGGTCTCTGATTTGCAATCGTTTCTTCATGAAAGGTTATATTTCTCTTCTCTTCGGCGGCTTCGGTCCCAAAAACTGGTAATAATAGGTTTTCATCATTCCATTATAGATCTTCCTGTTCTTGTCTGCTTTCCGTCCGATATCTTTCTCTGCCTGCTCGTAAGCAGTGATCAGATACATGCTCCAGGAGTCCAGTTCACGAAAACGTTCCCCTATGGTACGGTAAAGTGCCGGCATCTGGCTCTTATCCTGCAATCGTTCTCCGTAGGGCGGATTAGTTATAATGAATCCATACTTTTTCGGATGATGGAGATCTTCCACGCCTCTTCTCTGAAAATGGATCAGCTTATCCACACCGGCCATACGCGCATTTTCCCGGGCTATTTTTACCATATCCTCATCAATATCATATCCCTGGATATCCGTCTCCACCGACAGGTCTACCATCTCTTCCGCTTCATCGCAGGTATCATACCATATTTTCTTTCCTACAATATGTGGCCATTCTTCTGCCGTAAAGCTCCGGTTCCTGCCGGGGGCCATATTGGCCGCCATCATGGCTGCTTCTATCGGAAACGTACCGCTTCCGCAAAAAGGATCCACCAGGATCCTTCCTCCGTTCCAGGGAGTCAGCATGATCAGCGATGCTGCCAGGTTCTCCGCAATGGGCGCTTTTGCCGTCAGCTTCCGGTATCCTCTCTTATGCAGGGATTCTCCGGTACTGTCCAGTCCCACCGTTACTTCGTCTTTCATAAGGAACACTCTGACCGGAAAGCTTGCACCATCCTCCGGGAACCAGGAGATTTCATATTGTGATTTCAACCGGTCCACCATGGCTTTTTTCATAATAGACTGGATATCCGAAGGACTGAATAATTTGGACTTTACGCTGGCCGCTTTCGCTACCCAGAACTTACCGTCCTTAGGAATGTAATCTTCCCAGGGCAGACTTTTCGTTCCCTGAAACAGTTCCTCAAATGTCTCTGCGTGAAAGCTTCCGATCTTGATCAGAATTCTCTCCGCTGTGCGCAGAAAAATATTAGCTCTGCATAAAGCTTCTTCATCACCGAAAAAAGTCACACGGCCATCTGCCACATCCGTAATATCATATCCGAGATCTGTAATCTCTCTCTTAAGCACCGATTCCATACCGAAATGGCAGGGGGCGATCAATTCAAAACGTCTCATTCGTTCCTCCGTATCTCAATCAAACATAGGAACATTATATATGCATTCCAAAAATATGTAAATAGGGGCATTCCTGCGAACGCCCCTGACTTCTTATGCACAAAAACTAGCAGTTCTTATTCTGCTCCTTATTCTGCTCCTTATTCTCGCTCTGATCCCTATTCTGGTTCTTACTCTGATTCTTGTTCTGATTCTTACTGCTCTGCTTATTCTGAGAGTTCTGGTTCTCGCCATAAGACTTACTATACTTGTTCTCGTTGTTCTGATCGTAATTATTAGACATATCTGTGACCTCCTAACAGGATTTTTAGTTACAGGAGTAGTATGTCTATTTTCCACAAAAATATGCTTTTTAATTTATGGTACTTTAGAACCAATTTTTATCTTGCATTTTTGTGACATTAGTACTATAATCATAAATGTAAATAGAAGAACCCTTCATGATTCTATTTGCACCCTTATGTATTATTTATTTATACTCCCCTCAAAAGAGCCATCAGCTTCCCCCTGATGGCTCTTTACGTGGTAATTAACTCTATTCAGAGCCCATTCGCAAAATCGCCTCTTCGAGGCTTTCCTTTTGCTCATAGAGGCTAAATCGCCAAATAAATATAACCGACGGTTCTTACGAATGCAAGCATTCGACATCCCTTCGGTTATATTTAACGGCTCTGAATAGTTACTAGTTCAGCCAGTCTCGAAACAGTTTTACCAAAAACAGTACTACCAGAATCGGGATCAATACCGGTGCCAGGAAGGATAGTACTGAAAATACCGCGCTAATCACCAATACCACCACAAGGATCCCCAGAATAATCCAGACCCAGACCGGCAGCTTCGCTAATACATCTGCCATTTTACTCCGATGGGTGCCATATTCGCCATTGCCGTCTCCGTTATAACTGTGATGTACCGTCGATCCTGCTGCTTCTCTGTATTCTCCGTTTCCATAGACGGTATTACGATAGCCGGACCGATTATCACCACCATTGGTCTGAATGATCGTACGCGCAATCAGTCTCGGATCTCCCAGACTCTCCAGTACTTCCTCTTCCGTACGGCCCTTCCGGATCTCCGTATTAATATAGTCTTCGTAATAATTGACATTATCCATAACCAAGCCGGGGGACACACGTCCGTTCAGTGCCATCCGCAGCCGGTCTATAAAATCCTGTTTGTTCATACTAATACAGCTTCCTCCATTTACCTCATTATTTTAGCATGACATAAGTACTACGTAAATATACGGAGTGGGAAGTATTTCTAAAACTTTTCTAAAATGAAATACAAAAAACCCCGGAGACATCATCTCCGGGGCCTTAGATGTACGTGACAGGATTCGAACCCACGACCTACTGGTCCGTAGCCAGTCGCTCTATCCAGCTGAGCTACACGTACATTCACAGGTTTTCACCTGCAACAGTATGTATTTTAACTGCTGCAGGCGAAAATGTCAATAGAATTTTTTAATTTTTTCAAACAATTTTATTTTCAGCAGATTTTTCCGATGCAGGTACGACTTTCGCATCATACTTTTCCAGAATAGCCTGCTTGAACTCTTCGTAATTATCCTCATCATCGTAGCAGGCGTATTCAATCTCCAGCGGTTCCTCCGTCTTCATCAGAAGCATTCCCAAAAGAGACTTCGCATCCATTGCGGTCTTCTGAATACGGATATCGATCGCATCATCGAATTCATTGCAGGTATCCACAAATTGTCTGATTTCATCCTCCGAATGGAAGGTAATATATAGTTTTTCTCTCATCCTTCGTTCTCCCATCTGTCCGCTTGCGGACACCCCATACCTTTGTATATTATGCCGTCAAACGCATAAGTCTATCCCCACGCGCCGGTCAAACGTGGAGATGCGCGTCTTTAGCGTGCTGCCAGTGCCTGTGCGATATCCTCACGCATATCCAGCACGGCCGCGCGGGAAGCATCTGCATAATTCTGCTCACCGAACTGTGCATACTTCTCCTGCTGGTATGCAGCAATGATGCCACGGGAGGAGTTGATGATGGCACCCAGTCCGTCTTCATTGAAGAAGTGTACCAGGTCTGCACCCTTACCGCCCTGTGCGCCGTAACCGGGCACCAGGATAAATGCCTTGGGCATTACCTTACGAAGTACCTTGCCCTGCTCAGGATAGGTTGCGCCTACCACAGCACCTACATAGCTGTAAGAATCGCCCATGCAGTCAGCTCCCCAGACTGCGACCTTTTCTCCTACCAGCTCATACAGCGGTCTGCCATTAATTAACTGATCCTGAAATTCGCCGCTACTGGGATTGGAAGTCTTCACCAGTACAAAAATGCCCTTTTTCTCTTCCTTACAGATCTTCACAAAAGGGTTCACACCGTCGGATCCCAGATAAGGGTTCACGGTCACGAAATCCTCATCAAAACCGTAATAGCTCCTGCTACCTACCTGTACTTTTCCCAGATGTCCTACTGCATATGCTTCGGAAGTGGATCCGATATCACCACGTTTGATATCGCCGATGACGATCAGACCTTTTTCTTTACAATAATCCACGGTCTTTTTAAATGCCACCATACCGGGAATGCCGAACTGCTCATACATTGCTACCTGAGGCTTCACAGCGGGTACCAGATCATAAATTGCATCCACAATCCCCTTGTTATACTGCCAGATTGCTTCTGCGGCACCTTCCAGGGTCTCACCATACTCAGTGAAAGCCGCCTTTTTAATATATTCCGGCACGAATTTCATCATAGGATCTAGTCCTACCACGATCGGTGCGTTGGTTTCTTTGATTCGAGTGATCAGTTTGTTGATCATATTTCCTCCGTTCTGCAATCATTTTCATTGCATTTTATTTTCTCAATTGTGTAATTTTCCCTCTGCGGTGTATCTGTAATGACCGCAGAAAAGGCACCGCCTTCGGGCGATGCCTCCTGACCTGTATCTATTCTACCCCAACTAATGTCAGTTGGTCAACGTACTTCTTGATATTTGAAGCATTTACATATTTTTTATGGCTGTCGCCGTTTACTACCACCAGTGTCGGTGCCTGCATCACGCCGTAACGTCTTGCCAACTCCATGTTCTCCTCCGCATCAATGGTCACGTAGGGCACATTTTTCAGATATTCCTTCACCAGCTTGCAGTTCGGGCAGGTCTTGGTCGTGAACAGATACTTGATATCCTGCGGCTGCTCCACCTTCACTTCCACGTCCTCCGCAAAATTGGACAGCGTTACCACACTTCTGGTGGGACGCTTTAAGGAAGAACGGCCAATGTCATACTCCGTTCTGTTGGCATATTCCTGTAACTTACCATCATTCCAGTTCTGCACCGGACGATAGTAACCGGTGATGCGGCTGTACACCTCGGTCTTCGCCCCACAATGAGGACATACCTTCACCTCTCCAGCCAGATAACCGTGTTCCTTACAGATGGAATAGGTCGGCGACAGCGTATAATATGGCAACTTGTAATTGGAAGCGATCGTCCGCACCAGGGAAGCCGCTGCTTTCCAGTCGGGAAGCTTCTCTCCCAGGAACGCATGGAACACCGTGCCTGAAGTATACAGGGTCTGCAATTCATCCTGAATATCCAGTGCATCGAAAATATCCACAGTATAGTCCACCGGCAGATGGGAAGAGTTCGTATAGTAAGGAGTATCTCCGGGCTTTCCTGCCGTCTTGATACCGGGCCAGCGCTTTCTGTCGTGCTTGGCCAGACGGTATGTGGTACTCTCCGCAGGAGTCGCTTCCAGATTGTAAAGGTCTCCGTACTGCTCCTGATAATCCGACAGGCGCTCTCTCATATGATTCAGTACTTCCTTGGTAAACTCCTGAGTTCTCGGATCGCTCATATCCGCTCTCAGCCAGTTGGCATTTAAGCCCACCTCGTTCATGCCGATCAGACCAATGGTGGAAAAATGATTCTCAAAAGTGCCCAGATACCGCTTAGTATAAGGATACAGTCCCTCATTTAACAGCTTTGTAATGACACCGCGCTTGATCTTCAGGGATCTCGCAGCAATATCCATCATATGATTCAGTCTTGCGTAGAATTCGTCCTTATTGGCAGACAGATATGCGATCCTGGGCATATTGATGGTGACAACACCCACGCTTCCGGTGCTCTCGCCGGAACCGAAGAAGCCTCCGGTCTTCTTACGCAGTTCCCGCAGATCCAGACGCAGTCTGCAGCACATACTGCGGACATCGCTGGGCTGCATGTCGGAATTGATATAATTGGAAAAATACGGTGTACCGTATTTTGCGGTCATCTCGAATAACAGTCTGTTGTTCTCGGTGTCGGACCAGTCAAAATCCTTCGTGATGGAATACGTCGGAATCGGATACTGGAAACCGCGGCCGTTGGAGTCGCCCTCGATCATGGTCTCGATGAATGCCTTGTTGACCATATCCATTTCCTTTTTACAATCCTTGTATTTGAAATCCATCTCCACGCCGCCTACCAGTGCCGGCAGTTCTGCCAGGTCATCGGGCACCGTCCAGTCCAGTGTAATATTGGAAAAAGGAGCCTGGGTACCCCAGCGGCTGGGCGTATTCACACCGTAGATAAATGCTTCGATGCATTTTTTCACTTCAGGATAGCTTAAATGATCTACTTTCACAAAGGGGGCAAGGTAGGTATCAAAGGAGGAAAAAGCCTGTGCTCCCGCCCATTCGTTCTGCATGATCCCCAAAAAGTTCACCATCTGATTACACAGTACGGATAAGTGTCTCGCCGGTGCAGAAGTGATCTTGCCGGTGATGCCGCCCAGTCCTTCCTTGATCAGCTGCTTTAAGGACCATCCCGCGCAGTAACCGGTCAGCATGGACAGATCATGGATATGGATATCCGCATTGCGGTGTGCCTCGGCGATCTCTTCGTCGTAGATTTCGGACAGCCAGTAGTTCGCCGTTACCGCACCGGAATTGCTTAAGATCAGACCACCTACGGAATAAGTCACCGTGGAGTTCTCCTTCACTCGCCAGTCCTCGACTTTGACATAGCTGTTGACCACGTCCTTGTAGTCCAGGATCGTGGATTTCATGGCACGCATCTTCTCGCGCTGCTTGCGATACAGAATATACGCCTTCGCCACTTCCTCGTAGCCGGCCTGTCCCAGTACACGCTCCACACTGTCCTGGATATCTTCTACATGGATCTCATCATTTTCCACCTTTTTCTGGAAATCTGCGGTCACCCGTAACGCAAGAAGATCAATAATGTCATTATTGTAGCTCATCTGCGTCGCAGTAAAAGCCTTCATAATGGCATCATTGATCTTCGTCAGTGTAAAGTCTGCTTTGGAACCGTCTCGTTTGATCACCTGAAACATCTTATGTACCCCCTTAATCTCATGTCCCCATGGCTTGTGCCCATAAAACCTATCACGGTTTATTCTACAACACTTTGTGGAGGAAGTCAATCTCATGACACAAGATATTGTGTATACATCAGTTCACCCGTCGATTTGTGCGGAGACGGCTCTACGCTCGCGTAAGGAGCCGGCTCTGTGCAAATCGACGAGGGGAGCGCCATCTCATGAGCAAAAGCAGCTGCGAAGCAGCGAAAAGCCTCGAAGAGGCGTTTTTGCGAATGGCGCGGGGTGAACGGCCGCAAGCGCGAATGGCGCGGGGTGAGCGGCCGCTCTACGCCCTCTTCCAAACCTTCCGGTACAGCACATACGCCACCATTGCGGTCACGCTCTCCGTGCAGACAAACGCCCACCATACACCGGTGACACCGATGAGGCGGCTTAAGACAAATGCCGCAGGGATGATCACCGCCACATACCGCATCACAGAGATCACCAGGGAAGCCATACCCTGTCCCAGTGCCTCCAAGGCTCCGGAGCTGGTCACCGACACAGCGGACAGAATAAAGCCCAGACTGATGATATGCAGTGCCATGATACCGATGGTGATGGTCTCCGGATTCTCAGTAAACAGTCCGATCAGCCCTCCGGGGATCAGCCAACACAGTGCCGTACCGGCAGCCATGATCCCGGCCGTCAGTTCCAATGTCAGACGGTAGATCTGCTCCACACGCTTTCTCTCTCCGGCACCATAATTGTAGCCGATCAAGGGGCGGATACCCTGAATGATACCATTTGAGGGCAGATAGATAAAGGTCTGTAGCTTGTAATAAACTCCCAGCACCAGTACATAGGCTCCGGAATAAGCTGCCAGAATACCGTTCAACGCGGAGATCAGCAGAGAAGGCAGTGCCATATTCAGGGTCGCTGGGATGCCGATACCGTAAGTTTTGCTGCAGATATCCCCTTCCGGACGCAGATATTTTTTATGAAGCTTCACCGGCAGAGGATCCGCCACATAATAGATGAGATATACCAGTAACGTGATCACCTGTCCAATGCCGGTGGCAAGCGCAGCTCCGGCGATCTCCATCCGGGGAAAAGGTCCGATGCCGAAGATCAACAACGGATCCAGTACGATATTCGTGACAAATCCGGCGATCATACTGACTATGGTAGCCCGCATCCGGCCTACCGCCTGGAATATTTTCTCCAGTGTGATACCTCCGGTCACAATGACGGAAAACAGGAACACGACATTGGAATATTCCATGCCCAGTGCCCGCACCGTATCACTCTTCGTAAACATTCCCAAAAATAAGTTCATTCCGCAGAGGAACAGGACCATGAGCAGCACACCGTGCAATACGCCCAGCACCATGCCCTGGGTTGCCGTCTTATCCGCTTTTCCCTGATTTTGTGCTCCCAGATAGAAGGAAATCATGGCATTAACACCCACGCCGAAGCCCACCGCCACAGCAGTCAGCAGGTTCTGTGCCGGATAGACCAGGGAAAGTGCTGTCATGGCATCCTCACTGAGTTTCGCCACGAAATAGCTGTCCACAATGTTATAGAGGGAATTGAATGCCATGGAAAGCATCATGGGAAGTGCCATGGACATCACAAGGGGAAATATTTTCTTTTCTTTCATATAAGTCTGGTTCATTTTCTGCTCCTTATACAACAAACGCCACACAACATTTCTGCTGTGTGGCGAAAATAAGATCAAAATCTTGAAAAATCCACTGCCCTTACGGGTTTTGTAATCGAGATTTACTTTGTTCCAGTGCGTATTATAGGGAAAAAATCTCTGTCTGTCAAGCCAACACGCCTAAAATTTCAGCAAACCCTTCACAGCAGCTTGCTCTTCGCATTGGCACTCTTGCTATCCGTATATTCCAGCATGGACAGTTTTCCATCTGTACAGTCGAGAATCGCAGTAGCACAGTTGCCCATATGCACCCGCCAGAAATCATCGACGGGAATATTCAGGACCGGATTCAATATGCTGCGGTTCACTCCTCCGTGAGCCACCACCAGCACAGTCTCATATGTACCTTCTAATGGCAGCAATACCTGATCTACGAATTCGCCGCTTCTTTTATACAGTTGTGCAAAACTTTCCGCTCCCGCGGGGGGAATGTAGCTGCCAGGGTTGGTAAAAGGCTGGCTGGCAGCATCCTTGATGGTCCGGATATCCACGCCTTCCCAGGGTCCGAAATTCAGTTCTCTGAGTCTTTCGTCTGTGGTAAGGGTGATCTTCCGGTCGCCTATGATGATCTCTGCCGTGCGCTTCGCCCGGATCAATGGTGAACAAAATGCAATTTCAAACGGAACCTTCTTTAACCGCTCCGCCGCATCGTGGGCCTGCTCCAATCCCTGGGCATTAAGCGCAATATCCGTCTGCCCCTGCAAAAGTCCTGCCTCATTCCAGTCCGTCTCACCGTGTCTTACCAAATAGATCTTCATGTATTTGTATCCTCATAACTTCCGATAGTATTTCTGTTACAAAATACTACTGTTTTCTCTGCTTTGTCAATCGTATCGTCTTAAGTGTCGAAAAAAGAAAGCCACGCAAAGCATTATACTTTGCATGGTTCTCATCTTACAGCTCATTCTTGTTTTTAATTGGTCTTGCCTTCGTCCATTTCATCTTCGGTAGTAATGGCAAATGCAATGTTGGTCGCATGGTCTGCAACTCTCTCCAGACCGGATACAATATCAGAGAAGATCATACCGGCTTCGGGAGAACATTCTCCCTTGGTAAGACGCTCTACATGCTTCTTCTGCAGTTCGCGTTCCTTTTCATCTACCTGATCCTCTAAAGTGATGATCTCCTGCATATGGGTCTCATCACTCTTGGCAAACATTTCTACGGCATAACGGATGATCTTATTGACCATCTCCAGCATGTCTCCCAGTTCCTTCTGGGCTTCCTTGCTGATGGATACTCCTTCTTCCTTACGCTGTCTTGCGGCATCCGCTACATTCTCCGCATGGTCACCGATACGCTCGATATCATTCACCACATGGAACAGAGCACCCAGACTGTTCAGGTCTTCGATGGGCAGTGTCGTCTGGTTGATCTTCACCAGATAATCCGTAATGGCATGGTTCAGGAAGTTGATATTTTTCTCTACCTCGTAGACTTCCTCAATATCTTCTTCATCCAATGTGATCAGGGCATTCATGGCACGGTTTAAGTTCTCCTCCGCCAGAGAAGCCATACGCTCCAGCTCCTTGACAACCTCTACCACTGCGGTAGCGGGGTTGAACACCACTTTGTCGCCGATGTATTTTAACTGATAGCTCTCTCTGTAACCAACCTTCTGATCTTCGCCGGGTACGATCAGGTAGGTCATCTTTACCAGCCAGCCGGTGAACGGGAACAGCATAATTACCTGTGCGATCTTGATCAGCGTATGCGCATTTGCCACGAACCGGCCGTTGTCCGCGGAGATAGACTTGATCAGTTCCACGATCTGATCGCCTGCCACGAACAGAGCAATGTAGATAATAACCGTACCAATGATATTGAACAGCAGATGGATCAGTGCAGCTCTCTTCGCATCCTTTTTACCGGTCATAGAAGCTAACATTGCGGTAGCACAGGCACCGATATTACATCCTAAGATAATGTAAAGTGTGATCGGTAACGGCAGCAGATCCTGATTGGCGAGCAACAGTACGATACTGACCGTTACGGATGAGCTCTGAATAATCGCAGTCAGGGCAAATCCCATCAAGGTGGCTAAGAACGGATTCTTCAGAGACATCAGCAGATTTACTACCTGCGGCTCATTTTTCATGTTGGCCATTGCCTGGGACATGGTGCTCAGTCCCACGAACAGAATACCGAAGCCTACAACTACTTCCGCTACTTTACGGACTTTTTCTTTCTTCGTAAACATCATCACGACCACACCGACTAACAGAATTAACGGTGCTATCTTGGACAAATTAAATGATACCAGCTGTGAGGTGATGGTAGTACCGATATTGGCACCGAGGATGACTCCCGCTGCCTGATACAGATTCATCAGACCGGAGTTAACAAAGCTGACGACCATAACCGTACATGCCGAGGAAGACTGGATGATACCGGTGAAAATAATACCTACGATCATACCCATGAAACGGTTCGTGGTGAAAATCTCCAGAATACGACGAAGTCTGGCACCTGCTACCTTCTCAATGGAATCACTCATCAGTTCCATTCCGAATAAAAACAGTCCCAGACCTCCAGCCATTGTCAATATTGTTCCAAAGCTCATTTTTAATCCCTCAATCTCTCTTGATTCTCTTACGAAAAACCAAAATAATTATTTTCAAATTTAATCTAACTATAAACAATCCAAAATATATTTTACGAGATAGAATAAAAACTTGCAATGGATATTTTACTTTTCTTTTACGTTTCTTTACATTTTTTTACTCAATTTACGCGTTTCGCCCATCCGCAATATCCCGGTCCAGCTGTTTCTTAAGCTCTTCCAAGGATCCGAATCTGCGTTCCGGACGCCGGAAGCTTTTCAGTGCCACTTCAATCTCCTGACCGTAAATATCCTGGGCGAAATCATATAGATAAGATTCCACTCCCATCACTTTTTCGGAAGAAACCGTCGGCTTGGTCCCTACATTGCTGATGGATTTGTAGACCTTCCCATTATAACGGACTACCGCATAATAGACACCGTTGGGCGGCAAGAGCTTACCTGCGGGCGGCAGAAGATTTACTGTGGGAAAGCCCAGAGTATGCCCGATATGATTGCCATGTTCCACGCATCCCACGAGAGTATAGGGCATCCCCAGCATCTTTTCCGCTTCTTCCATCCGGCCCTCTTCCACCAGCTTGCGGATGTAAGTAGAGCTGACCTCGATGCCATCCACTTCGATCTTCTCTATGGTCCGGACACAAAACCCTAAATGCGGAGCCATTTTCTCTAAAAGTTCTGCATTGCCTGCTCCATTTTTCCCAAAAGACAGATCTTCACCTGCTGCCACAAAACGGGTATTCATCTGCTTCGCCAGAATCTCTGTCACGAAACGCTCCGGTTCTGTGGCTGCAGTCTCTTTTGTCAGCGGGAACTCGATCAGGATGTCGATCCCCAGATGTTCGAAGAGACGCCTTTTCTCTTCTCTTGTCGTCAGTTCTTTTCCATCCGACAGTCCGAACAGCACCGCCGGTGTGGGATCAAAAGTGAAAACACAGGCTGCCAGTCCGTTCTTTTTCTTATTCAGGATTTCCTCTAAAAGTCTTCTGTGCCCCAAATGCACACCATCAAATTTGCCGATAGCTACCGCTGTATCTTTTTCCAAATAAAAGTCTGTTGTTCCTGCAATGATTTCCAAGTCTATTTCCTGCTTTCTGTGTTACTTGGGAAGATTTTCATGGGCTTGTACCATTCTTTTACCCCGTCATACGCATAAATGCCCACAAAGCTGTCATCCTCTCTGTAGACACGCACCCACTCTCCCGCAGGATAAGTAGTCTGCTCCATGGTCTGTCCCGGATAAAAAGCGTTCCCGTTATCGATCAATTTCCGCCATTTTTCCTCTACATGTACTGCATTAAAATCCGCAAAAATACGGTCCGTGGGAAGCAGTGCCTCCTCTAATCTGTCCGTATCCCGGAATTCCTGCAGCTGTGTAAGTGTCAGGGCATCCGCAAGCCGGAATTCTCCGACCCTGGTGCGGACGAGACTCTGCATGGTGCCACCGCAGCCAAGCTTCCCGCCGATATCGGCACAGAGACTGCGGATGTAAGTTCCCTTGGAGCATTCCACACGGAACTTCACCACCGGAAGTCTTATTTCCAGGATCTCGATCGACGGCAGATCCACATGTCTTGCCTGCCGTTCCACTTCTTTACCTGCCCTGGCAAGCTCATAGAGTTTTTTTCCGTTGACCTTCAGTGCGGAATACATAGGCGGAATCTGGTCATAACCGCCGACAAAGCTTTCGATCACTTCACGTACCTGTGCCTCATCCACCGCTACTTCCCGTTCTTCCAAAACGGTTCCCGTGGTATCCTGGGTATCTGTGATCTGACCCAGTAAAAGTTCTGCCACATATTCCTTGGTCCTGTCCGTCAGCATTTCGCATGCTCTGGTAGCACTCCCCAGACATACAGGGAGCACACCGGTAGCCTGTGGATCCAGTGTACCTGTGTGCCCTATCTTTTTCTGCCGGCAGATCCCGCGAAGCTTGGCTACCACATCATGAGAGGTAAAACCTGCTTCCTTATATACATTGATGATGCCGTCCATTAATCCTGTTCTCCCCGCAATTGCTTATCGATGTGCAGTGACAAATTATTGATACAGTCATGAAAAGTCCCCTCCATGGTGCAGCCTGCGGCACGTACGTGTCCGCCGCCTCCAAAGAAGGATGCCACCTTCGCCACATCAACCTTCTCATTGGAACGCATGCTGACCTTGTACTCCAGTACACCGGTCTCATACATGAAGATCGCACAGTCGATTCCCTTAATATTGCGCAGCTGGTTCACTATGCCGTCCAGATCTCCCGGTACTGCATTGTAGAAATCCATGGTCTTACGGTCCACCATGCTCACGATGCAGCGGCCGTCCATGAAGCGTATGCTCTCCATCAGGGCTCTGCCCATGATCTGCGACTGCAGATACGTCTTCTGATAAAAGCTCTCCTCAATGATTTTAGAAAAATTAAATCCAAAAGAGATCAGAAATGCTGCTGCCTGCAATGTCTCCGGTGTCGTATTGGAATACTGGAATACGCCGGTATCGTGAATGATGCCGGTGTACAATGCTTCCGCAATATCTCTGTCAATGAGTTCGGCATCCATGATGTGATACAGCACCTCACAGGCACTGCCCACCTCGGGCCGGACGAGATTTACATCACCGCAGCCGGAATTGCTGATATGATGATCGATGTTGATCTTCTTTTTCGCATTCTGGAAATATTTCTCCGCGTCTCCCAGTCTGTCTGGGCTGCAGTCAAGCGCAAAATATACATCAAAAGGATCCTGCTCCGGACATTCGGTCTGGATCTCATCGTATCCCTTCAGATAGGAAAACTCTTCGGAAGGCTTCTGTAAATATACGGTAACTTCTGCTTCGGGAAGGAGTTTACGCAGGTACATCTGTAAGGACAGACAGACGCCCACGCAGTCTCCGTCGGGACGAATATGTCCGCTGATGCCGATCTTTTTTGCGCCACGACATTCTTCACGCAAATCCATTATTCGTCACCTTCCTCTGTCTCTTCCGTATCTTCCACAACTTCATGATCCGGCTTCTGTGCCTCATCCGCTGCAATGACTTCATCGATCTTGTGGGACATGTTGACACCATACTCGATGGACTGGTCCATCACAAAAGTGATATCCGGAGTGTTGCGCAGATTGATGGTACGCGCCAGTTCTCTGCGGATAAAGCCCTCGGCGCTCTTTAAGCCCTGCAGGGTAGACTTTCTGACTTCCTCGTCTCCCAACACACTGATCCATGCCTTACAGCTTTTTAAATCCGGTGCCACTTCCACAGCGACCACACTGGTCCAGGGACTGATCCGGGGGTCCTTAAGACCGCCCCGGATGATCTCTGCCAGAACGCGCTGCACTTCCCCGTTGACACGGGTATTTTTCACACTATTTTTTCTCATTCTTATTCCTTCTTAAAATAACTCCCTACCGTGGTACCTCCACCATGATGTAGGCTTCTACGATATCCAGCTCCTGCATCTTGTCAAAGCCTTCGAATACGAGACCACACTCATATCCTGCCTTAACTTCCTTCACATCATCCTTGAATCTCTTCAGGGAAGCCAAGTTGCCCTCGAAGATCTGCTCGCCCTCACGGGTGATACGAACTTTACAGCCTCTCTGGAAGACACCGTCTAAGACATAGGAACCGGCAATGTTACCGATCGCGGATGCCTTGAAGATCTGACGAACCTCTGCATGACCGATCACCTTCTCCTCATAGACAGGATCCAGCATACCCTTCATGGCAGCTTCGATATCTTCGATAGCCTGGTAGATGACCTTGTACAGACGTACATCCACGCCCTCTCTCTCTGCGGTTGCCTTGGCAGTCGCATCGGGACGGACGTTAAATCCGATGATGATCGCATTGGACGCACTTGCCAGAGATACGTCGGACTCATTGATGGCACCTACGCCGCCGTGGATACATTTTACTACTACTTCTTCATTGGACAGCTTCATCAGGGACTGCTTTACTGCTTCTACGCTACCCTGTACATCAGCCTTGACGATCAGGTTCAGTTCCTTCAGATTACCCTCCTGGATCTGGCTGAACAGATCATCCAGAGACATTCTGCCCTTGGTCTCTTCCAGCATCTTTTCCTTATTCTGTGCCAGGTAGGTCTCTGCATAAGCTTTTGCTGTCTTATCATTATCATGTGCCAGGAATACTTCACCGGCACTGGGAACATCGGACAGACCCAGGATCTCTACAGGAGTAGAAGGTCCTGCTTCCTTGACTCTGCGTCCCTTGTCATCGATCATAGCTCTTACCTTACCATGAGCCACACCTGCAGAGATAAAGTCTCCCACATGCAGGGTACCCTTCTGTACCAGTACGGTAGCCACAGGACCGCGTCCCTTATCCAGCTCTGCCTCGATGACCAGACCTCTTGCCTTTCTCTTGGGGTTCGCCTTCAGCTCCATGATGTCTGCGGTCAGCAGGATCATGTCAAGCAGCTGGTCAATACCCTCGCCGCTTTTTGCGGATACAGGTGCAAATACGGTGCTTCCGCCCCAATCCTCGGGGATCAGCTCATACTCTGCCAGCTCCTGCTTTACACGGTCAATGTTTGCAGAGGGCTTATCGATCTTGTTCACTGCTACGATGATCTCCACACCCGCTGCCTTTGCATGGTTGATCGCCTCTACGGTCTGGGGCATTACGCCGTCGTCCGCTGCTACTACCAGGATAGCGATATCGGTCGCATTGGCACCACGCATACGCATGGCGGTAAATGCTTCGTGTCCGGGAGTATCTAAGAAGGTGATCTTACGGTCTCCCACATTTACAGTATAAGCACCGATGTGCTGGGTGATACCACCTGCCTCACGATCGGTTACGTTGGTCTTACGGATAGCGTCTAACAGGGAAGTCTTACCATGGTCAACGTGACCCATAACACAGATTACGGGAGGTCTCTCCACCAGATCTGCCTCGTCCTCTTCGTCTTCCTTCAACAGTTCTTCGATGACATCTACCTTGACCTCTTTTTCACAGAGAATGTCATATTCCATGGCAATGTTCTCTGCATCTTCATAGGAGATCTCCTGGTTCACGGTTACAATCTTACCTTCCAGGAACAGCTTCTTGATGATGGCTGCGGGCTGTAACTTCATCTTCTCAGCCAGTTCTTTGATGGTAATGGATTCCGGCAGCACGATCACCTTGATCTGCTCTTCCTGTACCTCTTCCTTTTTCTTTTCCGGCTTGATGAAACGTCCGGGCTTGTTCTTCAGTGCGTCCTCGTCCTCGTAGATATGGTCCTTCTTGGAACGCTTGTTGTCCTTCTCCTGGCTGAAACGTCTCTTTTCATCTTCGCGCTTCTTCTCAATATCTTTACCTGCAGGTTCCGGAGCGAAGCCCTTATTCTGTCTGTTATCTCCGAATCGATTACCCGATCCTCCATTGCCTCTTTGGTCGCGGCCGTTATTGCCGTAACCGCGCTCACCGTTGCCGTTATTCCTGCGATCACCCTGGCCGCCTTCCATACCCGGACGACCCTGTCTGTTAAATCCGCCTCCCTGAGGTCTGCCATTACCCATACCTCCTCTGTTTGCGTTCTGTCCGCCCTGGCGGTTGCCCTGACCATAGCCACCCTGACGATTATCACGATTGCCATCTCTGTTATCACGATTATAACCGCCCTGACCACGATCGTTCTGACCACGATTATCACGGTTCTGTCCGTAATTATTCTGACCGTAACCACCCTGACGGTTGTCGCGGTTATTGTTCTGCGGTCTCTCCGCAGGTCTGTCCGCAGGTCTTGCCTGTGCAGCTGCGGTATTGGTATTCTGCGCTGCCTGCTCTTTTACGGGAGCCTGCGTGGCTGCAGTATTATTTACAGGCTTTTTCGCAGGCTGCTGTCCCTTATTGCCGGGTACCATTGCCACACTGGGTGTGGGTGAAGGCGGGGTCAGCGGCTTGATGGGACGTACGGGAGTCTGTGCCTGCACACGGTTATTGTAAGAATTGTTCTGATAGCCGTTGTTCTGATATCTGTTATTCTGTCCCTGGTTCGGACGCTGTCCGCCGGCATTTCTCTGTCCCTGTCCGTTCTGTCCGCCCTGACGCTGTCCGGGCATCTTGGAATTCTGTGGGTTACTTACGAAAATAATCTTTTTCTTCTTTTTCGTTTCCTCGGGAGATTTTGTTTCCTCATGCGCCTTTTCCTCAACAGGCTTTGTATTTTCAGCCTTTGCCGGAGCTTCTTTTTCCACAGCGGGTGCTGCTGCAGCCTTCTTCTGTCCTAAGCTGTTACGTACCAGCGCTGCTGCATCCTCTTCCAACGAGCTCTGTGCTGCCTTTGCCTCAATTCCTTTTTCCTGTAAAAAATTCAATATATCCTTACTCTGTAGTTCTAATTCTTTTGCGAGTTCATGTACTTTGATTTTCGCCATGCTTTCCTCCATTCTGCCTAACCGGGCAAATTCGCTTCCAATTGCTTGATGAGTGCATCTGCCAGTCCCGCATCACACACACCTACCGAAGATCTTAAGTTCCGGCCGATCGCCCAGCCGAGCTCTTCTTTTGTGCCATATTCGTATACCGGGACTTCATAATAGGAACATTTGTCGTGAAACAACTTTTTCGTATTGGCGGATGCATCTTCTGCAACGATCACCAACATGGCAGAACCTTTTTTCACAGCGTCCTCCGTCTGGAATTCACCGCTTACCAGGTTACGCCCCCTCATCGCAAGTCCCAAAAGGGAATAAATCTTATTCTGCTTCAAGCTGATCAAACTCCTTTTCCAGCATATCATAACTTTCCGGAGAAATACTCATCTTGAAAGAACGCTCTAAGCCTTTATTCTTCCGGGCCTTCTGCAGACATTCCTTCTGTCTGCATATATATGCACCGCGTCCGTTCTTTTTGCCCGTTGTATCTAAACAGATCTCTCCTTCCGGAGTCTTCAGAACACGCAGCATTTCTTTTTTGCCTTTCATTTCTCCGCAGCCTACGCACTGCCTCAGTGGAATCTTTTTTGCCATTGATTATTCCTGCTCTCCATCAAAATCGTCTTCGGTTTCATCCTCGTAATCATCCACATAATCCTCATAACGGAAGCCGGGAGCATCCTTGGCCTGTGTCTCGGATTTGATGTCGATCTTGTAACCGGTCAGCCTTGCTGCCAGTCTTGCGTTCTGACCTTCCTTACCGATCGCCAGAGACAGCTGATAATCGGGAACGACTACCTTTGCGGTCTTCTCATCGGGATCCGCAAATACTGCTACGATCTTGGCAGGAGAAAGTGCATTCTGGATCAGGTTACCGGGGTTCTCATCCCAGTTCACGATATCGATCTTCTCACCGCGCAGCTCTTCTACGATAGCATTGACACGGGCACCGTTCATACCTACGCAGGCACCGACCGCATCCACGTTCGGGTTGTTGCTCCATACAGCGATCTTGGTACGGCTGCCGGCCTCTCTGGCAATGCTCTTGATCTCTACGGTACCGTCCTTGATCTCGGTAACTTCAGACTCAAACAGTCTCTTTACCAGTTCCGGATGGGTACGGCTGACATTGATACGGGGTCCCTTCGGGGTATTCTTCACTTCTACGATGTAGACCTTGATACGCTCGGTGGGTTTGAAGACTTCACCCTTCACCTGCTCATTCTCGGTCAGCATAGCATCTGCCTTACCCAGGTTGATGCTGATGTTTTTGCCGACATAACGCTGTACCACGCCGGTGACAACATCCTTTTCCTTCTCATAATACTGATTGTAGATCACGCTTCTCTCTTCTTCACGGATCTTCTGTAAGATCACGTTCTTGGCATTCTGGGTAGCGATACGTCCGAATTCCTTGGACTTGATCTCTACATGGATCATGTCACCGACCTGTGCCTTTTTGGAGATCTCCTGTGCATCCTCCAGAGCAATCTGTAAGCAGTCATCCTCTACATCGTCCTTCGTGGGTACGACTTCCTTCTCAGCATATACCAGGAAATCGCAGGTCTCTCTATTGATCTCCACATGGACATTGTCAGCCTTTCCAAAATGGTTCTTGCAGGCTGTCATCAGGGAATTCTCGATGGCTTCAAACAAGGTCTCCTTGCTGATCTCCTTCTCCTTCTCCAGAATGTCCAGTGCCTCCATTAATTCCTTATTCATCATTTCCTCCATTCCGGCTTTCGCCTTTTCTTAGTGTATGGTTTCTTCTTATTATCAAAAGTCCAGTGCCAGGCGGATCAGTGCGATGTCTGCTCTGGCAAAAGTTCTCGGGGTTCCCTCTTCTGTGATCGTAACCGTATCTGCATCAAAGCTTTCCAGGATGCCGGAAAATTCCTTGCATTTGTCGATGGGTTTAAACAGTTTGATCTCCACCTCTTCGCCGATGCTCTTCTGTAAATGCTTATCCTTTTTCAGCGTTCTGCCCAGTCCCGGGCTGCTGACCTCCAGAATGTATGCATCCGGAATGAAATCCGCCTTGTCGAGAGCTTCGGATAATGCTCTGCTGACATTTTCACAATCCAGAATATTCACACCCTCCGGCTTGTCGATGTAGGCTCTCAGATAGTAGTCACTGCCTTCCTTCACATACTCCACATCGTAGATCTCCACCTGGTTTACTTCTGCGATGGGCGCAAGCAGTTCTTCGGTTCTGCTTTCGTAGTCCTCTCGTTTGGACATGTATGCCCTCCTTTACTGATATGAACTGTCGTCACAACAACAAGAAAGAGTGGCGCGCGTCCACTCTTACTCTAGTAATCATCTTTAAACTATACACAGTATAGACCCTGTGTAAAAAAAAGTCAAGTCTTAATAATCGGTTTTATTCCTTACACTGTTTCTCATTTTTCTTGTTTTTTGCCATTTTTCCCGACAACAAACCCAAAGACATTCCGCACTCCGGGGCCTGCGAAAAAGATCTGCCAGCACAGCGCCATGGGGAAGTTTTGGACGGTCTTCTGCAGCCACAGGGCGATGATCTGATTGCCGGGATGCATGAAGAGGCAGGTGGCAATAAAACTCATCACCGGGCACATCAGACATACGATCATGGATGAGATCGCCAGTGTGATAAAAATAGGCTTATCCTCCGGAGATACCATGCGGAATGCCAGCTTCCGGGACAGCTTTTCTACGACAAAGTATTCCAGAATACAGGCGACGGGCCACATAATGGGAATCTCGTAGAACGCTAACAGGAAGATCTCGTTGGTCATTCCTCCCTTGTCCAGTGCGATGTTGTAACAGACCATGGCGTACACCATAACGAACGCCATGATCAGGGTGAAAATAATGTTCTGTAATTTTGTTTTCGGCATAATTGGATGCCCTCCTTTTCTAAAAATGAGCGCAAAAAGACACATGTGTGTTGTTCGTTAATCAGTGAGCAGTGCACACATGTGTCGTTTCCAATTCTTACCTAAAGTCTTTATGCTGTTTTACTATTTTTGCAACGGTGAGATTTTATCACATAGATTCCGGAAAAGTCAATATGAAATAATGGATTTTTTCTTCCACTGCTTCTTCCGGCGATCCCCGGGATCTTACGTCATTTTCCTTGCCGTTCTATCTTAGATACAGATGGGAAAGGAAAAATGTTGCACGGTTTTTAAAAAAGAAAAACGCAAACGGGACTGTCCTTTCGAACAGTCCCTGAAGAGAAAAAGAGAAACCAAAATAGTTTTGGATAAAAGCTGATTAATTCTGAACGTTGAATGCGCCCATGCCGGGATATACGGCTGCTGCACCCAGCTCTTCCTCAATACGGAGTAACTGGTTGTATTTTGCCACACGCTCGGTTCTACTGGGAGCACCGGTCTTGATCTGACAGGTGTTCAGTGCCACTGCCAGGTCAGCAATGGTGGTGTCCTCGGTCTCACCGGAACGATGGGAGGAGATAGCGGTATAACCTGCCTTGTGTGCCATCTTGATGGCTTCCAGAGTCTCGGATACGGATCCGATCTGGTTCAGTTTGATGAGGATGGAGTTACCACAGCCCAGGGAGATTCCCTTTGCCAGTCTCTCGGTATTGGTTACGAAGAGGTCATCACCGACCAACTGTACCTTATCACCCAGTTCTGCGGTCAGCTTTTTCCAGCCTTCCCAGTCTTCCTCATCCAGTGCATCTTCTATCGAAATGATGGGGTATTTCTCCACCAGTTTCTTCCAGTGTGCGATCAGTTCTTCAGAGGTAAATACGGTGCCTGCCTTAGGCAGCTTGTATTCGCCGACCTTGCCGGTCTTCCATTCGCTGGAAGCGGCATCCATAGCGATCTTGAAGTCCTTGCCGGGCTCGTAGCCTGCTTTCTTCACAGCCTCTAAGATTGTCTCGATAGCCTCTTCGTCAGACTTTAGTGCCGGTGCAAAACCACCCTCGTCACCTACGGAAGTAGCCAGTCCTCTGTACTTTAAAATAGAAGCCAGTGCGTGGAATACTTCAGCGCACCATCTTAAGCATTCCTTGAAGGAAGGAGCGCCTACGGGCATGATCATGAATTCCTGTACATCCAGGCCGGAGGACAGTGCATGGCAGCCACCGTTGATGATGTTCATCATGGGAACCGGAAGTCTGTTACCGGAGATACCACCCAGGAAACGATACAGGGGAATATCCAGGGAAATCGCTGCAGCTCTTGCACTGGCAATGGATACTGCCAGGATCGCATTGGCTCCCAGCCTGGACTTATCCTTGGTTCCATCTACGTCGATCATTGCCTTATCAATCGCATAAATATCAGAAGCATCCATTCCCTGCAATGTCTCGTTGATCACGGTGTTAATGTTCTCCACCGCCTTCTGCACACCCTTGCCCAGATATCTGCTCTTGTCTCCGTCTCTTAACTCCAGTGCTTCGAATTCACCGGTGGATGCTCCGCTGGGAGCCATACCACGACCGATCGTTCCATCTAACAGAGTCACCTCTGCTTCTACGGTAGGATTCCCTCTGGAATCCAGGATTTCTCTTCCGATTACTTTTTCAATCTCTAAATAGTTCATTTCGTTCTTCTCCTTTACAAAGGGCTGAAAAACTCCTCCCGGGAGATCCCCTCCCGGCAGTCCACGGATTCAGCAGCTCCGTTTCCTCTGAGGAGTTTCACATGATTCACTTATTAGTTAGTTGCACCTAACTCTTGAATTATTATATCGGGTATTCTTCGAAATAGCAATAGTTATAAATGAGAGGATTTCTCAAAGAGTTCCCAAAAGGGTTTTCCATGTATATTCCTTTGTTTTTAGGTAAGATTAATTTTAGACTTTCTTTTATACATTTTTCATCTATTTCTAAAATGTCATTCCTTTAAAACTAAAATATAGTAAAATAGACTTCATCAAATCTTAAAAGAAAACATTTAAATAGTGCTGCATCTGCGGCAGAATGAGAGGCAATATGAGGAGTTTCGGTGAGATCCTTACATCCCTGCGGGAAGAACGGGGCATCTATCAGAAGGAACTGGCTGCCATTTTAAAAGTATCCGTTGGCACCGTCTCTAATTATGAGAACAATATTCACTTCCCGGATCAGGAAGCATTACTGCAGCTGGCTGATTATTTCGGAGTGACCGTTGATTATCTGTTGGGGCGTACTTCCTATCGTTATAGTCTGGATACCTTAAATGAAGAATATGCTCCCGGCATGACCGTGGCTGAGCTGGTGGACACCATACAGCATTTCAGTCCCCAGAACATGGCATCCTTTCTGGATTATATCGAACTTCTGCAATTACGACAAAAGGCAGAGGATTGCTCCTCTACCTCGTAGATAAAAACTGCTGCTCCCGGATGGCCGTCTGGTCGTCCGGGTAATTTTGTAAGTAGGCCTTTAACAGTACTGCTGCTTTCTGATAATCCTGCAGATATTCGTATGCTACGATCTCGTTGAAGGATAAGGTCTGCATCAGGCTGTTCCCTTCGATCTGTTTTCCTGCCTGAAATGCTTCCAACGCCTTCTGGTAGTCCTTTTTCTCCAGCTCGCATAATCCCAGTTGATTATAGATCTCCGCATCCGGTCCCTGCTTGGACAGGTAATCGCTGTACACACTGGAGGCATAATTATAATCTCCGGTGGCAGCATAAGCTTTCCCCAGGTACAGATAGCTGTCCACTCCACCCTTACCCTTGGCTTCTTCCAGTGCCAGGTAGGCTTTCTGATAATCTCCCAGGTAATAATAAATACGACCGCTGTCATAGGTATCCAGCTTTTTGTCGGTATTCAGTACATTTTGCAGATACTCCTGCCCGACTTCCCGGTATCCGTAGTCTGCCAGAGCTTCGTAGATCTCGATCAGCCGGTCATAATTTTTCGGATCCATAGAGATCGCCTTGTCGAAATCTGCCTTGGCACTCTCGTAATCTCCCAGTTCCAGTTCCGCCGATCCCCGCAGGAAATAGGCGTCCTTCTCCTCCGGCTTCAGTCCCAGAATGGCATCATATACCTTTTTCGCCTCCGCAGGCTGTCCGTTCTTCCGGTAGGCGGCTGCGAGATAATAGTTCATATCGTAGTCTACATTCTGCACCCAGCCGTCACTAAGCTCCAACGCCTCTGTAAAATACTGCACTGCCTGATCATATTCTGTCAGCCCCATGCTGGCAATCCCCCGGCCTCTTGCAATAAGACGGCTGTTCTCCTTCTGTGCTTCCGCTTCGTCAAAGGCTGTCAATGCACCCTGATAATCCAGTGTTTCCACCAGCTGCATCCCCTCGGTGATTTTCGTAGTATCATTTCCGCAGCCTGTCAGCATGCTTATCATCAGACAGCAAACTCCTGCCATCACTATTTTCTTATGTGTTTTACCCATGCTTTCCTCCACGGTCTGTTTCGATCCTTACTGCTCTATTACTTTACTGCTCGTCCAGTTTGGATGTGCAATGAGGACATCTCGTTGCGTCAATGGCGATCTCGCTCTTACAGAACGGGCATTTCTTCGTCGTAGGTGCTGCCGGTGTCTCCTCTTTGTGGTGCAAGGTATCTCCCAGCTTGTTGATGAATTTTACCAGACAGAAGATCACAAAGGCCGTGATCAGGAAATTGATGACCGCTGTGATAAAATTACCGTACATCAGCACCGGTGCGGTGTCACCGCTTCCCAGCTTTACATATAAATTAGAGAAATCCGTACCTCCGAAGATTGCCAGAACCGGAGTAAGGATGTCCTGATTCAGAGAAGTAACGATAGCGGTAAATGCGCCGCCGACGATCACGCCGACTGCCATATCCATTACATTTCCCCTCAGAACAAACTTTTTAAATTCCTGCATGAATCCGCTTTTCCTGCTCATTTCCTCTTCCTTCCTCTTATGGTATGATGGTCGAACCGCGCTTTCCGCAAAATCATGCAAGCATGATTGTGTCTCTCGTATATGTCCATGGTCGAACTGTTTTGTTTCATAATAGCATACACCCCTTGAAACCTCAATAGGAAATGGGGTATACTCTTTTCAGAAAATACAGTAAGCAATAGAAGGAATACTATTCATGCAGCGGATCAATGAAGACATCAAAACCGGCAATTTCAAACAGATCTACCTGCTCTACGGAGAGGAACGTTATCTGAAGAACCAGTACACGACCCGTCTGCGTAAGGCGTTGTGTCAGGACGGCGACGAGATGAATACCCATTTCTATCAGGGGAAGGATTTCTCCTTGGGACAAGTCATCGATCTGGCAGAAACGCTGCCTTTTCTGGCAGAACGCCGTGTCATGTTTTTCAAAGATACCGGGCTCTTCAAAGCCGGCGGGGAAAAGCTGGCGGAATACCTGGCAAACCCCAATGACACCACCTTTTTCGTGTTCACGGAAAGTGAAGTGGATAAGCGCAGCAAGCTCTACAAAGCCGTGCAGTCCAAGGGATATGTGGCAGAGTTCACAGTACAGGATGAAAATACATTGAAGCGCTGGATTGCCGGTATTCTGGGCAAAGAAGGGAAAAAGATCTCCGAGAACACCGCGCAGCTGCTGCTCTCCAAGACCGGCACCGATATGGAAAATATCCAAATGGAGTTGGAGAAGCTGATCTGTTACTGTCTCGACCGTGACGTAGTCACCGCTGAGGATGTGGAAGCTGTCTGCACCACCCGTATCACCAACCATATCTTCGATATGGTCAATGCCATTGCGGAAAAACAGCCGCAGAAAGCGTTACAGCTCTATTATGATCTGCTGGCATTAAAGGAGCCGCCCATGCGCGTACTGTTCCTGATCGCCAGACAGTGTAACCTGCTGCTCCAGACCAAAGAATTAAAAAGCAGAGGTCACGACAATAAGACCATTGCCTCCAAGATCGGTGTACCGCCCTTTGCCGCCGGAAAATATGTGGCGCAGGCGTCCCATTTCAAGACTTCCGTGCTGAAAAATGCGGTCAAGCAGTGCGTGGAGACTGAGGAAGCCGTGAAATCCGGACGGATGAATGATATGATGAGTGTGGAGATACTGATTTTGTCGGTATTGCCCTCGTAAGCTTGCAAAATGCATTAAATGAGTTCTGCTCACGATATAGAAAAGTCCATGGACAGTTTTCCTGCTCATGGACCTTTTATTTGCATTACTTTTATTACTGTGTTACATATTCAGATTCAAAGTAATGGTCTTCTGTAACGATACCTGGGATGCCTTGAACTTTTTGGGGTACACATCCTTGTATCTGTAAATACTCAGGATGATTCCCACCAAGGCATAACACAGTAAAATATTATTTCTGCCAACAGATAAGAACGGCAGGAATGTTGTCGTCAGCGGGATCCAGCCAAAAATTCCGGCAAAGTTCAGAAAAACATTTAATAAAATGATCATTCCGCAGCCAAATCCCATCACCATGCCCAGTTCATTTTTCTGTCTGACCGACGCTCCGAACAGAAACACTACCAGTGATGCCAGGAGCACGGCTACAAAGATTCCGGCCAGCAATCCGTAACTGTTCAGAATATAAGAAAAAATGTAATCCTGATTAAATTCCGGTAAGCCTCCCACCACATCTTTTCCGCTATTCCCCCAGAGTAAAATGTTTTCATTAAATTTCCGAAGCATAGACGTCATGTAATTGGCATCTCCGGAAGCGGTGAAATAGGAACGGATCCTAGCTTCCTGATACGTTTCCAGCATATGAAATGCGTACTTTACAGTCAATAAGATAGCAGGTACTGCTGCGAAAAACAGCCACACGCCGATAATCGTCTTTTTCACAGGCAGTTGAAACCACCCCTTCCAGACAGCCACCGTAAGTTCTATCAGCATACTGACCATCATGATGACAGCCACACCGAGGCTGGGGATTCGGGATGTAATAAATACAGGAAGAATCAGCCACAGGATCGCCCTGCACAGTGCGAATACACCGCCGTCCCTGTATTTATATAGGATAGCGCCGTAAATCGGCACATAGAACATCATCAGGGAAGTAACCGCCACCCGGAGCCTTCCAAATCCGATCCAGTTGCCGATTCCGTCGACATCCAGACCACCGAAGCCTGCCACCCGCAGCCCTCCCAGAATCAGAATAGCTCCTCCGATGAACCTGGAGTACTTTGCAATTACGGTATAATCCAGGAAGTAGATCATACACATGAGGAAGAATCCAATAGCAACGGCTGAGCCAAACCCCTCCGCAGCATACCGGTATCTTTCCTGCATCCCTATTTCCAGCTCCTGATAACCGGGTTGTCTGAGAATAGATTGCTGTAACAGGAGGCCCAGCAGGCTTAAAATTCCTACGATCACAAGTAACTTCCATGCAATCTTAGGCTTGTGGATCCTGTCCAGCGAGATCCCCACTTCTACCGGATCTCCCATGTCCGTAACCGCATTTTTCTCTGCTTCCTCATAGCTCATTCCCTCGGAAAGATTGTCTGCGATCTGGCATTCTATATGGTCTCTTATCTCCTCAGCGATATAGGGTCTGGCTTTTTTACAACGGATCTGCGACAGCAGTTTTTCCAAATATGTTTCCATCCTTATACCCCCATTGCCAGAACACTGGTCACTGCAGACTGATATTCCATCCACTCCGCTTTTTTTGTTTCCAGTAATTTTCTGCCCTCTTTCGTAATACTGTAATACTTCCTCGTCTTGCCTGCATATTCCTGCTCATATACCGTAAGCAGGCCCTTCGCTTCCAGCCCATGCAACAGCGGATACAGCGTACCTGCTTTTAACTCGAACACGTTACAGGATTTTTTCCGCAGTGTATCGATCATCTCGTATCCGTACATATCCTTCTCCGCCAGTAATCTGAGCAAAAGCATCGTCATACTTCCCGACATCAGTGATTTGTCCACAGCCATTTTTTGTCCTCCTTATATAGATAGCCGATATATATCGTTGTCTATAATATATATCGGCTATCTATATATGTCAATATTTATTTTTCAAAGCTGTCACTAATTCATCTCGACTTCGTCTACGATTTTGTATTTGTTATCCGTTCTTATAATAAACAGCACATCCGTAGTCATCTCGTTCTGTCTAACAGCGTTCCCAGAATCATCAAATCATTATTTTCTGTATTTTCTACATTTTCAATGCTTTCCGATACCGTTGCATTCTCCGGCTCCCATTCACGGATCTGGCAGCTTGCAACCATCTGTGAGATAATTTTTTTATATTTTTTATAATCCTTTTGTGACATAGAGATGGTAATGTTATAGAATCCCTGACCGGTGAAATCCCCCTTAAAAACATAGGATTCGCTTACCCCTTCACCGCTTATTTCGATTCCATGAAGGGCCGTGAGTTCCTCATTCACTTCCACGGTCTCCAGATCATTTTCATCCCCTGCATAATAGGGAGAAAAGCTGTTGCAAAAATAGATGCTGCTCTCCTGGCTGTCATCCGGAAAAAGCCGGATTCCCTCGTCCGGGCTGGCTTCCTCTGTCTCGGTCGCAGGCCACCCTTCCTGAAGCTTTGCTGTCCATTCTACCGGTCTGTCTATGCTTAAGGTAAACCCTGCTGCCTCATTTGTGTATTCGCAACGGATCATCTCCTGCTTTCCACAACCGGTCATTGCCCATAATGCTGCTAAAATCATCAGACCCACAATCCATTTTTTACCCATAAGCACCTCCGCCATTCTACTCTGCTGTTGTTATCTTTACACCCTGTGTAATATCTTCCGCCCAGGATTTTTCCTCCCTGCAATAGCGGAACTCCTTCGTATTCAGGTCAATTGCTCCTAATTTTTCCTGTCCCGCAATATATAAGTCATCCCCAATGCGGTAACCCTCGCAGAACGCATCTATAAGTCCCGAGGTAGGATGCCCCTCGGTCCCCATAAGTAACCTCCTAATATTCCGGTCAGAATAAATACCATAAAATAGAGTCCCGGAACACCTGCGACAAAAGCATAAAACGCTATCTGGAAGCTCCAGATGGGGATTAACAGATTGAGCGCTGCCACACAGGCAACGCCAAAAGCAACATATTCCGCACCTTTTGCTTTGTCCCGTCTGGTTCCTGTCGCTATCAGGAATCCCCATGCCGTATAGAGCAGCATACGTACCACCGTCCGGACTCCGCTCATTCCATCAAAAGAAGTTTTGTAATCCTCCTTTAGTGCCACCAGGACAATCAGGATCACAACAGACAAAATAATTTTGTAGTAATTTGAAAAAATCTTCTTCATAGCTGCTCCTTTCATTCTACATTCAGGAATGTATATTCCCTCATATCCGTTTCCTTCCACGCCAGGGCGTCTACCCTGTTCCTGTAATATGAAACCTTGACAATATTGGTGCCGAGTTCTTCCCGGTCCACCTCATTTCTCACTTCATCCAACTACTCATTAATGCTCCTACCCGTCACTTCACCTTTTACCACATACGATATTTCATATGTATATCCCCAGTCCGGATCATCGATATATCTTGTGCCTATCTGTTGAAAAGTAGGTTCTCTGTGTTTCACCAGATATCCCACCAGCAATCCTGCAGCGATCACCAGTATTCCTACCAGAACAGCAATTTTTACGACCCGTGTGTGCTTTTTCTTCGGGAGGGCTTCTTTCTGCGGTTCGGGATTCGCTAATCGCTCCAATGTTTTTTCCGGATTCAACAGTTCATCACAGGATACCCGAAGGATCTTGGCGATGCTGCCAAGCATCGTCATATCCGGAAGATTCTTGCCATGTTCCCATTTGCTTACCGCCGAAGTAGAGACCGACAGCCGCTCTGCCATCTCCTTCTAGCTAATCCCGTTTTTCTTTCTTAAAGCCATAAGCAGTATGCCAAATTGCTCTTTCTGCATGATGTCTTTGCTCCTTAATTGTACTTGCTGATGACATAATTATACAATTGAGTAATTGGAAAAGCAATTGAGCAAGCGGAAAGTCCCCTTTCTGCTAATCATAACGAAGCATCCTTCGGTATTTGTTACAAATTTGATGGATATTTTCAATTTTACGGTAACATATTTCCATAATATTTCAACTATATCACCAAATGAATTTATTTTTTCTTAAAATTTTCTCTATAGTCATAAAAGATAAAATATCCATTCCTATTAGAAGAATCCCTGCGAAGATAATTCCCTGTATTGAAACAGAAGGGAACAAACGCCCTGGTCTGGCTGTTCCCATCACCCCAAAAAGAAATAAAGCAAAAAGAGTCGGTACACCCTGCATCATAAAGCTTGACGCATAGCGCCTATATCCTGACGATTTTATTGCAATACAATGTTCTTTTCGCATAAAGCAGTTGAAAAGAAGACTGAAACTACTTACCAAATAAGCAAAAGCAATAAATACTGTTAAGAGCATGGAGCTCATATAGTTCCTATGAAGCAGTGATACTCTGTCAGCAACGTCCTTCCATACAGAACGTGCAGACACAAAATCATTCATACCAACTATTTCTGCGAGATAATCATCAGGTGATGTCTTTTGACTGCTATCATATTGAAAATATAAGCATCTGGATGCTTTTGTAAAAGTACTGCTAGGGTGAAAATTATTCGTATACACAACTACTACCGGATCAAGTATGCTGTTATTCGTATTCTGTCTTATCTTGGGCGAAAACGTGAAATACCATTGACCTGCTTTTACAGGAATTATATTTATTTCCAATTTTTCCTGTCTTGGTGGATTCCATAAATCATTTGCTGAATCACTATATATTTCTTCATACACTCTAAATCGATAAAAATCAAAGTAGTCCAAAAATTGATCATTTAATTTCTCATAAATAGATGACAGGGATTCCGGAACTAATAAATTAAGTACATTCTCAGAATATACCAACACATCTTCTACAGGAACATCCTCACTGGTCACGATCGGATTAAATTTAAAATAATTAGGACTTACTGTAATATGCGTGTAGTATCCATTTGTTATTAAACCAGTAAGCGGATAATGTTCTCCATATATATCCATTGCATATATATTGTCAGCATCCATAAAAAAAGCATTATTTTCTAAAGACAACTGCTGATAGAGCTTTGATATTTTCTTGTGTAATTCAACCTCTATATTTACTCCTAATTCCTGTCCCGCATTATTCATGGAAACTTTATAAATATCTTTGGCATCTGTCCATCTCTCCAAATTTTCCTTTTCCGTCTTATATTGTTTCGATACTGTTATTAAAAATGTAACTGCAATAAGGAACAAAAGCACAGATGCCAATTTCACACCACAGATCATCATTTGAACAACCGGGCCAGGCTTCGGCCTTTTCATAGATAATGTTTTTTCCTGTCTTGTTATAAACAAATATACGGAAACAAAAATACACAATATTAATAAATATGCCAAAATCAATCCAAACATTATCAGTAAAAAAATCGAAATGCTATCTATGTAAAAAGCCCTATATTCTTCATTCATAAAGCACATGCCATTTAATATTATAAATGGAACCCCTACTATTCCCCATCTCATCTTACGACTGAACAGCTCTCCTATAATGCTGAAAATTATTTTCAACTTCCCGTATCCCAACGAAATCAATATATTTATGTCTTTCATCTTTTGGATAACAAACTGTAATAAGGATACAAATACTGCTAAAATTGAAGACAAAAAGAAGAGCAACGCTAACATAACCTGTGTAGTAGAAAATGATGAAACAAGTGCAGACATAGAATTGTCATTCCATATCTCATTTATTTCTATTGTCACTCCCTGTGATGCCAGTTCATTTTTCATGTTGATTATTTCTTGTTCAGACGTTACATTTATGGCATATAGGTTTGAAAAACCAATTAGTTCCGGCTTGTATAAGCCATATATTTTGAAGTTATAATTGGGAAGCATGGGTTTCAATTTTCCACTTTGCTCTGGATCACCCGTAATAATATCACTAACATATTCTCCCTGTTTCGGAAATTGTCCTTCTAAAAGGACAAAATTATTTTGTAAGGCCCAGTTGCTCATATAAATAGTAACTTCATTATCTGAATTTATTGCAATTTTAGATACTACAATATCCCGCTCTTCTGTCCAATCCAAAAAAGCCTCAAAGGCTTGTTCATCAGACACTAAAACATCAATATATGAAATATTTTTATAAAACATATTGATATAACGATTTTGGAAAAACAATACTATACTTATTATTGTAAAAACCACTAATTGCACTATATAGTTTATACCAATTATCTTTTTCATAGATATCCCCCATGCACTTAAATTTTACAGAAAAGATACCGTGCACAAAACACGGTATTTTTCTGTATATTTATTAATCTAATTTAATTTTCCCGTAAGTCCCATTTTGCCTTATTCCCTGATATTCCTACTTCCTCAAGAATATCCGCTCGTACATTCGTATCCATCCAGTCACTGCTTACCCAGCTTGCAGTCACTCCAGCCTTAACGCTTGCTTTACTTTGTGTATTATTCGTTGTTGCTATTGTTGCTGATGCAACAGCACCTCCACCTGCAGTAAAGATATCCTTTACAATTCCTCCCCACCATACACCTTTGAGTGTTTTGCTACCTGACGCTTTGGATATTGGTGTAGTAGGATTGTAATAATCACTGCCATTCGCTGCATATGTACTGATAGAACCTAGTTCTGCCATATTAACGTCCTCGCCTAATATGATAAATTCCAGGCCCTGAGGAATCTCTTTTTCAAGATAATAGCCTACCGGCTCTGCATAATTTATGCCCGATACATCTTCCATCGATATCTTTGAAATATCAACCGGAGCGGCAGGACTCGTACTCGCATGTGCTGTCGTACCAGGTATCACTATAGATGCAATAAGCGATAAAGCTAATATAGATGCCATTTTTCTTTTCATAAAATAAGTCTCCTTTTCTTATATGTCTTGTTGCAATTTTAAGTATCATCTGCATTACCTTAGGTTAATAAGTCCCATATTTTTAGGCCACTTATTACGTCGAAACACAAATGTGAAAATCAATGATTTTTCTTAAGTAAATCATCGTTCTAACATACAGGGCAGTTGTAATCCCGCAGCTAATACGATACCAATAGAAATACATATTGCATATGTATCCAGTTTAAATAAAAATAGAAATAAATCTGCTATAATAAAACATATCACTATAGCTGTAACGATCTTTTTATAGCAAGCCCATTCCTTTTTATTCAATAATCTGTTTTCATTTTCAATCGGGCTAAAATAGATCAAACTGATTGCAGATAATGCTGTAACTCCCCATAATCTCCAATCACATTCAACAATGAACGAAAGAAAAATGCACAGTACTAATAACAAACTAGAACTAATAAAACAGGCTCCTGCACTTTTGGCATGGTATCCTCCACTAAACTTTCGCAGAATAACAAATGGTATGATAATTAATATCCCCTGCTGCGTAGCCCCTAATAACACTCCTACCACTAATGCTAATAATATAGGTGACAAAGTCAACAGAATACTGTACATAGCATACTCATATAATTTGCAGTCCTCTTCCTGTATGGCATCACATTTTATCAGCCATTCTGTTATTTTCCCTGTACATTTTTCCATCATTTCAACTTCCTATACCTTTCCAGTTCCTTCGGTGCTTTCGGCTGGTACGCAATACAACAAGATGTGGAATTTGCATCCATGCGTAAAAAAGAATCCAAAACTGCTACCGTCTTTTTTGCTACTTTTTTTGTCAATTTGTTTTTCATTTAAAAACCCTCCTTTTCTTTTGCCGATTATTGATGTTCACACCTTGATGATAGTATATTCCAAAAATTGTAACAATGTCCCGGAACCGAAAAGCACAAAAAGCTGCAAAAATGGGCAAAAACGACATTCTATTTTTTTCATTCTGTTCAATAGTCATCCGAGATTCCCGTTTTGTAAACGAGTTTCACATTTTGAAAG
>ENA-UOJC01001294-UOJC01001294.1-human-gut-metagenome-genome-assembly--contig:-C104-NODE-1294-length-35531-cov-4.329378_pt1 | contig 35531 bp, 29 predicted proteins | sample MGYA00242339_ERZ723886 | MGnify/ENA metagenome assembly ERZ723886 | reverse complement strand
TATCCATCCTGATAAAGGAAGCAAGCCCGGTTTTGCCGCCGCGTTCTTTTTTCGACAGGGCAAAGGGCCATATCTGATTCCAGAATAAAACCACCACTGCCAGAATCGCACCCAACTGAATCACTACATCAAACATTCCAAAAAAATTTTCGCTGGTTCCCTCAAACGGTATCAGGCTCTCCAACAAAATCAGATGTCCGGTACTGCTGATAGGAAGCCATTCCGTCACACCCTCCACAATACCATAAATAATTGCTTTCAAAATCTCTAACATTTCTACTCTCTCTCTCCCAAATATGCAAGTAAATCCTCATAGCAGTCAGCCGCATCCCAATATCCTTCTTTATAAAGCGCAAGCAGCTTTTCCTTATCCTTTTCGATACGTCCCACCTTGCTCTTCTCCCTGGGGCGAATCACAAATGCCTGACCGTCTGCCTGCCGGCTCTCAATATATTTCAGGGTATCATTATAACGGAAATGACGGTCCGCCATCAGCTCATATACTTTAGGATATTTCAGATATCTCGCTTTTATGAGTGCCAACTGCGCCCCGGACGCCGCTTCTCTGATATAGCCTGTCTCCTTTGTCATGACAACAATGTTTTTGCGGTTGCCGTCCATGATAGATTTCTGCAGCGGAATCGAATCGCTGATACCGCCATCCAGATAATATTTGCCGTCTATCTTTACATTTCGGGACACAAGCGGCAGGGACGCAGACGCCTGTACCTTGATAATATCCTTGCGCAAATCACGCAGGCGCAGATATTCCGGTCTTCCCGTCGCAATGTTCGTTACTACACTGTACGCCTTTCCCTGATACCGTTCAAAGGCTTCATGGTCGTAAGGATACAGATAATCGGGAATCAGATGATAGCAGGTATTTACATTAAATAAATCTCCTGTCATCAGCAAACTCTCTATACTGCAGTATTTCTTGGAATCCAGATAATCAATGCTGATATCCAACGCACGCCCCTTTTGCTTAGACAAATAGCTGCACATATGGCAGGCTCCCGCGGATACCCCATACACGCTGGAGAACTCAAGTCCCTTCTCCAGGAAAAAATCAAGAACACCGGCGGTATAAATTCCCTTCATTCCGCCGCCTTCTAAAACAAGTCCAGCCTGATACATAAATTACTCTCCCTTCAAAATTCAGAACCCAAATCTGTCCGGTTCCTGACTACCTGTACTCCGCTTCCACAAACCTGCGCAGCGCCGCCAGAGAGCGCTCCACCTTCTCCGTGTCGATGCAGTATGCCATACGGAAGAATCCCGGCGCGCCAAAGCTGTCCCCCGGCACCAGAACCAAATCATATTTTAACGCCTTCTCACAGAACACCTTTTCATCTTCATCAAGAGCCTTCGGAAAAATATAGAAGGTTCCGCCCGGCTTCACGCAGGTGAAGCCTAAATTGGTCAATTCCCTGTAAAGAAGGTTCATATTGGTCTCATATACCTTCAAATCCGCAGTCTGCTCCAACACCTGCGCCACTGCAAGCTGAACGATGGAGGGCGGACAATTATGTCCGATACCACGGGAAATCTGTCCGCACATGTACACCATATCCTCTGCATCCTTACATGCCGGATTCACAGCCACATAGCCGATACGCTCGCCCGGCAGGGACAGGGATTTAGAGAAGGAATAGCACATAATGGTATTGTCATAAAAAGAGGATACACAGGGGGCATCTACTCCCTCAAAAATAATTTCACGATAAGGTTCATCGGAAATCAGATAAATATCATGTCCGTACTGTGCGGACTTTTCCTTTAAAATGTCCGCCAGTTTCTGTAACGTCTCCCTGGAATATACCACACCGGAAGGATTATTGGGTGTATTCACAAGCACCGCCATTACCTTCTCGGTCAGCATCTCCTCAAAGGCTTCAAAATGAATCTGAAACCCATCGGTATCAGGGGGAACCACCTTCAGAACCGCTCCCGTCAAATCCACGTAAGGGTGATACTCCGGGAAAAACGGGGCAAACGTCAAAATTTCATCCCCCGGCTCCGTCACCAGCCGAAACGCATGTGCAAGCGCACCTGCCGCACCGGACGCCATGAAAATATGCTCTTTTCTGTAAGGGATTCCAAAACGCTTCTCCAAAGATGCGGCAATCGCCTCCCGCACGCTGGTAATTCCCAGACTCGGACTGTAGCCGTGAAGCTCAGAGGATTCTCTGGTTGCCAGCATATGAATCATTCTGTCCGTAAACTCCTGGGGTACAGGCACGGAAGGATTTCCCAGACTGTAATCAAATACGTTTTCGTAGCCGATTTCATTCCCTCTTGCCGTCGCCCACTCTGAAAGCTGACGGATGACCGATTTCCCCGATAACATATCCTTATATTTCTGTACTAACATTGTTTCTCCATTCCTGCGGTTTTACGCAATCATTTTTCTAATTTTAAAAACTGTTCCGAAACCAGACCCATTAATACAGGCATTCCCTGCAGCTTTCTTATCCGCCCGGCTGTGAACAGTTATATTCTACCATACTTTTAGTACTTTACAAGCCACAGCTTATTCTTCCGCCCAGACAAGCGCGCATTTTACAGCCTTTTTCCAACCCTTTAAAAGCTGCTCCCGCTGCTCCCCCGGCATATTCTGTTCAAAGGTCGCGCCAATCTGCCAGTTTTCCCGAATCTCGGCTTTATCCTTCCAGTAGCCCACTGCCAGTCCCGCCAGATAGGCAGCTCCAAGCGCGGTAGTCTCAATACATTTCGGGCGGTGCACCGTGGTGTTTATGATATCAGACTGAAACTGCATCAGGAAATCGTTGGCGCTGGCTCCGCCGTCCACCTTCAAACTCTTTAACGTAAGTCCGCTGTCCTGCTCCATCGCCCGCAGCACATCCGCCGTCTGATAGGCAATGGATTCCAGCGTTGCGCGGATAAAATGCTCCTTGGTACAGCCTCTTGTAATGCCCACCACGGTTCCTCTTGCATACTGATTCCAGTAAGGCGCTCCCATGCCCGCAAAAGCAGGAACAATGTACACGCCAGCAGTATCCTCCACCCGCTCCGCATACTCCTGGGAAGCGAATGCGGATTTCAACATGCGCATACTGTCACGGAGCCACTGAATGCCCGCGCCGGCTACAAACACACTTCCCTCCAGGGCATATTCCACCTCATCGGAGGTGCTTGCCGCAATGGTAGTCAGAAGTCCCGCATTGGACGTAATCGCCTGATGCCCGGTGTTCATTAATAAGAAGCAGCCCGTTCCGTAGGTGTTCTTCACGTCGCCCTGCTCAAAGCAGCATTGTCCGAACAAAGCCGCCTGCTGGTCTCCCGCCACACCTGCAATGGGAATCTCTCCTCCTAAGATGGAAGAATCCGTATGCCCGAATACATGGCTGGAAGGATATACCTTGGGAAGCATGGATGCCGGAATGCCAAACCGCTCCATAATATCCTCATCCCAGCAGCGTCTGTGAATGTCAAACAGCATTGTCCGGGAAGCGTTGGTATAATCCGTTGCATGAACAGCTCCCTTTGTCAGATTCCAAATCAGCCAGGTATCCACCGTCCCGAACAGCAGCTCACCCTTTTTTGCTCTCTCCCGCGCGCCGGGAATATTTTGTAAAATCCATGCAATCTTGGAGACACTGAAATACGCATCGGGAACCAGTCCTGTCTTTGCCCGGATGATTTTGTCAAATCCGTCCTTTTTCAAATCCTCTATCATATCCGAGGTACGGCGGCACTGCCACACGATTGCATTGTAAACAGGCTCTCCTGTCTCTTTATCCCAGATAATCGTTGTCTCTCTCTGATTGGTGATACCGATTCCTTCAATCTGCTCCGCGTTCACCCCCAGCATCGCCATACATTCCGTGGCAACCGAAAGCTGTGAGGACCATATTTCCATGGGATTATGTTCCACCCAGCCCGGTTTGGGATAATGCTGCGTGAACTCCTTCTGGGACATGGAGCAGATATTTCCCTTTTTGTCAAATAAAATACAGCGGGAGCTTGTTGTTCCCTGGTCCAATGCCATAATATATTTCTGCATATGTTTATTTCCCTTCTCTTTTTAATCAGAATGTTATTGTCTTAACAATGGAATCCCCGCGTCACTACAATATTGACACCCGTGTCAGCTACATTTTCAAGCACCACGTCTCCGATTGCTACGGGCGGTGTCACTGTAATATTCTGTAATGCCTTCATACATTCCATGATTTTTCCCTTTGGAATATCAGATGCCGTTTTTACCCCCACTACCGCATCCTTTCTTCCTGCCACACGCACTGTAGAGGTGACGATTCTGGTGGGGTTGGTCAGTTCCTTCTCCCCGTATGCCGCCCCTCTGGGACATTTATTGCCCGTGACCGATACCGCACCATCCGCAAGGATTTGTGCCGTCAGTGCGCAGCCCACAGGGCAGCAGATACAGGTCATTTCAACGGTCTTTGTCTTGTTTTCTTCCATATCATTTTCTCCCTTCCGCCTGCACATACTCCGCTGCGAATCTGCCCGCTTTATCGGCTTCGGTGGACACATGGTCCACCAGCTCGTGTACGTGGAGTACGTTGCCGCAGGCAAAAACGCCGGGAATGCTGCACTCCAGCTTTTCATTTACGATAGGACCGTTTGTCTTTGTATCTATCTGCGCCCCCAGTCCCACCGTCAGCTCGTTTTCGGGAATCAGTCCGCAGGACAATAATAAGGTATCGCAGGGAACCTCCCATTCCGAACCGGGTATGGGGTTTCCGTTCTCGTCCACGCGGGTCAGGGTAACGCCCTCCACCCGGTCCTTTCCATGAATCGCCGACACGGTTGTGCTTAAATAAAGGGGAATGCCGAAGTCGTCAAGGCACTGCACAATATTTCGTTTCAAGCCGCCGCTGTAGGGTCTGAGCTCCGCCACGCACTGTACCTTTGCGCCCTCCAGCACCATCCTTCTCGCCATAATCAGACCGATATCGCCTGAGCCGAGAATCACCACTGTCTTTCCGGGCATTCTGCCTTCCATATTCACGTAATACTGTGCGGTTCCCGCGCTGTAAATTCCCGCGGGGCGGTATCCCGGTATGTTCAGGGCTCCTCTGGGACGTTCCCTGCACCCCATTGCCAGAATCACGCTCTTTGTCCGGATTTCCAGCAAGCCCTCCTCTTTATTCATGGCGGTGACGACCTTCCAGCCGTCTTTCTCCAATGAGATATTTGTCACCATGGTGCGAAGCAGATAGGGAATTTCTTCCGCAAGCACCATCTGTATATATCTGTCCGCATACTCAGGTCCGGTCAGCTCTTCCCTGAAGGTATGAAGTCCGAAGCCGTTGTGGATACACTGGTTTAAAATGCCGCCCAGCTCCTTATCGCGCTCCAGAATCAGAATCCGTTCACATCCCGCCTTCTTTGCCGAAAGAGCCGCCGCAAGCCCCGCAGGACCGCCGCCGATAATCACTACTTCCTCTTCTCTTCTGCTCATGTCCTGCCTCCTTCCGTGATGTCTGCATTATCCTGCAAAAGTTCTTCCACAGCATCCTTGGTATATCCGGTAAGAATAACCGATTCACCGCCTGCTTTTGTGATTTCACTCTGGTCTGCGCCCAGCTCTCTCGCCAGAATTTCCAGCGTCTTTGGAGAGCAGAAGCCCGACTGGCACCGTCCCATGCCTGCCCGCGTTCTGCGTTTTACACCGTCCAGAGTGGTTGCGCCTACGGGTCTGTGAATCGCCTCCACAATTTCCCCCTCTGTCACCAGCTCACAGCGGCAGATGACATTGGCATAAGCGGGATTTGCCGCAATCAGCGCATGGCGTTCCTCGTCCGTTGCCTCAGCCATGCTGGGAATACCCTTCCGCGTTGGAATAAAGTCCTGCTTATCGGGTGCGGGATATTTCTCATCCACCATAGCCGCCACATACTCACCGATAGCGGGCGCACAGGTAAGTCCCGGCGACTCAATCCCTGCCACATCGAAAAATCCCTCCGCGTCCTCCGCTTCTTCTATCATAAAGTCCTGTTTCTCCCATCCGTCGAAATCCAGATGTGCCCGCAGTCCCGCAAAGGAAGTGATGGTCTGTCTGCCATCCAGCCCATTTACGCTCCTGCCGCCTGATTCCAGCACCCTGGCAAGCCCTTCTGCCGTAGTGTCCACGCCCTCTTTATCCGGAATGTCCTCCGCGGTGGGACCCGCCAGCAGATTACCGTGAACCGTAGGCGTTACCAGAATCCCTTTTCCCAGCCTGGAGGGCAGTTGGAATACTGTGGAATGTACGAGATTGCCGCAGTTTTTATCCATGAGACAGTACTCTCCCCGCCTGGGTGTAATTTTTATTTTCCGTTCACTTACCATATTATGTATGACGTCGGCGTAAACGCCTGCCGCATTGATAACCACAGGGGCGGTGAAATCCTCTCCTCCTGCGGCAACGATATAACCTGCCTGCATAGCAGCACCTGATACTCTTTCCTTTTCCGATGTCCCGGTATCTTTTGAATTACTCACACACTTTTTTACTTCCGTCACAGGATGGTTCAGATAAAATTCCACACCGTTTACCGCCGCATTCTCCGCCAGCGCAATATTCATTCCAAAAGGGCACACGATTCCGCCGGTAGGTGCATACAACGCCGCCACAATATCTTTGGAAATATGCGGCTCAAGCTCCCACACCTGACCGGGGGAAAGAATCTCCAATCCCTTCACGCCGTTTCGCTCTCCGCGCTCCTTTAATTCTTCTAATTTCGGTCTCGAAGCCTCCTCAAAGCACAGCACCAGCGAGCCGTTTCTCCGGAACGGAAAATCCAATTCCTTAGAAAGCGTCTCCATCATTTCATTTCCCCGCACATTCAATCGTGCTTTGAGCGTACCGGTCTGCGCATCGTGCCCTGCATGTACAATTCCGCTGTTGGCTTTTGAAGTACCTTCACAGACATCCGAAGCCTTTTCCAGCACTGCGATTTTTCTCTCTTTCTTTGCCAGCCATCTTGCAATGGCGCATCCGCTGACACCTGCTCCGATAATGATTACATCGTATTTTTTCATGCAAGCCCTCCATTTTCATAGTTCTTATGAATTTTCAATCCATCCTGCAGTTTGAAACAGCTACTAAGATTATATCATTATTCCGCCCAAAAACAAAGTATACAACTATAGAACGAATGGTATCGAATTGTCTGAAATTGCTTTAGGAAAACCTGAAAATCACAGGGTTCTCCCGGTCACCCGCAAACGACTGAAGCACAGATAATACACGACAAACAACACACTGGTCACGGTCCAGGTCAGCGGATAGCTGAACATAATATTATAGATGTCGGGGCGCATGGGTACAGCTATCATAATCCACAGAATACGGATGACGCAGATACCGACGCAGGATATGAGCATGGGAATCCAGCAATCACCCACGCCGCGCAGTGCGCCAGACAATATCTCAATGGCAACATAAGTAAAATAGGTCGGTACGAGATATCTCATCATTTCGATTCCGATTTCTATGACTGCGGCGTCTGTGGTAAACATCTGATAAAAATAAATTCCAAAACAATATAATAAGACGGAGATGGCGATTGTTGACACAAATGTCATTTCCATACAGACACGAGTGCCTTTTCGCACTCTGTCCTGTTTTCCTGCACCGAAATTTTGCCCCACAAAGGTTGTGACAGAAATACCAAAGGCATTCACAATCATCCAGAACACACTGTCTATCTTGCTGTAGGCAGTCCACGCCGCCACAGTATCCGTTCCCAGCGCATTGACACTCGCCTGTATAATCACGTTGGAGGAGCTATACATAATAGACTGCAGCCCCGCGGGCAGACCAATCCGGATAATCCGCCGGAACATCCTGCCGTCAAAGCGGATTTTGCGGATTTCCAGCCTGTACATATCCTTCGTGCGCATCAGAACAATTATCACCAGCGCCGCGCTCAACGCCTGTGAAAAAACGGTTGCCAGCGCGGCACCTGCCACCCCCATCCGAAAAACCACCACAAACAGCACATCAAGCACAATATTGGTGAGACAGCTTGCTATCAGGAAATAAAGAGGTCTTTTGGAATCTCCCACTGCCCGCAGGATTCCAGCCCCCATATTGTAAATCAGATTTCCGATAATGCCTGCAAAATAAATACGGATGTAAAGGATTGACGGTTCCAGTACATCCGCAGGAGTATCCATTGCCTGTAATACCGCAGGCGCCGCCAGAATGCCGCCCACCATCATTACAAGACCTGCCGCCAGGCTGAACGCAATGGAGGTATGTACTGCATAGCCTACCATTTCCTCACGTTTTGCACCGTAATACTGGGAAATAATAACCGTAGCGCCGCTGGAAAGCCCCACAAAAAAGCCTACCAGAACCTGAATCACGGTTCCGGTCCCGCCGCCGACTGCCGACAACGCCTCTTTTCCCACAAACCGCCCTACAATCATGGCATCCGCCGCATTATAGAGCTGTTGAAAAAAGGTTCCGAATAAAATGGGGAAAAAGAAGAGGAGCAACTGTTTCCAGATAACTCCCTCTGTAATCTTATTTGTTTTTTCTGCTGATAATTCCTTTGTTTCTCGCAAATCCTTTGACATCGCCTTATCCTCCGCCTAAAGCATCTATGGGCATTGTAGCACCTTCACCCAAGCTTTTCAAGAGGACGGAAAAATCCCCGGATGGTGGAAGCATCCGGGGATTTTTTGTTTCCTGTGTGTATAACACACGAAACACTATATCAAATCAAAGGATTAGTAAAAAGCTTATTCAACGTCCTGCAAAGCAGCAAAATCTTCTTCGCCGGTACGAACCTTTACAACCTTATCTACATTGTATACGAAAATCTTACCGTCGCCGATATGACCGGTATACAATGCTTTCTTAGCAGCTTCTACTACAGATTCTACAGGAATCTTGCTGACAACCACTTCAACTTTTACCTTAGGAAGCAGGGTTGCATCCATTTCTACGCCACGATACATCTCTCCTGCACCCTTCTGAACACCACAACCCATAACCTGTGTTACCGTCATACCGGTTACGCCAAGGTCATTCATAGCTTTTCTCAGGGTGTCATATCTGGACAATTTAGCAACAATAACAACTTTGTACATACCTGTGGATGCAACGGCAGGCGTTTCCACAACCTTGACGGCTGCTGCCTTCGCAGCCTCGGATGCCTCTGTGTAATCGCTGACACCCAAACTGGTATTTTCGTTGATATCCATCGTCATGGTACCGGACACATCCATAATGCTGAAGCCTGAGTATGCAGTTGCAAGACCATGCTCGGTAGCATCCAGACCGATAATTTCCTCTTCCTCAGTTACACGCAGACCTACAGTTGCCTTAATGATAAGGAATGCAATGGTAATGGTCACTGCGGTCCATGCTGCAACAGTTATGAAACCAAGCAACTGCAAACCTAACTGTCCAAATCCACCGCCATAGAAAAGACCGTCAATGGTACTTTCGGGAGCGCTTGAGGTTGCAAACAAACCAACTGCGATAGTACCCCAGATACCGTTTAAGCAGTGAACTGCCACAGCACCCACGGGATCGTCGATATGTAATTTATAATCCAGAAGCCATACGCCGAATACAACCAGCAAACCTGCTACAGCACCGATAATTGCTGCGCCCAGGCAGTCAGTTACATCACAGCCTGCGGTAATTGCCACAAGACCTGCCAGAGATGCGTTCAGACACATGGAAACATCGGGCTTGCCATATTTAACCCAGGTAAATATCATACATACTACAGTAGCGATAGCAGGTGCAACGGTGGTAGTCAGGAAAATGGAACCCAACTGCTCTACGCTTGTTGCTGCCGCACCGTTGAAACCGTACCAGCCCAGCCACAGAATGAATACACCAAGGCATCCCAAAGGAAGATTGTGTCCGGGGAATGCGTTTACTTTTGTAACTTTTCCGTCTTTATCCTTCACAAATTTTCCGATACGGGGTCCTAACAATTTCGCACCGATTAATGCGGAAATACCACCGACCATATGAATTGCACAGGAACCTGCAAAATCGTGGAAGCCAAGCTGTGAAAGCCAGCCGCCGCCCCAGATCCAGTGTGCCTCAATCGGGTAAATCAAAGCAGAAATCACTGCGGAGTAAATACAGTAGGATAAGAACTTTGTTCTCTCTGCCATCGCACCGGAAACGATTGTTGCGGTGGTAGCACAGAATACCAGGTTAAATACAAAGCTTGACCAGTCAAAGCTTTCATATGCGGTAAAGATGTCAAAACCGGGTTTTCCGATGAAACCAAACAAATCCTCACCAAGTAAAAGACCAAAACCAATTAAAATAAATACGACAGTACCGATACAGAAATCCATCAGGTTCTTCATCAAAATATTACCGGTGTTTTTTGCTCTGGTAAAACCAGCCTCCACCATTGCGAATCCTGCCTGCATCCAGAATACCAATGCCGCACCAATCAGGAACCAGACACTGAATACTTGACTGTTAACTGCGCTCATAATCTCATCAGTCATAATTTCATCCTCCTCAAAAAATATATTAAAATAAAAATTGCGATACACGGATTCTTCCCATTTCGAAGCCCCATTGCATCGCATCCTGTGCAGACACGGTTGTCAACAGACAACCTTCCACTGTATCTGCTTACCTATTTTTTATCCAGCCACGCGCGTTAAACCTCACCGGATAAAAATAAATAAAGGCACTACGGACTTCTCCATAGCGCCTTTGCTTTATGTAAGGGAGTATAACACCCTGAAAAAAATGTGTCAACTACATTTTTTAAATTTTTATAAAATTTTGTATTTTTTTGAATATTTTTGTTCACAGGAAACGCTATTGCTCCTGACCACTACAGCTCCTTCACCAGCAAAACATATTCCTGCGAATCCTCACGCACCCGCGCGCTCTCCAGGAAGCCAAGCTTGCGGCAGAGGGCGAGCGAGGGAGCATTTTCAGGCATGACAAGGGTCTGCACACGGTCAAATTCATACTCTTTCTTTCCATATCTGAGGATTGCGCTGCAAATTTCATAGGCAAGTCCCCTGCCCTGCCAGTCCTTACCGATTACATAACCAAGCTCAGGAAGCTCATAACCTTCCCTGACGCTGAATCCCGCCCGTCCAATGATTTCTCCTGTCTCTTTCCATAGGACTGTCCACACACCAAATTCAAAATAACGGTATACTCTGTCAATATACTCCCTGATATGGGCTGCTTCCTGTTCCTTTGTATAATAAAGCTTCTCCGTATACTTTGTAATATCGGGATGACTGTAAATCCGAAAAAAACTGTCCACATCCGCCACCGTAGTTTCCCGTAAAATACACCGCTCTGTCTCCAGAATGTCCCATGGGATATTCCGATATCTTCTATATACCCTGTCCAGGTAGTCTATATCCACGTCTTCCGGAGCTTCCATCACATAATCAATTTCCGGAAACTGCGCTGCATCCCCATATGAAAATCCCAACACCGGAAGTCCCTGCTCTTTTAGTTTCACCGCCGTCCTGCCGCAATCCGTAATATAAAGTGCGTCCTGCTTACCCGAAATCTGCTCTGCGGGGGAAATGTGCACACAAATCCCCTCTTCCTCCAGCTTTTTCCTGAGAGGTTGAAAAAAAGAAAGCATATCCTTATTTTTTAAAATCAGAATTATTTGTTTCACCTGATACATCATTTCTTTTCCTTCCGTCATTGTATGCTTTTCACACTTTACCCTTTACGCCAGCCGAAATATAAGATAAGATAGTACTGATTATACACGATTTAAGAGTAGAAAGGTAGATAATATTATGGCACAGAATCCTGTTGTTACTATTACCATGAAAAGCGGAGACGTTATGAAATTAGAGCTTTATCCCGATGTGGCGCCTATCTCCGTAAACAACTTTATCAGTCTGGTAAAGCACAATTTCTATGACGGACTGATTTTTCACCGTGTTATCCGCGGCTTTATGATTCAGGGCGGTTGTCCCGACGGCACCGGAATGGGCGGTCCCGGTTATTCCATCAAAGGCGAATTTGCGGCAAACGGCGTGGAAAATAACCTGAAACATACGGAAGGTGTTTTGTCCATGGCAAGAGCAATGCACCCTGATTCCGCCGGAAGCCAGTTCTTCATCATGCACAAAAATTCTCCTCATCTGGACGGCAGCTATGCGGCATTCGGCAAGGTGATTGAGGGCATGGATGTTGTCAACAAAATTGCGGAAACCGCAACCGATTACAATGACCGTCCCCTTGAGCCGCAGATGATGGAAACCGTTGTAGTGGATACCTTCGGCGTGGATTATCCCGAACCGGAGAAATTGGCAGAATAATAAAATTTTTTTAACGAACGGGTTGGCAGCAAGGCGCCGCCCGTTCATATTTTGTTCATAAATCATTCAAGATTTTTTTATTTGCACAACATCGTTTAGACATTTCTTTCCCCTATACTGAAATCATAGAAAACAACAAAACAGCCAATAACAGTTAATTGTTTATTAAATAACTTTTTCATAATAAATGCCAGGGAACAGAGTTCTCTGGCATCCTCCCTTTTCAGCAGTCTATTTCCGACAAATTTCAACACCTTCCCTTTCTCATAGCGCAGGTTCTGCAAAATTTTACATTTTATTATTGACCGTAATATCCTTTTTATATTATGATAAATACATTACAAAGACGTAATGGTCGCATTATGTCTTTTTTATTTATATGTCCGGCTTTTGAAAGCGGATATCAATTAATTATCCTATAACAGATTGAGGGAGGAAAAAAATGGACATTGTACAAATTGTCAAAGACGTCAACGGCGTGCTAAACGACTTTATCTGGGGACCGATTATGCTGGTCTTCTTTCTGCTGGTAGGCTTGATGTTTACCGTCAGGACCAAATTCTTTCAGTTAACCCATATTAAAGAGTGGCTGGACGTAACCTTTTTACAGCTTTTCAAGAAAGATAAAAAAAAGGTTCTGCGCACCGACGACAAACATTCTATTTCGCAGTTCCAGTCTTTATGTACTGCGCTTGCAGCAACTATCGGCGTAGGTAATATCTCCGGCGTCGCGATTGCGCTTGCGCTGGGTGGTCCCGGTGCAATCTTCTGGATGTGGCTGTCCGCATTTTTAGGAATGATGACAAACTACGCGGAGAACACTCTGGGAATTAAATACCGCTACCGCAATGAAAAAGGAAACTGGATTGGCGGCGCCATGATTTATATTGAAAGAGGACTTGGCTGGAAATGGCTTGCAGTAATCTTTTCCATCTTCTGTATGTTTGCTTCCTTCGGTATCGGAAACATCTCTCAGGGAAATGAGATTGCAAACGGGTTGAAAAACTCCTTTGGCGTTCCTACCTGGCTGACTGCCCTTGTTATCATGCTTTGTGTCGGTCTGGTTATTATCGGCGGCATCAAGCGCATCGCTTCCGTCACTGAAAAAGTTGTGCCCTTTATGGCTATCAGTTATATTCTGGGCGCCCTGATTGTTATCGGATGCAATATCACAAAGGTTCCGGGTGCATTTGCTTCTATTTTCAGCAACGCTTTTAATTTTTCCTCTATGGGCGGCGGTGTTGCAGGCTTTACGATTATGGTTGCCATGAAACGCGGCATCTCCAGAGGCGTATTTTCCAATGAAGCGGGCTTAGGCTCTTCCGTTATGGTTCATTCCGCATCTGATGTAAAAGAACCTGTTATTCAGGGAATGTGGGGTATTTTCGAGGTATTTGCCGACACCCTGATTGTCTGTACCATGACGGCAATGACTATCCTTACCTCCGGCGTATATGACTATACGGAATATGCCCAGTATGCAGGCGGCGATTTGCCTTCCCACTTAAAGAGCGGCGTTGCACTGACCAGTGCTGCATTTGAATCGGTATTCGGCAGCTTTGGCGGCAAATTTATTTCTGTCGCAGTCATGTTGTTTGCCTTCTCCACCATTCTCGGATGGTCTTATTACGGAGAACGTGCGGTGGAATATTTGTTTGGCGTAAAAGCTATTCCCATTTACAAATTGGTGTTCATTCTGATTATTTATTTAGGCTGTAATGCCTCCCTGTCTCTGGTGGTGGATATCTCCGATACCTTCAACGGATTCATGGCATTACCCAACCTGATTGCCATCACGCTTCTGTCCAAGGAGGTTGTACAGATGACGAAAGATTATCTTGCCCGTGTGAAAGCCGGAAAAGAAACCGTAAACGGCGACGATATCGAGTCTGCTTAACCCGGATTCTTAGTCCGGTACAGTAACATTCTTCTGCGTTTTATAACGCTTTATGACACAAAAGAGCAGAACCGCGAAGGTTCTGCTCTTTCTATACATTTTGAAAAAGTTAGATGAAAATAATCTGTGTTTCTACTGTCTTAGGCTTTTCCAACAGAACCGAACAGTTCCATCTTCTCTTTTACAGTAGCCTTGATAGCTTCTGCACCGGGAGCTAAAAGCTTACGGGGGTCAAAGCCCTTGCCTTCCAAATCCTTACCTGCTTCAACATACTTACGGGTAGCTTCAGCAAATGCAAGCTGGCACTCCGTATTCACATTAATCTTAGCAACGCCAAGGCTGATTGCTTTCTTAATCATATCAGCAGGGATTCCTGTACCGCCGTGAAGAACCAGAGGAAGGTCTCCTGTCTCTTTCTGTACAGCATCCAGAGTCTCAAAGCTTAAGCCTTTCCAGTTTGCAGGATATTTACCATGAATGTTACCGATACCTGCCGCAAGGAAATCTACGCCAAGATCAGCGATTGCCTTACACTCCTTGGGATCAGCGCACTCACCGGCACCGATAACGCCGTCTTCCTCGCCGCCGATGGAACCGACCTCTGCCTCGATGGACATTCCCTTGCCATGAGCTGCTGCAACTAACTCAGTCGTCTTTGCAACGTTCTCTTCAATGGGATAGTGGGAACCGTCAAACATGATAGAGGAAAAACCGGCTTCGATACATTTATAGCAGCCTTCAAAGCTGCCGTGATCCAGATGAAGCGCTACAGGAACATCGATATCCAAATCCTTAAGGAGACCGTTTACCATGCCTACTACTGCATGATAACCGCCCATGTATTTGCCAGCGCCCTCAGAAACACCGAGGATAACGGGGGATTTGCACTCTTTTGCGGTTAAAAGAATAGACTTTGTCCACTCTAAGTTATTGATGTTGAACTGACCAACTGCATAGTGGCCTGCTTTTGCTTTTTTGAGCATTTCTGTTGCGGAAACTAACATTTCTGATACCTCCATTGTATTTTTGTTGTAGATTCTCTTTTCCAAATATATCATACTTTTCGGGAAAAGCAAATATATTTTCCTATTTCCTATTCTGCCTGACCGCTCAGGAATTTCTCAATGCTGTCTACTGCTTCCTGCTCATCAGTACCTTCTGCCGTTACTGCCAGCGCTTCACCGTTAGCCAGTCCAAGACTCATCATACCCATAATACTTTTGGCATTGACTTTCTTGTCGCCGGACTGAATGTAAATGGTACTTTCATACTTACTTGCTTCCTGTACCAGCAGTGCCACAGGTCTTGCCTCAAGACCGTTTTCCAATTTAATCTGGATACTCTTGTTTGTCATTTTTTTCCTCCTCTTTCAGGTTCTTATTCTATCTGCAAGTTCACTTATCCGTCTCAGTCTGTGGTTAACGCCGGATTTCCCAACCGGAGGATTCAGATAGCCTCCAAGCTCTTTCAGCGGCGCGTCAGGATAGTCCAGGCGAACCTCCGCAATCTGCCGCAGATTCTCAGGAAGATTCTGAAAGCCGTAATAATCCCTGACATACTCAATATCCTCAATCTGTCTTGCTGCAGCGTTCACCGTTTTCGTAATATTAGCAGTCTCGCAATTTACCCGTCTGTTAACAGAGTTCCTCATTTCCTTCAGAATACGCAGGTTCTCAAAATCCATCAGCGCTTTGTGCGCCTCACAGATATTCAACAAATCCACAATACAGGAGCCTTCCTTGAGATACACAACATGATACTTTTTACGAAGTACAATTTTTGCATCCAGTCCAAAGCCCTGCATGACACTGCGAAGCTGCTCCGCCTTCTCTTCATCGGCGCACACAAACTCCAGATGATACCCCTTCCTAGGGTCGCTCATGGAACCGACACTCAAAAACACGCCTCTTAAGAAAGCCCGCTGACAACAGGAATTTTTAAGCAGAAGCCCGCTGACCGGCTCCTCCGGATTTCCTATTTTGGACAAAAAATCTGCCATCTGCTCTTCCGTTATAAAACCACTAGTATCTATATTAAATGTTTTTTTCAATAATGTAAAGCCTTTTGTGATGACCGCTTCATTTTCCGTCTGAAATCCTATCGTGTAATTGCCGTCCTTATCACGACCATACTGCCCGCAGAAGTGCATAATCGCCGCTAATTCCGCAATCTGACAATGCCTTGCAGGGCTGATATGCTTCGTCAGTTCTTCTTTCACCTGGCTTGAAAATGACATTGTTGTCAGCCTGCCTTTCTGTATCCCGCAGTTTTTGTCTGCTATCCGTTCTTATGAGTATGGGTACTGTCCTTGATATCCCTGTGATACAACTTTATACCGTAGCTGCCCTGGTTCCGCATACGCTCGTACAATTCATTTGCAAGCGTTACGCTTCTGTGCTGACCGCCGGTACAGCCGATAGCAATCACAAGCCGGTACTTGCCCTCCTTAACATAATTGGGAATCAGAAATGCAACCATATCCAACAGCTTTTGTAAAAAAATCTCCGCTTCCTCCGCCTTCATAACATAATCCCGCACAGGCTTGTCATTCCCGGTCATGGGTTTCAGCTCGTCAATGTAATAGGGATTGGGCAGGAAACGCACATCGAACACCAAATCCGCATCCGAGGGAATCCCATTCTTAAAGCCAAAGCTCATCACAGTAACCATGAGACTATTATATTCTTCATTCTTGATAAAAATGCGGTCAAGCTCCGCTTTCAGTTCTCTTGTCAGCAGATTGGAGGTATCAATTACATAATCCGCATTCTTACGGATATTCTGCAATATCCTTCGCTCCCTGCGCACGCCCTCCTCGATTCTGCCGTCCTCTGCCAGCGGATGGACGCGCCTGCTTTCCTTATAACGTTTAATCAGCACCGTTTCATTGGCGTCCATAAACAATATTTCAAACTGATACCCTTTTTCCCTAAGCTGCTCCAATATTCTGGTGGCATCCTCAAAGGAGGAATCCGCACGCACATCCAACCCCAGCGCAACCTTGGTAATCTCACTGTTCGGCATGGCAATCAGCTCTACAAACTTCTCTATGAGCGAAACAGGAAGATTGTCCACACAATAAAAGCCCGCATCTTCCAGCATCTTCTGGGCGGTACTTTTTCCGCCGCCGCTCATTCCGGTTACAATCACAAATCTCATTTTTCCTCATTCCCACAAAAAAACCGGACTTACAGAGCGTCCCGCCCGGTTTCCTGATGATAAAACCCGTATCTAAAATCTTAAGAAAATTTGCCCAGAAAAACTACTTCCGGTTCCAAATCCACCTGAAATTTCTCTTTCACTCTTGCCTGAATCTCGCGAATCAGATTCCTCACATCCGCCGCCGTTGCATCGCCGGCGTTGATGACAAATCCGCAATGCTTATCGGACACTCTCGCGCCGCCTATCTGAAACCCCCTCAGACCCGCTTTCATAATCAGCTCTCCTGCAAAATGTCCTTCCGGACGTTTGAAGGTGCTTCCCGCACTGGGATATTCCAAGGGCTGTTTCTCCCTGCGTTTTGCCGCCAGTTCCTCCATAGCTGCTCTGATAGTTTCAGGATTTCCCGGCGCAAGCTCAAATGACACTTCTGTCACAATAAAAGGCTGCTTTCTGATTGTACTGTAACGATACCCAAATTCCATAGTTTCATTGCCCAGTTCCAGAATTTCGCCTTCGCGATTCACTACTGTAACCTTTGTTACCACCTGACTCATTTCGCCGCCATAGGCTCCTGCATTCATGACAACGCCGCCTCCGACAGTTCCGGGAATGCCGGAAGCAAATTCCATTCCTGTCAGACCATGTTCCATCGCCGCACGCGACACCTGTGATAAAAGCGCCCCCGCCTGTGCAATGATACAGTTTCCCTCCACAAGGATGCGGTTCATACGATTTCCAATCTGAAGCACCACGCCACGATATCCTTCATCACTGACTAATACATTGCTGCCGTTGCCCAGTACCACGTAGGGCATTTCTATCTGATTCAGGTAATGCTGAACTTTTTGTAGCTGCTCCGTGTTCTCTAACTCCACCAAACAGTCGGCAAGCCCTCCCACCCTGAAGGTGGTATGGGCTGCCATTGATTCCTGTATGTGAATATTCTCTGACCGTACAAAGCTTTTTAAGGCTCCGATTACCGCATCACTAATCATTCTTTTACTGCTTCCTTCTACTTATTTAATATTAATCCCGCCGCACCGAAAATTCCGGCATCATTGCCTAAGGTTGCCAGCGCAAATTTGGTGTCCTTGCATGCTACGAACGCATATTTCCTGAAAGCAGGCTCGATATATTTCAAAAGAACTTCTCCCGCCTTGGACACACCGCCTCCGATTACAAAAATTTCAGGATTTACGGTTCCTGCAACCGCCGCAAGACCTTTTCCCAGATACTCGCCGAACTGCTCTGCTATCTCAATCGCAACTTCATCGCCCTCTTTTACCGCATCAAACACGGATTTTGCAGAGAGCGTTCCCTCGCGCAAAACAGTGGGCTTATCATCCTTTGCCAGTCTTCTTTTTGCCAGACGCACAATGCCCGTTGCAGAAGTATATTGCTCAAGGCAGCCCTTATTCTTGCAGTTGCAGCTTTCCGTCTCGTTGTCTTCTATATGTATATGTCCGATTTCTCCGCCTGCTCCGTTTGCGCCGATTAAAATATGTCCGTCCACAATAATACCGCCGCCGACGCCGGTTCCCAATGTTACGGCAACCAGATTGGAATAGCCTTTGCCGCCGCCCTGCCACATTTCACCGAATGCGGCAATATTCGCGTCATTTGCAGCCTTTACAGGAAGATTCAGATATCCGCCGAGCACCTTGGGAATATTGAAAACATCCCATCCGATATTAACGGCGCCGCTCACAAGCGTACCGTCCCCATCCACTGCGCCGGGCGCGCCTACGCCAACACCCTCCACATCGTCCGCATCAATTCCTTTTTCCTTCATCTTAGCCTTAATACTGTCAGCAACATCGGGCAGAACGGAATCTCCGCCGTTTTCCTTATTGGTGGGAATCTCCCATTTGTCCAATACACAGCCATCCTTGTCAAACAGTCCGATTTTTACGGTAGTTCCTCCAATATCTACTCCAAATGCGTATTTCTTCATTCTCTTTTCTCCCTCTTAAATTTTATTGTAAATGCTGTCCTGTTTTTTTATTTTATGCAGTATAACCGTGCTCTAGTCCTCGTCGCCGTCTTCTCTCTTCTTTGCCAGCGAATTCTGTACACGGGTATAAAGCTCCTGCGCCGCATTGTAACCCATTTTTTTCTGACGATGGTTAACGGCTGCGGATTCACAGATTATCGCAAGGCTTCTGCCGGGACGAATGGGAATATTATGACATACCACCTTGTTGCCCAGATACTCCGTGTAGCTTTCCTCCAGACCAAGCCTGTCATATTCTTTTTCCTTATCCCAGTCCTCTAAATTAATTACCAGGTCAACCGACTGGGTATCCTTTACGGAAGAAACACCGAACAATGCTTTTACATCCACGATACCGATGCCGCGCAGCTCGATAAAGTTTTTCGTAATATCCGGCGCGGAACCAATCAGGGTATCATCGCTCACCTTGCGAAGCTCCACCACATCATCCGTTACCAGACGGTGTCCTCTCTTAATCAGCTCCAGCGCCGCTTCCGACTTACCGATGCCGCTCTCGCCGGTAATCATAACGCCTTCACCGTAAATATCCATGAGTACGCCATGTACAGAAATACAGGGCGCAAGCTTCACATTGAGCCAGCGGATAATTTCAGCCATAAAGGAAGAGGTGGATTTCTTGGTCAATAAAAGCGGAATCTGATGCTTCAGCGCAATTTCCATGAAAATAGGATCCGGCTTTAGCTCACGGCAGAATACAATGGCAGGAACCGCATAAGACATCAGCTTGTCATAGACTTCTCTCTTACGCTCCTCACTTAATCCTTCCATATAAGTATATTCCACAAAACCGATGACCTGTAAACGTGTCGCATCAAAATGCTCAAAATATCCTGCCATCTGCAACGCGGGACGATTGATATCGGGCTGGGTGACACGAATGCTCTTTACATCAATCTCAGGAGTCAGATTCTCCAGTTTCATTTTGTCAATAACACGGGTTAAACTTACGCTTGCCATAATTCCTCCATTCCGGTATATCCGGTCTGCTTAAGATTTTCTTCATTATTTTTGATTGTATCACAAGGGTTTCATTATGGGAAGAGATTGTGTCGGTAAAATTTACTGCTTTCCGAAAAAATCCACAACCTCCTGTGCCGTGCGCTCGTTCATTTCCGGAATCTCCAAAAGCTCCTCCACGGTGGCTTTTTTTATCTCTTCCAGAGATTTAAAGCGGCGCATCAGCGCCTTACGTCTCGCCGGTCCGACGCCGGGAATATCATCCAGCACGGACTTCACCTGGGTCTTGCTTCTCAGTGACCTGTGATACTCTATCGCGAACCGGTGCGCCTCATCCTGAATACGGGTAATCAGCTTAAAGCCCTCCGAATGGATGTCAATAGGCAGTTCCACATTGTTAAAGTACAAGCCTCTGGTGCGGTGGTTGTCGTCCTTTACCATACCGCAGACCGGAATGTCAATATGAAGCTCCTCCAGCACGGACAGGGCAATGTTCACCTGTCCGCGCCCGCCGTCCATCAGAAGCAAATCCGGGAATCTGGTAAAGCTGCCGTATGCCCGGTCAATTTCCTTCTCTGCCAGCTCCCTGCTTTCTTCCATTCCATGCAGAAACCGTCTGGTCAGGACCTCCCTCATACAGGCATAATCATCGGGACCTGACACGCTTTTTATCTTAAACTTCCGGTAATCGCTGCGCTTCGGCTTTCCCTTCTCATATACCACCATAGAACCTACATTCTCAAAGCCGTTGATATTGGAAATATCAAATGCCTCCATACGGTCAATCTGCTCTAACCCCAGCAGCCGGGCAATTTCCTTCACAGCGCCGATTGTCCTGCCTTCTTCGCGTTTCAGCTTTTCCCTGTCCTGATTCAGAATCAGCTTCGCATTCTGCGCTGCCAGCTCCACCAGCTTCTCCTTGCTGCCGATTTTCGGCACACGGATATAGACACGTCCTCCTCTGCGCTCACTAAGCCATTTTTCTATTAGATCCGCATCTTCTATTTCATACTGGAGCATCAGCTCTCTGGGAATAAACGGCGTTCCCGCATAAAACTGCTTGATAAAATCCTGCAAGACACCGGGCTTGTTGTTTTCTGACACATTTGTCATATAGTAATGTTCCCTGCCAATCAGCTTTCCGTCGCGCACAAAGAAAACCTGCACCACTGCCTCTGCTTCGTCCTGATAGAGTGCAATGACATCCTTGTCATCTCCTGCGCTGTCCGTAATTTTCTGCTTCTGGGATACGGATTTTACACTGGCATAAAGGTCTCGGTATTTTGCCGCCTCCTCAAACTCCATCGCTTCTGCGGCAGCTTTCATTTTTTCCTCTAAGTCCTTCAAAATAATGTTGTAATTTCCATTGAGAAATTCCAAGGCTCCTGCCACCTGTTCCCGATACTGTTCCTTGCTGACATAAGCCTGACAGGGCGCAAGACACTGCTTTATATGATAATTTAAGCAGGGACGCTCATTGCCGATATCCCTGGGTAAATTCCGGTTACAGGTCCGAAGCTGATAGAGCTTATTCAGCAGTTCAATGGTGTCCTTCACTGCCGCTGCGCTGCTGTAGGGTCCGAAATATTTCGATTTGTCCTTTTTCATGGTGCGGGAAAACAAAATCCGGGGATATTCCTCACCTACCGTTACCTTAATATAAGGATAGGTTTTGTCGTCCTTCAACAGCGTGTTATACTTGGGGGAATGCTCCTTAATCAGATTATTTTCCAGTACCAGCGCCTCCAGCTCGGAGTCTGTGATAATGTATTCAAATCGCGCAATCTGGGACACCATCTGGTCGATGGCGGGTCCTCTGCCGATGTATTCCCGGAAATAGGAACGCACACGGTTGTGGAGGTTTACCGCCTTTCCCACATACAGAATGGTATCGTTTTTGTCGCGCATAATATAAACTCCCGGTTCCCTGGGAAGCTTTTTCAGTTCGTCTTCAAATGATTTTTCTCTTTTTATTGAATCGGGCATCTATATAACTCCATTATTTATTCTGTCTTTTCCATTTCCTGCACAATATACCGCTGAAATTCTTCAACGCTGTTCACATGCGCCGCCTTCTTAAGCCAGTTTCCCAGCGTCTCAAGATTTCGCTGTTCTTTAATAAGCTTCCGTAATTTCTCCGGCACGATACCTGATTCCTCTAAAATTTCAATGATGGATTCGGCTTTCCCTTCAACCATGCCTTCCGCCTTCCCCTCTGCTCTCTCATCCTCAAAAGCCTTGATTATATTGTACTTGAACGCCATATCATCCACTCCGTTTCCAGCCCAGCTTAGAATCTCCTCCACCACTGCCTCACGATTGCCACAGACAGACAGCAGGATGGTTTTAACCCAGTTATTAAACTCTTCCTTCTCCTGATTCCCCAGCAACTGTATCCTGTCATACGCTGTCCTGATTGCTTCTGCCAGCTCATATTTTCTGCGGAATTTGTCACAGTACATGATATTATCCAGCACCGTATTCGTGGAAAGAATGTCCTGCTCCTCTATATCGGACAGATTCACCAGATAATACTCCAGATTCAGCACATGGTCTCCGAACAGTTCTCCGCCAGTCTGATAATCCCGAAGGTTTCTGACTGCTGTCCAGCCACTTTCTCCATTGTAAAATACAATGGGCACCATGGCAGGCAGACGGAAATCCTTACCCTCACGTTTCACTTTCACCGTATTCAGAAAATACCGCAGCAGATTATTCACCACATAAATCAGAATGCGGAAAATCATAGTGTAGTCTACCGTTGACTGTAATTCCTGCAAAATAAAGACAAAAATTTCTTCTCCCGTTGTCCTTTTTACACGGTAAATTAAATCCGCTTCCCTGCCTTCGTAATCCTTATCCACAAATTCCTTGTCGCACAGGCTAAGCTGCGATTCCTCAAGCTCCAGCATCCAGTCCGCCTTTACATATTTCTTCAGGAAATGTAAAAACTCCCTGGGCTGGGACAGACTCCTTTTGTATCCCCTGTCATGCGGGGTGTGAACAGTCCTCAATTCTTCTTTTTCATTCATAGGCACTCATCCTTTCTGCTGTAAATTGCAGGAAGAATGTGCTTTTACCCTTCCTGCTGTTTTCTTTGGAATATCTTCCATGGGATTAAGCAAGAAGTCCGAAAAAGTCAGAAACCGGCAGCCGGTCTGAGAATCATAGAAACAATCTTCTGAAATTACTTGCTTGCAGTTATCGTATCACGAATAACTGTAAATTGCAACACACAATAACGAAACAAGTAAAACTTACCAAATTTAAACAAATTTTCCCTCTTATTACAGTTTTTTTCACTGACTTTTCATAGTATGATAGAGTTGATTTTAGTGTCAAATTTTTTTTGACACCTAAACCGACAAAAAACTATAAGGGGTAATTTTTTATGAAGGGAAAAAAACTACTGGCAGCAGGTATTATTCTTTCCATGCTGCTGACAGGCTGCGGCGCTTCCACAACAACAGAAATCGAAGACACTGCTCAGATTGCAACGGCGAGCAATGAAGCAACGCAGACAGAAGCTGTACAGACCAACGAGGACACAACAGGGGAACAATCCACCAGTGAAAATACCTCGGAGGCGGAAACTGAAACGGAAACTGACACAGACGAAACCGAAACTGCCGGCGAAAAACAGGTGGTTGTCTATTTCGCCAACTGGTATCTGGGGGACAAAGCCGGTGACGAGGGCGGAGAGGTTGCAAGTATTCCCTGGGACAAGGTAACTTACATCAACCATGCTTTCTGGGCTGTGGCTCCGTCAGACGGCTCCACGAAAACCTCTATTGAACAAAGAACCAGCGGAGAAGGTGCGCGGACAGAGTTTACCATCGTCTCCACCGATTCCTATAAAGACTACGAAGACACTGCCAAAAGCGAAATCAATCCCGATATGGAACGAAATCATTTCGCTGAATATGCTGTTTATTCCGAAATGTACCCTGATGTAAATATTATGATTTCCATCGGCGGCTGGTCTGCGTGCGGCTATTTTTCCGAGATGGCTTACACCCCGGAGGGACGCCAGTCCTTTATCCAAAGCTGTCTCGACCTGATGGATGAGTACCCCTGGATTGACGGTATCGATATCGACTGGGAATATCCCGGCGGCTCCAAGGACGGCGAACGCGCCCCTGAGAGTGAAAATGACCAGGGATGCCCAATCTTCGGTACTGCCACAGAGGACAGCACTAATTTTGCCGCACTGTTATCCGAACTTAGAGCAGCTATGGACGAGCATTACGGTGCGGGCGTCAAAAAGCTTACCGCCTGTGCATCCGCATCTACGGGCTGGACACTCCCCATGCAGGACTGGGCTGCTTTCGCGCCCCATCTTGACATGATTAACATTATGACCTACGACCTTGCCGGTATCTGGGACGGCGTTACCGGAGAAGCCAGCAGTTGCAATGGCGCCAAAGCTGCCGTCATTTACTTTAAGGATTTGGGAATCAGCATGGACAAGCTGTGCATCGGTACTCCCATGTACGCCACAGCTTACCTGATGAAAGAAATGAATCCCGACAAGATTTTGGGTGCGCCCATCGAAAACTACAAGCCGAACAGCTCCGAAATCGACGAGACTATGCTCCGCGCCTTTGCCTCCGAAGCTGTCAGCGGGTATACGCTCCAACAGGAGGACGGAAAATGGGTGATGGGAGAAAGCTTTGACAACGGCGGCACGGGATGGCATCTGGCATATAATTCCAAGAGAGGCTCCGCCTATATGTACAATGACGACGAAGCTTCTCCTTATTATAAGTGGTTTCTCTCTTATGAAGATGAACTGTCTTTGCAGGAGAAGCTCAATTACATTAACAGCGCCAATCTGGCAGGCATTATTGTCTGGGAAAGCAGTCAGGATACCCATGACCACCTGTTTATCTCGCAGATGGCTGACAACCTGTTGCAGTAGCCTTGCGGAACTATTTATAACACCCATTTTAGGAGGTACTTTACATTGAATACAAAGAAAAAAGAGATTATTGTTTACTTTGCAAACTGGTATTTAGGAAGAAAACCTGCCGCAAAAGGCGCCGAGGTGGCAGGCATCCCCTGGGATAAGGTGACTTATGTAAACCATGCGTTCTGGGGTGTAACCCCTGCGGACGGCTCTACCGAAAATTCCTTTGAGAGAAGAGACCGCGGCGAACTACCCAGAACGGAGTTCACGATTGTTTCCATGCGTCCCGAAAACGACTATGAAAATCAGTCCCCCAGCGAGCTTGTCCCCTCTCTGCCCAAAAATCATTTTGCACAGTACGAGGCTTTCTCCAAAAAATATCCGAATGTCAACATCATGCTCTCCATCGGCGGCTGGGCAAGATGCGGTTATTTCTCGGAAATGGCTTATACTGCTGCCGGAAGAAAATCTTTTACCCAAAGCTGTGTCAATTTGATTCGCAAATATCCCTGGATTGGCGGCATTGATATTGATTGGGAATATCCCGGCTGCACCACCGCAGGAGAAAGACTTCCCGACCCCAACGCAGACGACGGCGATGAAGGCTGCCCTATCTGGGGCACTGCCGCAGAAGACAGCGCCAATTTTGTGCTTCTTTTGTCAGAGCTGAAAGCAGCTTTGGCTGAAAACTTCGGGGAGGGAGCCAAAAAAGTTACCGCATGTGCAGGCGGCTCCACAACTGCCATCCTTCCCATGCAGAATTGGAAGGCGGCTGCCCCTTATCTGGATATGATTAATCTCATGACCTACGACCTGACAGGTGTATGGGACGGCGTTACCGGACATGCCAGCAGCTTCCAGGGCACTAAAAAGACTGCTGATTACATGACAGCACTGGGGATTCCCGAAGAAAAGCTTTGCATCGGCTCCCCTCTGTATGCAATTTCCTTCTTAATGAATGAAATGAACCCTGCACAGATTGTAGGCGCACCCTCCGCAACCCATAGAGCCACCAATAAGGAGGTTGCCGAAACGCAGTGTCAAGCCTTTGCATCCGAAGCTGTCAGCGGATACACCCTGAAAAAAGAAGGTGTCAGATGGGTAAAAGCTTCCGACTTTTCCAAGGAAGGCTGCGGCTGGCATCTCGCTCACGACGACAAAGAGGGCGCCACCTATCTGTATAATGATGATGAAAATTCTCCTTATTATAAATGGTTCCTCACATGGGAGGATGCGTTATCGTTACAGGAAAAGCTGGATTACATCAACAACACCGGACTTGCCGGCGTTATCATATGGGAATGCAGTCAGGATACGGCGGACTACGCTTTGATTACACAGATGGCGGAAAACCTGCTGAAATAAAAATGAAAACTGCAATACACGAAGAGCTGTGCCACTCCTTCTCAGAAGTGCACAGCTCTCTTTTAACTCTGCAGTCTTGCGGTCTTTTGCCATCTTCCCATCAAATACCTTCCCACAAAGCAGATAACCCTGAAAATCCAGTCCACCACCATAGCAATCCATACCCCGATTGCACCGTAACCCATCTGCACCCCGAAAACATAACTAAATCCGATACGGAACACGCACATGGAGAAAATAGATACCACCATGGTATACTTTACATCATTGCAGGCGCGCAGCATATTGGGGAGCACGAAGGACGCGGGCCACAGGAAAATCGCCATGCCATCGTGAATCATTACCAGTATATAGGACAGTCTGGTGGTTTCCTCTCCCAGTCCGTAAATACCCAGAATCGGCTGCAAAAATATCAAAATCAGGCTGTTTACAATTGCCGTGTACAGGTAGGTCATTGCAAGGAGTTTTTTCGTATAGTATCTCACCTGTTCCATGTCGCCTGCGCCCACACATCTTCCCACCACGGCAATCATGGCAAGGCTCATCGCCTGCCCCACGATACAACCCATGCTGTCAAGACTGTTTGCCACGCCGTTTGCGGCTATCTGCACTGTGCCGAAGCCTGCGATAATGCTCACTACAAGCACTCTCCCCAATTGAAAGATGCCGTTTTCGATGCCGCTGGGAACACCGATATACAAAATTCTTTTGATAACATCCCAGTCAAACCGGAATTTCTCTTTGCTAAGATGTATCATATTGGAAGGATTCTTAAGCAGCGCATACAGCACAATTCCTGCCACGGCACGGGATACCAGTGACGGAATCGCTACTCCTGCAACGCCCATTTGCAGACCATAGATGCAAATAGCATTTCCCGCAATATTAATAATGTTCATCAGTACAGATACCTTTAAGGTAATCCCGGAATTTCCCATGGAGCGGAACAACGCTCCGCAGGCATTATAAACTGCCAGAAACGGAAAGGATACTGCGGAAATCACCAGATATATTACCGCATTCTGAAACACATCCTCCTCAATTTTTCCGAAGAATAAGCTGATAATCCCATGATTAGCAAAGATTACCGCCACCGAAACCACAATCGTAATCAGCCCCGCAGTATAAATAAGCTGCTTCGCAGATTTACAGGCTTCTTCTCTTTTGCCCGCACCGATAAACTGCGACGTGACCACCGCGCCTCCTGTAGCCAATGCGGCTAAGATGCTGATAATCAGATTGTTAAACATATCCACCAGCGAAACGCCTGACACCGCCGCCTCACCCACCTTGGATCTCATAACGGTGTCCGCCATACCGACGGTAATCGCCAATGCCTGTTCAAACAATAACGGTATAATTAATTTTTTCAAATCCTGCGGGGAAAATAATTTTGTCTGTTGTTTGCTTTCCATTTCGTCACCTTTCCAAGCGATACAAATCATGGGCATTCTTCCATGCCTGCTGCCGCACTTCCTCCTCTGTAATCCCCTTGATTTCCGCCATAGCCGCCACCACATAGGGAATATTCAGGGAACTGTTGCGCTTACCGCGATTGGGAACCGGTGCCAGATACGGGCAATCCGTTTCCAACACAATACGGTCCAAAGGAATATATTCCACTGCTTCTTTCAATTTCTTAGCGTTTTTAAAGGTAAGTACACCTCCGATACCGATATAAAAACCCATATCAAGAAAGATTTTTGCCGTTTCCTTCGTATAGGAAAAGCAGTGCACCACGCCGCCGATTTCCGACGCCTTTTCCGCCGTCATAATATCCATGGTATCCTTCGCCGCATCTCTGGAATGAATAATCACAGGCAGGCACAATTCCCTTGCCAGAGCAAGCTGCCTTACAAACCATTCCTTCTGCACCAGCCGTTCCGGCTCATCCCAATAATAATCCAGACCGATTTCCCCTACCGCCACACATTTCTCCCTTTGACACTGCTCTTTAAGCCATGCAAAGCTCTCCTCATTCAGCTCCGCAGTCTCATTGGGATGCACACCGATGGCGCCGTAAATAAAATCATACGTTTCCATCAGCTCTATGGTCTTTTTGCAGGAGGACAGGCTTGCACCCACATTTACCACCTTAGCAATTCCCTGCTTCGGCAGCTCCTGTAATAACACCTCTCTGTCTTCGTCAAATGCCTCGTCGTCATAATGGGCATGGGTATCAAATATCGGAGTCATGAAGCTTCTTCCGCCTTTCTTTTTTTCATACAACTACAAACGGCGGGGAAATCCCCGCCTCAATCGTTTTTATTATATGCAATTTTCCCCTTTTGTGCAAGCTTATTTTCCCTGCAAATTTAATTTACACTTTTCTCACTCATGTAAATTTGTGCCCTGTTCTGAATGATATCCGCCACTTCGTCAAGGCTTCCTGTTCTTCCCTGTCAATAGACAGTTTCCATCGGGCGCACAGTATCGCCGGGGGCAATCTCCTTGTCAGAATCGACGACAACCTGCTCCTCCTCTCCCAGACTGCCTTCCTTCAATGCGGCATATGTGTCATTTTTGTCGATAATACTGACCGTTCGCTTCACTATTTTCATTTCTGTCCCCAAAATGGTGTCAATTTCCCGTATGACAAATACATAGCTGATGCCATCGCTTGTATGGATTGCAGCCAACGGCACACAGCATTCATAGGGACCCTCCTGTGCAAAAATCTGCAAGGTTCCGGTCTCGCCCATGGATACATTTCCCTCCTGTATCTTTACCGTCACCAGATAGTTATCATCGTCAATCTGGTTTGTCGCTAATACAGGACAGTTCTCCATTGCATTTTTCCCGTTTTGGAATTTTAGTGTTACACTGTCATCGGAATGAAAATAACCCATCTGCTCTTTCGTTACACAGGCTTCAAATACCCATCCCCCGGAACCGTCCGCCAGTTTCATTGCCGCGCCATCCGTGGTCTTTTCTCCTACAGAAATCTGCACGGATGAAACACTGCCGGCAATCCCGCTGAACACCTCTCCATTCTGCGCAATCAGTTCCCGGTAAACTGCAAGCTCCGCCCGCAGCTCCTCCAATTCCCGCTCCGCCTCCATGATACTGCTTTTTTCGTTCGTAACCGCTCTGTCCGCATCTTCCACCCGGCGCTGCGCCTCCAAAATTGCAAGGCTCCTCTCATTATCCGCACTTTGCAGGGACATTTCCGCTTCAATAAAGGCTTTTTCCAACGCATATCTGCCCTCGTCCTCCGGGTCACAGGCGGTCATTTCGTTCTTGGCAAGCTCATAACGCCTGCGTGCCTGCTGCACATTCAAATCCTGTGTCCGCGTTATATTCTCCAAGTCCTCTTTCGCTCTTGCTCGTTCGGTCTGCCTTGCCTGCTCCGCAATCTTTAAATCCGACTTTTTTTCCGTCAATTTCTGTTCAGACAACGCAATTTCGTCTTCCAGTGTTTCCGCATCCGCAGTCAGACACTCCGTATCCAGCCGAAATAAAACCGTGCCTTGTTCCACTTCCTCACCCGCTCTGACAAAGATTTCCGCAATCCGGATTCCCGCCGGAACCGTCACCGCGCTTTCGCTGACGGCAGCGACACATCCCTCCGCCGCAACGACATGGGAAATACTTTTCCGCTGTGCCTTATCCGTTTCCACGCGAGGCATCTGATACGCATAAATGCTGCGGGAAACAAAAGTGCAGAACAGCATAATTAACAAAAAAACTGCAAAACCCTTTACGGCTTTTCCCCGAAAATTTTTTATTGTATACTCCAGACTTTTCTCCACAAACTCCTTACACCTCCATACCCGTATCCTTACGCCTTAATTCCCGAAGCGGCGATTCCCTCTTCTAAATATTCCTGTCCCATGGAAAAAATAAACGCCGCCGGAATCAGGGTGATTACCGACGCTGCAAGCGCCCTTCCCGCCTGTCTGATATCTATTTCAGGAAGATACAGCGACAGGGGCCAAAGGGTTTTATCCTGCAAAAAAGCCATCGGCTGCTCCATCATATTCCAGTAATCCAAAAACCCCAGCACCAGCGCAGACAAAATTCCTCCCGAACCCAGCGGCACACCGATTCTTATAAAAACGCACCACACTCCGGCGCCGTCAATTTTCGCCGCTTCCAGCAGTTCTCCCGGAATCCCCGCAAAGCTTCTGTAAATCAGAAACACGGGAAACGTGGAAAAAATTGCCGGCAAAATCACTGCTCCATGAGTGTCCAGCAAATGCAGTCCGCTCAGTACCAGGTAGGAGGGCAGCATAGTCACCTGAAAGGGAAGCAGCATCAGCATAATATAAAGCAAAAATAAGATATCCCTTCCCCGAAAACGGAATGCCGCAAACGCCCACGCGGAAGGTACGGCAATCACAAGCTGTCCCAGCAGAATCAGAAAAACAATTTTCATGGAATTCCAAAATACGGTAAAGAAATCCGGAGTCCGGAATAATAATTGAAAAAAATGTCCTGCTGTGGGATAAAGGGATAAAAACTGCCAGCGAACCTCTCCTGCCCCGCTGCCCAGAATAGGCGCCAGAAGCTCCGACAGCTCATATCCGCTTTTTACCGAGCTGCACAAAACCATCACGACAGGAAGGCAGACCGGTACTGCAAAGATGCACAGGCATATCCCATCCAGTATTTTCAGATATCTTTTTGTCCTCATAAGTTATCCACACTAACCTTCACGCATTTTTTTACACGCCCTAATCCTGTCTGTCCCACAGACGCTGCAAACAAATCACACCGAACAGAAATACCACCGTAATGCACACTCCCGCTGCCGCCATCTTATCCATCTCCAGATTGGTAAACCAGTTGTTAAACAAGTGCTGCAGCAGATACATTTTCTGCTGGGGATACGCCCCCGCCACCAGATACGCTTCCCGGAACACCTTAAAGGAATTTAAGAAGGACAGCACGGTAATGGTGTACATCATGGGTTTCAGTTCCGGCAGCACCACATAAAAGAAGCACTTTGTTTCCGAAGCCCCGTCCACTCTCGCAGCTTCCTTTCTTTCCACAGGTACACTATGCAGTCCCGCCATCCAAAGCACAATGGTATAGCCCGTATTTTTCCAAAGATAACTGAAAATCAGCACCCAGAAGGACGCATCACTGCCCAGCCAGTCCACGGCAGTTCCGCCGATTCGCGAAAGCAGCCCATTCAGTACGCCGTTCTGATGAAAAAGTAATTTCCAGACCAGCACCACCGTCGCCGTGGGCACCGCCATGGGAAAAAGATAAACCGCTTTCCACCACCTTGCATGAATCCCCCTGTCAATCAATAAGGCAAGAAACAGGGAGAACGCCAGCAGCAGCGGCACCCCCACCGCAATAAACCGGGCGGTGTTCCCCAGCGCCAGCAGAAACGCCTGATTGTGAAAAATCGTCACATAATTGCTGACGCCGCAAAATTCTCCGGTAACAGCAGTCTGAAAGGAACGTTTTCCCACATCCAGAACGGGAAGCAGTACAAACACGCTGACTCCTGTCAAGCCCGGAAGCAGGAAAAGCGCCCTACTCCTGCAGTTGAAGCGATATTTTCTGCACGATTTCTTCCACGCTCTCATCAATCTCCTTCTCTCCTGTCAATGCCTTTACGCCGATAGAAATGACGCTATCCTTTATCAGACTGTTCGTTTCCGCCGGCGTATTCAGCAAACTGATAAGCTGATTCAACTCTTCGATTTCCGAAGCGTTTGCCCAGCGCAAATTAAGCGTAATAACTCCCCCATCTTCCGCCATCACACTCAGACCATAGCTATACTCCGGCTCCGGATTCTGCGTAAAGCTTCCGAAGGCATCCCGATTTACCGGAAAACCGTCCTTCAAATCCTCCTGTTGTACTTCCTCTGAGAGCAGCGTCTCAATAAATTTCAACGCATACTCCGGATTTTGGGCGTTTGCGCAAAGTCCTACAATTCCTGTGGGACAGAACACTCTTTCACACTGCCCGTTCCATATCTGAAGCTGATAATTGTCCATTGTTTCGGCTGTCTTTTCTCTCTCAGAGACAAACGTGCGGAAGGTTTCCATGGAACCTAAATATCCTGCCGCCAATACAGCGGAACCAATCATCTGACTGTTCACTCCCTGGTCAATTTCCATCATAACCTTTTTCATCTCCTCCTCTGAATAGTAGTTCAACACATTCGCAATTAACTCGTCATGCTCCTCTTTCTTATCCGCGGGGAGATTCTTCTGTTCAGCGGTATAAATCCGTTTTGCGTCTGTAAGAAATTCCTTAAGCGCCTGTTCGTCCACAGTATGATCCTCCGTCACCCAGGCGCCTTCGCATATCGCATAGAGCCGTTCTAAAAGCTCCTCCGCCGTATAGGTATTCAGCACCGTTATTTTTGCCTGTGCGCTGTCTGCAATCTGCTCCGCGGTATCTGCCAGCGTTTTTAAATCACTGACAGCAGAAAGGTATTCTTCCCCGCCTCCAATCAGCGGTATTTCATATCGGAAGGGCAGTATGTAAAGTCCCGATTCCCGCCGATAAGCCTCCAAAATTCCCTCATAAAAGTTCGTCTCTTTTTTCCACTCCTCCACTGTATTACTCAAATCCGCAAGAATCCCTTTTTCCACATAGGAATCCGCAGGCATTCCATCCAGCAAAAGCAAATCCGGTCCCCCGCCTGACAAAATCTGCGTATTCAGATTGCGAATGGCGTCATTTTCCGTCATGCCATCCTCACCTGATAAGCCTATTTCAAATTTTACAAATACATCCGGATATTGTTTGCGGAAAACACTGACAGCGCGGCGCACCGTCTCATTGTCATACAGACTGTAAACCGTAATCTGTTCCTCCGGCACAGCGGAAGCCTCCGCATCGTACACATAGGAATACAGTTCGCCATTGTCATAGAGAATCAGGAAAGTCCCTTCCTCCGGCTGCACCATACCGACAGGTGTTCTGGTAGGGTCTCCCAGATTATTTAATGCACCGTCCGCCAGTTGTTCCATTACGCTGCCCCCGATTACATGGCGGTAAATCCCCCCTGCGGATGCCAGATACAAGACCTCCTGCTCTCCTTCCTCAGTCCCCGGACACATTATAATTCCTGATTTTTTGCTGCTCTGCTCCTGAATAAAATCATTCAGCAGCTTATCTTCTGCGGTAATTTCACCGCTGTTTAAATCATAGAAGTTTACCGAATATCCATCCTGAACCGCAAGCCATCCACTGCCTGCGCATAACGACAACTCCCTGATCTGGTCCAAAGAAAACAACTCCTTTGCACTCTGTTCCTGTAAATCAATCTCATAAATTACCCCATCATTTTCATTTGCGGCAAACAGACGTCCGTCCGCAGAAAATACAGCCCGGTTAACACTGGAATGGTACTCCTCAAGACCTAATTCAAATTCCTGCCTGCTTCCGTCTGCCGCCATATATATGTATTTTTCAGGAAACAGCTTTTCATCCGTTGATTCCGACCAGTCAATATAGTGAATAAAAAAACCTCCGTCCGGTGCCACAGCTCCTCCGATTTCCATATTCCCATTCGTAACAAGCTGCTTCATTTCCTGCACCGTCTCGCTCTCCCAGCTCATTCCATTATCCCCGGAGATGCTTTTCGTGCCGTTCCCCCAATCAAGAAGCACAATGCTTCCATCTGACAATAATGTCATTGCACCCTTTCCCTGAAAATACGGAGGCGTTTCTAACTGTGTCTCCATATATCTTCCTTTTACAGTGACACTTGTGTCATTATTTTTCACAGTTTCCTTTGACGCTGTCCTATCACTGTTTTGATTCTCCGTGCCGCCGCAGCCTGCCAGACTAAGCCCAAGTACAGCCGCCAGCAGCGCCGATATTCCTTTCCGTAAATATTTCTTTCTACTGCTTCGTTTCATTTTTGCTCCTTTTTACTAAATTGATTCTGATAAATTCTTTTTGTCGACACCTGCAATATATCACAGCAATCTCTAATCTTTCTCTAAGATTTAGAGAAAAAATAAAGATAACCATGGTACAATACAGATATACGATTACGAAACCAGAGGATTCACAAACAGGATTTGGGCGCCCGTTCCTTTGTGCACCGAATCCCGGAAGGAGACATTCATGCGGATTTTATTGATAGAGGATGATCACGACTTATGCTATTCTTTAGCATTTCAGTTAGAGAAAAAAGGATATCAGGTGGATACCTGCGAGGACGGAGCAGATGCAGATTATTATACCAGCCAGTCCATTTATGATTTGATTCTGTTAGACCGGATGCTGCCCCATGTGGATGGACTCACCATTTTAAAAAAGCTGCGTTCCTCCGGCAATACCGCCCCTGTCATTGTGCTGACCGCGCTGGGGGAGCTGGATGAGAAGATTCACGGACTGGACGCCGGCGCTGATGATTATCTGGTGAAGCCTTTTAACATCGAGGAGCTTCTGGCGCGCATCCGCTGCCTCCGCAGACGCCCGCGGACATGGGAAAACAGCGAATTATGCTCTTATGCGGACCTTACCTACAATGCCGCGGAGAATATTCTCACCGGACCTCTCGGCTCCTGCACCCTGTCCAAAAAGGAAGGCGCCCTGTTGGAATGTCTGTTAAAAAACGCTTCCCAGACCCTGCCCCGAATGACGCTTTTGACGAAGGTCTGGGGACCCGACGCAGAGGTGGAGGAGGGAAATCTGGATAATTATATGTATTTCATCCGCCGCCGCATCAAAAATACAGGTTCCGTGGTAGCAATCAAAACCTTACGGGGAATCGGCTACCGGCTCGAAAAACAGACAGACGCTAATTAACGGACTCCCGCCAAAGACAAGCAGAAATGAGGTATCAATTATCCATGTATCAGAAAATTCACCGCAGACTGGCATTTTTCTTCGCCGGAATCGCTTCCCTGATTCTGGTCATTATGTCCGTAAGCTATCAATATATGTCCGAGATGGAAACAAGAGACAACAGTTTCCTCACCTTTACCGGAGAGATGAACACACTGCTCTCCAATCTGGAAAATCA
>ENA-UOJC01001292-UOJC01001292.1-human-gut-metagenome-genome-assembly--contig:-C104-NODE-1292-length-35574-cov-34.103860_pt1 | contig 35574 bp, 38 predicted proteins | sample MGYA00242339_ERZ723886 | MGnify/ENA metagenome assembly ERZ723886 | reverse complement strand
ATGTCTCCATGAGCTTTATGCGACTACTTCGTTTTCTGTGCCAAAAATAAAAAAAATTATTACTGTCCGCTAAACTTTTGAGGTCAACTGAAAATTAGGGCTGATTCCGTTTGCAGGAGTCAGCCCTAAATGGTTATTTTGTTGTCGCCAAACAAACTAAGAATAACCATGGGCAAAAGTAGCAATTTCTTCGGACAGCCGATATATGGTCAGCTGATAAAATCGCTTGACCGCACAAAAATAGTTTAAATGAGTCGTAAACATGGCGGAGAGAAGTATGTCAAAAGCTTCGACGGATATACCCATCTTCTGACAATGCTCTATGCGGTAATCCAGCGGTTCGATTCATTGCGTGAAATAGAGACATCCATGACGGCGGAGGTCCGCAAACTACATCATGTGGGCATCGACACCGTACCGAAGCGCAGCACTTTGTCGGATGCAAATGCCAGACGCCCCGAAAAGTTCTTTGAGGAGGTCTATCGCGACCTTTACGAAGCCAACAGGGGCATTCTTTCATCGGACAGCCGGCGTAACGGCACGGAAGAATGGATAAAACGGCTGCGCATCATCGATTCCACAACCGTAAGCCTGTTCTCCAATGCCATTTTCAAGGGTGTTGGTCGCCATCCGAAGACAGGCAAAAAGAAAGGCGGCATTAAGGTCCATGCAGTGATACACGCCAATGAAGGTGTGCCATGCGATGTAGAGTTCACATCGGCGGCGACAAACGATCCGTTCATGCTCGCTCCAAGCCATTACAAGCGTGATGAGATAGCGGCAATGGACCGCGCCTACATCAACTATGACAAGTTCGAGGAACTGACCGACCGCGGCGTTGTCTATGTCACCAAGATGAAGAAAAAACTCAATTACGAGGCACTTGTGGACTGCATGCATCAGAATCCGCAGGGACTTATGGAATATCGGGAGCAGGTCGTGGTGTTCCGCAAGGATGATATCAATCACATTGCCCGTATAATCACATACGTCGATATCAAGAAAGGAAAGCAGCCTAAACTCATTTCATTGCTTACCAACGATTTTGACATGCCCCTGGAGACTATCGTCGCAATATATCGCCGCCGTTGGCAGATCGAGTCGCTTTTCAAGCAGATAAAGCAGAACTTTCCTCTGAGATATTTCTATGGAGAAAGCGCAAACGCCATCAAAATCCAGATTTGGGTTACACTCATCGCAAATCTGTTGCTTTCCGTCTTGCAAAGCAAGCTAAAAAGGCGATGGAGCTTCTCCGGCCTCGCCACAATCGTGCGAATTGTACTGATGTATTACCTCAATCTCGAAAAGTTCCTCAATCGACCCGATGCCGATCTGAATATCATGCTTGCCGAGGCTTCTGAATCACCTCCTCTATAGCCTAAATTTGACCAAAGGGGGCTTGGTCGAAACAAAAAGTAAGCCCAACTTCTACTTATCAGAAAGTTGGACTCACTGCTTTATGGTTTAGCGGACAGTAATAAAAAAAATAAGATTTTGACAGGAAGATAAATTACTGATATACAAAATCATAAAAATTACCCGATTCACAATGAACCGGGTAAAGGGTGCTATGTCTCTATTTTTGTCTTAAATGAAAGAGCCGTGTGAATGATTTAAAGATTATGATTTATGGAGTATATATGCCTCTTCTGGATTCAAATGTTAAAAATGAGGGAGTGGGGGATTATGAGCGTTTTTTGTAGGAGAGGGCGGCAAGGAGGCAGAGGATGGCGGCAAAGGTGGCGAGGGCACAGAATTGAGGGAGCAGTTCCGGCAGGGATGTGCCTTTGAGGTAGACCGAACGCATAATCTCGATGAAATAGCGTGGAGGGATGGCATAGGTGAGGGCCTGTGCCCATTCGGGCATAGAGCTTATAGGGGTGAAGAGGCCGCTCATCAGCTGGAATATGATGATGAACGCGAACATGACGAAGATGCTCTGGAGCATCGTAGCCGACCGGTTGGCTATCGATACCCCGAGTCCTGACATCACAAGGCTGAACAGGATGGCCGCGAGATATATGACCCCGATGTTGCCTTGCGGTACGAGTCCGTAGACGAGCCAGCCGACGAGCATCCCGACGGTGACCACGAGCAATCCGACACCCCAGAACGGTATCAGTTTTGACAGCACGAATGTGAAACGGCTTACCGGAGTCACATTGATGGCTTCGATGGTGCCGCTCTCCTTCTCGCTGACAAGGTTGAGGGTGGGAAGGAAGCCGCAGATTATAATCAGCAAAACAACCATCAGGGCCGGTATCATGTAATTATGGAAGTTGAGGGTCGGATTGTAGCGGTTGATGATGCTGATGTCAGAGGTGGCAGTTTGCCGTCCGGTCTCTGACTGCCACTGGTGTAGTGTACCCGCCACAGACTGAGAGACATATCGTGCGCCGAGCATCCCGCGTGTGGCGTTTACCCCGTTGGCCTCCACATCGACTGACGCCCCGTCGGTTGCCAGATTCCTTGAATAATCGGGTGGAATTGTCAGCAACACGTCGGCATCCCCCTGCTCGACCAGACTGATGGCCTCGTTATGAGTCTGACACATGGCGGAGACCGACAACGACTGCGCCGCCCCGATGTCGGAGATTATGCGGCGTGACAGTTGGGAACGGTCATTGTCGACAACCGCCACGTTGACATTCTTCACGTCGAGGTTGGCCACCAATGGGACAACCAGCATAACCATCAGCGGCATCATCAGGATTATCGTGGGGACAATCGGGTTGCGCCTCATCAGGAGGACCTCCTTCCGGAGCAGGGCTTTTAGTATCGCGGGATTGATCATCTTCTTGAGTTGAATTTCTTTACAGACAATACCAGGAGCAGGATGGTGAATGCTGTCAGTATCGCCGTCTCCTGGAGGATATACCCCAGGTCGAGTTGCTGTATCATCAGTTTGCGCATGGCCTCGATATACCATCTCGCGGGGATGATGCAGGAAATCCATTGCAGCACCGCCGGCATGTTGTCGATGGGGAATATCATTCCCGACAGCATTATCACCGGAAGCATGAAGGCCACCGCCGAGACCATCAATGCCGTCAGCTGGGAGTCGGCGATGGTCGAGACAAGCAGTCCGATGGAGAGTGACAGCACGATATACAGAAGCGAGACAATAATCACATTCAGGATGCTTGACGACAGCGGCAGACCCAGCACCGTGTAGGCTATCGACAGCATTATGGCGAGAATCACGCAGGAGAGGATGAAGTAGGGTACAAGTTTCCCCAATACTATGGTCACGGGACGGACGGGAGAGACCAGCAGGAGATCCATAGTCCCGGTCTCCTTCTCCCTGACGATGGAGACGGAGGTCATTATGGCGCATATGAGAATGAATATCATTCCCATTATACCCGGGACGAAGTTGTATGAGCTTTTCATCTGGGGATTGTAGAGGGTGTAGGTCAACACCGGGGAACGGGATGAGCGGCTACCCTCGACCACCTGCTGAATGTATCCCGTCATGGCCTGCGCGGAGGTGGTGTTTGACGCGTCCACGATTATCTGCGCCTTGATTTCACCATTGTCGATGCGCAGAAACAAGGCCGCGTCAGTATGGCCTGTCCTCAGCAACCGGTCTACGTCGGAAGCCGCCGCCAGTCCCTGGAATGTGAAATATTCATTGGCCCGGAAACGCTGGATGATGTCGCGGGTCATGTCATCATGGCTGTCGGTCACGACAACCATCCTGACATTGTTGACCTCGGTGGAAATCGCGAAACCGAACAGCAGCAACAGCACCATCGGCATCAGCAGCGTTATCACCATCGTCCGCCTGTCGCGGATGATATGTATGGCCTCTTTCTTGACGAGTGATTGGAATATAGCCATGTCAGTCTCCTCTTGAAGCGTCTTTCGCCACAATACGGAAGACATCATCCATTGTGGCGGCATTGTATTTCAGTTTCAGCGCGGCGGGGGTGTCGAGAGCGGCGATCCTGCCGTCCACCATTATTGATACCCGGTTGCAATATTCCGCCTCGTCGAGGTAATGGGTGGTGACGAATATCGTCATCCCACGGGATGACTCCCGGTAGATGAGCTCCCAGAACTTGCGGCGTGTCATCGGGTCAACCCCTCCGGTCGGTTCGTCGAGAAACAGTATGTCGGGCCTATGGATTGTCGAGACCGCGAACGCGAGTTTCTGTTTCCACCCGACAGGCAGCTCCCTGACCAGGGTGTCACGCATGCCGTCCATTCCGAGTTCCCGGAAAAGGAGGGCCGAGGCATCCCGTGTCTCTGAATGGGGCATCCCGTATATCGTGGAGAAAAGGCGGATATTCTCCATCACTGTCAGGTTGCCGTAAAGCGAGAACTTCTGGCTCATATATCCGATTCGCCGTTTTATCTCCTCGGCCTGAGTGGAGATGTCACACCCCGCCACACGGCCTTCACCCGAAGTAGGGAGGCTCAGGCCGCAGAGCATCCTCATGGCGGTGGTCTTTCCGGCCCCGTTGGCTCCGAGGAATCCGAAAATCTCACCTTTGGCCACCTCGAACGATATGTGGTCTACGGCGGTGAATTTCCCGAACTTCTTTGTCAGGTTTTTCACCGAGATTACTGGCTCATTGGCTTTCATTGCGGGTCAGTTTGATGAACAGGTCTTCGATGTTGCCCTCGGCGGGATGGATTTCGACATCTTTCAGACCGGACTCCGACAAACGGGCGGTCACTCGTGCGGGATTGAAATCAGGACTTCCGACGATATGGAGGGTCGCCCCGAATGTGTAGCAGTCTATGACCTCAGGCATCTCCCTCAGCCGCGACAACAACCCGAACATATTGGATGATACCGCGCTGTAAAGATTCTCGTCGAGCCGGGCGACAAGCCCCCGAGGGGTATCCACTTCAAGGATATGCCCCTTGTTTATCATCGCGATACGCTCACATCGGGTTGCCTCATCCATATAAGATGTCGAGACAACGATGGTGATTCCCTGCTCTTTGAGTCCTCCGAGCATGGTCCAGAATTCATTCCGGGAAATCGCGTCCACTCCAGTGGTTGGCTCGTCGAGCAGCAGTATGTCAGGACGGTGGATGAGTGCGCAGCTCAACGCCAGCTTTTGTTTCATCCCACCCGACAACGCCCCGGCCTTCCTGTCAGGGAATCGTTCGAGCTGACTGAACACTGGTGCTATCAGGTCATAGTTACGTTTGACAGACACCCCGAAAAGTGATGCGAAAAATTTCAGGTTCTCCATCACCGTCAGGTCGGGGTAAAGCGAGAATCGTTCGGGCATATAGCCGATTCGTGCGCGAATCCGCCGGTAGTCCCTGACGGTGTCGAGGCCGCAGACAGTCGCGTTGCCGCCGTCAGGTGTCGCGAGGGTAGCGAGAATCCGGTAAAGGGTGCTTTTCCCCGCGCCATCCGGGCCGATTATGCCGAACAGTTCCCCCTCGCCGATACCAAGGCTTACGCTGTCGAGGGCGAGGATGTCGCCATAACGTTTCGAGACATCGGAAATCTTTACCGCGACATTCATAACCTCACCTCTCCGTATTGCCCCAGTTTCAGTCTCCCGTCATTCTTGACAGCGATTTTGACGGCATAGACAAGGTTTGCGCGGCTGTCTTTGGTCTGGATTGATTTCGGGGTGAACTCACTCTCCTGGGCAATCCAGGTTATCGTGCCGGGATAATCATACTGCTCATCCCCGCCGAAGTCGGCGATTACCGTCACCTCCTGCCCCAGTCTGATGTCGGCAAGCTGTGAAGCGGTGAAGTAGGCTCTGAGGTATATGTTCCCGAGGTCGGCGATACGGCATAGAGGTCGTCCGGGAGTAGCGAACTCCCCCGGTTCGGCGTATTTTGTCAGCACGGTTCCGGTCAGGGGTGAGGTGACCGTGCTTTTCGCAATCTGCTCCTCGATTTGCCGCGCCTGGTAAAGGATGGCCGCGGCATTGTCGGAGATTGAGCTGCGGTTCTTGCCGAGCGTCGAGAGCAATGCGGATAGTTGCCCCTCGAGCATCGTCAGATGAGCCTGCGCGTCATCTACCTGCTTGCGGGTGGTTGCCCCGTCGGCAATCAGCCGGTTAAGGCGGTCGCACTCACTGCGCTGGTGGGCAATCTGGGTGCGCAGACTGGCCGCCTGGGCCGCGATGTCGGGTGAGGAGCTTTCAGCCGACAGCCGTTGGCTGTCGAGCTGCTTCTGTTGCAACACCAGTATGGTCGTGTCTATGACCGCGATTGTCTCCCCTGACCTGACAGTGTCCCCCTCGGCGATATCGGCCGACAGTATCTTGCCGGAGGTCTCGGCCGACACAGTTACCGTGGTGGCTTCGAAAATGCCTGTCGCGTCATAGTCGGGAGTGTTGCCGCATGCGGTCAGCAGGAGTGACATGGCAGCGAAATATAAAGTCCTGTTCATCTGTCAAGCGTGTATTTGAGTTTGTATATTTCCTGAAGGAGCTGAATTTCGTGGAATCTGGCCGTCAGCCGCGCCATGTTCTCGTCGGATATCTTGGATAAAAGTGCGGTCGTGTCGATAACCCCGTTGTCAAGCTGTGATTCGGCGGCTTTCCTCACATTGGCCCGCAACGCCACGATTCGTGAGTCATCGGCCATGACTTTCCTCAATCCCTCTATCGCCGCCATCTGGCTTGCCGATTTCATCCGGGTGTTGAACAGGAAGAGATCGCGGGCAACCTCTATCTCATCAGCTTTTAGGGCGGTCTTGCGTGAAGTGTTGCCACGGGTGTAGAATGAGTCGATGTTCCAGGACACCTTTATACCGGCCATGATGTTGAAGGACAGTTCCCGGTTGATCATGCTCCGGAAATAATCGAATCCCGGGTAGCCGTAATAAGCTTGGGCGAACAGCCCTATTTTAGGCATGAGGGAGCTGTCTGACAAGCGGCGTGAGGCTTGGTTGACATCAAGCTGCCGGTCAAACATCCTGAGTTCGGGGCGGTTCGGCTCCATACCTGACGGCATCCCGGAGGATGGCATCGCGAGAGACACCCCTTCAAGGCTCTCCCCCATAAATAGGGCCAGCACCTCCCGGTAGCCATCGACCGCGCTTTGGGCCTGAAGGATGGTCTGGTTGAGGAGTAGGGACTGGGCTTCCACCATATCGAGGTCGGCCTGCATGGCTGTCCCGTTGCGGAGCATCGACCTGAGCTTTTCAAGATTCTCTCCGAGCAGATTGTATGTCACTCGGCTTTGGGAAATCTGTTCCTCGGTGAGCAGTATGGCGAAAAACAGGTTCTCGACGCGCTCGCGGACAGAATAGAGTTCCACATCGAGCGATGCCTGCTGCAGTTCATCCTGGGAGCGCGTCATCTCGCGCCGTGCCTTTGATGCCCCTCCGTCCCAGATTGTCTGCGAGACATCCACTCCGGCCTTGTACTGGATTTTCCCAAGCCCGCGAATCTCCTGTCCCATCATTGTCATGACATCGGCAAGCATCTCAGGGAAGGAGGGAACGACGTTCTGGGCTGTCACCTGGCCATACACCCCAAGTCTGGGGAGCCAGCTGCGGTTGATGTCAGACAGGTCGACATCCCTTGTGGCTGCCATCAGCCCGTATTTCCGGACAAGAGGGTAGTTGGCCATCGCCTTGTCGACACATTCCTCTATGGTCACTTCCGCCGCAGCCCCCATATATGATATGAGGGATAGCAGCAATATCAATAGTTTGTCTCTGACATTCATGTCAATCAGGGTTTCAGTTTTCGCATGATGGTGTCGTAGTTCTCTTTTTTCCTCAGTAACAGGAAATGGTCAGCGTCGGCCATGCAGTCGCCCAACGCCGCGTTCACCGCCGGAGCCGCCATATATGAGAATATGTTGAGGGAAGCTATGTCAAGCATCAGCATCCTCGCGTCGACCCGTCGGCAACCACCACTGGCCGCCTCACGGTCGATTTTCTCCTGCAGAAAGCCAAGCATTTTGGGCGCGTAGGTGTGGAGTTTCCCCAGGAATGACGCCGAGAGTTCAGGATTGCTGAATATTTCCCCGACCAGAAAGCGGGGAAGGTCGGGATTGGCGGCCACGAAATCGAGGTGACGGATGATTATGCTGCGGATAATCTCATCAAGCGAGAGACTGTCATCCTCGACAGAGCTGAGCAACGCGTCTTTGAGTAGACTGACCTTCTCTGTGATAATGCGGTCAAACAGCTTCTGCTTGGTCCGGAAATAATAATGGAACATGGCGTGGGTCACCCCCGCCGCTTCGGCTATGGATGTGGTCCGCGCACCGGCGAATCCCTTGGTCATGAATTCCTGCTCGGCGGCTTTGAGAATACGGGCCTCGGTGTCTTGTGTCGATTCGTTTTCTTTATCTTTGACCATAACAAAACTGGCTATCAAATTTGACTAACAAAATTGTTAGCGCAAAGATAAAGTGATTTTCCTGATAATGCAAGCAAATCATGAAAAAAGAGTCAGCGTAATTCTGACAGCAGATGGCGGATGGCCGAGATCGGGTGGATGAAAATCATCCGTGGTCCTACCTGTCTCATCACCTCCCTGATTTGGTTTCGTTTCTCGGGTGAATAACAATGTATGTCGCATTTCCGGCAACTTGACTTGGAGTCTCCTTTGGGGCAACGGTCGAGTCGCCGGTGGGCATAGTCGCGCAGTGCGCGACATTCGTCACACAGCCCACCGTCTTTTGTCTTGTGGCATGAGCGGCAATATATGGCAATCATCTGACTGACCACGGTTTTCTCGCGGGATATACGGTTCATTCGGCTGTCATTTTTCACAGGTGGTCTGATTTCGTCACACCTATTCTGCAAAGTTACAAAAAATGATTGATTTGATGGCGATTACAGACGGTATATAGGTGTCCCCGACGACTGAATACCTGAACAATCATTTTGGGAATGATGTTATTATCGTGGAGGCAATGATGTCGCCGTAACCGTAAAATCAAATTGTTATGCTGAGTACTGAATACAAATTCGGGGAGGTGCATGACCTCTCCACACAGGTTGAGAGTGGTAAAGAAAATGTGCATTTCAAGCATATATTTGAAAATGCCAATGGGGGTGTGGCGCTGTTGGCGTTCGAGGCAGGCCAGGGTCTGGCCCAGCATCTGTCACCTGCAGAAGTGATGGTATATGTCATCGAGGGTGAAATCGAGTTCACCATGATTGACCAGCCTCACACCCTGAAAGCCGGTCAGTTCATGCTGATGGGACAGGATGTACCTCACAGTGTGGCCGCCAAAGTGGATTCAAAAGTAATGCTAATTAAAATAAAAGCCTGACCAGTTACTTATGGAAAATAGACCTGACATGTTCTGTTACCAGTGCCAGGAGACTGCCCGTGGCAAGGGGTGTGAAGTCAGAGGTGTCTGCGGCAAACAGGCCGCGACATCGGCGAGAATGGATCTGTTGCTCTACGCGGTGGCGGGTATCTCCGCCATAAACCGCGCGTTGCGTGGCAAGCAGCTGGCCTCCTCGGAAGCAAGTCATACAGTCATCGACTCGCTGTTCACCACCATAACCAATGCCAACTTCGACAATGATTCGCTTGACGATTACATCAGGCGTGCGTTCGAAGTGAAACAGCATCTTCTCGGTGTCGCGAAAGAGAACGGGGTTACACTTCCCGAACTGCCCCAGATAGAGTTTTTCGCAACTCCTGACGAAGCCGACAAATATGAATCGGTGACCGGTGTGCTTTCCGAGACCGATGAAGATATCAGGGGACTCAAGCAGCTTGCCATATATGGTTGCAAGGGTATGGCCGCTTACGCCCGACATGCCGCCAACCTCGGATATGAGGATTCAGAGGTCTACTCCATCATCGAAAACGCGATGGCCGAGACCGCGCGTACCGACATCGGTGTCGATGAGCTTTTGCCGCTCGTGCTGAATGTCGGCGACGGCGGCGTGAAGGTGATGGCGTTGCTCGACAAGGCCAACACCGGCAGCTACGGCAATCCCGAAATCACCAAAGTGGATATCGGTGTGCGCGACCGTCCCGGCATCCTGATCAGCGGCCATGACCTTAAAGACATGGAGGAACTGCTTGAGCAGACCGCCGGTAAGGGGGTGGATGTCTATACCCATTCCGAGATGCTGCCGGCCCAGTATTACCCGGCGTTCAAGAAATATCCCCATTTCGCCGGCAACTACGGCAACGCCTGGTGGAAACAGACCGACGAGTTCGAGAAATTCAACGGAGTATTTCTTTTCACCTCCAACTGCATCGTGCCGCCCCGTAAGGGATGCACATATCTTGACAGGGTTTATACCACAGGGGTAGTAGGAATGCCAGGCACCCACCATATCGAGACGGGCCACGACGGCAAGAAGGATTTCTCGGAGATGATTGAGCATGCACGACGTTGCCAGCCACCTACGGAAATCGAGCATGGCGAGATTGTCGGAGGATTCGCCCATCATCAGGTGATAGAGCTTGCGCCGAAAATCATCGACCTCATCAACCGGGGCAAGATACGCAAGTTTGTGGTGATGGCCGGGTGTGACGGACGTTTCCCCTCGCGCAGTTATTACACCGAATTTGCCGAAGCCCTCCCCGAGGATTGTGTCATCCTTACCGCCGGATGCGCGAAATACCGTTACAACAAGCTCCCCTTGGGAGACATCGAAGGTGTGCCCCGAGTGCTTGACGCCGGGCAGTGTAACGACTCCTATTCCCTCGTGCGGATTGCCCTGGCGTTGAAAGACGCGCTCGGAGTGGAAAGTATCAATGACCTGCCGATTGTCTACAACATCGCCTGGTATGAGCAGAAAGCCGTGATTGTGTTGCTCGCGCTTCTCTCCCTCGGAGTGACCGACATCCATACCGGTCCGACACTCCCGGCATTCTTCACTCCCGACATCCTGAAAGTGCTTCAGGAAAAATTCAACATCGCCACCATCTCGACGGTTGAGAATGATATAGCCACACTCATAAACAATTAAAAAACAACAGCCCTATGGACAAGAAATATGTATGCGAAGTATGCGACTGGGTATATGACCCGGCAATCGGTGATCCTGACAACGGCATAGCGCCCGGCACCCCCTTTGAAGATCTCCCTGATGACTGGGTATGTCCCATCTGCGGGGTCGGCAAAGACCAGTTCGCGCTTGTGTGAAAATAGGCGACATACCAAGACAGCGCTTCGCGATGTCGAGCCGGGACTCGGAGAGACCCGGTGCGGCATCGCGAAGCGGTCGTTTGGCAGGCCATATGTCAAGGTTTGCACTTGCCGACCGGAGGTTCGGTCAGGACGATTCTCACAATCGTTGTCCGGTCAAGGCTGCGGGCTATCGCCTCATCGAAATGCTCCATGTGCTTGGGCAGGAATCTTTCGCAAAGCAGACGCAACGCCTCGGTTTTCTCGGTGGGATCGGTAACGATGGCGGTTCTCCCCACTGCTACCGCCGAATGGAAATATTCGGTGAAGTTGTTTTTCTCCTCCTCATAGCGGGGAGAGCATTTGCTGACCGCCGACAGGCTGACAACCGGATTCCGGCGCAGGCAATCAAGCTTCTCACCCTCTCCGGCGCAGTGGAAATAAAATGTCTCCTTGTCTTTTCTCACGAGTGAGAGCGGAAGCCCGTAGGGAGTGCCGTCAGGACGCGTCATGCTCACTGTCACATACGGCGCTTTGTCAAACACTTCAAGCGCCCAACCGGCATCTTTCTGCCTGTTGGCTTTTCTCATCGGTCTCATATCGTCGAATATTTTTTGTTCCCCTCCGGCAGGGTCTCCGGAAGAGTTGCAAAATTAAGAAAATTCTGTTGTTTTTCGTAATTTTGCGATATGCCACGAAATAGGAGAAACATACCTGTCAACAAAATAGCCGATCGGAGCAAGACCGGCATATTCTTCAAATTTTGCATCAAAAAACAATGGAAAGAAAAAACGTCTGAAAATATGTGACCGGGGTTTGTTGTTGATGACAGTTATGATGCTTGTGTCCGGAATACAGCTTGAAATATTATCCGGCAGAAGCGTGGGATGGATATGGTGTCATATCGTTATCGGTGTCATATATCTGATATTGGTGTTATGGCATTTGCAGCTCCATTTCCAATGGCGCAATTGGCTGAGGCTGTTATGGAAAAACCGGTCACGCGATATGAAATGGCTCACAGTGGCAGGAATGCTGACTGCGGTGACAGGAATAATTGCCACGGCGGGGTGGATTGCCTCCCTGTCCCATTCGATGATTGGGGCGGTCCATGGCAAGCTTGGATTCCTGTTTATCCTTCTTGCCGTGTGGCATGGGAGAAGTCGGGCAAAAATCATAAGGAAGAAGCACAGTCGTTAATTCCTTCCTCACAGTCTCAGTTCCGGGTCATATGGCGGTATACGATTCCAGAAATCTCGGCCATTATTTTGGCGGCCTCGGCCTCGCTGCCTGAGAAGTCGCGGATCATGACAGCCAGACGGTAGTCGCGCCCGTCAGGGAGCCGGATGTAGGCCACGTCGTTGAAAGCAACCAGTTCGTCATTTTCGTTACGGTAGCCGCTCCCGGTCTTGTGGGCGAAAAACACCCCCTCGATGTCTGCCACTGCCGAGCCGACCCGGTCTTGGCCGGTGGTGACTGTCGTGAGCGCGTCACGGATTGCTTTCTGACTGGTCGGATTTACGATGTCCGTGGTGAAAATCTGCCCGATAAGCAGAGCCGCCGACAGAGGGGAACTGTAATTGAGATAGCTCAGGTTGTGCTGTCTTTTCATCTCCCCTTCGGAATAGCGGATAGCGAAAGTCGTGTCAGCCGCCACCGATCTGATGAACGCGTCGGTCTCCGCCGGGGAGACTATCCGGTCAAACAGGATGTTGCTGGCGTTGTTGTCGCTTGAGACGAGGGCGTAATTGACAAGTTCCCCGATGGAAATCTCGAAATCGTTTTCGCCATAGACCTTGAGCATCGGGCTCCATGTTGTGGGGTCGAGTTCGGTCGAACGGATTGATATTATGCTGTCGAGGCTTGTACCCTTCTGTTCGATGGTATGGGCTACCGCCAATGATTCGTGCATCTTGAATATACTCATCATCGGGAATCTTACCCCGTTGTTGACCAGTACCGTGTCGTTGTCGCTCACGAACGCGATTCCGACTGTGCCGGGTGCGCGGTTGACAACCTCCAGAAGATTCTCCTCCAGGGATGGCTCCCCGGTTCGGCAGACATTGTGGGAGCAACCGAAAAGAGCCGGTATCGACAAAATGGACAGGATTCTGAAAAGAAGTTTCATGATGATTCGTTTGTGGGAATGGATATTATCGATGATACAAAATTATGAAAATTGTCAGAAAGGGGGAAATTCTGAGGGTAAATTTGTCATGACAATTGGATGTGGCGACATTTGTTTAGGCGGTTTGAATCATAATGGCTATATTTGCATTGGTTTATGTGGCCGCGACGACGCGCTCCTGTGGAATGTGGGGAGCGGTCGGCGGCAACCCTACGGATAATCAAACTCATAAGACATGTTAAGGAAAATCGTTGTACTCGTCATTGCTTTGGCGGCCATGATGGCCGCTTATGGCCGGGATCACCGCCCGGATGGAACGTCCGCGCTTGTGCAAGGGGAGCAATGGCTTGACATTGACGGTAATCCAATCAATGCCCATGGGGCCGGGATGCTTTTCCATGATGGCATCTATTACCTGTACGGGGAATACAAAGTGGGGGAGACGGTCTTGCCGGAATGGGCGACATGGGAGTGTTACCGCACTGATGTCACCGGTGTCAGCTGTTACTCGTCGAAAAATCTCAGGGACTGGAAGTTTGAAGGGCTTGTGCTGAAAGCCAATGAAGACCCTGACCATGATTTGCACGCGTCGAAAGTGCTTGAACGCCCCAAGGTGGTTTACAATGCCAAGACGGGGAAATTCGTCATGTGGGCGCATGTCGAGAGTGCCGATTACTCCAAGGCTGCAGCCGGAGTGGCTGTGGCGGATTCACCCGTCGGCCCCTTCACATACCTGGGAAGTTTCCGCCCCAACAACGCTATGAGCCGCGACCAGACGGTGTTTGTCGATGATGACGGGAAGGCTTATCAGTTTGCCTCCTCCGAGGATAATGCGACGCTTTACATAAACGAACTATCGGATGACTATCTGAAGCCTACCGGGAAATTCACCCGCAACTTCATCGGGGAAAGCCGTGAGGCTCCGGCTGTCTTCAAACATGACGGCAAATATTACCTGCTTACTTCGGGGTGTACCGGTTGGGATCCGAATTCGGCCCAGATGGCTGTGGCTGATGACATAATGGGGCCGTGGAAGCTCCTCGGAGACCCTTGCCGAGGTGTTGACGCGGAGAAGACATTTTACGCGCAGAGCACTTATGTGCAGCCTGTCCACGGGGTGGCTGACTGCTACATCGCGCTTTTTGACCGCTGGAACAAGAAAGATCTCCAGAACTCCAGATATGTGTGGCTCCCGATTGAATGGGGCGAGGACGGGATGCCCACGATTCCTTGGAAGGGAACCATGGAATTGCCTGTGAATGGCAATGACAGATGACATCCACCGCACTTTAATATGATAATCAAAGGTTTATGAACAAGATACTTCTCTCAATATTCGTCAGTCTGTTTGTCGGCGGGAATGCCGGATTGCTTCATGCTCAGGAGAAAGCTGATGCAAAACAGCCCGACAGCTTTGTGGCGGGTGACAAGTCATTCATGTTGAATGGCGAGCCTTTCGTCATAAAAGCCGCCGAACTTCATTATCCGCGAATCCCGCGCCCTTACTGGGACCACCGCATAAAGCAATGCAAGGCCCTCGGGATGAATGCCGTCTGTCTATATGTGTTCTGGAATGCCCATGAGCCGTCGCAGGATAATTTTGACTTCACCGGCCAGAATGATCTGAGGGAGTTTGTCAAGCTCTGCCAGGCCAATGACATGAAGGTGATTCTGCGCCCCGGCCCGTATGTCTGCGCGGAGTGGGAGATGGGCGGACTGCCCTGGTGGCTGCTCAAGAAAAAGGATATACGCCTGCGTGAGTCCGACCCCTGGTTTCTTGAACGTGTAGACAAGTTCCAGAAGGAGGTGGCCGCGCAGGTCGGAGACCTGACCGTCACCGACGGTGGGCCTATCATAATGGTGCAGGTCGAGAATGAATATGGCTCGTATGGCAAGGACAAGGAGTATGTCTCTGAAATCCGCGACATGCTGCGCAGGAATTTCGGCAATGATGTCACGATGTTTCAATGCGACTGGTCCTCGAATTTCCTCGACAACGGACTTGATGACCTGGTATGGACGATGAACTTCGGAACGGGAGCCAACATCGACCAGCAGTTTGCCAGACTGAAAGAGGTGCGTCCCGACAGCCCCCTGATGTGTTCCGAGTTCTGGAGCGGTTGGTTTGACAAATGGGGCGCAAATCATGAGACGCGTCCCTCGGCTGATATGATTGCCGGTATCGATGAGATGTTGTCGAAAGGTATATCATTCAGCCTGTATATGACCCACGGTGGCACAAACTGGGGCCATTGGGCTGGAGCGAATTCCCCCGGCTTCGCTCCCGACGTGACCTCTTACGATTATGACGCACCTATCAGTGAGTCGGGGCAGACCACACCGAAATACTGGGAGTTGCGCAAGACCCTGGCCAAGTATATGGACGGGAAGAAGCAAGCCCCGGTTCCCCCCTCGATAAAACCGGTCGCGGTCAAGCCGTTCGTGCTGACTGAGGTCGCTCCGCTATGGGACAATCTTCCCGCCCCCAAATCGGATGCCGTTATAAAGACGATGGAGGAGTATGACCAGGGATTCGGCTCGATACTCTACCGCACCCGGTTGCCTGAGCTGACAGCCCCGGCGTTGATGACCGTCAATGACCCGCATGATTTCGCGCAGGTGTTTGTCGACGGGGAATATGTAGGCAAACTTGACCGGCGCAACGGTGAGAAGGAGCTGACATTGCCCCTTTGCCGGAAAGACGCTCAGCTCGATATCCTCGTGGAAGCCATGGGACGTATAAATTTCGGCCGGGCGATAAAGGACTTCAAGGGAATCACCGGCAATGTGACGGTGACGGTGGAGAAAGATGGCCATAAATGGGTCGATGACCTAAAGAACTGGCAGGTGTTCAACATCGAGGACGCCTACGAGACCTATGCCGCGATGGATTTCCGGCCTGTCACGGATGAGGATAAAAGCGGTGACCGTATGCCGATGGGTGTCTATCGTGGCAAATTCAATGTCGACAAGCCTTCTGATACGTTCCTCGATTTCGAGACCTGGGGGAAAGGGCTGGTTTATGTCAACGGTCATCCGTTGGGACGTATCTGGGAAATCGGCCCCCAGCAGACCCTGTATATGCCGGGATGCTGGCTCAACAAGGGTGAGAACGAGATACTTGTCTTCGACATCCTCGGGCCGCGTGAGGCGAGAAGCGAGGGACTAAAAGAGCCGAAGCTCGACCATCTGCTTGTCAAGAAACGCCAGACCCACCGCGAGGAGGGACAGGCGCTTGACCTGACTTCTGAAACGCCGGTGGCGTCAGGTGAATTCAAGCCGGGCAACGGCTGGCAGGAGGTGAGATTCGCCGCCCCCGTGCGTGGCCGCTATCTTTGCGTCGAGGCTCTGGATGCAATCGACGGGAAGGATGTCGCCGCAATCGCCGAGATGTATGTCCTGGATGAGAACGGTGAACGTGTTTCCCGCGAGCCGTGGACTGTGATGTATGCCGACAGCGAGGACATGGATGGTGTGAACCGTTCGGCTGACAAGACCTTCGACCTTCAGGAGTCGACCTACTGGCAGACCGCGCCCGGGACCCCCTTCCCGCATGCCATAGTGATTGACCTCGGGACGACCCGGAACATCTCGGGATTCCAATACCTGCCCCGCATGGAGTCGGAAGTTCCGGGTGCCATCAAGAGGTACAACATCTATGTCAAGCCTGATAATTTCAAATACTGATTACATAGCCACTGATTACGGTCAGACACTGATTACAGGCGGTTCATCTCCGAGTCTGATGCGGCCTTCCCTTTGTATGCGCTCTTCCTGGGCTGGAAGCTGTAAATGATGTGGAGGGCCACTCCCCGGTTGTCGTAATTCTGGCGCTTGTCGACATGGATACCGTAGGTGTCCATCGTCCAGTCACTGTTGGCGGTGTTGAATATGTCTGTGGCCGAGAGTTTGACGGTCAGCGATTTGTTGAGGAAAGTCTTGCCGACAGACGCGTCCATCGTAAACCAAGTGGCTCCGAAACGGTTGGTGTGCATGTCTCCTTGGCTTTGTCCTCTCATATTGGCCGTGATGAGCCATCCGCCGGGCAATGAGAAGGTGTTGTCGAAGTAATAGGAGAAGATAGGCTTGTTGTGACTGGTGTTGTCGAGGGTGAGCCATTGACGGTATATGCCGAGGGTGACATTCGGAGTCCAGCGTCTGACAGGCTTGCTCCAGACAAGATACAGGCTGAGGGCTGACACGTCGATGTTTACCGGATGCATCAGAAGCTGGAGGTTGTCGGCGGGGTAGGGCTGCTTGACGTATGCGTAGGTGTCAAGGCTGCGCATGAAGTCCGCCTGCAGCATGAAGCCGTTCCACATGCCGAACAGCTGGATGTCATGCATCTTCTCATCGCGTAGCGCAGGATTGCCCCCCTCGATTTCATGCAGTCCGACATAACTGAGCGACCCGGTGAGCTGGGAATACGGCGGTTTCACAGTCGCCATCTTGTAGCTCAGGCTCAGCTGTGTCTCCTCATTGAAGGAATATCCGAGCGAGATGTCGGGTGTCGCCAGGTGATGACGGCGGCTGACATTCGGGTCGCGTATGCCGTCTACCTTGAAGTCATAATCGACATATTCATACCTTACCCCTGCGGATAGGGAGAGGTTGCCCAGCATACGCGCCCAGGAGGCGAACAGCGCAGCCGATGTCTGCCGTGCGTCGGTCAGCGAGGAGGGGATGTACTGGCCGACTTGAGGGTTCAGCATCCGGTAGTCAAGAGTGGTGTGGGTGTGGCTGTCCTGTGTGCCGATGGTGAAGTTGCCGTCCCATAACGGGAAATCAAGATAAAGCTTTCCGGCCCATAGGGTTGACTCGCGCCGGTCGGTGGAGTTGACATCTGAGGTTGCGGATTCGGGATAGGTGGTGGCGACCCGGTTGCGGCTTTCCGACTGTCGGAAGTCCCCGTCGAAATGGAGCGTGTACCTGTCGTTGAAGCAGTTCTCGTAATAGACCGAGGCAAGGTGACTGTGGGCGCGTATGCTCCTGTCGATATTCCTGAGCAGTGGAGGATTGTTGTCAAGCCATTCCGTGCCGTGGTTTGAGAAGTCACCATGTTCGGGATTGTACCGGTAATATGCGCCGAAAGATTGCGAGTCTTTCGCATAGTTGAATCCACCCTTTATGACCCCGGTTGTTGTAGGGTTGGTGTTTTTCTGGCTTCCACCCACAACAGTTTCCTTCCCCTCATAAAGCAGGGTGTTTGTCGTTACCCCATTGACGAGCGAATTGTAATGGTTGACACTCGCGTTGAGGAAGATTTCCCATGCGCCAGCGCGGTAATTCCCCCCGAGATAATCCATGACCGACCATTTGCGTCTCCGATCTATCAGGAACTGGTCGGTGACTGACAATCCCTGGATGAAGTCACGCCTTGTCGTGATTTTCAGCACAGCCCCGGTGGTGCTGGCATATGCCGCCCCGGGAGCCATCAGCAATTCTACCTTTTTGAGACTGGTCGAACGTATCTGGCGTAGTTCCTCTGGGTCACGCATAGGGCGCCCGTCGATATAGATTTCGATGTCGTTCTTGCCGATGACGCTTACATTGTTGTCGTCGACCTTTATCATCGGCAACTGGGCAAGCACGTCGAGCGCGTTGCCGAGGTCGGCGAGGTTCGAGCCGGGGATGGTGGATACAAGTGTGGAGCCGACAAGTCTGGTGGCGGATTGTTTGGCTGTGACCACTATCTCCTGTAACTCGCGGGACAGGCTGTCGGTCGGCTCATCGTTGCTGGCCGATACGGTTGTGACGGAGAGGGCGGCGGTCAGGATGGAAATTATTTTCTTGACATTCATATGAGTGATTTTTTGATGCAAAATTAGTCACATGAATCCCCGAAATCCAAAATAAAAGTCTGACTGCTTAATCTATAATCTATTGATAATATGGGTGATATGCAATGGGCTTCCGGAAAAGTCTGACCGCAGGGAAAACCGGCTCAGAAAACATCCATAATCCCGGGGCAGAATGGGGACACCGACTCCTTGACGCGTGATTTCAGCCTTGATTTCCGCTTGTAGATTACCTCCACCGATTCGTCGAGAAGAAGGCTGATTGTGCGTGTCGACAGGCCGCTCGCGAGATATACCAGAAGACGGTAATCCTCCGGTTTGATGTCGGGATAATGCTCTTTGACCGAAAGGAGGAGATTGTCGCGGCAATCATTGACCGCCTGCTCCATCCTGGAGAAAGAATCGGTGCGCACCGACTCGATTTCCCCCTTCACCTTGTCGATGATTGCCTTCCGCTCGGTCTTGGTGCCCTGAGATTCATAGTAGGTCTGACAGAGGGTATCGATAAGGGCAAAGCGGTTTTCAAGCAAACCATGCAGTTTTGATTGAAGCCGGTCCACATCACCACGGCTGACATCTATCCGGGATTTAAGTCCGGAGGCTTCCGCCATAAGAGCCTCGTTACGGAGAGCCTGCAATCTCATCCGCTGACGCATCCAGAGGATTATCCCGGCGGCGACAAGCAACGCTATCACACCTATCGTGGTGTGGAGCTGACGTGTGGCGCGTTCTTTGTATAGAAAGAACTCCTTCTCTTTCTGGAGGTAGAGGGCTGTCGCGAGCGCGTCGGAGTCCTCGCCGCACATAATCAGGGCTTTCAGCCGTGACGCTTTATGGAACTCGTCATCCAGGTTATGGCGGCCATAGTAGTCGATGGCGATGTTGACGATGGTGTCGGTCGGGGCGGAGACCCTGTTGACCACCATGGCCTCACTGTAAAGCAGCGCCCACCGTGCTATGATGGCGGAGTCATCAAACTCCGACACATCCACCTCATTGAGTTTGGAGAGGGCAGCCGATGGGTCGCTCTGCATGAGACGCTGGGCCTCATCGAGCGCCTTGGGATTGGAACCCGAAAAACTGCAGCCGGTGACCACCAGCAGGATTATTATGAACAACAGATTGCGCATACCGCAAAATTACGAAAAAACCTGAAACAATGAGCATTTTATTGCTGGCCGACCGAAAGAATGTATCCTTTTTTCTTTATGGAGGTGATGTTGACCCCCGGGTCAGTCAAAAGCCGACGGATATATGTTATCTGCACATTCAGGGCCAGTGAGTTGGAATAACTCGCGTCTCCCCATATACGGCCAAGGATGGTGTCCCGTTCGACCGGATTCCCCATATTCTCGGCAAGCATAAGCAATATCTCTGTCTGGCGCACGGAGAGTGAATGGGTCTCGCCTTTGTAAGTCAGAGAGGAGAGGTTGGGGCGGAACAGGGTGTCACCTAATTGATATTCGACATACTGATTCACAGTCATGCTCTCGAACCGCTCGTTGATTTTCGCGATCAGTTCCTCGGGATAAAACGGCTTGGGGATATAATCGTTCCCTTTGAGGGAAAAGCCGTGCAGGCGGTCAACCTTGTCCGTGCGGTCGGTCAGGAAGAAGATTATCACCCTCTTGTCAGTCTGCCTGATGATACGCGCCATCTCGAACCCGTCGAGTTCAGGCATGTTTATGTCAAGCAGAATCAAGTCGGGACGGCATTCCCGGTATATCTCCAGCCCTACTTTCCCGTTGCTGGCATATATTACCTCATATCCCTCAGCCTCGATGAAATGCTTGAGGAGCATAGAGTTCCTGATGTCGTCGTCGACCAGAAGTATTTTGATTGGCTTTGTCATTGCGGCAGTCTTATTGTGAAACATGTGCCTTCCCCCTCCACGCTTTTTACGGTTATCTCCCCTCCGTGGGCATCGACGAGCAATCTCACATAGGCGAGTCCAAGCCCCATTCCCGGTTGTTCGCCTGCGGAAGCTTTTCCCCGGTAGAACCTCTTGAATATGTGCCTGATGTCTCCGGCTGAAATGCCTGAGCCGTTATCGCTGACAGCAATCTCTACATACCCGTCGATTCCGGAGGCTGTGGCGGTTATCTCCACCGACCGGCCGGAATATTTCACGGCGTTCTCCACCAGATTGTTCAGGATATTGTAAAGATGAGAGCGGTCTGCGGATACCTCGATTGTCATGTCGATGTCGTTTCTGATGACAACGGTCTTTTCCGGCGGCAGCAGTGTCGCGTCCGCGACAGCCCGGAAAAGGTCATGGAGATTGATGGTCTGTATGTTCAGCGGGATTTGCTCCACATTGTTGAAGGTTATATCCCTCAGTTTCGAGAAATAGGCTGAAAGATTGTCGAGGGAGGTCCTTGTCTCCGACAGTATTTCCTTTTTGATGGACGGGTCTTCCATCATCCGCTCATTGTCAAGGCCGGAGACACACATCTTCAGTGTGGAGATGGGGCGTTTCAGCTCATGTATCATGGTGGTGATGAAGCTGTTGCGCATATTGTCAAGGCGGGAGAATTTCAATATCGTGGCAAACTGCAACACAAGGCAGACTATAAGGAACATTGACAGCAACGCCACGATAATCAGGCTTCCGAGCATTTCGTGGAATATCCTGGCCACGGGGAGGTGGCAGGTCACCACGACGCTTTTCCTCTCAAGTTCGGAATATGGAACGGAAACTTTTATCGTCGGGTCGAACACCGACGCGTGGCGCAAGACGGTCGGTTCCCACATGATGCTGTCGGTGACAGTCAGCTTCGTCTCCGAAGCCAGTCCTCGGAGGTTGAACGCCGAATCGGCCTCCTCGGCTCTCAACGGGTATGCAAATTCCGCATCGACGTTTTTGAACGCGCCCCATATGGCCGCGTCCGATGGCGCGTTGCTCGCGTCAAAAATCTTCTCCTGAGCGTCGACAAGTGTGGAGTCTTCCAATAGAAGACGGGCCACACGAATCTGCTCTTCCGATGTCAGGGGGCGGTTCTCTTTGATTCCGAGTAATTCATGCGCGTAATATTTCTGGGTGGAGACGACGGCGACAGTCACCTGCGAGCCGACACTGTCATAAGAATGGTTCAGACTGTATTTCGACTGCAGGGTGCGTGTCCGTCCGTCTGAGTCGGGCTGTTCCTGTCGGCTCTGGTTCAGCTCTGTCACGGTCTGCCGGATGGTTTTGTATGCAGATGCCTCATATTCGGAGAGTGAGAACTCATATCTGCCATACAGCCAGTAGACCTGCATGCCGAGAAATGACAGTATCGCGATTATGGTGATTATATAAAGGGCTTTTATACGTTTTTCCATGGCGCAAAATTAGGAAAATTTCATCAACGGAGTCTGCTGTCAGTCAGCATATCTGACGGGGAGTAATAATTTAGTAATAATTCCATAATGATTGAGTAATGATTGTTTTCGGTCTGACCGGCATGGCGTTGATAACTTTGCGGCAGAAATCAAAATCTGACCGATATGAAAAAAATTCTGACTTTTATCAGCATCATCGTATTGCTTGTGGCCGTCGCCGATGGCCGAACCATCCGTCGCACTTTGAGCATCCTGCCCAATTCTGTCCCCGAGACCGAGACCCTCGCCAACGAGACAATGGAGTTTGTCTATGATTATCGCTGCTGTGTGGACACCACCGGCTTGCTTGAAGACAATATTTCAGGCGACAAGATGCTCTTGCAGATTGGGCCGGACGGTTTGTCGAAGTTCTCCAGCTACAAGAACCTCACTGTCGATTCCATAATAATGCGTTCGAGCCACGAACAGATCGTTGACGCGGCGATTGAGGGGAAGCTCAGCACCGGTGAGTTCTTGACAATCTACAAGAATTTTCCAGCCGGAAAACTTACCCACACCGAGAAAATCTGCCAGGACTGGTTCCGCTATCAGGAGGATATGCCGCAGCTGGATTGGGAGCTGACAGATTCGGTCACTACCATTTCAGGCTATGAGTGCCACGGCGCGAGATGCAACTTCCGAGGCCGTGAATGGTGGGTTTTCTATACCGAGGATATACCTCTTTCCGACGGTCCATGGAAACTATACGGGTTGCCCGGCCTGATAATGAAGGCCACGGATGAAAAGGGGCATTACACTTTCGAGTGTATCGGCATCAAGTCGAGGGCTGACCGGCCAATCACGGTATACAAAGTGCCTTTCAATGAGGTGAGCCGCCGTGACTATTATGACACACGCCATCGCTATGAGGTGAATCCATATGCCTATTATGAGGCGACGACGGGAAACCATGTCACAGTCACCGATGAAGCGGGGAATCCGACACTTGATGCCTACGACCCGATCGAGCTGCAGTTTGATTACCTTGAGCTTGACTGGAACAAATGACACGATACAGCTTTTTCATACTTTGTATTCTTCTCGGTCTGCTGCCGGTGATGGCGGCAGACCGGGGGGAATTGCGCGGGCTGGTGAAGGATGGGGTGACAGGTGAACCTGTCGCGGGGGCGATAGTGAAGGGCAACGGCTCGTTCACCACCACTGACAGTGATGGCCGTTTCCTGTTGCCGTTCAAGGCCGCGACAGACTCGGTGTCGTTCAGGTGTCTGGGTTACCGGACGCTGACGTTGCCTGTGTCAGCCAATCTGTCGGAGGTCTGTCTCATTCAGCAGGCCACACAACTTAAAGATGTGATAGTGGAGGCTCCTGACATATATGCCAGAGGAGACACTCTTGTGTTCAATGTCGCCCGGTATGCCAACGCCAAGGATAATGCGATCATAGATGTCATCAAGCGTCTTCCGGGCATAAAGGTGAAGGAGGACGGTACCATCGAGTATCAGGGAAAACCGATAAACAGGTTTTATCTTGACGGGAATGATTTCATCGGGGGGCAGTATGGACTGGCCACAAACAACATATCCTATAAGGATGTGAAATCGGTGGAGGTGATGGAGAATCATCAGCCGGTCAAGGCTCTCGAAGGGATTGAATTTCCGGAGGAAGCGGGGATAAACCTGAAATTGAAGGATGATGCCCGTAGCCGCTGGGTGGGTGTCGCCCAGGGGGCTGCCGGTGTCGAACCGTTCCTTTACGACGGGTCGCTGTTCACGATGCGGATGGCCCCGAAAATGCAGAATATGTTCACCCTGAAAGCCGACAACACGGGATGGAACCCCGCAGGCGAGATTCTTGACCATGATGTGGACATGATGTTCAGGGCTGATTATGCGGAGTCATTATGGCCGGAGTATATTTCGGCCGACATAGTCAACGCGCCCCTGTCTGAGAAACGTACCCGCGACAACTTGTCGTGGCTTGCAAACGGGATTACCGCATGGCGGTCGGGTGACACGTCGATGCGGCTCAAACTCGACTATATGGGTGACCGTCTTGACTACAATTCAGGGGTGACGACAGATTATTTCAGTCAACAGATACCCACATTTGTACAAAACAACAGTCAACGCATCCAGACCCATGATCTTTCGGCCCAGTTTTACAGCGAGACCAACAAACGGGGATATTACTTGAAAGAGAAACTGACCCTTGGAGGGGAATGGGGAAAATCAAATTCCGCCATAACCGGTTCGTCAGACATCACTCAGTTGGTTGATAGGAAGAGCCTGTCGGTATGCAACGACCTCAAACTGGTGAAACGCAACGAAAAGAGGCTGTTCACACTCATTTCGCGCAACTCTTTCGGACATCGTCCCGATTGCCTGAGCGAATCGGGAGATGAGAATGCCACACAGGGTCTCACAATCACAGAATTCAGAAGCACCACTGAAACAAGGGCCGGGAAACTGAGCCGGTTCTGGAAATACTATCTTACCGCCGCCTTGGACCTGGATTATCATCGTATGCGGAGTGACTTGTCCGGGATGGGGAGGTTTGACAACATCGTCTCTAATAATGCTTTCCTCTCTGATGTCTCGGCGACTCCGCAGGTCGATTATGAAAGGAATGGATGGAGGGCCTCCCTGCATATGCCATTGAAATGGCTCCACTATAATGTCGGAGGAAGTCACGATTATGTGAACACATCGCCACAGTTGGGTGTCAGGCGGCAACTCACGGCCAAATCCGAACTGTCGGGGATGGTGACATATGCCGTCAGTTCGCCACAGCCCTATTTGAATATTTACACTCCGGTATTGGCTGATTACCGCAATCTGTTTATCGCGTCCAATCCCGACAAATATTCTCAGGATGTGAAGGTGTCGTTTTCTTACCGATACCGCAATCCGATGAAGTCGCTGTTTGTCAATCTGTCAGCGGGGTATGGGTATCGGCGCAGTTCCATAATGGCCAATCAGCTGTTTGTCGGGGATTTGATAATCTCAACCTATGCCGACCGGCTTTACGGAAGCGATAACTGGTATATGAAGGGTGGTCTCAGCAAGGGACTCGGCCACAGCAAAATGGTTGTGGGGGTGGAGGGTAGTGTCTCGCTCGCGTCAGCCTCATCGATGCGTGAAAGCTCGGTTGTCCCTTTCAGTCAGGCGACAGCCCAGCTGAAACCATATTTCAAGGGGAGCATTCTCAGGTGGCTCTCGGCAAACTATGATGGGAGTTATGGATTCTCAAGGCTCGACATAAACAATGACCGGAGCAGTTACCATACTTTACATCAGAATCTTTTCGCGACGATTATTCCGAATGACCATGTTCAGTTCACCCTCGGCGCGGAGCATTTCCTCACACATTTCCCGGAAGGGAACAACGCCGGTCTGATATTGCTTGACGCATCGGCTGTCGGCAGGCTCAACGACAAAGTGAGACTGACCCTCACCGCAGACAACATTCTTGACCAACGCAACTACAAGTATGTGAATTACGGCACACTCTCCCGCTCGGAACAAGTCTTCAATATCAGGCGCCGCTCAATCCTTCTCTCCCTTCAATACCGTTTCTGACATGCGGTCATTCTATAATGAGACTATCATAGATGCGGCGGTGTCGTCGGCAACTTTGTCCCCCTTGGTCTGGCGGATGATTTCGATGGCGAACGGTAAGGTTGTGCCGGGGCCTTCAGAAGTGACCAGATTCGGGGCGGTCACGACTTTTTCCTCGACATATTCACCTCCGTTGGCGTTGATTTGATCTCTTAAACCGGGATAGCATGTCGCTTTCTTGCCTTTCAGGATTCCCAAGGGAGCGAGAACCACAGCCGGTCCGGCGCATATCGAGGCTATGCGGCCGCCTTTGTTGAAATGTTCGAGCAGCATCCGGGAGACGGCCTCGGATGCGTGGAGGTTGGGAGCCCCGGGTACACCTCCGGGCACGATAAGCCAGTCGGCATCACTGATATCGATGTCAGAAATCAGTGAATCGGCAACGATTGTCTGGCCGGTGGCGCCTTTGATTTGAAGGGTGGAATCGACGGCCACCGCCACAACGGGGATTTCAGCCCGGCGGAGCGCGTCGATGGTCGCCATCGCCTCGATTTCCTCAACCCCTGGGGCGAGGAAGATATAAGATTGTTTCGCTTTTATAGTCATAGCGCAAAATGACAAGATTGCCACAAGGGCCAATCTTCTTAATGAGAACATATCCTTATCGATTTATACACAATGATAAAACACCCGCCGCCCCCAGACGGTTCTATTTTTTCTTTGACTTCGGAAAAGGCAGATGCTCCCACAAGGTCTCAATCACTTTAAGAGTCTGCTGACGATTACGGAAATCAAGGATATATCCCTCTTTCGCCCCTTTGTATGCGCAACCGGTCTCCGCATCCGACATCAAGTCGGCAATACACGGCAGTTTTTTGACAAAGGCCATGTTGTCACATGCCGTTATCACGCATTTTTCATTCACATAGATGACATACTCGCCCATCATCTTGCGGGCGCGTATTTCGCCCAAAGGAGCAAGTGTCTCGCAGACGGATTCTATGAATTCAGCGGTACAGGCCATGATGTTTACGCGGGGGGGAACAGTGAGCAGAAACCTTGTTTGTTGAACTGATAATACATCTCGATACGTTCTGGAGAGTCATTCTCAAGAAGCAGAAGCAATTCCCGCGTGAATTCAAGCACGCCGGAACCGTTGGCTGTCACGACACCGCCGTCTGAGATGGCCTGCTGATGAAGGTAGCCAGCCGGGTTGGTATAGTTCTCTGCGCCCCATATTTTCAGCTGGCTGATTCCATTTCCGGTATGTTTTATGTCGTTTAGGAATCTATTTTTTGCCAGGAAGGAAGCACCATTGCAGATTGCTCCGACAATTTTTCCGCTCTTGATGGCTTTCTCCACAACCGGCACCACGCTTTCCGCGGCTGGAGTCAACCAGCCGTAACCACCAATAAGCACCAGCGCCGCATAATCGTCAGGCATATCCCCGAAAGTATAGTCGGGAATGACTTTGAACCCTCCAATGGCAGCCACCGGTTCGCGAGACTCCGCCACAATCTTGTTGACATATTTCGGATTTGGTTTTAGCTGTTGCTCGTCACTGCTGACGGCTTCCATCAGATATACCATTTCATGGGCGGCAAAATCCGGCAAAAGTATGTAAAGTATTTCGTTGCTCATATTTACTAATTAAACTTAGTGATGAAATCATAGAGAAGAGGGAGGTGTTTGGCAAATCGGGTAATTTTTTTGTGAAAAAAATGTGCCCTTATATCCGCTTTGACATTTTCAAACAAGCTGGTTGTTTTCTTATAAGCAGGAAGGATTTGCTGCTCAGCCTCAGAGATTACAGTGACCACCTCCCTTATGGAGTCGAAAGCTTCCTCTAAGTTTCTATTGCTTAGCTTGCATACGATCTGTTCAATTTCATCATCCTCGTTCCAGATAAATACCACAAGGCAAGGTAAGTCTTGGGATTCCTCCAATGAAAACACCTCAAGAAATTTTCTGTTTTCATTAGGTTCGACCCAGGTTTGAACCATCATTTGGAATGAACCAGGCATAGAGGAGTATGGGATTCGATAACGTCCCGAGGCTAAAGGCTTTACCGCAAATATCGGCCATCTGGGACCAGATATCTCGTCTAACTCATTCCAAAAGGCAGCATCCTCTAAGGTTTTTACGATATATGAATGACGACGAGTATACATTATAAAGCCGAAAATGCGGGATTCGGCAGAATCGCATTTTAACCTCAGTGCGGTTAATCCGAATTCTTCTTCAAGGGGGAACATACGTTGCTGTTTAACGGTTGCTGATTCAAAAGCAAAGATAATAAAACTAATGCATTCTACACCGCATAGCCTACGGAAATTCCTCGGAATGCACCACCACATCGGCTTCGAGCAAATCCCGTAACAGATGATGCCAACCGTTAGTATCAGATAGATACAGTATCCTCAAAACATACAAATTGGAAGGGCTTCTCAATGCCCGCTGGCCACTGGGCGCATATCTCTTGCCAAGTCCAAAATAAAGGTTGAGTAATTGAGTCTGTAAGAAATTCTTTGCAAAAGCAAGAGATATCGTTATTAGTGGATGGATTCTTCGCGTCGGTAATAAATATTACCTTTTTTGATTCCGAGTCTTCGCGTATGATATTGCGAATCAACTGATAATACTGAATGCAATCCTTCTCACTCAGCGATTTTTTGGTGATTTCAGAAATTCGATTCTCAGGGCGCGTGAGCATTGTCCGTCAATATTTCCCTCGTGATATGTGTTCATATCTTCGGGCGTGACTGGGTAACGCTCATATCTGTCGGCGTCCCATTGGCGCATAAGATACTCGTTTTTAAGCCACGATGTAATCACAGCGGCATCTGAAGGTTGATATGAACGTAATGTGAGGCTCATTTGCGTTTGGCGATAGGGATTCTAAGAACGGTTTTCATCTTTTCGGGACTGCATTTTCTCGGATCAGAAAGATATATCTCATGGTGGCGGCGACTCGGTGTAATATCCTTTAAGTAACCGTTTGATTCAATATACCTGTCAATAGCATCAAGAGACATCGACTCTGTGTCGTATGACCCGGTATGCATGATTTGCGAACATAGACCTTCCTCAAAACTCATATGGTAAAGAGAGGAGCAATCAAGTCCTTTTTTACGGCACACCTCTCTTTTGGCCCATTCCACGTCATCATCCTCCACAAAATCGGGAACACGTATCATTGCAATCCATCGGAAAGCAGACTTATCTGTGAAATCATCTGTGATGGTATTGTCAGTCCACCATAGACCCTCAAGTGGAGGTACGACGTATTCAAAGAAACCATCGATACGGTAATCTGTCTTGTAACTCATTTTCAGAGCATAAGCCACAGGATAAAGAATGCCTAAAGCCTGCTGGTATTCTCCGTCCGGCTCATTAGGGTTTCCATTGCCATTGACAGCGATAAACTTCATCTCAGGCACTTCCACGATAGTTGGAGTAGCCTTAGGCATATACAGTCCCTTGTATTCTTTCTTGTAGTCAAACGCCATTTCTGAACTTTTTACCGTTATAATTCTGTTTTACCTCGTCGATTGACTTGCCGCCAATGCCAAAGTTCTCGTCCGGCAACTCCTTTATGGCAACAGTGAAAAACTGCTCCCGGGATATGGGTTATCTCGGAGGTCGTGGCTGTAAGACTCTTAATCAACTGTTGTTTCTGTTCTGCGGTCAACTGCCCGCTCTCGATTGATATACTCGATTGATATATAAGGCATAATCAGAAGATATTTTTGAGAGCATCATTGCCGAACATCGTCGGAGTAAATTCCACAATCTGATAATTGGCGATACCGTTGATGTTGAACGGTTTTTTTGCAATTATGGCATCCACTACAGTATGGTCGTCTGCTTTAATCATAAATCACTCCGCCCACCTGCGGTGTCTGTGGCCCGGAAGCAATGAAATCACCTGTGGCGTAATGTTTAGCGAGATATTCACGGTGTGCGGCAAGGAATCTATCAACCTCGCTCAACGTTTTCTTATATGTATGAATTGCTATAAACATATCAATATTCTGAATTTTCACGGTTTGAAATTATAGTGTCGAAGTTGTCGCGCCCCCAGTTGATGAGGGCTTCGACATGAGGCAAAAGTGTTCTGCCGAAGTCCGTTACCGAGTATTCTGTCCGTGGAGGTACGTCCGGGAACAGTTCACGGCGGATTATGCCGTCCGTGGTCAACTGTCTGAGAACTTGCGAAAGCACTTTCTCCGATACCGACGGGATGTTTCGGTACAATTCATTGAAACGCACCGGCTCGTTCTCGGATATCTTCACGAGAACAACCATTGCCCATTTGTTGCCCAGCCATTCAAGCATCGGAGCAGCCTTGCAATATTCGTAGTCTAATTTTTTTGCCATTGTCAACAATGCAAAAATGGTTGATTATTAGTAATACTGACTTTTCGGTAAGGGTCAAACCTCTTGGTAAGTCATTGCTTTCACTCTGATAATCACCTAATTTTGCACTGCGAAGTTACAAAAAATAAACGAGATATGATATACCCGGAACTACATTTCACAGGGCAGGTATGGCGACCGCCATACGAAGCCAACTCACAACTCCTGCAACTTACGTCGGGATGCACATGGCACAAATGCAAGTTTTGCAGCCTTTATCACGGTACACCGTTCCGTATGTCACCGTTATCGGAAGTGGAGGAAGACCTGAAAGTCATCCGCCGGTGGCAGCCACGCGCCCGACGTGTCTATCTCACAGGGGCAAATCCATTCGCATTGAGTTATGACAAATTAATGGATGTAGCTTTCCTTTTGAGAAATTATCTGCCACACATGGTATCTTTCGGAATGTTTGCCCGTGTGACAGATATCAGGCAAAAGTCAGTGGAGGAGCTGAAGAACCTGAGACATCTCAAACTCGACAGCATCAACATCGGCATCGAAACAGCACACGACCCGACACTGGAGCGTATGAACAAGGGTTATCATGCTTCCGACATACTCGAACAGCTTTCAAAACTTGACGAGGCAGGCATCCGCTACAATGTGTTTTATCTCAACGGGCTCGGAGGCAAAGGCAACGGCGAGGCAAGCGCGATAGCCACCGCGGATGTACTGAACAAACTGCATCCCTGCATCATCAATATCGTTTCACTGACGATATTTCCCGAATCTCGATTATATCAGGAGGTATTGGACGGCACATACATAGAGGAACCAGAGATTGAGCGTCTGGTAGAGATGCGTACTCTTATCGATCGACTGAATATCAAGGTCAATCTGTTAGGACATCATATTTCCAATACGGTACCAATCACCGGAGCATTGCCGGATGACAAAACCGCAATTCTCCGTGAGTTTGACAAAGCGATAGCCCAGTTTCCGGAAAAGGAATTGAAAGCCTATCGGAACAGGATATGGCATCTGTGAAGATTTCGATCCTGCTTTCAGCCTGCTCATTTTGGGCAGGCTTCTTTTCGTTGGTACATCGACCATAGAATCAATTAATGGAATTTCAGGGTAATCCTATTTCTATGAGTGGGATGTGGATTGGCACGGAATTTGCAGGTAATAGAATTGTGTGATCAATAGGCACACAGCTAAAATTGAAACGGATTAATCCTGCGTTTGTTTAACTAAAATTATTAAATTGTGATGTCAATTACATTGGAAAATCTTGCTAAATTAGGAGCAAGTATGATTGTTGATGCCGAGGGCATGATGAGTAGCGCCTTGGAATCAATTGCAAAAAAATGCGCAGAAAGCGGGGCCAAGCTGTATATCAAAAATGCGCATAAGCTGATGTCTATCGCTCTAGAGAGTATTGCTAAGGCAGGTAAGGGGAATGTGACCTTCGATTTCTCGAACGATAAGAAAAAGTAGGTTCCTTCAAGTGTCGGTAATCAAAGAGGCTGTGTTCAAAATAGGCGATCCTCTGTTTTTCTCTGTCGATAATTTCCGGGAGCGCATCCTGCATACGAGGCGTTTTATAATGGCTTGACCGGATTCGATAAAGAGGAGTTCAAACGCTTCCACCGGTCTCACCCTACGCTGACCAATCAGGAAGCGATGTCGATGTTCAAGCTCAACCACGGACACTCCCAATGCATGGGAATGTCTCACGGATTATAGCCCCAACGCCACCGAGAGAGACTTCTCCTCCCTCGGTGGCTATATTTTATAATGCATCTACATTGCCGGATTGTATATTTTGAATAGAGCTTTGGATTTTTTCAATGGGCCAGTTCCACCATTGTATCTCCATAAGTTTCTGTATAACTTCCGGTGCGAATCTTTTACGAATCTCTTTCCCCGGAACACCGCCAACGATTGAATATGGCTCTACATCTTTGGTGACGACAGCTCTTGTACCGATAATCGCTCCGTCACCAATGCGGACTCCGGCCATGATGACTGCGTCATAGCCTATCCATACATCATTGCCAATCACAATATCGCCTTTGTTGTCCCACGCTGTGGCCACTTCTGATTTCGGCAAATTCCATTCCTCAAAGAACAAAGGGAAGGTATAGGTAGAAAGTGATTTAAGCGTATGGTCGGCGCAGTTGAAAATGAACTTTGCACCGCAGGCTATCGAACAGAACTTACCGATAATAAGCCTGTCATTATTTATCGGATAATGATAGAGGACATTGTTTTTCTCGAAGTCTCGTGGATCATTCACAAAATTGTTGTATATTGTGAAATCTCCGACCTCGATTGTCGGGCGCGTGACAATCGATTTCAGATACACCGTCTGTGTATCACCGGTTCTTGGATAAATCTTGTCGTTCTTCATTTTGGGATTATCAGCTTATACATAGTTGCTATATCCTCCGCTACCATCTCGAATTTTGACTTTTCAATCAAGATGTTCTGCCCCGTCATAATATAAGAGGGTATAATGCGTATCCCTTTATAGAAAATTTCGGTATTACGCAATTTGTAGGTTGATATACTTGGAACGGCATTTTTCCCGGATTCTTTCTTGCTGATGGTGTTGAACGCTTTTTTTGCAACATCCCCCATCAACATGATAACCTTAAGATTAGGAAACAATTGAATTTCACGTTCAAGAGCAGGCAGACTTTTTTCAATACTTTCCTTTGAAACAGCGTATTCCGATTTAGGAGTCTTGACAGCGTTTGTTATATAAATGCCGAGGTTCAATATATCATGAATGCTGTTTACCTCAATACCGGCATGTAGAAACAGAGGTATAGTAGTCGACATATATGCTGAATCGAGTTTTCCATAGAAATCATCGTCAGAATCAATAGGTACAACTTCGTTTATCATGATAGCCTGTATCGTTTCCGGCTCGACAATTACGTCATTAAACGTCAATTTTTTTGTATTTTCGGAAAATTGCTGCAACTCTGCCTTTACATTCATAATCTTATTCTTTTAAGGATAAAACTCATATTTTCGCCAAGATTGCGCATGTTTGCCATACCTTCATCATCATTTATGACATCTCCTACATTCTTGCCGTAAACCATATTCCAGTATGTTGAGCCAACAACAATCATCTCCTTATTGAGCATAAAATGGTTCATGGTATCGACAGTTGTCATTCCTCCGCCACGACGAACAGCTGCAACCGAAGCTCCGACCTTATGGTGAAGAAGTCCGGGATTGGTGGCGACAACGACACCGGCACGCTCCAGAAACGCTTTCATTTTGGCCGAAACGTCGGCGGAATAGACCGGGGAACCGAGTATGATGCCGTCGGCATCGACCATTCGGCTGAATATCTCCGCAAAACCGTCTTTGGTAAACACACAGTTACCTCGACCTTTGCAGGCGAAACATCCCCGGCATGGCTGAATCTCATAATCAGCCAACTGTATCAGCTCTGTTTCAATGCCTTCTTTGTTCAGTTCATCAAATACTTTGCCGATAATGATAGCCGTGTTGCCGTCGTTGCGTGAGCTTCCGTTAATACCGATTACTTTCATAGCTTCTGGTGCTGTTCCATCTCAATACAATTCCATGTTTCGCCCAGACACTGATAGCTTTCTGCCTCCGGTCTTGAAACTCGATGAAAACCGGCGGCTTCATAGCAACGAATGGCGGACGGATTATTTTCAAAGACACCGAGCGATACTTTTGTAGCTCCAAGCGTTTCAAAAGCATATTTGACTGCCTTTGTAACAAGAGCTTTGCCTAAACCGCACCCACGTTTTGAATCATCGACAATAACGAATCCCAATCGTTGCTCCGTAGGCCTGTCAGCCGGAGTGCGCAAGGTGATGTACCCGACAATATCATCGCCATCCGTCATTGTCAGAGCGCGAGAGCGTTGTCCGTCAATATTTCTCTCGTAATATGTGTTAATATCTTCGGGCGTGACAGGATAATGTTGGTATCTGTCGGCACACCACTGGCGCATTAAATACTCACTTTTGAGCCACGATGTAATCACGGCGGCATCCGAAGGCTGATATGGGCGTAATGTCAGGTTCATGGTTTGTAGTTGCGTTTAATCTCGTCGATTGATTTGCCGCCAATACCGAAGTTCTCATCAGGTAGTTCCTTAATGGTAACAGTGAAGAACTGTTCCGGAATATGAGTTATCTCAGAGGCGGTTGCTGTCAGGCGTTCTATGAGTCGTCGTTTCTGTTCAGCGGTTAATCGTCCGCTTTCTATTGATATATATGGCATACCGCTAATTGTTTTGAATATTTCGTTTATTAAGGTATTTACTTATTCCCATTGCAGTCCACCCGATAATCAAATAGACAGAGGCATATATGATAAACCACACTTCCCTAATGTTAAAGAACAGCCACGTTCCGGCAAGAAATGCGATGGACGATACCAAAGGCAGATTCCACATCCGGCGTATATCTTTGCCGCAACGGAATCCAAGTATAGCGGAATATATCGGATTGACAATGAAGAACAATATCATGCACAATGCCATTCCCGAACATTCCGACGCAAGTCTGGCCACAGCAAACGGAAACGCGAACATCACCGCAACAGTAACGGCAATCCAAGTTGTGATTACTTTGCGACTTTCCATAGCAGCTTACAGTTATATAGCCAGACAATCTAACTATTCAATTTTTCCAGCGTTTGAGATGCGGGAAGAATTGGCGCATTTGCTCTTTCATCTGCTCGACTGTAAGATTTTGACCGGAGTTTTTGTTTATCTCGTCGGTGAACTGGGCGCAGTGGTCTATCATCTGCTCCATAGTCATGTCCTGCGTGAACTTGCCGTCCTTGTAACAGTAGATGCAGAAATCTTCGTTGGGCGTGCAATCAGCATTCGTACCGAGGATTTCACTTGTGAGAGGCATTCCGCAGCTCTGACAGAATTTCATTTCCATTGTTTTTTCTTTTTGCCCATCATTCCGACAGGGCGATTCGTAAATACAAAAGCGCGGACTACCAATGCAGCATTCTAAGTCGAAGGTTGTAGGGAACCTAAATGCACGAATGTAGTATGGCAGCCCACGCCGTATGCGTGAGAACCACTATACTATCCTTGTGCAGTGTCTTGAATTTCCTCCGTTCTCGACTTACAAGAGAGCATACCGCTTCTTATTTCTAAAATGTCATAGGCAGTTTTTACTATATGCCTATATTTGTGTCAACCCTACCGCAAAGTTACGAAATTATTATGAGATTTTAACGGTTAAGCGTGGTGACCTGGCGGAATTTTGGCTGAGGTCACACGGCTCTTTCATTTAAGATCGAGCTAAAATATCCAAAAGATGTGTATTTTATA
>ENA-UOJC01001287-UOJC01001287.1-human-gut-metagenome-genome-assembly--contig:-C104-NODE-1287-length-35649-cov-28.205316_pt1 | contig 35649 bp, 31 predicted proteins | sample MGYA00242339_ERZ723886 | MGnify/ENA metagenome assembly ERZ723886 | reverse complement strand
TGCGGCCTAATAAAACGCTTTTAAGCGTTTTATTAAAAACTCGTATAAGGAGGAAAGCCAATGATTCTCGCATTCAACCTCAGTGACATTGTCACCGTCCCCTTTGGCTGGCTGCTGGCTCAGCTGTACCACTTTACGGATAACTACGGTGCTGCCCTGATTATCTTCGCCCTGGCGGTGCAGGCCATTCTGACCCCCATCAACGCCAAGGCCAAGAAGGGCATGATGGGCATGTCCCGTCTGACCCCTCAGATTCAGGATATCCAGCGCCGCTACGCCAACGACCCCCAGAAGCAGCAGGAGCTGACCCAGAAGCTCTATCAGGAGCAGGGTGTCTCCATGACCGGCGGCTGCCTGTGGAGCTTCATCCCCATGCTGATTCTGATTCCCCTGTACTCCGTCATCCGTCAGCCCCTGACCTACATTCTGATGGAGACCCCGGAGCATGTTTCCGAGATCATCCGGGTCATGAAGGAGCTGGCTCCGGAGATTTTCAGCAAGAACAGCTACTATGACCAGGTTTCCGCCGCCCAGGCCATTCACCTGTACGCCGACCAGCTCAGAGCTGCCATTCCCGGCATCAGTGAGGCAACGCTTCTGGGCATGAACTTCAACTTCCTGGGCATCAACCTGGGTGCCATCCCCCAGTTCAACATTTTCAGTGCCACCTGGGTCTGGGACTGGGCTCACATCGGTGCCTTCCTGATTCCCTGCCTGTCCGCCGGCTCTCAGGTGCTCCAGATGTGGATCAGCCAGAAGACCAACAATTCCGTCATCACCAACGACAAGGGCATCCAGGACGAGGAAACCGCCAAGAATTCCCAGGCGGCTCAGACCAGCCAGACCATGATGTGGATGATGCCGCTCATGTCTTTGTGGATCGGCTTCACCCTGTCCGCCGGTCTGTCCCTGTACTGGTTCATCGGCGGTGTGTTCCGCATGATTACCGATCCCATCATGACCAACCACTACCGCAAAATCTACGACGCCGAGGATGCCGTCCGGCTCCAGAAGGCGTTGGAGCAGGAGCGTATTGAGGCTGAGAAGGAGCGCATCCGTGCCGAGCGCCGGGCTGCCAATCCCGACGGCATCACCGCCAACACCAGCAAGAAGAAGCTGCAAAAGCAGCAGCGGGATCAGGAGCAGGCGGCAAAGGCCGAGGCTGCCCGGGAGTATGCCGCAAAGAAGGGCATTGTCATCCAGGAAGAGGACACTTCCGACTGCATGTCCGGCATTCCCAGCCGCCCCTACTGCAAGGGTCGGAACTATGACCCCAACCGCTACAGCGCAACGGAGGAATAAACTATGGAAAAGACCATCGTATCCACCGGTAAGACCATCGATCTGGCCGTTGAGGCCGCTCTGAACCAGCTGGGTCTGGATCGGGACAGTGTTTCCGTCATGGTGCTCCAGCAGGCCAAGTCCGGCTTCCTGGGCTTCGGCGCTCAGCCCGCCAAGGTTCAGCTTTCTTATGAAGTGTCCGATCCCGTTGAGGAAAAGGTGCCTGAGAAGCCCAAGAGTGCCCTGGGCAGTGCCTCCCGCTCCAAGCCCAAGGCCACCGCTCTGCCCGACACGGCAAAGCCCCAGCCCCCCAAGCCGGAGGCTCCTAAGGCCGAGGCTCCCAAGCCGGCTGCCCCCGCTGCCGAGCCGCCCCGTCAGGACAAGCCCGCCGCACCCAAGCCTCCCAGAGCCCCCCGTCCCGAGCGGAAATTCGACGCCCCCAAGGCTCCCCGGGAGCCCCGTCCCGAGCGGAAGGTCGAGCCTCCCAAGGAGTATGCTCCCGCGGAGCCCGGCTCTACCGAGGAAAAGATTGAGCAGTTCATTCAGGGTCTGCTGGAGCACATGGGCTCCAAGGCCGTGCCCCACTGCTGGAAGGTGGACGGCAATACCTATAAGGTCGATCTGACCGGCGAGGATCTGGGCTACCTGATCGGCCGCCGGGGCGACACCCTGGATGCCATTCAGCATCTGACCAACTACACCGTGAACCGGGATGTGGACGGTCATATCCGGGTGAACGTAGATGCCGAGAGCTACCGGGAGAAGCGGGAGGACAGCCTCCGCCGCTATGCCCGGAAGAAGGCTCAGCAGGTGCTGAAGGCTCGCCGCCGTACCACTCTGGAGCCTATGAACGCCTACGAGCGGCATGTGATTCACGCCGCCCTTCAGGACATGGAGAACATCACCACCCATTCCACCGGTGTGGAGCCTAACCGCCGGGTGGTCATCGAGTACGTCCGTTAACCCCACCCAAAAGCAAAAAAGAAGCCCGGCCGGATTTCCCCGGCCGGGCTTCTTTTTTGTATGTTCGTGAAATCTTACGAAGGAATCCCCAGAGGCCGATGCCATTCATCGGCCTATTATCATACCCGGAAAATCCGGAAGGGTGTGTTCCGCCCCCAATGCGCTTCACAAAAACGCTAAGGAACCCTTACTTCTTCGTGCTCACCAGCTTTTCCAGGCTCTTTCGTGTCTTCACCCGCAGGGTCTCCCCTTCCGCAGCATATCCCAGAGTAATCACCAGCCGGGCGGGGGCATCCAGTCCTGTAATCTCCCGGAGCTTCTTGTCGTCGATCCACCCCAGAATACAGCTGCCCAGTCCCTGAGCCGTGGCTTCCGCGGTCAGATAGGCGGCGGCAATGCCGATATCGATGGAGCGGTAGTCGTTGTTCTTCATTTTCGCCCCCAGGCCGGCGGACTTACTGTAGGGCTGCTCGGAAATCACAATGAGCACCGGTGCCTGGGGCGCAAACTTATTCATCCCCATCCCCTGGCAGGCCTTGGCGGCGGCCTTTGCCGCCTCTCCTTTGCAGACCGTCAGGTGGTAGGGCTGACTGTTGCAGGCAGAGGGAGCCAGCCTTACCGCCTCCAGAACGGCGTTCAGCTTTTCTTCCTCCACCGGTCGGGGATCATAGCTCCGGCAGGACTGCCGGGCGTTGGCAATTTCCAAAAAATCCATAGGGATACCCTCCATTGATTTTGCGGGCAGCTGTGACAGTCGCTGCCCGACTCCGCCAGTCCCTGGCTGCTTTGGTCTGTTACATCCGGCTCTTGATCGCGGAAATCAGCAGATCTCCCGCCACCACCCGATCCTCCGCGGCAAACCCTTCCGCGAAATTATCGGAATAGAGCACCTGGGCGTTGGGCGGGAACTCCTCGTCCCCCTCCCAGACCAGAATCCGCATCCGGTAGCCGCCGATCAGGTCAAACTGGAAGCCCGCGTCGCCGTTGGGCAGAGGCAGCCCTCCCAGGCTCTCCGCCGCCGCCCGGAACGCCGCCAAACGGGTTCCGAAGGTGAAGGCCGCCCGGGTCAGCACCCGTCCGGTGTAGGGCTTGATGTACATTTCTCCCCAGGGCATTTCCCGGAAGGTTTTCCACTGACCCTGCCAGGCCACGTCCCGGCTTTCCAGCAGATAGCGCAGCAAAAAGGTCTGGGCGGGCAGGCTGGGCGCCGACCCATTGTCCAGGGCGCAGATGGCGTAATCCGGGTGCCGGATGGCATATTCCCGCCCCAGAAGCCCCACCACAAATTCCTTTCCGTCCCAACGGACGCTGGGCAGCCGGGAAAGGGCTTCTTCCGGGTTCAGTGCCCGGAATTTTTCCTCGTAGAAGGCAAAGGGCACTTCTTCCTTGTGATTCTCAATTTCCATGTTATCTCTCCTGAATGCTGTGGGGGAACAAGCTCCGGTCGGTGTGGGGCAGGAAGCAGGCGGCCACGAAGGAATCCATGTAGCCGGGATAGGTGCTCAGCTCCAGATAGGTCATGTTGGCGGCCACCTCGGCGCACTTGGCCTCGGCCTCGTTGCTCATGACCATGGCGTAGGCGCCGGTCAGGGAGGAATTTCCGATATAATGGAACTTTTCAATGTCCACATCCGGGAACATGCCGATGTTCACGGCGTTTTTCATATTGATTCCGCTGCCGATGCCGCCGGCAACGTAAACCCGGTCGATCATATCCACGGTCATATCCACAGACTTGAGGAGCGTATCGATGGCGGAGAAGATAGCGCCCTTGGCACGGATGAAGTTGTCGATATCCACCTCGTTCAGGGAAACCTCCCGCTCGGTCTCGGACTCCTCCGGGAAGGCCACCACATACCGGCCCATACCGTGGGCATCCCGCTTCACCCGCTTGCCCTCCCGGACAAACAGGCCCTTGGCGTTGATGATGCCGCAGCGGTACAGCTCGGAAATCAGGTCGATGATACCGGAGCCGCAGATGCCCACGCACTTCTGCCCCGCGTCGCCAATGATGGAGGCAGTAGGCTCCATGGTGTCCACGTCGATGGTCACGGCCTCCATGGCACCGTCGGTTGCCCGCATACCGCAGGAAATATCGCCGCCCTCAAAGGCCGGGCCGGCAGAGCAGGCGCAGCTCATCAGGAAGTCCCGGTTGCCGAAGACGATCTCGCCGTTGGTGCCCAAGTCGATGAACAGGCTCATTTCGTCCTTGTCCCAGATGCCCGAGGCCAGGGTACCGGCAGTAATATCGCCGCCCACATAGGAGCCGATGTTCGGGGCAATGAGCACAGGAGCCAAGGGGTTGGCAGGCAGCTTCAGATCTCCTGCCAGCAGACCGTCCCAGTGGAAGAAGCTGGGCACATAAGGCTCCATCCGGACGCTCTGGGCATCCACGCCCACGAACAGGTGGTTCATGGTGGTGTTGGCACCCACGCACAGCCGGAGAATGCTCCGGGCATTGATTCCGGCGGTCTTGCACAGGTTTGCCAGAATGGGCACCAGCGTCTCCTTCAGAATGGCATCCTGAAGCTTCTTCTTGCCGCCGGGCTTGCCCTGCTCAATGATTCGGTTGATGACGTCCGCGCCGTAGCGGATCTGGCCGTTGCCGGAGGAACCCTTGGCCAGCAGCTTGCCGGAAGTCAGATCCGTCAGCACCATGGTCACGGTGGTGGTGCCAATATCGATGGCGCAGCCGATAATATTGGTGTCGTCCGGGGCGCAGACCTCCATACATTCGAAGGTATCCCCCTTCTTTTCACCCTTAACGCAGATGCGGAAATTGTTCTCCCGAAGGGTATGGGCCAGCTTCACCATCACCGGGAAAGGAATGTGCACATGCTCCACGCCCAGTGCGTCCTCGATGGCCCAGGTCAGCCGCTCGTTGTCCGGCATGGTATCCTCCAGAGAGGGCTCTGCCAGCGTCAGCACCTGAGCCAGGCAGGTATTTTTGAAGTGAATGCCGCTGTGCTTCAGATTCTCCTGGCACTCGTCAAAAATCGCCACTTCCTTGGGGCTGCTCAGGTCTGCGGTCTTCATCCGGGACTGGTAGGCGCTGGCAATGTCCGGCACGAAAATGGTGCAGTCGGCAATGACCTTGGAGGCGCAGGACAGCCGCCAGCCCTCCTTGTACTCATCGTCCGAAATATGCCGGGTGGGCATGGATTCCAGCTCGCCCTCCACCAGCTTGACGCGGCACTTGCCGCAGGAGCCGTTGCCGGAGCAGGGTGCGTCAATGGCCACATTGGAGCGGCGAGCCAGCTCCAGAAGGTTGTCGCCGACATTGCACTCGACGGTAACAGGCTTGCCGCCTTCGATTTGGAATACGACCTTTGGCATAAAGATAAGCCCCTTTCTTTTTGGGCGATGCCCTGCCATCCGGTGAAACTCACCGGAATCCCCAGGCAGAAAAATCGCGTCGCCTGAAATTGCATTTTTTCTTTTAGTATAGCATAGCTGCCTGCAATTGTCCAGTGAAATCAGTATTTTTTTACCTATATTAAATTTGATATGCCCCATCAACCCTGTCCCATATCCTGAGCGAACTGCACCCCGATAGAAGCTGTCTTTGCGAACCAGTGGTGCTCCGCGCAGCGAATCAAAATCGAAATGACTGCCAGTGGCAGTCATACCTTAACGTAGCTCATACTGGCGTGGCCCTTTCCAAGGATTCCCTCCGGTCACAATCCCCCAGTTCTTCCGAGAACCAATTAAGAATCAGTAGGGGGCGATGCCCTCATCGCCCCATTTTCATATATCGGCAGCATATGCCTAGGCATGTCATTGCAAGCCACCACAGACTGGTTCGCAATCCATTCCCCACAACCCCCCTTGCTGACCAAGGGAGCTTAAAAAATCGCGCCCGGAAGGCCAAGCCTTCCGGGCGCACACAGAAAATCAAATTACATCAGAGGCTCCATGCCCAGAACCGGGTGATTCTTCTCGGTCAGCCAGTTCAGCAGCTCCTCGCAGTCGGTGGTGACGGTTTCGTCTGCCACCATGTCGGTGAAGTTGTCGATGCCGTAGAGCTCCTTGGCAGTCTTGTTCAGCTTCTCCGCCACATCGTCCTTCAGCTCCTTGGGCATCCAGACGATCCGCTCAATGCCGCCCTCGGCGTAGCAGAACTTCTTGGAGGAGATGAAGTGACGGCCGTGACCCATATAGCCGGGGGTCTGAACGCCGCCGCCGGTGCAGGAGGCCAGCTCGCCGAAGGTCATGCCAGCGGGGGTCATGCCGTTGTATTCCCGGTTGACGATGATCACGCCGTTGGAAACAGGCTCAATGCCGCAAATACACTCGAAGCAGCCGCAGGAGGTCATGGGATCCTCCAGCAGGGAGTACAGAGTGACGTTCTCCACCGCACCGTGGGTGGCGTTGGCGATGGCCTTGTTGACGCTCTCGTACCGGCCGGTGCGCTCGTCCAGGCAGCCCTCTTTATAAATGGGCTGGCAGGGACCGTTGGGGTTCAGCTCATTGGTAGCCTTGGCATCCAGCCAGGACACGGCGCCGCACAGGCCCAGACGCTCGGGGGTAACCACGCAGCAGTGGGCGGGAGCGAAGGACTGGCACAGAATGCAGGTGTAGTACCGGTCAACGGACTCATCGGTCATGGAAGCCAGCCGGTCGTCACGGGCATCATACCGGGGCATAGCCACCTCGTCCCGGAACTTACCGGCCTGCTCGGCATCGGTAATCAGGGTAATCTGGCACTTGTCCACAACGGCGTCGAACTCGTCCATGATCATGACGTACAGCACCTCGGCGAAGTCCTTCAGCCGCAGGCCTGCCTCAAAGGCGGCGTTGGAAACACGCACCCGGACCTGGTTCCGCTGGCCGGTGTGCATGACGCCCTCCATGTAGTTGTACCAGGCGTGGAACTTCCGCTCGATGACGGACTCAAAGTCGGGCTGCATCTTCTTACCGGCCACCTCGACGTAGGTCACCAGAGCCATTTCCTTGGCCTCGTCCAGATCGGGGCCGATGATATTGATCTTGTGATCCTCCACTTCGGAGGCGTCCTTCATCAGAACCAGCTCGGCGGTGGGGTTCTTGTTGGACCACATCTCGTTGTGCATATCGGCCCGACGGATGATTTCGCCCTCGAAGGCGGCGGCGAAGGCCACGGGGATGGGCAGCTCCTTCACCTTGATCTTGATGTTCCGCAGCTCCAGAGAACGCTTGACGGTCTCGGCATGATCGGTAACGGACTCCAGGGCGCCGGGCACCTGGTTCTCACCCAGGTCGATGTCCACCACCACGGGGAAGCCCAGGGCGATGGCACCGGCACCGGCGGACACCACCACGGAATCGATGGCACCGAAGGTGTTCACAAAGGCGGGCACACGCTCCTTGGTGTACTTCAGCAGCTCCGCCAGATTACCGGGCTGAACATTGCCGAAGATCAGAGCCGCACGGATAGCGACGGTGACGACATGGATGACAGCGGTCACGTCGTGACCCAGAGGAATGACCCGGAGCTCCAGACCCATCTTCACGCCGCCCTCGGCGCACTGCTCGATGCAGTCGCCTACCAGGAAGGTCATGATGCCCTTGGACTGGTAGTCCTTGACCACCTTCACAACGTCGGCGGCATTGTCCGCCTTGCCCAGCACTACGGCCACGCCGGGGATATCGCCGGTAACCAAGGGCACGCCCAGAGAACGGATGATGGGGTCGGACACGAAGCCGATGCCGGAATCGTTCTCGTAGGGGTTGCCGCCCTCCACATATTTCAGGCCTTCAATGATCTCCGCGCCCACGGCGGTGGCAAGACCGGCGTTCAGCGCCTGACCCAGATCCTCCTGGCCGGTAATCAGGCTCTTCAGAACGTCCACACAGGCAGGCAGGTCGCCCAGGGTCTTGACCTTCACACCGGTCGCCGCGTAGATCGTGGGGAAGAAGTAGGCAGTATCGGGGAATGCGATTTCCTTATCTGCGCCGTACTTGGCGATGGCATCCTTGACGGCGCCCTCGGTCAGTCCGGCGACGGCATTGGAGCCGCCGTAAATCAGATCGGTTAATACACTCATTTGAATTCCTCCCAAATATTCCGCAAAATTGAATTTATATAGAGCCGAATGGGCTGAATATACGCATTGATTACTTTTTCTTCTTGGCTCGCTGTTTTTTCAGCAAAGCACGGAGGGCTTGGACAAAGGCCTCGAATTCCGGCCTGCCCGCCTTCAGAATATATTCCTTGTCCGCCTTGACGATAAATTTTGCCATTCTTCCCGGAACGCTTGTCCGGTTTCCGTCTGCGGTAACGCCCTGGGCGGACTTGATTTTTTCCAGAGACACCGCCTGAAAGCCGCCTTTTTTTTCCAGCAGCAGCCGCTTGTTCGTCAGAATCCACCGGCCTCCCCGCTGGGGGCAAACCGCCTGTACCGTTTCCCGGGGCAGAAGCACCGTGTCCAGGGTGCGGCGAAAATCCCGGAGCCGCCGGGTCCCCCGCTTTTGCAGATAAATATGGATGGCAAGAGCCAGCATCGGCACCGCCATCGCCAGGATTCCCAGCTCGGTGGGGGTCATGGTTTTCTTTCCTTTCGGTCAAAAAGCAAAGTGGCTGGGAGGGAGGTTCCCTCCCAGCCGTGAATGCTTGGGATGTGTGTGTCCGCGTCAACAGGCACACAGACTTCACCCGAATCTGATCGACTGATTACAGCTCGAGGTAAGAGTCGGAGTACAGAACGTGGTTCTTGAAGATGTCGCAGGACTTGATGGTCTCCATCAGCCGCAGGTCGTTGGGGTTGACGATGGCGGAGGTCAGACCCTGCATCATAGCCATAGCCACCAGAGCGGAGTCCATGATGGGACGCAGCGTCTTGGGTGCGCCGTTGGAGTTGTTGGACAGACCACCGGTGGACTTCAGGCCCTCGGAGGCGAACAGCTTGATGGCCTCCAGAACCTCCATCTGCTTGTCCTGCATACCCTTGACGACCAGGAACAGGGGGTCGAACCACAGGTCGGTGGCCTCCATGCCCAGGCTCATGCCCCGCTCGAGCATGTTGTGGCAGTGCTTCATACGCTCCTCGTTGTCCTTGGCAATGCCGTCGGCAGAGCACAGAGCGATACAGATGGCGTCGTTGGCAGCAGCCAGGTCGATGTTGGAAATACGGGAACCGGCATCGGCGGAGTTGACGATGGGCTTACCGTTGGTACGGTTGTAGACCTTGATACCGGCCTCGATAGCCCGCTTGTTGGCGGTATCCAGAGCCAGAGGCACGTTGTTGAAGTTCTCCTGCAGCAGCTTGACCGCCCACATCATACGCTCGGGGCCGTCCTTCTCGGCAGGTCCGATGTTCACGTCCAGGTAGGTGGCACCGGCAGCGATCTGCTCGGCGGCACGCTTCAGGATGGGCTCGGGATCCCGCTCGTCCATAGCCTTCCGGACGGAAGGAGCGATGCAGTGAATCCGCTCGCCGATGGTGACGAATGTCTGGGACTCGGGGTTGTGACCCTTGTAGTGCACGCCCATGTCCACCACCTTGATCTCGGGAACCTTGGTAGCCAGCAGCTCGTCGAAGGACAGCTCCTTGACCTCCACCTGGGTGGCAGCCTTGGCGGCGTTCTCGGCGGCGGCAGCGGCGGCAGCGGCCTCGTACTCCTTGTCCTTCATGTACTTCGGCAGCTGAACGGCCTCGGTAGGACCGACGACCACGTTCCAGCCGGGCAGCTTCTCGGCGATCTCGCCCTTCATGACGGCAACCTTGCCGGGGATGATCAGGGTGCGGTTCTTGATCTTGTTCGCGATATCCAGATCCTCGAAGGTCTTCTTCACGGAGTTGGAGGAGAACTTACCGGCAGCCCAGGCAGTCAGAACGGACATGCCGGAAGCGTCGGTGATGATCAGGTTCACGGGCATATTGGAGCGCTCCAGCTCGCCGGAAACCAGGAAGTAGGTCAGGGCGAAGTCCACGGTCAGCGCGCAGGGGCTGTTCTCGTCGGCACCGTTCAGGGGGTAGATCTTGGACTCCACCTTCATGGGCTTCTGAGGATCGGTGAAGATGTTCTGGCGCAGGCCGTACAGAGGCAGAGCCTGCGCGTAGGTCATGTGCTCCATGACCAGGATGGAGCCGTACTTCTCGGTGAACATGGTGGCGTAGGCAGTCTGCAGGTGGTCGTCACCCTTAGCAAGCCGGGCAATGTTCACGATGGAGGGATAGCCGAAGCTCCGGTCGCCATCCTTGATGGCGGTGCGGCGAACCAGGACGGCGTTGGTCAGAGTCTCCTTGGCGGTCTTGCCGGTGACGTCCACCACCAGGTTCTTGTTGCCCTTGGCTTCCAGCTTCTTCACGGTGTCGTACAGGTCGGACAGGGAGCCGGCGGAAACGCCCAGCACAACGCCCTTGGCGGTAGCCAGCTCGTTCATAGCCTCCCAGTTGTCGGGGGTGGCGCCGTCCAGAATCACGTTCTTGCCGGCAACCTCCAGAGCGGCCTTGGCGCACTCCACGTCCCAGCACTCCAGAACCAGGTCACGGCCGGTAGCGGCAGCCTTCTTCACCAGCTCCGCATAGACAGCGGGATCGGACTGGGTGTTGGCCACGAACACGAACTCCACGTACATCCGCTCGCCGATCCGCTCGTAGTCGATCTTCTGCAGGCTGGCCAGCTTTGCGTCTGCCTCTTCGGCGGACAGGCTGGTGCCCACGGCCACGGCGTACAGATTCTTGTTGACCAGAGTCTTCTCGTGACGGAACAGGACAGTCTCGCCGCCCAGCTTGTGACTACCGACGGTGATGGTCTTCATGGGAGGCGCGGTCTGCTCGTTGAGCATCGCCTTCGCGTCGTCAGAGAAGTAGGGGCACTTGTCGATCGACACAGCACCCTGCGCCACCTTCATGCAGAAAGCCATACAGGTGGGGCTGCCGCACTCCTTACAGTTTTTCTTAGGAGACAGCTTAAAAATGTCAAGACCCTTCAAAGCCATTGTATGTATCCTCCTTCCGAATTAGACCAGTTCCGTGATGAACTTCTTGATGGTGGCAACGGCGGCGGGATGACGCATGATGACGGCATCGGCACCACCGGTCAGGTTGGCGGCGGCGGTAGACACTTCCATGTCAATGGCACGCTCTTCCCGGCTGCCCCATTCGGGCTCATCTTCTTCGGAAGCGGTGGACTCCTTCACGCTCCAGGCGTCAGGAGACACAGGGGACATAATGGGCATCTGCAGATCGGCATCGGACTGAGCCAGAGCGGCCAGACGGATCCGGTCCAGGGTAGAAGCGACGTACTCGAAGCCGTAGCCCACGGCAGCGGTACCGACGTTCATGACGATGTTCTCGGGATTGATGGACAGGCCCTTGAGCATGATGTTCAGCTGCTTGGCCAGGTTGATGTCGTCGGCGGTCTCAGCGCCCACCTTCTGGCCGTAAGCCAGAGCCACGGAAGCACCGACGGTCTTGTAGTCCTCGTTCCGGGCGGACAGAACCAGAATGTTCTTGCCCTGCAAAGCCTCAGCGATCTTGCTGAACAGCTCGCCGTCCTTCTCGATGTTCTTGCAGCCCATGACAACGATAGGCATGGACACGGCATCGGCTACTGCCTTGGCATCGGCCACGCAGTCGGCAACGGAGCGGTTGGCACCGTTGGGATCGGCAGACTCGAAGTGCAGGCACAGGAAGTCCGCGCCGGGCATGGTCTCCGCCTTCTTGGCGTAATCGGCCATGGTGGTGCAGCCCGCGTAGAATTCCTTCAGCGCGGGAGCGTCCCAGGAAGCCGCCAGATCGGAGATTTCCACGCCGATCTTGGGAGCGTTCTCAATGGGAGCGTCGAAGGTGTAGAACGGCATCACGTTCTGACCGCCGATGACGATTGCCTTGTCACCGGTGCCCAGGGTCACGGCATTGATCTTGCCGCTGAAGGGAGCCGTCTTGGGTGTAAAAGCCATAGTGTTTTTCCCCCTTGATTGATTTTGGATGAGTTTATATATTGGGCACCCGGGGCAGGTGATTCTGCCCCGTATGTCACTTACAGGATTAGATTCCGAGGGACTTCATAAGGTCCTTCAGAGCAGTTTTCATGGGGTCGCTGTCGGGAAGCTTCGCGGAGGGCTCGCCGTCGCAGTCGCAGCGGTAGACCGCCTCGTCCTGGGGCAGCACGCCGAAGAGCTTCAGCCCATGCTTTTCGATTTCCTCCCGGACGCCGTTATCCAGCACACCGCCGGGAGCCCGGTTGATGATGACGCCCATCTGGCCGGGATTCAGGGACATTTCCTTCACCATTTCCGCCACTCTTGCCACGGCCTGAACGCCCCGGCGGGAGCAGTCGGAAATCAGCAGCATGGTGTCCACATGCGGCAGCGTACCCCGGGCAATGTGCTCCAGGCCTGCCTCGTTGTCCATGACCACATAGGTATAGTTGGGAAGGTACTTGGCCACCTGGGACTGGAGCACGCCGTTGACATAGCAGTAGCAGCCCTTGCCCTGGGTGCGGCCCATGACCAGCATATCGAAGTCGTCGTCCTCAATGAGGGCGTCATTGAACTTCATCTCGGCGTAATCCGCCTTGGTCATATTCTTGGGGATGGTGCCCTTCAGCTCTGCCTGAGCCATCTCCTCCCGGATCTGTCCCAGAGAGGTTTCCACCTCCACGCCCAGAACCTCGTTCAGGTTGGAGTTGGCGTCCGCGTCCACCACCAGGACAGGGCCGTTCTTCTTTTTGCAAAGATAATCAATAATCATGCCGCAGGTGGTGGTTTTGCCCACGCCGCCCTTACCGGCAACCGCAATGGTATGAGGCATATTGCATTCCTCCTAGAAAATCAAAATGATGGATTCCGAGCAGCCCTGACAATGGCCGGCACGTCCTCCGCCCGATTCTGGGTCAGAAGGTGGATGCCATCCACGCCCCACTGCCGGTAAAGCCAGATCTGGTGCGCCGTGTAGGACATGCCCGCCTCCCGGAACTGGACGCGCTTGCGCTCCACCTCCGCGTCAAAGGGATCCTTATCGAAGGGATTGGGGTAAATCCAATAGTCGGAAAGGAGCCGGCACAAGTCCTCCGGAATGGCGCAGCCACCGGTGGCAAGCGCCGTCCGGATGGTCGCCGCCTGGTCAACCACGGGAGCCACCCCCGCCATCACCGGCAGGGTAATGCCCGCCGCCCGGATTCCTTCCAGCCAGCCGTGGAAAATGTCCATATCCCAGCAAAGCCGGGTAATGAGGAAATCCGCGCCGCTGTCCTGGATGGCCTTCAGTCGGGTAATTTCCCCTTCCAGGGAGCTCCCCAGAGGTTCCCCCTCCGGTGCGCCGTCCACCGCTACGGTAAAGCTGTCCGAAAACTCCCGGCGAATCAGTTTCACCAGCTCGGCCTCATCGGAAAGGCCGTCGCTCATCCGCGTCTCGCCGCCCCGAAGCGCCGTCACGCAGTCAATGCCCTGGCGCAGGTAGTTGTGAAGCTGCTCCCGAATCCCCTGCGCCGTGTTCCCGGCACAGGTCAGCTGGGTCATGGCCTGGGTTTTCCCGGCGGATACCACCGCCTCCAGAACCTCCAGATTTTTCCCGGCATCCGTCCCTCCCGCGCCGTAGGTGCAGCACAGAAAGTCGGGGTTTTCCCGGTACAGCCGGTCAAGAACGCCTCCGGACTCCAGCAGCTCCCGGCGTCCGGCCTCCGTTCTCGGAGGGAACACCTGGAAGGAGAGGGCACTATGCCTGCTAAGCGATTCCATAACAGACATTTTTCTCTCCTCCTGCCAGCCGTTTTTGCTACCTTCGTCAGGGCGCACCACGCCCATATCGATACAACGATATCGTATCACATTCTATCGGAAAATTCAACCCACAATTTCATATTTTTCTTTCCAAACCGCAAGATTTCCCCGATTTTCAAAAACGCCCGATTTCCTGCACGAAATCATACATTGTATTGCAAGCCAGCGAATCCGTACCCCAGCCTTCCCCTGGGAGGGGAAGGTGGCACGGTGTAGCCGTGGCGGGTGAGGTCGCTTTCAATTTTTCCGAGAACCATCGTGCAACGCACTGGCGCAGGAGCACGTCCTTAGTCAGCAAAGGGAGCCTCGGGCGGCCAATGGCCGCCCCTACCGGTTCTAATGATAGCCCTCAAGTGCCGAAAAAGGGCGCAGTGCCGAAGCACCGCGCCCTCTCCGCAAATTCCGTTATACTTCCTTGCTCTTGCTTGCGATTTCCGCCAGGCACTTGGTCAGGAAGGCATCGGCAGTCATGGCACCCAGATCCTCGCCCTTGCGGGTACGGACGGATACGGTGCCGTTCTCCATATCCCGGTCGCCCACCACCAGCATATAGGGAACCTTCTGCATCTGGGCTTCCCGGATCTTGTAGCCCAGCTTCTCGCTGCGCAGATCGCTCTCCACCCGAACGCCGGCTTCCTCCAGCTTGGCGGCAACCTGAGCGGCATACTCGTGAGCACGCTCGGTGACAGGCAGCACCTTCACCTGCACAGGAGTCAGCCACAGGGGGAAGGCACCGGCAAAATGCTCGGTAATCACGCCGATAAACCGCTCGATGGAGCCGAAGACCACCCGGTGAATCATGACGGGGCGATGCTTCAGGCCGTCTTCACCCACATACTCCAGGTGGAACCGCTCAGGCAGCTGGGAATCCAGCTGGATGGTGCCGCACTGCCAGGTACGACCCAGGCAGTCCTCAATGTGGAAGTCCAGCTTGGGGCCGTAGAAGGCGCCGTCGCCCTCGTTGATGACAAAGTCCTTGCCCATGGCGGTGATGGCGCTTTTCAGGATGTTCTGGTTGAACTCCCACTCCTCCACGGTGCCGATGTGGTCCTCCGGCATGGTGGAAAGCTCAATGGTGTACTTCAGCCCGAACACGGAGTAAACCTCGTCAAAGAGCTTCACCACGTTCTGAATCTCCGTCTCCATCTGCTCCTTGGTCATGAAGATGTGGGCGTCGTCCTGGGTGAAGCAGCGAACCCGGAACAGACCGTGCAGCGCGCCGGACAGCTCATGCCGGTGCACCAGTCCCAGCTCGCCCACCCGCAGGGGCAGATCCCGGTAGGAGTGAGGCTCGGCGGCGTACACCAGCATACCGCCGGGGCAGTTCATGGGCTTGATGGCGTAGTCCTGGTCGTCGATGACGGTGGTGTACATATTGTTCTTGTAGTGATCCCAGTGACCGGACTGCTCCCAGAGGGTACGGTTCAGGATCATGGGGGTGGAAACCTCCACATAGCCGTACTTCTTGTGCACCTGACGCCAGTAGTCGATCAGGGTGTTGCGCAGCACCATGCCCTTGGGCAGGAAGAAGGGGAAGCCGGGGCCGTAGTCGGTGAGCATGAACAGGCCAAGCTCTTTGCCCAGCTTCCGGTGGTCACGCTTCTTTGCCTCTTCAATCCGGGCAAGGTAAGCATCCAGCTCATCCTTCGTGGGGAAGGCAATGCCGTAGACACGCTGAAGCATCTTCCGCTTGCTGTCGCCCCGCCAATAAGCGCCGCAGGTGCTCAGCAGCTTGAAGCCATTGTGCTTGACCCGGCCGGTGTGATCCAGGTGAGGGCCGGCGCACAGGTCGGTGAACTCGCCCTGGGTGTAGAAGGAGATCACGGCATCGGCGGGCAGGTCTTCGATGAGCTCCACCTTGTAGGGCTCGTCCTGCTCGCGCATATAGGCGATGGCCTCTTCCCGGGGCTTCTCGCTGCGGACAATGGGCAGCCGCTCCTTGCAGATCTTCTTCATCTCGCCCTCGATCTGGGTCAGATGCTCGGGGGTGAAGGCGAAGGGCGCGTCAAAGTCATAGTACCAGCCCTCGTCAATGGCGGGGCCGATGGCCAGCTTCACCTCGGGCCACAGACGCTTCACCGCCTGAGCCATAATGTGAGAGCAGCTGTGCCAGTAGGTTTTCCGGTACTCGGGGTTTTCAAAGGTGTACAGATTTTCTTCGGACATTGGGATTTACCTCCTATTCATTCTCGGGGAGGGTATAAAAAAGCCCACCCCCTGAAAAATCAGGGGTGGGATACAGTAACATGCAGTATTCCACGGTTCCACCCTGGTTGCCTTCCAAAGGAAAGCCACTCATTGACGCCGTAACGGGCGCACCCGGCAGAGCATTTCCGCTCTGCGGCTCGGAAGTGGTTGCGCACACAGCAGGGGTACGGCTGTCTTTCACCAAGGCGGCAGCCTCTCTGGGAATCTTACCGGCGCGCGTGTCTTCGTCGTTGCCTTTGGCTGAAATCTAGCACAATTCCCGCCGGTTGTCAATCCCCCGGCGGCGAAATTTCCAAACATTTTTCAAAATCGCCTGTTTTCGCCCCGGGCCGCCGCCTGTAATCTTCCCCCGACGGCAATCCTCCAAAGGTTACAGCGTTCGACATATTGTGTTACTATTTGTAATTATTTTGACAGCCGTTTTCGGGAAAAGCCGACACCAAGCGACTGTCTTCCTCCATTTCCTTTACATAATATCTTAACTTTTATATCTTAAAATATTGGCAATTTCAATTGAATTTCAATATTTACTTGACAATTTTACGAATTTTGCTATAATAAGCCCAAGCAAATCGCAAGTCGATACAGCCTGTAATTATTTGTTATGTTTTACGTTTTCGGGAGGGGTTTTCCATGGCGAAGTCCGTTTCCAGGGTTCTGCGCAGGAAAGTTTTCCTGATTCGCCTGTACATCGTGCTGCTGAGCCTGATTCTGGTGCTGGCTCTGCTGGCGCTGATCTCCCAGGCGGCTCTGGCTAAGACCTATGTGGTCACCGACGGCGACCGGGTGGTGACCTACACCACCTTCGCCTCAGAGCCGGAGGCGGTTCTGGAGCAGCTGGGCCTTTCCTTAAATCAAAATGATACCTACACCACCCAAGCGGTGGAGGGCGCGGCGGCCATTACCGTCTGCCGGGCCCAGAAAATTACCGTCCATTACCATGGGCAGACCACGCTGGTCACCAGCTTTGGCGAGACCGCAGGGGAGCTGCTGTCCCGTCTGGGGCTGGATGTCACCGGAGAGGACGTGGTCTCCCATGGTTTGGAAGAAGAAACCTACGACGGGATGGAATTGCGGGTAGACCGGCCGGAAATTCTCCGGCAGGTCTACACCGCCGCCATCCCCCACCCGGTGAGCCGGTGCAGCGACCCCACTCTGCCCGTGGGCACCGAGGCGGTGCTCACCCCCGGTTCCGACGGAGAAATGCGCTGCACCGCGGAAATCACCTACTTAGGCGGGCAGGAGGCCGGCCGTCAGGTGCTTTCGGAAACCGTCACCCGTCAGCCGGTTGCCGAGATTATCGCCGTAGGCACCGGCTCCGCCCCGGCCGTCTCCGAAAAGCCCGTCATCGCCGACGGACGCATTACCCTTCCCACCGGCGAGGTGCTGACCTATACCCGGACGGACACCGTCCGAGCCACCGCCTACACCCATACCGACCGGGGCTGCGACACTGTCACCGCCACCGGCACCCGTGTCCACCGGGGCACCGCCGCGGTGGATCCCCGGTTCATTCCCTATGGCACCCGGATGTTCATCGTGTCCAGCGACGGCTCCTATGTCTACGGCATTGCCGCGGCGGAGGACTGCGGCGGAGACATCAAGGGCGACCGGATGGATCTGTACCTGCCAACCCATGCCCAATGCACCGCTTTCGGCCGCCGGGTCTGCACCGTCTACTTTTTAGGATAATTCAAGGGGTTGTCTCGTTAAGAGCCCCTATGGGTCAAAATAGCCAAAATATACAATGTCATTGCAAACCAGTGACCGATGTCACTGGTGTGGCAATCCCCCGGATAGGCGTAAAATCCAAGATTTCCTAACGTAGATGTTTGAAAATCGGGGGGATTGCCACGCCAGTGTGAGCACTGGCTCGCAATGACTTTGTTCTATTTGGGCACTTTGCTATTTTGAGACAGCTCCTTTCGTAAAAACTCGCAGGGGCCGATGCCCTTCATCGGCCCGCCGGTACACCCTGCCGCCATCCCAGGACGCTGAGGGTCTCGCTCCTACGACGCCGCACCCCGCGTCCCCTTGAATAGCCACTTGCAAACCCGCCTTTTTTCTGGTATGATAGCCGGAAGAAAGGCGGGTTTTGCCATGATAAATGTTTGCGATATTCAGGTGATGAAGCCATTGCTTTCCCAGCACGGCTTTCACTTTTCCAAGGCCAAGGGTCAGAATTTTCTCATCGCCCCCTGGGTACCCCAGTCCATCGCCGAACAGGCCGGAGTGGACGAAACCGCCGGTGTGCTGGAAATCGGCCCGGGCATCGGCCCGCTGACCCAGCAGCTGTGCCTGCGGGCGAAAAAAGTCTGCGCCGTGGAGCTGGACGAGCGCTTAGCGCCCATTCTTGAGCTGACCGTAGGTGAATTTGACAACCTGGAAATCATCTGGAACGACGTTCTCCGGTTGGATCTTCCCGCCCTGGTCAAGGGCGAATTTGAGGGTCTTCGCCCCATGGCCTGCGCCAACCTGCCCTACTACATCACCTCCCCCATCCTCACCGCCCTATTGGAAGCGGACTGCTTCGATTCCGTCACTGTCATGGTGCAAAAGGAAGTAGCCCAGCGGATTGCCGCCGCCCCGGGAAGCGGGGATTACAGTGCCTTTTCCGTGTTCTGTCAGTATTATGCCCAGCCCGAACTTCTCTTCGAGGTGCCCGCCCACTGCTTCCTGCCTCAGCCCAAGGTGACCTCCGCCGTCATTCAGCTGAAAGTTCGTCAGAACCGGGACTGGGGGCTTGCGGACGAGAGCATCTTCTTCCGAACCGTCCGGGCCAGCTTCGCCATGCGCCGGAAGAAGCTGAGCAACGGCCTGGCCTCCGGCTTTCCGGAACTGGGCAAAGCCGGTGCCGCCCAGGTGATCGCCGCCGCGGGCTTTGACCCCAACGTCCGAGGAGAGACGCTGAGCATCCCGGAATTTGTAAGACTAGCCAATGAAATCGTCAAATGGAGAGAAACATGATCGAATTTTTACTGCTGGACCTGGATGACACCATTCTGGATTTCCACAAGGCCGAGCGAATCGCCCTGAGCAAAACCATCCGTTCCTTCGGAATCGAGCCTACGGAGGCCATTCTGAACCGCTACCACGAAATCAACAAATGGCACTGGGAGCAGCTGGAAAAAGGAAAGCTCACGAGGCCTCAGGTGCTGGAGGGTCGGTTTGTCCAGCTGTTCCGGGAGCTGGGGCAGGAGGTCAGCGCCGCTGACTGTATGAAGTCCTATGAGCGCAATCTGTCCATCGGCCACTATTTTCTCCCCGGAGCGGAGGAGGCCGTGCAGCGGCTCCACGAAAAATACCGGCTGTTTCTCGTGAGCAACGGCACCGCCGCGGTTCAGCAGGGCAGGCTCACCAGCGCCAATCTGTACCCCTGGTTTGAGAAGGTGTTTATCTCCCAGGAAATCGGCTTCAACAAGCCGGACAAGGCCTTCTTCGACCGGTGCTTTGCTCAAATTCCTGGCTTCGACCCAAGCAAGGCTCTGATGGTGGGCGACAGCTTGACCTCGGACATTCAGGGCGGCATCAACGCGGGACTTCGAACCGTCTGGGTCAATCCCGCTCACAAGCCCGCCGGCAAAATCCGCCCGGATTACGAAATCGAGGAGCTTTCCCAGCTGGAAACCCTTCTGGAGGAACTGTAATGGAATACGAACTGGTGCATGAAATTCAGAACCTCTGCCGGAACAACCAAATGCGCGACGTTTTCTTTGAGGAAGTGGAATGCGACGGCCCTGAGGAATATCTGCGCCGGCGGCTGTCCGGTCATAAAATCGAGCTGTCCGCCGATCCCGGCTCAAACGGTGCCGTCACCATCCACGCCGTGGTGGACGGCCTGATGGAAAAGTACGTCTTTACCCCAATCTAACCAAGCCTTCCCTTGGGGGAAGGTGGCTCGCACGTCCCCCGCAAGTGCGAGACGGATGAGGGCAAAAACTCGTACTTTTCATAAAACTCTCATAAAAACGCGTAAGGGTCAATGCCCTTGCCCGCCAACCCCGCATATCTAAAAATTTGGAGAATACCATGAAACATTTTCACCTGCTGCCCTGGGTCATCGTTGCCCTGCTGATTCTGGCGGCCTTTATCCTGCGCTTTGTCCTCTGGGGCTACAGCTTTTCCGCCCTGGTCTGCTGCTGCCTTGCCGGCATCATCGGCTTCTATGAGATCACCGGAATGCTTCTTCCCGTCTATCCCGCTGTCGTCCCCATTCTCCGCCGGATTTTCACCGGCTGTCTTGCCGTTGGCATCGCCGTTGTCACCGTCACCGAGGGCATCATCATTAAGGCCAGCTTCGGCTCTCCGGAGGAGCCCATCGAATATCTGGTGGTGCTGGGAGCCAAGGTGCGCGCCACCGGCCCTTCCGCCTCCCTGTGGGATCGGATTTACGGAGCCTACGACTACCTGTCCCAGCACCCGGATGTGATCGCCGTGGTGTCCGGCGGCAAAGGCGAGGACGAGCCTATGGCCGAGGCCACTGCCATGTGGGAAAAGCTGGTGGAGCTGGGCATTGCCCCGGATCGGATCTGGATTGAGGACAAGGCCACCTCCACCTGGGAAAATCTTCATTTTTCCCTTGACCTGATCGAGGAAAAAACCGGCAGCCGCCCGACGAAAATCGGCGTGCTGTCCAGCGAATACCACCTGTACCGGGCCAGCCTGTTCACCAAGGCCTGCGGCGTGGAATTCGTGGGCATTCCCGCGAAAACCAGCAACGTTTCCCAGCTCATCAACCACTTCATGCGGGAGGTCGCCGGTGTGTGGCACTACTGGCTCCTGGGGAATCAGTACAAGACGCTATGACAACGTTCCGCAAATACGCCGAAGCACCGGCTCTCAAGGAGAGCCGGTGCTTCTTTTCTTTATCCGCTTACTTATGCAGTGCCTTGCGCAGCACAGGGATCATCAGCATTGCCACGCCGCCGCCAATGAGGGCGGTAATCAGCTGGGGCAGGGAGAACATGGTGGGCAGCATCTTCAGCATCGGCTCCTTCAGGGTGCCGCTTGCCAGCAAGCCGGGCGCCATCACGCCGCAGATCAGCTTCACCACCAGCAGATACAAGGTGGCGAACTTGGCAATCGCCGCCACCAGCCAGGCCGCCACCCGCTTGCCCACAGAAGCGCAGTCCCCGGCGATAAAATGCAGCAGTACCACCAGCACGGTGTTGCCCACCATGATGGCGGGAACCGTCACCAGCTGGGGAGCCACGCCCAGTAAGTAGGCCAGCACAGGAGACAGCACCGCCACGGTAATGCCGCTGCCAAGGCCTGCCAGCAGCACGCTCACCGCCAGCACGGCGTTGACGCAGGAGCCGGTGACCAGCTGTCCTGCGGGCTTGGTCAGTGCCTGCAAGGTGACAAGCAGCGCCAGCATGACGGCGGTTTCCGTAATCCAACGAACCTTTTTACTCATGAAAAATACCTCTTTTCGTCAGTCTTTTCCGGTTACACCGGAATAAGCGGTTTTGACACTGACACCGGACAGGCCGCCCAGCTTTCCGGAGAGGCTGGAAATGGTATTCTGAGGCGCGTCCATGGCAACGGTGATGATGCTCACCCCCCGCTTGGGGTAGGGGATGCCCATTCTGCCGATGATGAACGAACTGTATTCGTGCAGCAGGCCGTTGAGAATCTCCACCGACGCGGGGTTCTCCACAATCATGCTGATGACTGCCACTCTGGTTTCCATTTCCTTTCCTCCTAAAAAAGAAAACTGCCGCGACCCTGACGGTGCGGCAACGACAGCACAGCCCCGGAATTTTTCCGCAGCTGACGAAGTATGCACACCTTTCACGCAGGGGGCTTGCCCCTTAATGTCAGGATCATGCCGTAAGCATAGCATATCTTCCTTCATTTGTCTATCATCGATTCCGACAAATCTTTCCGTCTGTACCCCTTTTTCGGTCATCGGAACCGTGCAGCCGCGAAACCGATTTGCGGTTCCTCTGGCCTTTCAGCACTGCGGCATAATCCGCCACCTCTTCGTATTTCGGTGGAAACGGCTCGGCATTTTCTTCCTGGGCAAAATACTGTCTCAGCATATCCTCCGGCAGGTCTGGCGCAAGCGTTTTGCCGCCCAGACCCTTGACATTTTGTCAAAGCTGTCCGCAGCGAAAAAGGAGCCGGGCAATGCCCGGCTCCCTGTGCTGTATGGAAAAAATCTCGCTTACACCATTGCGGCGGTGATGATTGCCATCTTGTAGACCTCGTCGGCGTTGCAGCCACGGGACAGGTCGTTGATGGGAGCGGCCAGACCCTGCAGGATGGGGCCGTAGGCCTCGAAGCCGCCCAGACGCTGGGCGATCTTGTAGCCGATGTTGCCGGCCTCAATGTTGGGGAAGATAAAGGTGTTGGCATGGCCTGCCACAGCAGAGCCGGGGAACTTCAGCTGACCGACCTCGGGAGCCACGGCAGCGTCGAACTGCATCTCGCCGTCGATGGCCAGATCGGGAGCCATTTCCTTGGCCACGATGGTAGCGTCGTGGCTCAGCTTCACGGTGCCGCCCTTGCCGGAGCCGTTGGTGGAGAAGCTCAGCATGGCAACCTTGGGGTCAATGCCGAAGACCTTGGCGGTGCGGGCGGACTCGATGGCCACTTCCGCCAGCTTCTGAGCGGCGGTCAGGGTCACATTGCCTTCCTTGTCAACGCTGTCCTCGTAGCTCAGGTTGATGGCGCAGTCGCCCATGGCCAGCTTCTCGTCGCCCCGAACCAGAATGAAGCAGGAGGACACCAGGTGGGCACCCTTCTTGGTCTTGACCAGCTGCAAAGCGGGACGGACGGTATCGGCGGTAGAATAGGTAGCGCCGCCCAGCAGGGAGTCGGCGTAGCCCATCTTCACCAGCATGGTGCCGAAGTAGTTGCCCTTGCTAAGTGCCTTCCGGCAGTCCTCGGCGGACATCTTGCCCTTGCGCAGCTCAACCATCTTGTCTACCATCTTGTCCATCTCAGGATAGGTAGCGGGGTCGAGAATCTCCACGCCCTCGATGTTGAAGCCGCCCTTAGCGGCATTGGCCTTAACCTCGTCCACGTTGCCGACGAGGATGGGGGTCAGGAAACCGCCCTTGACCAGCCGGTCGGTAGCTTCCAGAATACGGGCATCGTGGCCCTCAGTGAACACGATCTTCCGGGGATTGGCCTTCAGAGTTTCGATCATAGCATTGAACATGGGAATCATTCCTCCAATTATCGGGCGGATGCCCGTTTTTTACCCTTTTATTATAGCTCAGTTCCTACCGGGGCGCAACCCCTTTTTGCGGATACGGGAAATTTTTGTCTCCGGGTCGGTGCTTTCCTGCGAAATAATTTTTCCTTATGGAATCCATAGTTTTTGTTAATTTTGATGAAAATCTTTTTGAAAAGGCCGATTTTCCCCTTGCAATTTGTACGTTTTCCCTGTATAATAGCGGTAAACTATGGAATGGGGGAGATTGGCCTTGAGCGAAGTTCTGGCGGTGCTGTCCGGGAAGGGCGGAACGGGAAAGACCTCCGTCTGCGCGGGGCTGGCCACCGCCCTGGCCGAGGCCGGAAAACGGGTTCTGTGCATCGACTGCGATGTGGGACTTCGCAATCTGGATATCTCCCTGGGAATGTCTGAAAGCAGCCCCCTTTCCTTTCTGGACGTGGCCTCCGGTCACTATTCCCTGAGCGATGCCGCCCGGCATGGCAGCTACCCCAGCCTTGCTTTTCTCACCGCCCCCATGAACTGCACCGCCGACGACATCGACCCGGAGGCCTTCTTCCGGATGCTTCTGGATGCCCGGCGGGAGTTTGACATGATTCTGCTGGACGCCCCTGCCGGGGTGGACGCGGGCTTCCGGCTCACCGCCGGAGCCGCCGACCGGTTCCTGCTGGTCACGGGCTGCGGCCCCGCCTCCGTCCGGGACGCGGCAAGAGTGGGCGATCTTCTGGAGCTGCAAGGCAAGCGGGACGTGCGTCTCATCGTCAACCGGGTGGATCGGGATATGCTCAGCACCGTAAGGCTCACCATTGACGATGTGATGGACACCGCCGGGCTGCCTTTGGCGGGCATTGTCCCCGAAGATCCCTACGTGACCCTCGCCGCCTCCTTTGGCAAGCCTCTTCTGCGCTATGCCCCCCGCTGCCCCGCCGCCAAGGCCTGCCGCCGGATTTCCCGACGGATTCAGGGGCTTCACGAGCCGATTTCCCTGCGATGATGAATTTATTCTTCTGAAAAGGAGTGACCCTTATGAATATTGCATTTCTGGCACACGACAAGAAAAAGGAACTGATGGTTCAGTTCTGCACCGCCTACAAGAGCGTGCTTATGAAGCACAACCTCTTCGCCACCGCCACCACCGGTCGGCTCATTGCCGACAATACCGGTCTGCCCATTACCTTGCTTCTGTCCCACAAGCAGGGCGGCCATCAGCAGATCAACGCCAGAATCGCCTATAACGAGATTGACCTGGTGCTGCTGTTCACCGACCCCAATACCACCGAGCCCTGGGACGATGCCCAGATGATCGAGACCATCCGTCACTGCGACAAGCAGAACGTGCCCATCGCCACCAACCTGGCCTCCGCGGAAATGCTCATCATGGGGCTTCAGCGGGGCGATCTGGACTGGCGGGAAATGCTGCATAATAAGAACAAGTTTTAAAATATCGCATGTCATTGCGAACCAATGCCGCAGCACTGGTGTGGCCCTTTCCAAGGATTCCCTCCGGTCACAATCCGCTTCCCCAAGCCTTCCCCTGGGAGGGGAAGGTGGCACGGCGCAGCCGTGCCGGATGTGGTCGAGGCCATTTCCCCCAGAATCCTCGTAAAAATCCGTAGGGGTCGATGCCTCATCGACCCATTCTGCATCACTGACAGGTTTTTTGTCGGGCCGATGAGCTCAATCGGCCCCTACAAAAGCCAAGACACTTCTCCGCTTCCCCAGGGCCCTTTGCGGCCTTTTTTCAACGAGAAAGGAACATAAGATCATGGATATCATCAAGCCCCGCACCCTGTCCGGCTTCATGGAGCTGCTTCCCGGCAAGCAGATTCGCTTCGAAAAAATGCTGGAAATTCTGCGTACCACCTACGCCTCCTACGGCTTCGCCCCTCTGGACACCCCGGTTATCGAGGATGCCCAGATTCTTCTTGCCAAAGGCGGCGGTGAAACCGAGAAGCAGATTTACCGCTTTACCAAGGGCGACAGCGACCTGGCTCTGCGCTTTGACCTGACCGTACCTCTGGCAAAGTATGTTGCCCTTCACTACAACGAGCTGGCCTTCCCCTTCCGCCGGTTCCAGATCAGCAAGGTCTACCGGGGAGAGCGGGCTCAGCGGGGTCGGTTCCGGGAGTTCTATCAGGCGGACATCGACATCATCGGCGACGGCAAGCTGGACATTCTCAACGAGGCGGAGATTCCCGCCATTATCTACAAGGTCTTCCGTGGCTTCGGCCTGAGCCGGTTCCAGATCCGGGTGAACAACCGGAAGATTCTCAACGGTTTTTACGCCATGCTGGGTCTGTCCGAAAAGTCCGGAGACATTATGCGCACCGTGGACAAGCTGGATAAGATCGGCTCCGAAAAGGTCAAGCTGATTCTCCTGGAGGACTGCGGCCTGACGGACGATCAGGCGGACGAAATTCTCCGTTTCATCGCCATCACCGGCTCCAATGCCCAGGTGCTGTCCGCCCTGGAGGGCTATGCCGGCCGGAACGAAATGTTCGACCAGGGTCTTTCCGAACTGAAAGCCGTCACCGTGAACCTGGCTGCCTTCGGTGTGCCGGAGGCCAACTTCGCCGTTGACCTGACCATCGCCCGGGGACTGGACTACTACACCGGCACGGTCTATGAGACCACCCTTCTTGACCATCCGGAAATCGGTTCCGTGTGCTCCGGCGGCCGGTACGACAATCTGGCAGGCTATTATATCGACAAGGCTCTGCCCGGCGTGGGCATTTCCATCGGTCTGACCCGGCTTTTCTATGTGCTGGACGAGCAGGGGCTTTTGAACCCCGCTCTCCCTTCCGCCCCGGCGGATGCCCTGGTGCTGCCCATGACCGACAGCCCTGCCGCCGCCATCGCCCTGGCCGAAACCATCCGCTCCGCCGGTCTGCGGGTACAGCTCTACGGCGAGCAGAAGAAGTTCAAGCAGAAGATGGCCTACGCCAACAAGCTGGAGGTGCCCTTCGTGGTGCTTCTGGGCGAGGACGAAATCGCCGAGGGTGTGTGCTCCGTGAAGAATATGGCAACCGGTGAGCAGGTGAAGCTGTCCCCCGCCGATGCCGCCGCCTATATCAAGAACGCCCTGGCCAACGCCGACTGCGCTGTGATTCTGGAAAAATAAGCAAAATAGTGTGCGCCGCAGGCAATGCCTGCGGCGCATTTTTATAGCAGTATCCCCAGTAGCTTGGCATCGGTAAACGCCGGGTTTTCATAGGCGGCATCCAGAATGGCATCCAGATTCTCCGCGTCATTTTCGATTTCTTTGGAAAAAAGCTGAGCCGTTTCCCGGAAATCCCCTCCCAGAGTCCGAAGCACCAGAGCGGAAATCACCATGAATTTTACCCGGCCGTAGAGGTCGTAATCCGACACCGCCTGAAGCCAGTACCGATTCACCAGATATCGGAGCAAATTCCCTGTCCGGCAGTCCCATTCTCCGGCCTCCGGGGCCTTCAGACGTTGCCGCCAGGCATCCGTCAGAATTTCCAGACCGGAGAAGAATTCCAGCACCGCCGCCGGGTCTCCGGGCTGAGCCATGGCTCTGGCCGTTTCCCAGGCCGCTCCCCGGTCAAAGGGGCGCTCCTCTTCCCCGTCCAGCTCACCCTGCGCCTGGCAGCCGTAAAGAAGCAGCAGAGCCAGCGCCTTAGAAATATCCGGTTCCTCCAAAATTGCCAACGCCTGTATCCGGGTGCGTTTCAGGACCGCCATGGCCTGCCGGTCATATTCCGGGTCTTCCCCGCCGGGATTCTTCTCCGTCACATAGCTGCTCTTTTCATCCAGAATCCACCTGGCCGCCTCCGGGCAGCTAAGCTCCAGCCCCAGCTCCACAAAATCCCCATAGTCGTGGGTCAGCCGGGGAAACTGGCGGCAGGTCTCGCACAGGGCTTTCTCCCCCAACTCCGCCTGAATCCGGCATAGACCGTCCCGCCGCCACATAGGGCACCGTCCGTCCTGAACGGTCAGGTAGGCTTCCCCGTCCTCCTGTCGGAGAGCCGCCCGGAGTTCCTCTCCCAAAGCCCCCGGCAGAGCACGGTAACGCCGGGCAGAGGCTTCATCCACCTGCACCTGCCAGTCCTTGCAGCAGCTGTCCGGGCATTCCACTGCCAGGCAGCAAAAACGGTCAAAATAATCCGGTTTTGTAACTTCCATGGAATTCCTCCAAAATGGAGCTGTCTCAAAATAGCAAAGTGCCCAAATAGAACAATGTCATTGCGAGCCAGTGGTGCTCCGCGCAGCGAATCAAAATCGAAATGACTGCCAGTGGCAGTCATACCTTAACGTAGCTCACACTGGCGTGGCAATCCCCCCCGATTTTCAAACATCTACGTTAGGAAATCTTGGATTTTACGCCTATCCGGGGGATTGCCACACCAGTGACATCGGTCACTGGTTCGCAATGACATTCTATATTTTGGCTATTTTGACCCATAGGGGCACTTAACGAGACAACCCCCTTTCCCCTCATCCGTCACGGCTTCGCCGCGCCACCTTCCCCCTGGGGGAAGGCTTTGCCGCGCACATTTGCCGCACACATTAGAAAACCCCGGTGCCGCAGGGCACCGGGGTTCGGTCATATTTTGTTCCGGTTCACCACCTGGGCGATGGTCACGCTGTCCAGGTAGGTACTGACGATATGCTCCAGCTCCGCCCAAACCGGCAGCGTCAGACAGCCGTCTGCCCGCTGGCACTCCGGCGCGCCTTCTTCCAGACAGGCCACGGGAGCTAGGGTTCCCTCCGTCAGCCGGAGGATTTCCCCGAAGGTAATCTTGTCGGCAGGCTTTGCCAGTCGATAGCCGCCGCCCTTGCCCTGGATGCCCACCACGATGCCGTTTTTCACCAGCACCGGCAGAATCTTTTCCAGGTATCCCAGGGAAACCCCCTGCCGGGCAGCCACATCCTTCATGGGCACATAGCCCTCATGCTGGGCAAGATCCAGCAGCACCCGCAGAGAATACCGGCCTCTGGTCGAAATCAGCATAGTCCCGCTTACAGCGCCTGGACAGCGGCGAAGCCCTTGTCCAGATCAGCCAGGATGTCGTCGATGTGCTCGGTGCCGATGGACAGCCGGATGGTATTGGGCTTGATGCCCTGATCCAGCAGCTCTTCCTCGGTCAGCTGACTGTGGGTGGTGGTGGCCGGGTGAATCACCAGGGACTTTACATCCGCCACGTTGGCAAGCAAAGAGAAGATTTCCAGATGGTCGATGAAGGTATGCGCCTCCTTCACGCCGCCCTTGATCTCGAAGGTGAAAATGGAGCCGCCGCCGTTGGGGAAGTACTTCTCATACAGCTCGTGCTGGGGATGATCGGGAAGGGAAGGATGGTTGACCTTCTCCACCAGGGGGTGCTTGGAAAGATATTCCACCACCTTCTTGGTGTTCTCCACATGCCGGTCAAGCCGCAGAGACAGGGTCTCCACGCCCTGGAGCAGCAGGAACGCGGCGAAGGGAGAGATGGTCGCGCCGGTGTCCCGCAGCAGCACCGCCCGGATGTAGGTGACGAAAGCGGCCGGGCCGGCAGCGGCCACGAAGGAAACCCCGTGGTAGCTGGGGTTGGGCGCGGCGATGGCCGGGTACTTGCCGGAAGCAGCCCAGTCAAACTTGCCGGAGTCCACAATGACGCCGCCCAGGGTAGTGCCGTGGCCGCCCAGGAACTTGGTAGCGGAATGCACCACAATGTCCGCGCCGTGCTCAATGGGCCGGATCAGATAGGGGGTGCCGAAGGTGTTGTCCACCACCAGAGGCAGGCCGTACTTGTGGGCCAGCGCCGCCAGGGCATCGATGTCGGGAATGTCGGAGTTGGGGTTGCCCAGAGTCTCAATGTAGATGGCACGGGTGTTGGGCCGGATGGCCTTCTCCACCTCGTCCAGGTCGTGGATGTTCACGAAGGTGGCGGTGATGCCGAAGCCGGGCAGGGTGTGCTCCAGCAGATTGTAGCTGCCGCCGTAGATGGTCTTCTGCGCCACGAAGTGGCCGCCGTTCTGACCCAGAGCCTGAAGCACATAGTCGATGGCGGCGGCACCGGATGCCACGGCCAGCGCGGCTACGCCGCCCTCCAGAGCCGCAATCCGCTTCTCCAGTACGTCCTGGGTGGAGTTGGTCAGACGACCGTAGATATTGCCGGCATCGGTCAGACCGAACCGGGCAGCGGCGTGCTCGCAGTTGCGGAACACATAGGAAGTGGTAGCGTAAATGGGAACGGCGCGGGCATCGGTGGCGGGATCGGGCTGCTCCTGGCCAACATGGAGCTGCAAAGTTTCAAATTTATAGTGAGACATCGTATTTCTTTCCTTTCTTTGATCGGTTGTGTTTGTAGTTGCTTGTTTGTGCTCACGGCAGCGTGCGTCACATTCGACCAAAGCGGAAGTTCGCCCGAATCAGTGTTTCCATATTTTCCGTCATAGGGAACACCTCTTTCTCAATTACTCACCTGTTTGGTAGGTGTTTGCAGTATAACACCCATATCCTACTTTGTCAATAGGGATTTGAAAAATTCTGCGGCGAGTCGCCGCTGACAGTGCGTGCACGGCTGGTCTGTATTCGTTATACGATTGGGCACCGCTCGGTATCGTTCTTGCAGTGCATTTCGACAATTACTGTCATTGCGAGCCAGTGCGCACACTGGCGTGGCAATCCGCATCCCCTTGGCTCCCACTCTGAGGGAACTGTCACGAAGTGACTGAGAAGGTAAAAATCGCCCTCTCCGCCCCTTCCAGGGGCACCTCTCCCATGGGGAGAGGCAAGGCCCTCATCCGTCACGGCTGCGCCGTGCCACCTTCCCCACTGGGGAAGGCTTAGAGTACGGATTGTGACCGGAGGGAATCCTTGGAAAGGGCCACACCAGTGTGAGCACTACTCCGCGCTAAGAGCCGGCTTCGCCGGTTGCGCTTTGTACACGCCTGCGGGCGTAGTGGTTCGCGATGACAAGTTCTATTTCGGTGCGCCCCGAATACAAAGCAAGACGTGCCGCAAAAATGCGGCACGCCTTTTGAAAAGGGGTTTGGGAAGAATCGAATTAGCCGCCGAAGACGCTGAGCAGGAAGCCAGCGGCGATGGCGGAGCCGATAACACCGGCCACGTTGGGGCCCATAGCGTGCATCAGCAGGAAGTTGGAGGGGTTGGCCTTCTGGCCTTCCTTGTTGGACACACGGGCAGCCATGGGCACGGCGGACACGCCGGCAGAGCCGATCAGGGGGTTGACGGCACCCTTGGTGGCCCAGCACATCACATTGCCGCCCAGCAGGCCGCCGGCGGTGGAGATACCGAACGCAATCACGCCCAGAACGACAATCTTCAGGGTCTGGCCGGTGAGGAAGGTGGAGCCAACCATGGTGGAGCCCACGGCGGTGGACAGCAGGATGGTGACAATGTTCATCAGAGCATTCTGCACGGTGTCGGAAAGACGCTCGGTGCAGCCGGTCTCCTTGAACAGGTTACCCAGCATCAGGCAGCCGATCAGAGGAGCGGTGTCGGGCAGCAGCAGAGCCACGAACACGGTAACCAGGATGGGGAAGATGATCTTCTCGGTCTTGGAAACCGCCCGGGTCTGAACCATCTTGATCTTCCGGCTCTCGGCGGTGGTCAGCAGGTTCATGATGGGGGGCTGAATCAGAGGAATCAGCGCCATGTAGGAGTAGGCCGCCACGGCGATGGCGCCCAGCAGGTGGGAAGCCAGACGGGTGGTCAGGAAGATGGCGGTGGGGCCGTCCGCGCCGCCGATGATGCCGATGGAAGCGGCTTCCTTACCGGTAAAGCCCATGCACACGGCACCGAAGAAGGCAACGAACACGCCCAGCTGAGCGGCAGCGCCCAGCAGCAGGCTCTTGGGGTTGGAGATCAGGGGGCCAAAGTCGGTCATGGCGCCCACGCCCATGAAGATCAGGCAGGGGTACAGGCTGGTCTTGACGCCGATGTAGAAGATATCCAGCAGGCCGCCGTTGCGCATGATCTCGCCGAAGCTGTGATACACAGGGCTTTCGGGATTCATGAAGGCATCCCACAGCTCCTGATGATACAGGCCGGCGTTGGGCAGGTTGGTCAGCAGGCAGCCGAAGGCGATGCCCACCAGCAGCAGGGGCTCGAACTTCTTGACGATGGCCAGGTACAGCAGCACACAGGCGATGACCAGCATCACCAGGTTCTGCCAGCCGTTATTGGAAACGAAACCGGAAATAATGGCGGCAAAGCCGGAATTATTCCACAGCTTCAGAAGGATCGCACCAACATTCATTGGGAGCCCTCCTTAACCGATCACAACCAGAGGTGCCCCGGTGTCCACAGTATTGCCCTTGGAAACCAGAACCTGGGTAACGGTTCCGTCCTTGGGAGCCATGATCTCGTTCTCCATCTTCATAGCCTCCAGGATGCACAGCACGTCGCCGGACTTGACAGCCTGGCCGGCGGTGACGTTCACCTTCAGGATGTTGCCGGGCATGGGAGCGTTCACAGGCTCACCGGCGCCGGTGACCACGGGAGCGGCAGGAGCGGCAGGGGCAGCGGCGGGAGCGGCAGCCGCGGGGGCGGCGGCAGGAGCGGCGGCGGGAGCGGAAGGCGCAATGGCCTCGTACTCGTCCAGCAGGATGGCCTCACCGGCCTCCACCTCGACCTCGTAAGTACGGCCCTTCAGAGTAACTTTATACTTCATAATTATTTGACCTCCTTGATGGATTTGAAGCGCAGCTCGTTCAGGGGCTTGCCCATTTTGTCGGCCACGATGGCCATCAGCATAGCTGCGGTCTTGGGCTCCACATCATGAAGCTTCAGCTCACCGGCGGAACCGGGGGCCACAGCCTTGGGAGCGGCGGCAACAGGAACGGCGGCAATGACAGCCTTAGCGGCCTGATGGGCGGCGGCAGCCTTGTCCTCCTTGGCGGAGAAGGCCTTGCCCACGGCGATAACCACCGCCATCAGCAGGATCAGGCCAAAGAACACAACCACGTAGCCCAGCAGAGCGTACACGCCGGCCTCGCCGATAGAAATATCAGAAGTAAGCATCATAGTAAGGTTCCTCCTTACGCCTCGGTAATGGTGTAGGTAACCTTGTTCTCTTCCGCAGCCTTACGGCCTTCCAGGAACTTCTCGGCCTGGGCGGGGAAGCAGATGTAGCTCATCACGTCCTCATCGGTCTTGGCCAGATCGCCCAGAGCAGCCTTGGCGTCGGCAAACTCCTTGCCGGTGCGCTTGCTGTCTTCCACCCGGCAGTCCAGAGGCTTGTCCATACCGGCCTCGGTCAGGATCCGCTTCTCCAGATCGGCGTCCACGGGAGCGGGGGCAATGCCGTACTCGCCCTTGAAGTAAGCCTTGACTTCCTTGGAGATGTTCTTGTAGCGCTCTCCCACCAGCACGTTGGTCACGGCCTGGTTGCCCACCATCTGGGACAGAGGAGTGACCAGGGGAGGATAGCCCATGTCCTTCCGGACGGAGGGGATCTCGGCCAGAGCGGCGTCGAACTTATCCATGGCGTGCATATCGGTGAGGTTCGCGATCATGTTGGACAGCATACCGCCGGGAACCTTGTAAACCAGAGCCTGAGCGTCGGTGCCCATGGACTTGGGGTTCAGGGTCTTGTTGTCGATGTACTTCTGCTTGACGGGCTTGAAGTAGTTGTTGACCTCGTTGATGACCTTCTCGTTCAGGCCGGTCTCGATGCCCAGCTCGCTCAGAGCGTAGTACAGGGTCTCGGTAGCGGGCTGAGAAGTACCGTTGGAGAAGCAAGAGGTAGCGGTGTCGATGATGTCCACACCGGCTTCCACAGCCTTCATGACGGTCATGTAAGCCATGCCGGTGGTGCAGTGGGTGTGCAGAATCAGGGGCAGGGTCACGCCCGCGTCCTTGATGCCCTTGAACAGCTGCTCAGCCTCGCTGGGGCTCATGGTGCCGGCCATATCCTTCAGGCAGATGGTGTCGAAGCCCATGGTCTGCAGCTCCTTGCACATCTCGGCGTACTTCTTGGGGGTATGGACAGGGGACTGGGTGTAGGAAATGCAGCCGGAAGCCACGGTGTTCTTGGTGGCGTACTTCTTGGTCGCCTCCAGAGCGGTGCGGATGTTCCGGAAGTCGTTCAGAGCGTCGAAGATACGCAGCACGTCAATGCCGTTCTTGATGGACAGCTCCACGAACTTCTCCACAACGTCGTCGTGGTAGTGCTTGTAACCCAGCAGGTTCTGACCCCGCAGCAGCATCTGCAGCCGGGTGTTGGGCATGGCCTTGCGGATGTTGCGCAGCCGCTCCCAGGGATCCTCGTTCAGGTAGCGCAGGCAGCTGTCAAAGGTAGCGCCGCCCCAGCACTCCACAGAGTAGTAACCGGCCTTATCCATGGTGGACAGGATGCCCTCCATGTCGCTGTAAGCCATACGGGTCGCCATCAGGGACTGGTTGGCATCACGAAGGACGGTTTCAGTGAATTGGACTTTCTGAGCCATTTGGTTTTAACCTCCGTAGAAATGGATTTTGACGGACGGTAAACCGTCCAAAAACTATTTTTAGACCAGGCGCGTCCGCAGTCGGGACGACTGGTTAAAAACAATCAGCCGGTGAAAATCGGGCCCGCCTTTAGAGCTCAAGCCCCAACTTCCACCGGATACATATTAACACAACGTTTCCAGATTGTAAATAGGTTTTTCTGTTTTTCGGTATATTTATATCGTATTTTTCTATTCGCTGTCGAACCTGACGGCAGGCAAAACCCGGCAGCGGAGACACTTTCCCGGAAGCAGTCCCTCTTTTTTCGGATTTTTCCGTTCCACGGCAGGCACAGGCCGGTTCTTTGGCCTGCGTGCCTGTCAAATTTGTCCTCCGACGCAGAAGCGCATAGAATTTTTCCTATCTTGTCCATAGTTTTTTTACACTTTTGGATATTGATTTTCTTATATCGATAGTGTAAGATAGATTTGCAAATTTAGGGGAACCGGGTCGCAAGCGGGCATCCCCGGAACCGGCAACGGCTCCCCCTTAATTTATTATTTCATAATGAAAGAGGTTTTTGCAATGATCGATCTGAGCAAGTATGGCATCACCGGCGCAACCGAGATTGTCCACAATCCCTCCTATGAGGCTCTGTTCGAAGCTGAAATGGATCCCACTCTGGAAGGCTATGAGAAGGGCCAGCTCACCGAGCTGGGCGCCGTCAACGTGATGACCGGCATCTACACCGGCCGTTCCCCCAAAGACAAGTACATTGTCATGGACGACAACTCCAAGAACACCGTGTGGTGGACCTCCGACGCCTACAAGAACGACAACCATCCCATGACCGAGTCCACCTGGGCTACCGTGAAGGATTTGGCCGTCAAGGAGCTGTGCAACAAGAAGCTGTACGTTGTGGACGCTTTCTGCGGCGCCAACCCCGACACCCGGATGGCCGTCCGCTTCATCGTGGAAGTGGCATGGCAGGCTCACTTCGTGACCAACATGTTCATCCGTCCCTCCGAGGAGGAGCTGAAGAACTTCAAGCCCGACTTCATCGTCTACAACGCCTCCAAGGCAAAGGTCGAGAACTTCAAGGAGCTGGGTCTGAACTCCGAGACCTGCGTGGCCTTCAACATCACCTCCCGTGAGCAGGTCATCATCAACACCTGGTACGGCGGCGAGATGAAGAAGGGTATGTTCTCCATGATGAACTACTACCTGCCTCTGAAGGGCATCGCCTCCATGCACTGCTCCGCCAACACCGATAAGGAAGGCAAGAACACCGCCATCTTCTTTGGCCTGTCCGGCACCGGCAAGACCACCCTGTCCACCGACCCCAAGCGTCTGCTGATCGGCGACGACGAGCACGGCTGGGACGACAACGGCGTGTTCAACTTCGAGGGCGGCTGCTACGCCAAGGTTATCAACCTGGATAAGGAGTCCGAGCCCGACATCTACAACGCCATCCGCCGGGACGCTCTGCTGGAGAACGTGACCGTGGACGGAAACGGCAAGATCGACTTTGCCGATAAGTCCGTCACCGAGAACACCCGTGTGTCCTACCCCATCGACCACATCGAGAACATCGTCCGTCCCGTTTCCACGGCGCCCGCCGCTAAGAACGTGATCTTCCTGTCCGCCGATGCCTTCGGTGTTCTGCCTCCCGTGTCTATCCTGACCCCCGAGCAGACCCAGTACTACTTCCTGTCCGGCTTCACCGCAAAGCTGGCCGGCACCGAGCGGGGCATCACCGAGCCCACCCCCACCTTCTCCGCTTGCTTCGGCCAGGCCTTCCTGGAGCTGCATCCCACCAAGTACGCTGAGGAGCTGGTCAAGAAGATGAAGGTCTCCGGCGCCAAGGCTTACCTGGTCAACACCGGCTGGAACGGCACCGGCAAGCGTATC
>ENA-UOJC01001283-UOJC01001283.1-human-gut-metagenome-genome-assembly--contig:-C104-NODE-1283-length-35705-cov-11.924853_pt1 | contig 35705 bp, 33 predicted proteins | sample MGYA00242339_ERZ723886 | MGnify/ENA metagenome assembly ERZ723886 | reverse complement strand
CTTAAATTTTTCTTAATTTTTTATAAATATTTTAGAAAATTATGTATTATTAAGATATCTACAGATGAATAGGGAAGTGTAAAAATGAGATTAAGAGATTATCAAAAATTATTAGAAGAAAATACACCTCTTTTAAAAATTGAGTTTTCAAATGTTCCAAATAATGGAAGTTTAAAACAACTTACTAGTTATGTAAATGCAATGAGAGCTGCACATATATTTGAGGAAAACAATTTATTTATTGATTTAATTGCATCAATTAAAAACTATGATGATGTATATAATAATAACTATGAACCATTTATTGTACATTCAAGCATCGCTAGCGATGTAAGTAATATAATAAGCAATTTATCCAAGAGTGCCAAAACTTTGAAAAATACAATTGACAATATTTTAGCAACAGAAAACGAAAATTGTATCTATTTTAAACTCCCTGAATATAAAAATATTGATGAATTAGCTGACTTTTTTAATACTTTAAGATTAATATTAAAGGTTTTTAACTACCTTGGAGAAGAACCTAAATTTAATGGATTTGATACAGGAAGTGAATATGTTCAGTTTTGTTTTGCGGCTATGCCATGTTTAATATTGTTATATCAAATTGCAGATAAATCTTTAGCTTTAAGAAATAAAAAACTTGAAGGTGATAAAACTGTTGCGGAAATAGAAAAATTAAAGAGTGAGAAACAAAACTTAGATGCTGATTCTATAAATAAAATAATACAAGGGCTTAAAGATACTAATGAAGGAGAATTAAATAAATTAAAAGATAATCTTACAGAGGAGATTATTTCTATCGCAGAACTTAATGACAAAAAAAATGATGGAGAGTTTAAAAATCTTCTAAGTGTTGCTCTTGAAAAATCGGGATTATTGCTTGAAAAAGGAATGAAATTAATACCAGCCTTAACAACATCCCAAGAAATAATGCAATTATCATCAGATTTAAATAAACATATTACTACATACCAAAATGCATATATCGGTATTAGAGAAATGAGACTACTTACAGAACAAAAAGATGCAAATAACTCTCCAAAGGATAATGAATAAAGCAAATTTTATTGGGACTAAAAAGGGACTAATTTTACAAATAGTCCCTGAAAATTATTAAAAGTTACTAAAAAAACAAACTTCCAAGATTAAATAATATTGGAGGTTACGGAATAAAATTTGAAACTACAAAAAGCAAAAATATTTGTTCGAATCCCACCTCCTCCTCCATTTTGAAAGAGCCTCAAAAGGCTCTTTTTTAGTGCGTTTCTGCTTTTGTAGTTTTTTGTCCAGCATTGATTTTATCAAATTGACATATTCACTATTCAATCTGTTTGTACTTTTTTGTCCAGATTGATTTGTACGGATAGATAGATTATTTTGGTAAAGTTGGCTTTGTGTGGGAGTTTCCGGGTCGGAAAAATTAAGTTTACCAAAATAATCAAACTGGGAAACTGGACTTTTTCTGGACTGTACGGATAGATTGAGATTTGCAGAATTTCAGTGAGATACGCACCGTTTTTGAGTTGTACGGATAATTTGATTATTTCGGAATAGTCCAGTTCCGCAAAATTTCAAAAAATTTCAAACGAGGCCGGTGTAAAATAACATATAAAATAAATACAAACATACAGGTTGGAATTTTAGGCAGGATAAGTCGGAAGCAGATATTATATATGTTTGATGTGGAACTAAAACTAAAATAAAAACACAATAATATTTGTATTTCTTATATTTTTTTATTGTTAACCTGTTTATAATTTTTCTCAAAACTTATGAGAGTCAACAGTAGCTACGTTATGCGTTATAAATCTTATCATTTTTACAAAATATTTTTTTTATGTTAGTCTAGAATGGAGGAGGTGTGCATGTCTAAAAATAAGAAACCTACTATGATTTCATTATTTTCGGGCTGTGGAGGGTTAGATTTAGGATTTAAATTAGCTGGATTTGAATGTATATGGGCAAACGACTTTGATAGAGATGCTCAAGCAATATACAGAAAAAATTTAGGAGATATTGATGGTAGAGATATCTTGGAGATCGAGGTTAATGAGATTCCTAATGCAGATATTCTTACCGCAGGATTTCCATGTCAACCATTCTCTAATGCAGGAAACAGGCAAGGTGTTTTCGATTCAAGAGGGATGTTGTATAAAGAATGTTTACGAGTAATAAAAGAAAAGCTGCCTAAGGTAATTTTATTCGAGAATGTAAAAGGTTTATTGTCTACAAAATATATTGATGGTCAGAAACTTATTGATGTTATTGTTAATGACTTAGAGCACGAATGTGGAATAGGCTACAATGTATCTTATAAGGTTGTTAATGCAAGTGACTATGGGGTGCCACAAAATAGGCATCGTGTAGTTATTATCGGCATAAGGAAAGATATAGGTGTAAAATACGAATTTCCTACCCCTCTATCTAAAAATAATTTAACTTTAAAACATGTATTGTCTAATATCCCTGCGAATATTCCCAATCAAGTAGATTGGGGGTTGTCTCCTCAAGCTTTAGACATGATTAAATATATACCACAGGGAGGCTCTTGGAAAGATGTTCCATATGAAAAATTGGCACCTCGTTTTAAAAAAATTCGTGACAATATGAAAAAATATCATTCACCAAATTTTTATAGAAGATTTTCATTAGATGAGATTAATGGAACTATAACAGCTTCAGCGCAACCAGAGAATTGTGGAATAATTCATCCTTTATATAATAGACGTTATAATATTAGAGAAATTGCACGGCTACAGTCATTTCCAGATGATTTTGTTTTTCTTGATGATACTCCTAAAAATGTAACAGCTATGTATAAAGTTATTGGTAATGCCGTTCCTGTAAAATTAGCACAAGTTATTGCAGAATCAATAATGAATCAAGTTTTTTCTAAGGAGTTAATTAATGAATGTTGATAAGGCTTATCTTTTAGGTCTTGTTGTCGGGGGAGGAATATTTGGCGATAACGAAGATGTCTTCAGAATAAGGCTTCCCTATAAGCAATGGGGGGCAATTGAGGAGCATCCTGAAAGAGCTGGGCAAATTTCAAAAGATATTATGCGTGTAGTGAGTCCAATGTTTAGAAATACGTATGGAATTACTATTCAATTTGAAACTTTTAATTTTGGACGTTGGGATATTTTATGCGAGGGAGATATTTTAAGCTTAAAATCTGATTTAGAAAAATATGATATTTCTTGTGAGGGCGAAATTAAAAAAAATGTCTCAATAGATAAAATAACAAAAGACTTGATTGATGATAATTTAAAAAAGCGTTTTATTGCTGGTTTAGCAGACACAATTGGTAGTACTAAGTCAACTCATAGACGTTTCAGCGACCAAAAACAAGTATTGTCCTTTGAAATATCAGGATTTCAATTTAAGTTTGTCTGCTCATTATGTCGATTATTATATAGCATTGGTTGTTATCCTGACCAAATTTTATGGAATCATCCAAATTTTCATTCAGGGAATGATCCATATAACAAAACTTGGAAAAAAGGATTTAAGCTAAGAGTATTACTAGATCAATATGAAGAATTTGGTGCCTTTGCATTTACTTCAAAAGCAAAATCTGCAAAAGAAAATATCGCACTTCAAGAAAGTAAAAATATAGCTTTACCATGCGAAAATAAAGATATTTCAGTAGGAACCTCATGTATCCACAGTGATGAAAATAGTGAAACTCTTCCAGAATACATTAGAGGGGGGCATTATATTCATTATGGACATGTATGTGCTGTTTTAAAATGTCCACATGCACCATATGAAAAAATAGATAAGTATCTTGCACAAGCAGAAAAATATATAAATCCATTTCCAATATTATTCAAAGATAAAAAAGAGAAAGTTGAATCAATAATTAATGAAAACGTTTTTTACAAAAATAGAAATTATAAAAAAATTCAACTTAATGTTTCTGAAATATATTCAAAATATAAGAAAAGTGCTCCAAGCCTAATTTTTGGAGAAAGTGATAGTGGATATCCATTAAATGTGATAATGCAAGCAATAACATTTTTAATTGCTGCAAATAAAAATATGTTACATGGGAAAAGACCAATAGGTCATCAAGATACTATCATTCAAGATGAATTAAAAAATAATCCAAATTTAACAATAAGTGCATTATTACCTGAAATTTTAACCCCTTTAATAATCACTTCGGGGGATTATTCTGTAATGGTTGGAGCACAAAACCCGAAGTTATATAAAAAGTTAATTAGTTTTGACCAAAATAATCCATATAAAATGGTCATAAGGCCAATAACGGAGGAAGATTTTGCATAATAATCAAGATAAAAAAGAAGTTTCATATTATCCAGAAATTACTAAATTTATAGAAGCACAAATAAAAAGCAATTTTAAATCTAAAGGTGCAAATATAAATGTATACTGGGAAATTGGAGAGTTAAAAACAAAACTAAAAAAAATAATAGAAGAACACCCTCTAGAATGTAAATGTGCGATAAATTTGGCAAACAAAGTTCCTCCGCTAAGTCTTGATATTTTTGGACTTGTTACAAATGGTATACAGTTTAAAATTATAATTCTTGAAATAAAAAAAAGAAATTCGGTAGGGTTATTAGAATGGTCACAATTATTAGGTTATACAATGGTTGCTGATGCTTCTTATGGTTTACTTATTAATGTTGATTCAGGTGCTAGTCAACGTTTGATTGATATACTAACATTTGAAAAGGATTTATCTAAAATACAACGTGTAAAACAAGAAAAAAATAAAATATCAGAACATTTGTTGGGATTTATGGAATGGAATTCTTTAACCAAAAATTTTGAATATAGCAATTTGGGAGAATTACATTCCATTTCAGCATTAACAGATAAATTATACTGCTATTTTGAGAATTAATTTTTTATTTATATTCAATTATTAAATTATAAAATTATTGCAGCCCCAAATCATAAGCTGTCTGTTAAAAATTCCTAAACCGTTTGTGGTATTACAGTACGAACAGATAGATTATTGTATTAAACCAGACGTTTCAATCATGTAGGGTTAAAATGATTTTACCCCATTATTTAGGTTTTAAACTGCCGGAAATGTCCGAAAAAAATCAAACCATGTGGAACAAGAAATCAAACCATGTGTTCTTTTACACTGTTATATGTTGCATATTAATTTCTTAATGGCGTTAGCTATAGGGTTGTTGTAACGGTTATCAACTGCATCAGCACGTTTTATTGCCTTTATTGAAACTATCAAACCATATGCCTTTTACACTGGAAACAATATTAGAATGTATCCGATTTTATTCTATTATGAACTGTTTGTGTTTCTTGATATCGGATAGGCTCCTCGGCAAGATATGTATTTTGCGGGACATAGCCGTATGCTTTATCATCGCCTTTTTCAATTAATTTTAGCTTACTGGAGATAGTACGTTCAAATATATCTTCTGTTTTGTAACCTTGATTATCAATAATAGTTCTTTTTTTCACAATCTTTTCAGGAAGATAGGTTGTTTTTTCAGTATTTAAACCAAGTATTTTGGCAAAATTAATTACGTTCTCTGTTACTTGTCTATACCCTGCTTTATAACCAGGCTCCAATGTTTCAATATAACTTTTTAATAATGCAAAAGATGGAGTTTTTCCAATTTTTCCTGCGGATCTGGACATTTTTCCTAAATAGTTACCGTTTGGATCGTAAAATTCACAGTACTTAACCGGGACGCCAGTTGGGTAATCACGATAAACCCTAATATTTTTTGCTTTTGCATGATTTGCTCTGAGAAATTCTGCGACAGGTGATAATTTTTTTACATTCATTATTTAACTCCTACATTAATAATAAATATCATAATTAAATATGAAAAAGATAGTTTTGTCCAGTATTAATCAGTGCGACTTATATCGCAGTTTACACCAAATTAAAAAATCTCGTTAATAATTATTTACATTGACATACGGGAACTAATCTTCATCTTTAAAATAATACAGTCTGTAGGTTGGGGTTTCTACCCCACCACAAAGTGTCCAAAATACTCAAACCATCTGTAACAAATAATCAAACCATGTGTTCTTTTACAACTAAATTGCACTGATATGCGCTTATATCAATTCAAGCAATTATAAGTGGATGACAATTCATGTATTTGTTTGATATACAAATCATATTAAAAATTATATAATACAACTTTATATGGAAGAAAAAGATTTAAATATCTTTAAGCGGTTTTGGATTTACCAAAGCGAACGGTTTCCTGTATTTTCATACGGGTTAATGGTTCTAACTTTTTCTTTTTCGGCAATGTCATATTCAAAAATTTTGCGTGGTGAGTTGAATTTTTCTTTTTTGACATTGTTGGTTGGTGCAATGACATCATTTGGGTATTTCTTTTTACTCAGGATTTTTGATGAATTTAAGGATGCGGAAGATGATGCTAAGTATCGTCCATATCGTGCTGTACCAAGAGGTCTGGTTAGCTTTAAAGAATTAAAAGGGCTTGCGGTAATTATAATCGGGCTTCAATGTATTTTAAATGCTGTTTTTATTCCAAAAATGCTTTGGGTATGGTTTTTAGTAATAATCTATATGTTTATTATGGCAAAGGAATTTTTTGTCCGGAATTGGCTGAGAAAACATCCCGTTGCATATTTAATTTCACATATGATGATTATGCCTGTAATTGATTTTTATACAACGGGTTTAGATTGGGGAGTAAATGGAGGAACAAATTTACCTGACGGACTTGTAATATTTTTAATTGTAACTTTTTTAAACGGTGTTGTTATTGAAATTGGCAGAAAGATTAGAGCATGCGATGCCGAAGAAGTCGGTGTTGAGACATATTCATATCTATGGGGTGAAAAAGGTGCCACCCTTACTTGGCTTTGTGTCTTATTTACGACATTTATTTTTGCAAATATTGCTTGTTTTTATGCAGGATTTGGCAGTATGACATTTTTATTTTTGGTAATATTTTTGATTGTTTGTGCTTTTCCGGCTTTCAAATTTCTTAAAAGCAAAGAACAAAAATATGCCGCGAAACTTGAAACAATGGCAGGTGTTTGGACTTTAGGCATGTATTTATCATTAGGGGGGCTGCCTATGATTTGGCACTTTATAAAAGGATTTATAGGATAATGGACGAAAAAACTGTTGGCGGGAAAGCTTATAATCTTAATATTTTAACAAAAAACGGAATAAATGTTCCGAAATGGGGTGTTGTAAATTCCTCAGATGATGATTTTGTGATTGAAGATGATAAACTATATGCTGTCCGTTCATCAGCGGTTGGAGAAGACGGTAGCGGCAATTCGTTTGCAGGACAAATGGAATCATATTTATATGTCAAACCTCAAGATATAAAAAACCGTATTCAAGATGTTATCAATAGTGCAAGTTCAGAAAGAATAAAGTTTTATAGAGAGCAAAACGGACTTTCTAATGATGATATAAAAGTCGGAGTAATTATCCAGGAGATGATTAATTCTGAAGTTTCCGGAGTAGCATTTTCTTCTAATCCTATAACTGGAAAAAGAAATGAGGTTGTAATTTCAAGTGTTTTTGGTCTGGGAGAAGGACTTGTGTCGGGCGAATTAAACGCTGATACATTTATTGTCGAAGGTGAAAAAATTACAAAAAATATTGTTGAAAAACCATATAAAATTATTTTTGACAGAGAAAACGGATTTGGAACAAAGCAAGAACCTAACAAAGAACCAATCGCTCCGTCTTTAACAGACAATCAAATAAAAGAAATTGCACAAGAAGTTAAAAAAATTGTTGAAATTTACGGAAAACCGCAAGATATTGAATGGGCTTATGAAGGCGGTAAGCTGTATATTTTGCAGGCTCGTCCGATTACAACATTAGAAAATATTCTTGATAAATCGCAGCAGGAAGTTATCTGGGATAATTCAAATATTATTGAAAGTTATTCAGGTGTTACTACTCCGTTGACTTTTTCTTTTATCAAAGATGTTTATACGGAAGTGTATAAGCAGTTTCTTTTGATAATGGGTGTTGAACAGGAATTAATTGAAGAAAATTCGGACATTTTTCAGATGTTGGGATTGATTGAAGGACGAGTTTATTACAATTTGCTTAATTGGTACAGACTTTTACGCTTAATGCCGGGGTACGAAATTAATGCAGGATTTATGGAATCAATGATGGGTGTTAAACAAAAACTTAATCAAATTCCAAAAGTAAAATCCAGTCATAAAAATGAATATTTACGTCTTGCAAATCTCATAAAATCATTGATAATTAACTTGTTTAAATTACCAAAAGATATTGAAAAATTTTATAAATACATAAATGCAACTCTTTTACCTTATGAAGATGGAAAATTGGAAGGTAAAAATTCAAACGAACTTGTTGAAATTTATTTTGAACTGGAATCTAAATTAATGAAAAAATGGCAGGCTCCGTTAGTTAATGATTTTTATGCAATGATATTTTACGGGTTATTGAAAAAATCATTGTTAAAAATTGACCCTAACGGAACTTTACAAAATGATTTATTAACGGGTGAAACAGGTATAATTTCAACAGAGCCGATAAGACGAATTAAGCAAATTTCAAATAAAATATGCAAAGGTGATAATGCCGAAAATGATATCCAAGAATTTATCAGGAAATTCGGTAATCGATGTATTGGGGAATTAAAACTTGAAACAATTACATATAAGCAAGACCCGTCACTTTTGCAATTTATTATTAATTCTTACGTGAAACAGGGAATTATTGACCTTGAAAAAGAATCACAACATGAACAAGAAATCAGACGTAATGCTGAAAAAATAGTGAAGGAAAAAATAAAAAATCCGTTTTTTGGATTTATATTAAAAAATGCCAGATTAAGAGTTAAAAACAGAGAAAACCTGCGTTTTGAGCGTACAAGATTATTTGGTTTAGTAAGAGAAATATTCTTAGAATTAGGTAAAAATTTTGCTTACGAAAATATTATTGAAACTCATCGAGATATTTTCTATCTGACAAAAGAAGAAATTTTTAATTATGTGTGCGGAACATCTGTTGATATTGATTTGAAGACCATAATCAAAAATCGTAAAGAAGAATTTAAAACTTTTGAAAATAAGAATCCGTCAGACAGATTTTCAACTTTTGGTATTGTATATAAGGCAAATCAATTTACTGCAAAAGATTTTGACATAACACCTGTAGAAGGTGATTTATCAGGAATAGGTGCCTGTGCAGGGGTTGTAAGGGCAAAGGTTAAAATAGTTCGTTCCGTTGCCGAGTCTTCAGGATTAGAGGGTTGTATAATGGTTGCTGAGCGAACAGATCCGGGATGGGTTCCTTTGTTCCCGATTAGTAAAGGAATTTTAGTTGAGCGTGGCAGTATATTATCTCATAGTGCCATTGTAGCAAGAGAAATGGGAATTCCTGCAATAGTCGGGATAAATAATCTTTTATCTGTTTTAAAAGATGGTGATGAGGTTGAAATGGATGGTTCAACAGGTGCGATAAGGATAATTAATAATGTATAAAGGAATTGAAACAAGAGCAAAATTTGATAAAATAAGATATGCAAACTGTTGGGAAGACCCTGAACTTTTGCTTGAGAGTTTTGATATTGGCAAAAAGTACATATCTATTGCTTCTGGCGGAGATAATTCATTATCATTACTGGTTAAAAATCCTGAAATTGTCTATGCCGTTGATTTGAGTATTCCTCAAATAGCGTGTTGTGAATTAAAAAAATATGCAGTAAAATTTTTGGATTATGATACTTTTTTGAAACTATTAGGGTTCAAAACTTGTGACAACCGCCTTGAAATTTATAAACTGGTTGAAGAAAATTTGAGTTTGCAAAGCAGGTATTATTTTGAACATAATCCTGAAATAATTAAGGATGGGATTATTCATCAGGGAAAATTTGAACATTATTTTCAAATTTTCGCAACTAAAATTATGCCGCTTGTTCATAATCAGAAAAATCTAACAGAGCTTTTTTTGCCAAAATCTATCCAGGCACAGAAACTTTTTTACGATAAAACCTGGAATAATTGGAGATTTAAGGCTTTATTTAAAGTATTTTTTAATAAATTTGTGATGGGTCGTTTAGGCAGAGATAAAGAATTTTTTAAATATGTTGATACGGCAATGATTTCAAAAAACATTAAAGAACGAACAGATAGAGCTTTACGGGATGTTCCAACCTGGAATAATCCGTTTGTAAATTATATTTTACTGAATAATTTTGATTATGCTCTGCCTCATTACGCTAAAGAACAAAATTTCAATATAATAAAACAAAATATAGACGCACTTGAAATCAAAACAGGTACAATAAATGAAGTTGTAAACGCTTCCGAAATGAAATTTGACGGATTTAATCTGTCGGATATTTTTGAATATATGGATAAGGGTTTGTTTAAAGAAATTTCTTCTCAATTATTATCTTTTTCAAATGTCGGTGCTAAATTTTGCTATTGGAATATGATGGTTGATAGGCGGATATCTGAAATTTTACCTAAAAATTTTGAGTATAAAAAAGAATTATCTCAAGAGCTTTATTTAAGGGACAGAGCATTTTTCTATAAAGATTTTATTGTAGATGAGGTTATAAAAAATGTTTAATTCCTTTTTTACATGGTGTTTTAATTCAAACGGGTTTATATTTATTTCCGATATATTTTGGATTATTATTGTTTCGATAATATTTTTATTGATTTTTATCATAGCTGAAGCTTGGCGAAAATTTGGTGCACTAACGGAAGTTACACGAAAATTTGTTCATTTTTCGGGTGCTTTTGTCACGATATTTTTTCCGTTTATATTTAAATCACATTTGACCGTTTTATTATTGGCTGTGATTTTTGGCGGAATAATGTTTGTAACTAAAAAACTCGGGAAACTGCAATCGGTTCATGCTGTTGAAAGAAAATCTGACGGGGCAATTTATCATCCTATAGCTATTTATGTTTGTTTTTTATATTCACAAATTTTAAATCAACCATGGTTTTATGTGATTTCAATTTTAATTCTCGGGGTATCTGATGCTGTTGCCGCTTTGGTTGGAAAAAGTTACGGGATGAATGAATATATCGTGGAAGTCGGAAGTAAAAAAACATTTGAAGGTTCTTTTACATTTTTCTTGACTTCTTTTTTAATAACTCATTTAATTTTACTTTTTGCAACTTCTATCGGCAGAATTGAAACTGTTTTAGTCGCTCTTTTAATTGCGATAATTATGACTATATTTGAAAGTGTCAGTTTGAAAGGTGCGGATAATTTATTTATACCTATAGGAACCATGTTTATTTTGTCAAAAAATATTCAGCCGACATTTGAAGGAATAACATTCCAGATTGTTGTATTACTTACATTTTTAATCGGCTATTTGGTTGTGATGCTTCCATATAAGCGTGTCGGATTTTCGGGAGTTGTCCTTTTAGGTTTGATAAATTATATTATTTGGGCGTTATTAGGTAATATTTATGCAGCGATTTTGTTTGTGTTTGCTTTTCTTTGCCAAAAAACGAATCTTGTTTTGAATTATAATTGTGAAGAAGCTGACGTTTATAGGGTGAGACCGATATTTTACATTCTGTCAGTACCTGTTATTTGTGCATTTTTAGGTGATTTTGTCGGAGGTAAGATTATTTATCCGTATGTAGCCTCTATAATCTGTGAAGGAGTTATTATTAAAACAAAATTTTTTAACGGAGATTTAAATAAAGGACTTATTACAACATCAATTATATCAACGATAATTTTAGGAGTGGCTTATGTATTTATCAGATAATAAAGAAGATTTTTTAGCTTTTCCGCATGAATTGTACGTGAACGACCCGTTTTATATAACACAAGCTGAGGATGTTTCTGCTTGTGAAAAACTATTTGTAGTAAAAGAAGATGAAAAAGTTCTTTGTCGTGCGGGATTTTTGAGTGGCGGACAACTGGGTTTTTTTGAAGCAGAAAACAATCTTGAAGCAGTTAAATTTTTACTTAATGAAGTAAAAACTTACGCAAAATCAAAAGGTTATGATGACTTAATCGGACCGATTAATGGTTCTACCTGGAAAAAGTATCGTGTAACTTTGCCGTCAGATAATCCTCCGTTTTTGCTTGATAATTATAATAAACCTTATTATGATGAACTGTTTAAAAATTGCGGCTTTGAAACGATTGCAAATTATACTTCTTCAATTTGCCGAAACTTAAATACAGATTACTCAAGGCTTGAAAAATTTTCATCAATTTTTGAGAAAAAAGGCATAAAAATTCGTCAATTTAATCCCGAAAAATTTGAAGAAGATATCAGAAAAATTTATGATATTTCTATAAAAAGTTTTGTGAATAATTTTCTTTATACTCCGATTGAGTTTGAAGATTTTTATAAAATGTATGAACCCGTAAAAAAATTTTTGAATCCTGAATGGGTCTTACTTGCCGAAAATGAAAATAATGAAGCGGTTGCTTTTGTGTTTGGGTTTGATAATTTGTATAGTCGGGATAAAAAATCACTTATAATAAAAACATTAGCACAAATTCCTGATTATAAATATAGAGGAATCGGATCATATTTGGTTGAAATTTTACACAAAAAAGCAAATCTTGCAGGCTATGACAACGTAATCCATGCTCTTATGCATGAAAATAATGTGTCAGCTAATATTCTTGCAGGCGATATTTATCATGAATATAAATTATACGGAGTAAAATTATGACAAATAATATAGTGGAAATTCTTTTTGAGAATGCTGGAAAATATCCGAATAAACTTGCAATTATTCATAAAAAAGAAAAAATAACTTATGGAAAGTTAGCACAAAATGTCAAAGATTATGCACAGTATCTTTTATCAAAAGGTATAAAAAAAGGAGATAATGTGCTGATTTTTGTGCCGATGACGATTGAACTTTATAAAATTCTTTCTGCAATTTTTTATATAGGAGCAACTGCGGTCTTTGTTGATGCCTGGGCTGATAAAAACAGATTAGACCAAGCTTTGAAAATTGTTCCTTGCAAAGCATTCATTGCTTGTCCTAAAGCTTTTGTTTTGAAACTTATCAGTAAAAAAGTTCGTGATGTCGGAATAAACATTATGTCAGGAACAATTCGTAAATCTAAAACTGAACAACCGATTGAATCTGCTACTTTGGATACCACAGCTCTTATTACTTTTACAACAGGTTCAACAGGACTTCCGAAAGCCGCAAAAAGAACACATGAATTTTTGCTTGAACAGCATTATGTACTAAAAAAACACTTAGCTTCAAATGCTGATGATGTTGATTTAGCTAGTTTGCCTATATTTGTTCTTCACAATCTTGCATGCGGTATAACTTCTGTTATACCTGATTTTAACCCGCAAAAACCGTCAGACATTGACCCTAAAAAGATTTTAAATGATATAACACAAAACGGGGTTACAACTTCTGTCGGTTCTCCACGGTTTTATGAAAAACTTGCAGAATTTAAAAAAGTTAATGGTTTAAAAAGAATTTTTACAGGCGGAGCTCCTGTTTTTCCGAAAAGTGCTAAACTTTTGCAAGAGAATTTTACTGATTGCGATGTTGAAATTGTTTATGGTTCAACCGAAGCTGAACCTATTGCTTCAATTTCAGCAAAAAAACTGCTGGAGTTTAAAGGAAAGGTTAAAGATGGTTTGTATGTTGGAAAACCGATTGATGATATTAATATAAAAATTATTAAACCTTCAAACGAACCTATTGAAAACTTTGAGTCTGCTTTGCTTCCGATAGGCGAAATCGGTGAGATTTGTGTTGAAGGCAAACATGTTTTAAAAGAATATTATAACAGTGATGAAGCACAAAAGTTTGCCAAAATTAATTATCAAGGCAAAGTTTGGCACAGGACAGGCGATGCCGGATACTTAGATAATGAAGGACGATTATTTCTGATGGGCAGGGTTAAAAACCGATTTATACATAATGGTAAAGAGATATATGTATTCCCTATAGAAAATGCCTTGCTTGAAATTAACGGTATAGAAATCGGAACAGTAATAAAAATCGATGAACAAATTGTACTTGCTGTAGAAACAAAAAGTCCGCAAGCAAGACTTAAGCAAGAACTAAAAATGCACGGATTTGAGTTCGATAGACTTGTAATTACCCAAATTCCGCGTGACCCAAGACATAATTCTAAAATAGATTATGATAAGTTAAAAACAATCCTATCATAAGGAGAGAATTGTTTTAACTTTTATACCTTCTTTAAATCTTTTAACTTTTCATATAGAAGTTTTTGACAACTTATAACGGTGAAGAACTAATACTGTCGGAGTTTGATATGCAGCGAAATCGGTTGATGAGAATCGTTTAATTCCTGTATCAAGTTTTTGAATTTCTTCATCAGATGGAGTTATGATTACTCCGACCTCTTCTTTTCCGGTCTTATTTCATGATTTTATGGTTAAAGACGATGAAAGTTCTAAAGATGAAGTTAACGCACTGAAAGAATTTGATTTTTAACAGCATCTGATAGCAAAATTTATTATAATCTCTCTTGACATAATCAAACGTTTGTTTTATAATTTTAAACATAAAAATTGGGGTTAATAATGGAAAAGATAAAAGACGATAACTCAAAAGCAAGAATTCTGGAAGCCGCAACATCCCTTTTTGCCCAAAAGGGTTTTGACGGAACCAGTATTCGTGAAATTTGTAAAAAAGCAAACGTAAACCTTTGCATGATTTCATATTACTGGGGCGGGAAGCAGGAATTATATAATGGTATTATTGAAAACTTGCTTGAAAAGCAGATTGAATACTCCGGAAATTTTCTTGATTTAAATAAAAATCCGAAAGATATGAGTATGGAAGAATGCACTGATTTATTAATGACGATAGCCGAAAAATTTGTTGATTTCTTCTACACGAATATTTCTTCAGATTTGATTATTTTACTTTTAAAAGAACAGCAGAAACCGGATTTTATTGTAAAATCGCCCGTTCTTGATTATATGAGGGCTGTGGTTGCAAGAGTGTTAAATAAGGATGTAAATGACAGGCTTGTTATTTTTAAAACTCTGTTTATGCTTTCACAGGTAAACTCGCCGAGAATTCTTCCGGCTTTTTCTCTGCGTCAGCTCGGACAGGAAGATTTTTGTGATGAAGATATTGAAATTATAAAAGAAAATGTAAAACTTTATATTAGTGCTGTTATAAAGGAGGGGATAAATTATGATTAAAAAACTGCTCCTTATATTTGTCGGGTTTATGTTTGCCCAAAGCTGTTTTGCTGTTGATATTCAGGAATTGAATATTGATTTTTTCAAAAACTTTAATGATGAAAATTTAAACTGTTATATTCAACAGGCTCTCGATAATAATCACGATTTGAAAAAAGCCGGACATGTTGTTGAACAATACCGCCAGCAGACGAAATATTCGCTGGGTAAAGAGCTTCCGTCACTTAGTGTAAGTGCGAATTATCTCGGGATAAAAGTGCCCGAGCTTGACAATTTTCAATTAAAAGATAATGCGTTTATTCTTCCTTTTATGGCAAGTTATGAGGCGGATTTCCTTTTGAAAAACAGGGATAAAACAAAAGCCGTAAAGAAAAGTTACGAAGCGGCACAGTTTAGGGAAAAATCAGTTTATCTTGCACTTTTAACTGATGTTGCAACCGTTTACACAAACATTTTGCAGTATGATGATTTGATTGAAAAACAGACAGAAGTTCTAAAAAATCAGCAAGAAATTTTAACCAGAAGCAATAAAAAATTTGAACGCGGAGTTATCAATTCAACGGAATTAAATAACGCAAAAAAAATGGTTGAAACGAGTAAAAGTAATCTTGAGAAATTACAAAAAGAACGCGAGACTGCAATGATGCAGTTAGCTGTTTTGACGGGAAATTCTTCATCAAATATTGCAGATATGAAGGTCGGGGATTTGGATAATTTTGAATATTCCGGAAATATTCCGGAAGAAATAAGTTCCGATGTCATTTTTGCAAGGCCTGACGTAAAAATGGCAGAGGCAAACCTTGAAAAAGCGAAAATTGATGTAAGAGTTGCTAAAAAAGAATTTTTCCCGAGATTTAATATTGTAGGAGTATGGGCATTTAATACCATTGCACCGGGTACATTTTTCTCCTGGGAATCTTCTCTTGCAGCAATTCTTGCAGGTGCAACGCAGGATATTTTTAAGGGTGGTATGAAAATTGCTAATTTGAAAATTCAAAAAGCAAAGTATGAAGAACTTTTTGAAGATTACAATCAGACGAATCTGGACGCTGTAAAAGAAGTCAATACTGCACTATGTATAATTAAGCATGACAGGAAAATTGAAGATAATACAAAATCAGAACTTAATTATGAAACAGCAAACTTTCAAAATGCACGAAAAAAACTTAGCCGCGGTGTAATTTCAGATCCTGAATATTTGATGGAAGAAAACAAACTTATAAATTCACAAACAAATTACACACAGGCAAAAACACAGAGAATAGTAAATTATTTCACATTATATAAAGCCGTCGGAGGTCAGTTATGAAAAAAAAAATAATAATTTTGATACTATTAATATTGATAATTGTCGGAACTTTAGGGTTTTTATATTTTAAAAACCGAAAAGTAACGGATGAACTTACACTCTACGGCAATATTGAAATCCGTCAGGTTGATTTAAGTTTTCAGGTTGCCGGCAAAATCGAAAAGATGTTGAAAGAAGAAGGCGATACCGTAAAAGCAGGTGAATTAATTGCCGTTTTAGATGATAAAGATTATGTTTCAAATCTTGAAAAAGCAGAGGCTGATGTCGAAAAGACTCTTGCATTAAAAAATGATGCGGAATCAAAATATGAGCGTCAAGCACCTCTGGCGGAAGATAACACAATTTCCAAACAGGATTATGACACTCTTTTAAATGTAAAAAATAAATCAAAGGCCGATTATGATGCTGCGATTGCCCAGAAAAATTTTGCAAAAAACCAGCTTGATTACACAAAAATTTATGCACCCGAGGAAGGAATTGTAATGATAAGAATACAGGAGCCGGGTGCGAATGTTTCCAAAGGCCAGCCTGTTTATACTATGGCAAAAACAAAACCTGTCTGGGTCAGAGCTTATGTAAACGAAACCGATTTAGGCAACATTAAATACGGACAGGAGGTAAAAGTTTTCACTGATACAACCGACCCCAAAACAGGCCAGAAAAGAATGTACAAAGGTCAGGTCGGATATATATCACCTGTTGCGGAATTTACGCCAAAGACCGTCCAATCAACTGACATAAGAACAAATCTGGTTTACCGCATAAGAGTTTATATTTATGATATAGATGAATACTTACGTCAGGGTATGCCTGTAACAATTAAGGTGGATTTATCGGCTGGAACAGACTCATAAAGTTATATATTTTTCAGACACGTTCCCGCCTCCGGCTCCGCTATCGCTTCAAAATATATAACTTTATAAAGCATATAAATGTTATGAATACAGTAGAAATTAAAAATTTAACGAAATATTTCGGTAAAATAACCGCTCTGGATAACCTTTCTCTAAACATTGAAAAAGGTAAAATCACAGGGTTAATCGGGGCTGACGGTGCAGGAAAGACGACTCTTTTAAGAACAATTATCGGACTTTTAATTCCTGATAAAGGAGAGATTTCGACGCTTGGCTTTAATCCAGTTACACAAAAGGAGGAATTAACTCCGCTTATCGGTTATATGCCGCAGAAGTTCGGACTATACGAAGACTTAACGGTCATTGAAAACTTAACACTTTATGCTGATTTAAAAAATGTTCCGCACGAGTTTGAAAAAATGCTTGAATTTACAAAACTTGCACCATTTCAGGATAGACTGGCAGGAGCATTATCAGGCGGAATGAAGCAAAAACTCGGATTAGCCTGCACACTTCTGGGCAATCCGGAATTTCTGCTTCTTGATGAACCTTCTGTCGGGGTTGATCCGATTTCACGCAAAGATTTAATGCAAATGGTGAGAGAGATGATAAACCCTGAGACTACTGTTTTATGGTCAACGGCTTATCTGGATGAGGCTCACAGCTTTGATACTGCGGTTGTAATTGACAGAGGCAGGGTAATTTATGAAGGAAAACCGCACGACTTGGCACCAACACCGCAGGAATTTGAAAACAAAGTAATTGATCTTATGGGCGGATACAAGCAGGAAAATTCAAAAATTGCAGAAAATTATACACTGCTCAAAGATATTCAGGACTGCACAGTTGAGGCTGATAATCTTGAAAAAAAATACGGAAATTTTTATGCGGTAAAAAACAATTCATTCTGCATACAAAAGGGAGAAATTTTCGGACTTCTCGGGCCGAACGGTGCCGGAAAATCAACTTCATTTAAGATGATGTGCGGGCTTGCAAAACCGACAAACGGAACAGCCAGAATTATGGGGATTGATATTACAAAAGATCCGGAAAAAGCACGTTCAAATTTAGGCTATATGGCACAGAAGTTTTCGCTTTACGGGAGTCTTACCGTCAGAGAAAACCTTGAATTTTTTGCCTCAGCCTATGGGATAAAATTTAAAAATCGTGCCTCAAGAGTAAAAGAAATTATTGAAGTTTTCGGGCTGAAAGACTATGCGGACCAGAAAAGTGAAGAACTTCCGCTGGGGCTAAAACAGAGATTATCTATGGCGTGTGCATTAATACATAATCCGCCGGTATTGTTTCTGGATGAGCCGACATCAGGTGTTGATGTTCTCACCCGGCGGGATTTTTGGAACCATATTACATCACTTGCCAGAAAAGGGGTAACAATTCTTGTGACAACACACTTTATGGATGAAGCGGAATACTGCGACAGAATAAGCCTTTTCTATCACGGGGAAACCATAGCTCTTGGTACGCCTGAGGAATTGAAAAGAAAAGCCTTAGAATTAAACCCAGCACCCAAACCCGCTCCCACAAGTGGCGAGGGAGAGTTGCCGACAATGGAAGAAACATTCATAACATTGATAAAGGAGAGTGAAAAAGAATGAAAATACTTTTGGCACTCATAAAAAAAGAAATAAAACAAATTCTCCGAGATCCGAGCAGTATAATAATTGCATTTGTATTGCCTTTCATCTCGATTATGATTTATATGTACGGGATAAATCTTGATTCAGTGAAAGTAACCATGGGAATTAAAAATGACGATCCGACACCGGAAGTTGCAACGCTTGTCAAGTCTTTCGGACACAGTAAGTACGTTAACTCTATTTATTTTGACAACATAAAAGATATCGAAGCGGCAATCACCCGTTCAAAAATTAAAGGAGCAGTAATAATTCCTAATGATTTCTCGACAAAGCTTGCCAGAGGGCAAAATGCTGACCTTCTGGTTATTACTGACGGCTCGGAAGTTAATACTGCAAATTACGTTCAAAGTTATGCGACGGCTATTGCAAACAACTGGCTGATTTCAAGCAAATACGCAAGTTCTGTCAACCAGCCTGCAATAAATGCCGAAATCCGTACATGGTACAATCCTGATTTGAACAGCCATTATTTTATTGTACCGGGTTCAATAGCAATCACTATGACTTTAATAGGCATTTTATTAACCTCGCTTGTTGTCGCACGTGAATGGGAACGCGGTACAATGGAGGCAATGCTTTCAACTTCCGTAAAAACAATTCATATTGTCTTAGGTAAATACATTCCGTATTTTATTCTCGGTATGTTGTCTTTAGCTTTCAATATTTTCCTTTGTGTTGTTATTTTTCAAATTCCGTTCAGGGGAAACTATCTTGTATTATTACTGGTAAGCGGATTGTTTCTTTTCACATCTCTCGGAATAGGTTTGAATGTGTCGTCTGTTTTAAAAAACCAGTTTTTGGCAAGTATGGTGGCCATGAGCGTCGGATTTATGCCTGCATTAATGCTTTCAGGTTTGATGTTCCCTATAAATTCGATGCCGGTATTTTTTCAACACTTAACAAGAATTTTACCGCCAAGATATTATGTTTCTTTTATAGAAAGTGAATTTATGGCAGGAACGGTGCCAGAAATTGTTATTGCTAATGCTATATATTTGACAATACTGGGACTGATTTTGTTTGCGGCTGTCTATAAAAACACGTCAACAAGATTGGAAAAAGTTTCTACCCGTACTTTGAGGGAGAGAACGCCTGAAAGGCAGGTGAGAAGTTAATATGATAAGAGATTTTTTCCGCAGGGTTCTTGCATTGATGAAAAAAGAATTTATAACAATATGGAATGATCCGAAAACAAAAGGAATAATAATCGGACTTCCAATAGTACAGCTTTTGATTTTTTCCAACGCTGCAACAATGGAAGTGCAAAATATTGATGTAGTAACACTCGACCGTTCTCAAAGCGTTGAATCCAGAGAACTGTTATCCAGATTTGAGAACTCACCGCGATTCAGGAATTTTTATTATGTTGATAACGAAGCGGAATTTAAAAAGAAACTTGATACTCAAAAAGTCCAGATTGGATTAATGATAAATAATGATTTTTCCCGTGATATTAAATCAGGAAAAACCGCAACGGTACAAGTTATGGCTGACGGCAGGCAGACAAATTCCGCATCCATCGCATCGGGTTATGCATCGCAAATAATTTCCGGCTACGGTATGGAAATTTCTTCCAAAAAGAACGGTGTCGGTATAAATACCTCCGTCCGCAACTGGTTTAACCCGAATCTTGAATACAAATGGTATATTTTAACCGTAATTGTTGCAATGCTTTCGTTAGTTACAACTTTAATCTTAACATCCCTGTCAATCGCAAGAGAACGGGAACTCGGAACTTTTGATCAACTTATAGTAAGTCCTTTATCTTCTCTGGAAATTCTGCTAGGGAAATCTATACCGCCGTTGATTATTGCAATGGCATTAACGATGGTTATGACAGGGATTGTGATTGTATCTTTTCAAATACCTTTTGCGGGATCATTTCTTCTGTTTATGGTTTCGATTTTTATTTCACTGCTTGCAATAGTCGGAGTCGGACTTTACATATCTGCCGTCTGCAACACCCAGCAGCAGGCTATTTTATCTGCAATGACGTTTATGATGCCTGCGGTTTTGCTATCCGGATTTATTTCTCCTATAGAAGATATGCCTGTTGCTTTGCAGTATTTGACCTGGCTTAATCCTGTCCGCTTTTTTATGGTTTTGACACGTGGAATTTTCCTGAAGGGAACGGGTATAGAAGATGTCACTACAAACCTTATCCCATTAATTATTATAGCTTTAATAACTCTTACTCTTGCTGGCAGAACTTTCAAAAGAAAGTTAGGTTAAGAATAATTTTTAGTAAAAATTATCTGTTTTATAGAATCAATGATGAAGCTTTCTACAATTATTACCTCATTTTTCCTGATTCATACCCTGTCCACATATAAAACAGCGGTAAAAATTTTTCTAACCCAAGTTTTCCTATTAACGGAAATTTTGCCATAACCAATGCACCGGATATTACATCAATATTTGCTATTGCATCAATAATTTTCACTTTTCTTTTTGTTGCAGGTGTTGTTGTACCATTGATTTTGTTGGAAATTTCAGCCCCTGCCGCCATTCCGCCAAATATACCGCCAAGCAGTAAAAGAGCTTTGGCCTTATTGTTGTTTAACGGTTTAATCTTTTCACAGGTTTTCAAGATTGGATTAATTAGTAATGTAGGTATGACCGCATTAAAAAATTGGGTAATTCCTTCATGAATTTTATATTTCGGTTCAACTTTCCTGTCAGAACTTATCCCTCCGAGTACACCGCCGGTAATGGAGCCGGTACTGAGTAAAATCATTTCTTTTTCCCTATATTTAAGTTTTGTAACAGGGACTTTTTGTTTTCTGCAAAACTGTATTATAGGCAATGCTGTTCCTATAAGTGTACCGGCACCTATTGAAACCTTTTCGGCAATGGTGAGCGGTTTCCTTTTAGGAATTGTAAAGAAGTTATCTTTTTTAGGTTTAAAACCAAAAGTTGCAAATGTTTTTTCAGGGCAGTTTGTATATATTGGTGCTAACATGGGTTTATTTTTTTATATCTATTTGTAGTCTTTTTAACCGTAAATATCTTACATCAGAAAGTATTCTTGTCAACATAAAATAAATGTTATTAATATTGTGATAATTTATTTATTGGAACTATTTTTAGGTTTTTCAAACCCGAGCCCGCACATTATCGGGTGTAGTATATAGTTGCTTAATTCAGAGGCAATCCACGCCAGCCCGATTACTGTTCCAACAAGGTTACTCAATTCAATAGCCCCTTTTGCAGTCGGAAATTCAGGTGGCTTATCATCTGACAACAAATGTTCTTTTAGTGTTAATTTATCTTCGGGTGAAGATTTTAAAGTATTCGAAATTTTAGCAAGTAGTTTGTGTCCCTGCCGATCTTTTTTATCCATTTTGGCGAGTTTAGCATAATTTAAATATTCGACAGCATTTTTAAAAGCAGGTAAAGAGGAGTCATTTTTTAGAATTTTTTGTGCAATTTTAAATCCGTATTTTTGAAATACTAACGGAATCATTGTAAGATAAATTGCAAGACATAAGGCCTGATATAAACCTTCTTTTGTTGCCGCATATTTTCTGGTATCTTTATCAACATGATTATCCATCATAATAGCAGCCGGTCTGCCTGTTGCTTTAAATATAGATTCCGTTGATACCGTGTATTTGGTGTTATTAGCAAAATTTACAAATCTTGGATTTAAAAGTATATTAGCAACTTTATCAATCATTATAAGCCTCCAATCTTCATTCCGGAGTTATAAAAATCTCTGAAATGATATGAAGGGGAAGCTCCTTGAAAATTAACTTTAGACATATGATTTTGGGGCGGTGTCTTTTGATTGGAGCCTAGTACCATATTCATAAGAGGTTTTGTACCTGCATTACATATTGCCGGAATAACAAAAAGTGCGGTAAGACTGACACTTATAAGAGAAAGTGTTGATTTTATTTTAGGTAATTCCGGTATATGGTTTGTTTTTTCAGCAATATATTTAGCACCTTGACCGACAAGGTTATCTGTTATTAAATAAGCAACAAAAGCGACAGCACCGGTAAAAGCTTCTCTAAAAGCAGTGTATTTTCTGGAATTAATCTCCTGTTTATTATCCATCATTGTAAAAGTCGGACGAAGAATGCCTTTGGAAGCTGCAATAGTTAAAGCTCCATATAGAGCTTTATTATTTTTTCCAAGGTATGTACATAAATTTTTAAAATTTTTTTGAAATGGAGTTAAATTATTCATTGTTTTAAGCTTTTTGCAATTTCATATTAGCACCTGAAATAATGATTGCAAGCTGACAGTTGATTTGATGACAGGTAAAAATTTAAATTTGGATATTTTCACATATCTTTTATACTACCATGGTTATCTTTATACAGACTTTGTTTTAAAATTTTTAAAATTTTGCGGAACTGGACTATTCCAAAATAATCAAATTATCCGTATAATTCAAATTTGGTGCGTATTTCACTGATAATATACAAATCTCGATCTATCCGTACAGTCCGAAAAAAGTCCATTTCGGCAGTTTGATTTTTGGGGAACACTTAATTTTTCCGACCTGAAAACGCCTACACAAAGTCAACTTTACCGAATAATACTTTTATGCGTTCAGACAAAATGTCCCGTTAAAATACAATGATTGAAATGTCTGCTCAAATACAATGAACAATAAGCATTAAAAAAGAGGGTATCTGAAACCCTCTAATTAAAATAGCTGGGGAGAGATTCGAACTCTCGACCTTACGGACTCTGCCGAGCAAAAGGTGACTAAATGTCACGTTTTGCGAGAGGGAGTCGTACGCTCTCTCGCTGAAAAATATACTAAAAAACAAAATTAAATAGCTGGGGAGAGATTCGAACTCTCGACCTTACGGGTATGAGCCGTACGCTCTCACCAACTGAGCTACCCAGCCATATTTTAAATATTTATTTGATTTTCATACGATTCAGCTGTCTTAGGTATTGCTCTACAAATTTTATTTTTTATTTGCAGGTTACTGAACCGACAGCTTTTATTCTCACATAAAAGATTTTTAATTTCAAGCACTTTTTACTTAAATAAAAATTTTTGCTATATAATTACATTATATGATTAAAGATTTAACTAAGGGAGAGCCGTTAAAATTAATTCTGCTATTTTCAGTTCCGCTTTTAATCGGGAATATTTTTCAGCAGTTGTATAACATTGCGGATTTAGTTATTGTCGGCAGACTTCTCGGAGTGGAATCTTTTGCGGCTGTCGGGGCTGTGGCTCCGTTATTTTTTCTGATAGTATTTGTCATTGTCGGGCTGACTAACGGATTTGCGGTGGTTACGGGACAGAGATACGGTGCAAAAGATATTGACGGTGTTAAAGATTCCGTTGTTGTTTCAACTATTTTAAGCACGGTTGTTACTTTTGTATTTACTATATTATTTTCAATTTTTATAAATCCTGTTTTGCACTGGTTGAATATTCCCGACAATATTTATCACGATGCCTTCTGGTATGTGGAAATTGTTGTACTGGGGCTTATTTCTACCACTATATATAATATGCTTGCAAGTATTATAAGGGCTCTCGGGGATAGTAAAACTCCTCTTTATTGTCTTATTGCAGCCTCATTAATTAATATTATTCTTGCACTTGTTTTTATCCAACAGTTTAATATGGGAGTTCCCGGTTCCGCTATTGCCGTTATTTTGTCGCAGGCAATTTCTATTATTCTCTGCTTGATTTATGTTAAGTATAAGTTTCCGATACTTCATTTGAAAAAGAGTGACTGGCTGATAAAATTTGATAAAAACTTCTATAATTCCGCATATGAACATTTAAGGGTCGGAGTTCCGATGGCTGTTCAGTTTTCGATTATCGGAATAGGTATTATTATTATACAGAGTGTATGTAACACTTTCGGTTCAAATGTAATTGCGGCTGTTACAGCTGCATTAAGAATAGAACAAATTGCTACATTACCAATGATGTCATTCGGGGTGGCATTAGCATCTTACGTTGCACAGAATTTCGGAGCAAGAAAATTTAAGAGAATCAGGCTCGGAGTTATTAAAACTTCCACCATAAACGTGATTTTGAGTATAGTAATGGCACTTGTTATGCGTTATTGGGGAACTGATATTATCAGAGAATTCATTGGGACAGCAACACCTGAAGTTATTGATATTGCTCACAGATATTTATTGATAAGCACTATATTTTATTTCTTTTTGGGACAAATTTTTATTTACCGAAATGCTTTGCAGGGCATGGGAGAAACATTCTTCCCGCTCATTGCCTGTATTGCAGAACTTGTAGTGCGATCTTTTGCTGCAGTGTATCTTGCTGTAAAGTTCGGATATATCGGAATATTTTATTCAGGGCCGATTGCATGGATAAGTGCATCTACGATTCTGTTTTTTGGATATTTTGGCAGTATAAAATATATTATTGTCAAAGTGCGTGAGAAATTGCATAACCGATTACTTGCATAAATAAAAATTTTATGCCATTATGACGACAAATGAGGTGTACTAATGGCAAAGGAGAATGGTTATGTCAACGTTTATTGAAGATATTGTAGCACGTCAAATTTTGGATTCACGCGGCAACCCTACGGTTGAAGTCGATGTTAAACTTTCGGGTGGTGCAATGGGGCGTGCAGCAGTTCCGTCAGGAGCTTCAACAGGAATTTTTGAAGCTCATGAACTTCGCGACGGAGACGATAGTTCTTATTTCGGAAAAAGTGTCATGATGGCAGTTAATAATGTTAATAATGTTATTGCTCCGGAGCTGGTAGGGGAAAAAGCAACTCACCAGAGAGAAATTGATACTTTTATGATTGATATGGACGGCACTGAAAATAAATCAAAACTCGGTGCGAATGCCATTTTAGGTGTTTCTCTTGCCTGTGCGAAAGCTGCCGCAAACGGTTATAACATGGCATTATACAGATACTTGGGCGGAATTAATGCTCTTACTCTTCCTGTTCCTATGATGAATATTCTGAACGGCGGTGCTCATGCCGATAATAACATTGATTTTCAGGAATTTATGATTGCACCTGTCGGGGCAAGGAATTTTCAGCATGCTATCCAGATGGGTTCTGAGATTTTTCATACATTAAAAAAAGTACTGCATGAAAAAGGGCTTTCTACTTCTGTTGGTGATGAAGGCGGTTTTGCACCTAATTTAAATTCCAACGAAGAAGCAATCGAATTTATATTGACCGCTATTGAAAAAGCAGGATACAACACAGATCAGGTTAAAATTTGTCTTGATGTTGCATCGTCTGAGTTTTACGAAAACGGAAAATATTGTCTGAAAGGTGAAGGCAAAGAACTTGACAGCAATGAAATGATAGAATTTCTTGCTAACTGGGTCGAAAAATATCCTATAGTTTCAATAGAAGACGGTATGGCAGAACAGGACTGGGATGGCTGGGAAAAACTTACCCGTCGTCTTGGATGCAGATGCCAGCTTGTCGGCGACGATTTATTTGTAACAAATACAAGACGGCTTGCTGAAGGGATAAGGAGAGGGGTTGCAAATTCCATTCTTATCAAGGTCAATCAGATAGGTACACTCACTGAAACCTTAAATGCAATCTCAATGGCCCATGCTGCGGGTTATACGGCAATAGTTTCCCACCGTTCCGGAGAAACCGAAGATACATTTATTGCTGATTTGGCTGTTGCAACTAACTGCGGAATGATAAAAACCGGTTCGGCCTCCCGTTCCGACAGAACCGCAAAATATAACCAGCTTATCCGTATTGAACAAAAACTCGGCTCTGCGGCAAAATACAGAGGTTTGCAGGCTTTCAGCGGGCAGACGGCGAATTACAGATTTTTATAAAATTTTTTCTTAATAATGATTGCGGAGCGTAATTTTTATATACGTTCCGCTTTTATATTGTTTGTTGTATTTGGGTCTTAAAATCTTTATGGTATAATTCAGGTATGAAAAAGAATATTGATTTAGCTGAAATAACCGATATGGTAGCAAGAAAAGAGTTTAAAGAAGCAAAGAAACTTCTGGAGAAAATTGTTACTGATGATGAAAAACATATTGAAGAATTAAAACTTTTGGGTTTATGCAATGTTAATTTGGAAAATTACAAGGAAGGACAGAGTAATTATGAAACAGTTGTAAAATATTGTCCTGATGATGCGGCAAGCTGGTTTTATCTTGCAAGCTGCTACGACTGTCAGAACGATATTATACATGCAAAAGCCGCATATCAGGAAGTCCTCAAGCTCAGAGAAAATTATATAGAGGCTTACAAATGTCTTTGTGTTCTTTATGTTAAATCCAATGAGGAAGAACAGGCTATTGAGCTTGCTAAAAAGGCTCTGGAATTTGAAAAAGAGGATTATACGCTTTATTACATAATCGGTACTGCTTATATGGCAATGAAAAAATTTCAGGAGAGCCTTGAATACCTTGAAAAAGCTCTTGAACTTAATCCCGATCATGCCCAGCTTTATAACAACCTCGGTACGTCATATGTAACTATAGGTAATCTGGAAAAAGCTTATGAGAATTTTGTGAAAGCCTCGGAACTTGACCCGAAAAATTCTATAACATATTTTAATATTGCATCAATTTTGCAGATGAGAAATGAACACAAAGAAGCATGCGAATATTTTAAAAAGGCTTATGTAATTGAACCAAATGACAGCTATCTTACGGCACTTGCACTGTCGGAAGTTAAGCTGGAAGATTGGGAAAATGCTATAAAACATTACAAAATTCTGGTGACACATCATCCGGAAAAACAGAATTATCAATACAATCTGGCTTGCTGTTACGAGATGACAGGCGAATATAATTATGCCATAGGTATTCTTGCAAGACTTGTTGCATTAAATCCGAAATCCGTTTCTATGGGGCAGAAACTTGCGAGTCTGTTTATAAAAATAGGACAGATACAGCAGGCAAAAGAAATTTATGAAAAAATTCTTGTGCAGGGAAATGTTTCTTTTGAAATTTATTATGAATTTGCACACCTGTGCACAATGACAAATGATATGGACAGGGCAGAAAAAATCTTAAAAAAAGTTGTTGAACTTAAGCCGGATTTTGCAGATGCACATAAAGATTTAGGTGTAATTTATTTGAGCAAACGTCTTTTTGATTATGCGAAGGATGAGTTTGAAAAAGCACTTGAGGCTGCACCTGATGACGGCAAAATTCTCTACGAATATGCAAATTATCTTCACGCAACAACAGATTTTAAAAAAGCTGATGAATATTATCAAAAAGCTCTCGAAAAAGAACCTGATAATTCTGAAATACTTGCTTTTTCCGCATTAAATAAAATGCATACCGATGATTTGCAAACAGCATGCGAACAAATTGACAAAGCTGTTTCAAAATCGGTTCAGAGCGGATTTTTACTTTTTATATCAGGTAAAATAAGATTTCTTTTAAAAGATTATGAAGAAGCGAAGAGATTTTTAATAAAATCATACGAACTTGAGAAAAATAATGAAGTGAAAAATCTTCTTGCATTATGTTACTATGAGCTTGGCGATTACATGCAGGCGAACAATATTTTCAAAAGTCTGCTGGAAGACAGTCCTATGAATGTAAATATTTTGCTTAATTCGGCAAAATGTTATAAAAATCTTGATGACAAAGATTCGGCCTTAAAGGCACTGGAAAAGGCTGTTGAAATTTTCCCTGAATGTGAAGAAGCACACGAGCTTATACGTGAACTGTCCTAGCCGGATGTTTTCTTGTGTAGCCTCATTCCTATTATAATTGAAAATGAATAAAACGATTTTGCTCTATTGATAATTCACGTATATTAAGCTTTTTGACATTACCCACTTGCATAATTTCAGTATATAGAGTATAATAGGCTGATAAGGATATATTTTATCCTTGACAGTACCTAATCAGGAGAATCAAAATGTACGAAGATGAAAAACTAGTATGTGAAGACTGCGGTGCAGAATTTGTCTTCACAGTCGGTGAACAGGAGTTTTACGCAGAAAAAGGTCTTGTAAACAAACCGAAGAGATGTCCGGAATGCCGCAAAAAACGCAGAATGAACAACAGAAGACACAGAAAAATGTATGATGCCGTTTGTTCAAAATGCGGAGCTCAAACACAGGTTCCTTTCAGACCTGCTCCGGATAAAGAAGTCTATTGCAAAGAATGTTTTAGTAAAATGGCAGAAAGTTAATTAATTTCTTAATATATAGATTTGTTTAAAAAGAGCCGGCTTTATTGCCGGCTCTTTTTAGTTAAATTTTATCCGCTTTAATTATCTTTATAATAGATTGAAAAATATTGTTTGTCTTTATAAAATAAGATATAACTTAAAGGGGTATTATGACAGGATTACAAAAACGTATCTTAATTGTTGATGATGATGATGAAATCAGAGAACTTCTTGAATTTGATGTAGCACAGAGCGGTTACTTTGTCGATACTGCCAAAGACGGGCTTGAAGGTTTAAATAAGGCCCTGAATAATAGTTATGACCTGATTCTTCTTGATGTTATGATGCCTAAGATGAATGGTTTTGATGTCGCAAAAAACATTCGTCAGGCAAAATTGGCTATTCCGATTTTAATGCTCACCGCAAAAGGTACTATTGACGATAAAACAGAAGGTTTTGACTGTGGTGCGGATGATTATCTGGTTAAGCCTTTTGATATTCAGGAAGTTTTGCTGCGTATCAAAGTTCTTTTGAGAAGAAATCAGGTAGAGGATAAAACATCACTTTCCGATGAAATCCTTAATGCCGGAGATATTCAGATTTTTCCGGAAACGCTTGAATGTGTCGTTGTTAATAAGAGAACAAAACTTACTCCGACCGAGTTTGAAATTCTGTACAGTCTTATGCAGCACTTTAATCATCCTGTTACGCTTGCAACTCTTCTTGATGAAGTCTGGGGATATGATAGCAATGAAGATGTAAGAATGCTAAGGGTTCATGTGGGTGGTTTGCGTAATAAAATTGAACCAAATCCGAAAACTCCTAAGTATCTCCATACAGTAACCAATGTAGGATATAAACTTACTCCGTTTGCAGAGGAGTAAACACGTATGGGTTATTTTAAATTTAAAAGATTTAAAATTGTTGAACAGATTGCAATAGTATTTTTCTTTGCTGTTTTAATTCCGATGACTGTTAGCGGTTTTATTATCAATAATATTAACCAGCAGTCCATGCGTTATCAGCTGAGAGAATCCGCTGTTTTGATTGCAAATATGGTATCTGATGAAATTGATTTTTTCAGTAATACAATTAATAATAACCTCCAACTTGTAGCTTTTGCTATTAATAATCTTCCTACCGAGAAGCAGAAAGAAAAATTTATTCAGTTAACCGCAAAGAATTTTGAAAATTGTGAAAAACTTGAGATAATAAAAAGTAAAGAACACCTTCAAAAAATTCATGATGCTAACTTGGAGCTAAATAAGGCTACACTTTCAATTCCGCTTGATGAAAAGTCCTTTCTTGTTGCAACTTATACTCTTGAAGCACTGCAGGATGAGTTATTCCAATCTCTTCAGGATGATGCAAGGCAAATTTATGTAATGACAAACGAGGGCAAGCTTATTGCCGCTCACAATTATACGGATGAAGTATTCTCCGAAACAATGACACTTCTGCCAAAAAATTTAAAGGCAAATAAACCTGTTATCTTTGGTAATGTTAAAAACCAGCCTCTCGTTTATGTTCATAAGAAAAATCCTCCTATTACGATTATTGTTAATACAACAGAAAATGTCACAAACAAAGCTATTTATTCTAACAGAGCAAAAATTATTCTTTCATTCCTTTTTGCAACTCTTGTGATAATTTTTATAACGGCACTTTATATTTATTACCTGTATATTAATATCAGACAGTTGTTTAAAGGGATTATAGCTATTTCCAAAGGGAATTATGAACGTCAGATTAGACTTTTAACAACAGTTTTTACACCTCACGAAATTGTTTTTCTGGCTTTTGAATTTAACAGAATGGCCGGTGAAATTCATAAGTCTTATGTTCAGCTAAAAAAGAATAATATTGAACTTAAACAGCTTAATGAATTTCGTTCAAATCTTATTGATACGGTAAGCCATGAATTGAGAACACCGCTGACAAGTATTCAGGGTTACACAACAAGACTTATGAGGCAGGATATTCAAATTGATGAGGCTACCAAGCAAAAATCTCTGAGAATCATAAAGGAACAGTCAGAAAGATTAAAACATTTAATTGAGGATTTGCTTACTATTCCGGATATTGAAGGCATGCGTTTGCGAACCAATGTCGAAAGTGTGTGGCTTTATGAAGTTATTGAAAATGCACTGCTTCTCGTAAAAAACAGAGATAACAAGGAAGTTGTCGTTAATGTGGGTGAAGATTTTCCAGAAGTTTCAGGAGACAAAAACAGACTTGAACAGGTGTTTACCAACTTAATCGAGAATGCCATGAAATACGCTTATCCTGATACAAAGATTTATGTTGATGCGGTTGTGGAAGATAATATGGCAAAGATATATGTGCAGAATGAATGCGATGTTATTCCCGAAGATAAATTAAACAGACTGTTTGAGAAATTTATACGGCTTGATGACAATACAACCAGAACCACCCGCGGTACAGGGTTGGGATTATTTATAGTAAAAGGTCTTGTGGAAGCTATGAAGGGTTCTATAAAATTATCTTCAACGGAAGATTGCGGATTTTGTGTTGAAGTTGATTTAGAACTTGCCACCGATGAGGTCAGCGTGTAATGTTTATGAAACATGCACTGGATGCTGCTAAAAATTGCGAAAATGAAATCGCAATAGGTGCCGTAATTGTTAAAGACAATGAAATTATTGCTTCTGCCTGTAACCGTAAGGAAACTTTGAATGATGTGAGTGCACATGCCGAAATTCTTGCACTCCGTGAAGCTGCTAAAAAACTGGGCAGCTGGCGGCTTTATGATTGTGATTTGTATGTAACCCTTGAGCCATGCCCTATGTGTGCATGGGCGATTGTTCAAAGCGGAATAAGAGCCGTTTATTTCGGTTCGTATGATACAAACTACGGGGCATTAGGTTCTGTTATTGATGTAAGGCAGCCGGCAAATTCAAAACTTAAAGTTTACGGCGGTATAATGGAAGAAGAGTGTAATAAAATTTTAAAAGATTGTTTTGAGAAAATAAGAAACCGGAAGAATTAATTTTTACAATTTGCCTGTATTATTGAGTTATGCTAAGGTAGTATTTATGAGAAATAAGGTATTAATAAGATACTAAAGGAGAATGCATGCTTGCAAAAGACCTTCCGAAATGTCCTGTAGAAACAACATTAATGATGCTTAATTCACGCTGGAAAGTCCTGATTATAAGAGAATTACTAACCGGTACAAAGCGTTTCGGTGAATTAAAAAAATCTCTCGGAACAATTACTCAAAAAGTCTTGACATCAAATTTAAGAGATATGGAAGATTCAGGACTTGTTGAAAGAAAAGTTTATGCACAAATTCCACCCCGTGTTGATTATACATTGACAGACGTAGGCTACAGTCTGGCGGTGGTTTTGGACTCTATGGCGGAATGGGGTTCGGCATATAAACAGTTATTAAAACTTATAGAAAAAAGAAAATAATTATATTAACTACTTGACAAAAATATTTTTGTATGATATAAAGAGTGTGGGGTAAATGTATATTTATAAGTCTTGTCATACGATAAGACTCTTTTTTTCTCAAAAGGGTGTTTAAATTTCAGAAAAATTTTCGCGATAATGTAAAGATGCGAAGATTTAGAGTGATGTTAGAAAAGTTGATTGTGAGTGAGTGCAAACAGGCTTGCTTATGTGCAGCTATTTGGATTTGTTAAATGTGGAAATCATACAAGATAACCTTGCACGACATGCGAAGGGCGGATGGAAATTTCAGCACCGGATTTAAGGTTAATGTTGTTCGGGTGTAGTTCTGTATAACAGCAAATAATATTTTCGGTTATATACTAAACCAAGCCTTCATTCTTTAATAGTATATCAAGTTCATCCAGTAGTTTTGTTAATGTATTAAGTATTCCGTCGGTTCCGACTGACTGAACTACATTTTGAATATCTGCCTGAAAGTCTTTAGGGAGTTTTGGACAAAGTTTTGTCGCATACTGGACAAGTTTCTTTTCTCCGGGATGGGTTTTCTTATTAATTGCAAAAATTATATCAAAATAACTTGCCAGAAGAGCTGCTGTTCGATGGTTCTGGCTTACTAAATCCTGTCTTTTAACGGCCAGCTCAACTTGTTCGTAATAAGGCATGGCACATCTTCTTCTGAGCATAGGATAATTTTTGCGTATAATATTTATTGCAAGTGCATCAGGATAAGGCTCATGAAGTTCGTCTAAAATTCTTTGAAATTCTTCACTTCTGTCAAAAAGAATTTTAGAGTTTTTTATGTTGTCTAAAAAACAAGTTGTATATCCGAGTTTTGCCTGATGTTTTCTCCATACGGCTTCTATTTCATGATAAACCCAGTCAAGACGTCTGTACATTATATCAAAATACATTTGCGGCGGATTTTCCGTAAAAAACTCGTCGCTGTCTTCAAAAAATGTGTTTCCTACAGAATATTTGTTTGTGAATTTTTTGATAAGATTTTCTCTGTATTTTATAGGAATCGGTTCTTTTGAATAAACATATATATCATAATCAGAATACCCGTCATGTATTAGACTTGCTCTTGAACCGGATAAAACGATAGAATTAACCGTTTCCAGCCTGGCAAATTCTCCGGTAAGTGTTTTCAAAACCATAAACAGCCTCCAAGATAAGATTATTATATCCAAACAACATTAACTTACATCCACTATTTTAAGTAGGAAATTTAATATCCGTTTTTATAAAATGTAGGATTTTTCCTTATACCATGCGGTTTTATTCAAATTTTGTTTGACATTTTAAGCTCAAATGGCTATAATGACTTTATGACAAAAATAATTAACGTGATTAAAGGGACAAAAGACATTTTACCTCAGGATATAGAAAACTGGCACAGACTGGAAGAAACAGCACTGGAAGTTTTCACTAAATACGGTTACAAAGAAATTCGTACCCCGATTTTTGAGGCAACCGAGCTGTTTGCCCGCGGGGTAGGCGATACTACTGATATTGTTAATAAAGAAATGTACACTTTTGAAAAAAGTGATCGTTCTTTAACTCTTCGTCCTGAAAACACGGCAGGTGTTGTACGTTCTTTTATTGAAAACGGTATGTCAAGACTGTCTGCACCTGTTAAACTCTGGTATAAGGGGCCAATGTTCAGATATGAACGTCCGCAAGCCGGTCGTCAGCGTCAGTTTCATCAGGTAGGAATTGAAATGTTCGGGATTAAACAGCCTACGGCTGATGCGGAGGCTATTTTACTTGCCGTTAATTATTTAAAAGCTCTGGGATTAAATGATCTGGAAGTCGAGATAAATTCACTCGGCTGTCCTGAATGCCGTGAGGCTTACAAACAAAAAATAAAAGAAGTGTTAAAACCTGAATTTGATAATCTCTGTGAGGACTGTCAAAATCGTTATGAAAAAAATCCGCTCAGACTTCTTGACTGCAAAGTTGAATCCTGTCAGGCAATTTTTGATAAACCGGAGATTAAAAAGGTCATTCTTTCGGATTTTATCTGTGAAGAGTGTGCCGAACATTTTAAAGAATTAAAATCTTATCTTGACAGATTAAAAATAAAATATGTTGAAAATAAGCTTCTGGTCAGAGGTTTGGATTACTATAACAGGACGGTATTTGAAATAAAATCAAATAATCTGGGTTCTCAAAATGCTGTCTGCGGCGGCGGCAGATACGACAGTCTTGTTAGAAATCTCGGCGGAGAAGATACTCCTGCTGTCGGCTGGGCAATGGGAATGGAAAGATTAAATTCTTTACTCCCGAAAATTGAACCGAAGCCGTTGGATGGATTTATTGTATCAAATTCTCCTGCAGATGCTTTTGAACTTGCCGAAAAATTACGAAAAGCCGGCAAAAATGTTGAATTTGATTTGGCCAACAAAAAGTTTACAAAACAGCTTGAAAAAGCTTCTAAAGTCTCTAAATATGCAATTATTCTCGGCGAAGACGAGATAAAAAATAATACGGTATCCGTCAAAAATCTGGAAACATCGACGCAGGTTACGGTTCCGGCAACAGAAGTCCTCAATGAATTAAAGTAATTAACAACAAGGAGTTTAATAATGGCAAGTCAGGTTAATGAGGTAATAAAACGGCTGTCTATAGCTTTTAAACGTACATTTGAAGATTATAAGGGTTTATATCTCTTCGGAAGTTTTCTTGACGGGAAAGAGCATGAAGATGAAGATATAGAAATTGTTGCCCTGTTTGAAAATGAAGACAAATCAAAACGCGAACAAATCTGGCCTATTGTCGGTAAAATTGAAACTGCATTGGATGTGGGGATTGATCTCTATCCTTATACACAGGAACAATTTGAAAAAGATGAGGAAATCTACAGAGAAGTAATGGAAGAAGGTTTATTTTTTAACCCTCTGGGGATTATGGAAGATAAGGAATAATGTTACAATATAAGAACGAAAGGAAAAAAGAATGCAAAAAGTAACTATCCGCTCAGACAGAGATACTGATTACAAATTTATGTACAAAGGAGAAGAAGTCGTCCTAGGTGCAGGGAAAATTATCGGCATCGCAGACGGGCTTGAGCATGTTGTTCTTCCGACATGTGCAATGAAAATCATGAACAATTTAATAGTTATTAAAGATGATGTAAAAAAATAATTTAATTTAATAAATAATAGTTAAAA
>ENA-UOJC01001281-UOJC01001281.1-human-gut-metagenome-genome-assembly--contig:-C104-NODE-1281-length-35757-cov-22.946894_pt1 | contig 35757 bp, 39 predicted proteins | sample MGYA00242339_ERZ723886 | MGnify/ENA metagenome assembly ERZ723886 | reverse complement strand
TGTCCGCTTTTTGGTTACTGCATACCGCTTTCGTAGGCCTCGATCATTTTCTTGAACGTGTGACCCGTACAACCTTCGAGATTTGCCCTTTTTTTCAGTTTTTGCAGATACTTTTCGCAGCTTTCACCCGTGAAAATCTTGATGTCCAGCCGCATAGTGCCGTCACCCTCCGGCGTAGCAAAGATTTTATCAATAAAGGTATCGATAAATTCCTTGGTGATCTCGCCGTTTTGACAGTCACGCTCGGCATCCCGAAGCACCTTGCGGATACGCTCCATGTTGCTGCGAAACTCCTCGCTGGATTCCTGCTGTTCTCGAAGCTCGGCAAGCTCCTGTTCGGCGGCCTTGATGTCGGCATTGCACTGTGCCGTCATGGACTTGAAATCAGCAGGGGTGATACTGTCGAGGGCTACCAGTTCCAACAGCTTGCTTTTCTTTTTCAGGGTCAGCTCAATGGTTGCCTGTGCAGCTTCGATCTTCTTTCCGATGTTGCCGTCGCTGGTCATGGAACGGTACATCCGCTCGTATTCTTCCAGCATAGCGGCGGAGGCTTCCTTTGTATCACGGAATACCTCAAAGAGTACAGGGATCAGTTCTTTTTCATAAATGGGGATGGAATCACAGCTGTCTTTGCCATTGTTGATTTTCCCGGAGCAGACCCACTTGGAATTTTTGTTACCTTGCCGATCTACGGAGTCACGGCGGTAGTAAGGTGTACCACAATGGGTACAGAACAGCTTGCCGGTCAGAAGGTTGGCATGATTACAGACACCCTGACGGTTCTTCACATCCTCGCTTCTCCTGCGAAGTACGGCATTAGCCTGCTCCCACAGTTCTTCGGAAACAATAGCCGGTACGATTTCTCCTGTTTCATCCTTGAACATGACCCATTCTTCCGGCGGGAGGAATTTCTGCTTTTTGGTGAACATATCCACCACCTTGACCTTGTTGCCCACATAGTAGCCCTTGTATTTAGGATTGGAAATCATGCCCGACATGGTGGAGTGGGCTATTTTCTTGCCGTTGTGGTTGCGGTACCCCTTTTCCCAGAACAGTGTTTCAAGCTGTTTCATGGAGTATTCGTCGGTGGCATACAGTTCAAACAGCTGCCGAACCATCACAGCCTGATCTTCATCTATAACCAAACGGCCATCATTTTTGATATATCCAAAGATGCGGCTGTTGCCCAGCACTACGTTTTGCTTGATTGCCTGCTGATGCCCAAATTTCACACGGGAACTGAGCTTCCGCAGTTCGTCCTGTGCGATGGAGGACATGATGGACAAACGAAGCTCGGAGTCCTCGTCGAAGGTGTTGATATTATCGTTCTGGAAAAAGACACCGACTCCCGCATTCAGGAGCTGTCTGGTATACTGGATGGAGTCCAGCGTATTACGGGCAAAGCGTGAGATTTCCTTTGTGATAACAAGATCAAATTTACCGGCTTCTGCATCATCCACCATGCGATTGAAATTCTCACGGTGCTTGGTGGAGATACCGGACAGTCCCTCGTCAATATATCCCGGCACGAATGTCCACGCAGCGTTCTTCCTGATGAAATCCTCGTAATAACTGATCTGGTTGCCCAGAGAGTTCAGCTGTTCATCCGATTCCGAAGAAACACGGGCATAGTAGGTTACCCGAAGCGGAATATCGTAGATGCTTTTCATCCGCAGCTGTTGTCTGACAGAATGTATATCCATAATGGTTCCTTTCTAAAAAGTTCGCTATATCATCATTTACAAATATTATATCGCATACAAATGAACTTTTCAAGATGATCTTAAAAGTTGTCAAAAAAAGTTTGGGCGGCAACCGTATCTCACGATTGCCGCCCTATTTATTTTATCGCGTTTTTGCCGCAGTACGGCTCTTAATCATCAAGCGCATCCGATTGCGCTGATCTTCCGTAATCATCCCTTTTGCAAAAAGCGTATCGTTGTAATAAGTCAGCCAGAGCTGTTCGATGACAGCCTGCTTCTTCTGTTCAGTCATTCCTGGTTTCATTTCCTTGATTTCTGCCATAGAATTCCTCTCTTTCAAAAGTAGTATTGCCTCAGATTTCCTGATTCATTCGACTGTGATGCACATATTTCTGCTCAGTGTATTCCCGGATTACGGCATCGGGGATGGAATCTACGGTGCGGCGCAGCTCATCCAGCTCGGAAAGCTTGCGCTGAATCTCCAGTTTTTTCTGAATGCTCTCACGGGATGCAGAGTTGAGTTCCTTTTCCAGCTCCGCGTTTTCCTCGGTCAGCTCCTTGTAGGTCTTGTCATACTTTTTCAGCTTTGTCCTCATGGCCTCTACACCGGGGATATACTTGTCTAGCAGTGCCTCCAGTTCTTCTGCTTTGGATTTCTTGTTGAAGGGATTGCTGTCATTCAGAATTGCCATAATCTGATCTTTCATTCGGTTCAGGTGTACAGCTTCCTTGAACAGCCTTGGCGGGATGTGCGTGCGTCCGGTCTCACTGGCACTCTCGCCACGTTCCAGATCGGGATATTTCCCGACCATGTGCTTCCAGAATTCGTCCTGCCACCATGTCAGTTTTTTCTTGTTGCCAACGATTTCTTTGGCGCTGAGTCGCTTGTCCTTTGTCAGCGGGACAAAACAAAGGTGCATATGGGGCGTTTTCTCGTCCATATGCACCACGGCGGATATGATCGTGTCTTTTGACTGATGTTTTTGAATGAAGTCCAGCGCCACTGTAAAGTAGGCTTTGATTTCAGCTTTCTTCTTGCCCTTGAAGAACTCCGGGCTGGCCGTCACCAGCGCCTCCACTACGCGCACGCTGTCGGAACGGGTACGGCAGCCTGCCGCAGCAATCTGCTTTTCGGCCTCTGCGCGGTACTTGCGCTGCGGCGTCACCAGATGAAAGTTCAAGTGGCTGCGGGACGTGTCTACGTCGGGATTACTGGCGTATTTCTCCTTGGTACGTTCGTTATGGGACTCGATATGCCCAATTTCCGGCCCCTTGTACTTGGCAAAGCGAAGAATGGCATACTGTGCTTTCATCGGTTATCCCTCCGTTTCTGCCATACTATGTCATAGCCCAGCACATCGGCCAACTCCACAACTTCCTTGTATCGGATACTTTCTCGCTGCAGCTTGGCAGACAGGTTGGACACGCTATCGCTCCAGCCGTATTCCTCGGCCAGCCGGTCAACCAGCTCCTGCATGGTAAATCCGACGCGGACGATCTGCGCCTTAATCTCATTTCTGATGCTCATAAAATCCTCCCAAATTCTCGTGATGAAAACAGCGAAGCAGGTTTGCGTTTCCGAAAACCTGCTTCGCTGTGTGATGTAATATTCTGTTTTCCTGAAATCCGCTGGAAAAGCGGCGGGCGATGTCCTCTTCGTAAGTGAGGGGTGTCGGCTTTCCGGAACCGCGTGACTTCGCAGGAAACCATGCAAACCCACACGCATCCGTGAAGCCGGTACTCGATTCCGAGCAGCACGGTTTCGCGGAATCGTTTCGCCGCCGCGCAAATTTCTTTCCAGTTTTCACTTGTCTTGCAGATACCCCTTCCGTTTCAGCTCCGCCAGATCGGTAGTCACATCCTCCGGACACATCCGCGCAAGACAGCTCAGCTCGTAAATGTCGTACCGATCCACCAGAAGCAGCGTCATCAGCAGCTTCTGCGTGCCGGCCAAATCGCTGTCGTACAAGTGAAACAGTGGCAGCTCCTTATAATAAACTCTTCCCATTGCATCCTCCTTCGCAGGTAAACTTGAAAACATCCATCCCATCCGCCCATCCATCCCGGATGCTTTGGATGGATGGGATGGAGAATTTTGTGTCTGTTCTCATACAACCGGCGGCGCGACCAGCGCCTCGATGCCCCAGAAGCCGTTGACCCGCTTGCCGAGGGCGTTCTGAATATGGTTGTCGTGCTCCAGGCCGAACTCATCGGCGTGCTTCTTGAGGGTCATGCTCACCGTCCGCGCGGCAAGCGGCTTGTAGGCGTTGTCGTTGCACCACAGGCAATAGATGCCGTACAGCGCGGCGGACGGGATGGCGCTGTCGGCTTTCAGGCGAATGTAGCCCTCGGAGCGGAGGAACAGCAGCACATTGTCGGCCTCGCGGCGCGCATCCTCACGGTTTGCTTTTGTCTGCGAACTTTCGGTGAAGCGGAAGTTATTGGCCTGCAAGCGGCGCAGACCTTCGAGACACCAGAGGAAGATGCCCTCGATCTCGCCACAGAGCTTGTCCGCGAGAAAGGGGTCATCCTCCCGGTTCGGCGGCCTTTTCTTCACCGACAAAATGAGCTGGCGGCGGTAAAAGCCGTCCGAGTGGTCGTAGAGCGATTCCAGATCGCCGTTGGAAAAGGCAAGAAACCGGACGTACATCTTGCCCTGATAGCTCTGCTCGCCCTTGCGCTCCAAATCCATGGGCATTTCAGCCGTAATCAGCGACTTGAGATAGTGGGTGGATTTCAGAGCTTCCATCTTCATGTCATCGTCCACCATCACAAGCTGATGCTCCAGATCAGCTCTGGCAAAAGGGCTGCGCTCCACCTTCGCAATGCTGCCGTTTTTCAGGTTGTCACCCAGCATCTTCTGCATCACAACCCCGATGCGGCTTTTGCCCTCACCGCCGTTGCCTTTCAGCAGCATCATGGTTTGCCCACGGTTAGTGGGAAGAAGGCAATAGCCGAGGTACTCTTGCAAAGTAAGAATGTCCTCGTCCTCCAAAAGTTCCGATAAAAAATGCAGCCATGTGACTGGCTGCGGAGCATTGGCATCATATTTGACCGGCAGACGGTTACGGCAGAATTCCTTTTCTGCGCGAAACTTGCCGCCGAGAAACAGTGTGCCGTTCGCCACATGGATTCGATCTTCGTGTACCGGCAGGTTGGGAACATAGGCTTCCAGTTTCACCATTTCCAGAAGTCCCGATGCCCGTTTTGCAAGGCCGCAGGTGAGAAAAGGGCGAAGCATTTCATAGATTTTCTTGCGGACACTTTCTTCATCAGTGATACGGCCATCCTTGGTGAAGAAACTGCCGCCCACACACACCATCGGATGCTGCTGAAGAAACTCCTCACAGAATCCGACTTCATTCACAGATTTGCCGTCATACCAAAAAGGTAATTCACCGGCGTACTCATGTTTACTCATTCATTTCCTCCTTGATTTCCTGCAGGCGCTCCTGCAGAAGTGTGATTTTGTTATCTTTCATCATGTCTTTTACCAGTTCTGCCCTTTCTTCATGTGAACCAATGGTCAACAGATCCAGCATATACTGCGTACATTCGAGCATATGACAGGCTTCCACGAAACGGTCATCCGGCTCCTCCTCCGGTGTCTGCGGTGCGTACCTCTTTTTCCAATCCTGCAGAATGTGCAGATATTCGCTGAGCACCCGAAAGCAAAGCTTTTCGTTCTCAGCCTGTGTCGTATACATCTTTAACTTCGTCAGTACGGACGGTCTGTCTTCACGGATGCCAAAGTCAGCGGCAAGCTTCCGCGCTGCTTCCAGCGGTGTGATGCCGAACAGCTTCGATGTGAATGCAATCACATCACCGTTCGCCTGACACCCGAAGCAATGGTAATGATCCTCATACAGCTTCATGCTCGGGTGCCGGTCATCATGAAAGGGACAGCAGACCATCCCGTTTTGGCTGACACTCAGCCCGAAATGTTCCGCCGCCATTCTCGGCGCGACCGTTGTTTTCACGGCTTCAAAAATTGTCATAGGCATTTCTCCTTTCAATATTTCCGACAAATCTCTTTGTCAACTGAATATACGGAGAAAAAGCCTTAGACCGAAAAAATCAGGAGGTATTGCAAGAAATCAAAAAAGCCCTCCCGTAATCTTGCAGAAATGCAAGTACGGAAGGGCGGTGAGTCGGTGTGAAAGTGATTTTCACAGCTCAGAGTGAATGAAAAGTGAATTTTCATTTTGCTCTGTTGAAAATCATGAAAATATGAGTATAATATAAGTAAGCTACAATGGAGGTGCTGTATATGCAATATGAAAGCGAGCGCATTGAATATAAATCTCAGATGATCGATGACATTTACAAGGAGGTCATCGCATTTGCAAATACGGACGGCGGCGTGATCTATCTCGGTATTGACGATAAAGGCAACCAGATTGGCATTGACAATGTGGATGAAACCTATACCCGTCTGACCAACGGCATCCGTGATGCAATCGCACCGGATGTGACCATGTTCGTGCGGTATGTCCTCCAGGATAATAAGGTAATTCGGATTGAAGTCGGCGAAGGCAGCTATAAGCCCTACTATCTGAAATCCAAAGGCATGAAGCCCACCGGCGTTTATGTTCGTCAGGGCACATCCAGCGTTCAGGCATCTCCCGAACAGATTCGCCAGATGATAAAAGAATCAGACGGAGATACCTACGAAGATTCCCGCAGTTTGGAACAGGAATTGACCTTTGATGCTGCCAAAACTGCATTCCAGCGCTACGGTGTGGAGTTTTCCGTCGAGAAATACCGCGCTTTGGGCATCACCCAAAACGATGTGTACACCAACCTTGCGCTGCTGCTTTCCGACCAGTGCCATCACACGATCAAAGTTGCCGTGTTCAAAGATGAATTCTGCACAGAGTTTCGTGACAGCAAGGAGTTCGGCGGGTCCGTGTTCAAGCAGCTTGATGATGCGATAAACTATCTTGCTCTGTGCAACAAGACTGTTTCCACGATCAAAGGAGTTGTTCGCACGGATAAGCAGGATTACCCCGAAGAAGCTATTCGTGAAGCTCTGCTCAACGCTCTTGTGCATCGTGATTACGGATTCAGCGGCAGCATCATCATCAATGTGAATGACAGAAAGATGGAGTTTATTTCGCTTGGCGGACTTCTCCCTGGCCTTTCTACTGAGGATATTCGCATCGGCGTTTCTCAGCCAAGGAACAAGAAACTGGCAGAGATATTTCACCGTCTGCGTCTGATTGAAAGTTACGGTACAGGTATTCGACGTATTTTCAAGCTGTACGAAAACAGTCCTGTACAGCCCACTATCGAGGCAACGACCAATGCTTTCAAAATTGTACTGCCGAATATGAATGCTGCCAGTGCTGCAAGCGAAGATGCACCGGCGACAACTGTCAAAGCCACAGCAGCCATCACCCCTCAGATGAAAACTGTGATGGATTATCTGGCAGAGTACGGCGAAATGACCGACGAAGATCTGCAGGAACTGCTGAACGTCAAAAAGACGAGAGCCTATCTGCTCGCCCGCCAGATGAACGAAAATGGATTGATCGAAATTATCGGCAGGGGTGCGGGTAAAAAGTACAGATTGAAGTGAGGGGAATAGAATATGGCTATCAGCAAAAAGCTTGAAATTATATATCACAATGGTCAGCCAGACGGTATTCGTTCTATCCGCCGTCATCTGTCTACAATGACCACCTATGTCATTCCCCGCCCGCTGCTTTCGGAAGCCAAGAAGCTGACCGGCATCAATCGTCCCGGCATCTATTATCTCATCAGCGAGACGGATGATAACAAGATTGCACAGATCTATGTGGGACAGACTCGTAACGGGGTCAGCAGACTGGACGACCATAATCGTTCTAAAGATTTCTGGAACAAAGCTATTATGTTCCTTGCCGACAATAAGACCTTTTCTTTGGATATGATCAGCGGCCTTGAAGCTTATGCAATCGGCAAAGCAATCGATTCCAAGCGCTACAAAGTAGAAAATACAGTCAATCCTAAATATGAGATTGATGAATATGATCTTCCTTTGATTGAGGAAGTTTATGAAGAAATCAAGTTCATTATGGCAACGCAAGGCTATAAAATGGAAAACACAAAAGCAACCTTGAACGATGCCAACACGCTGCACACCACACGTAACGGCGTTCATGCCCTTGGTGTGTATGATGGTGAAAAATTTGAAGTCCTCGAAGATTCTGAAATTGATATGAGCCGCAAATGTCATTCAGAAAATATTGAGAGGCAGCGGCAAACAGCTATTCAGAACGGTGACATCCTTCTTAACGGCAACAAGTACATACTGAATGTTTCCGTTCCGTTTACTTCTCCCAGCTCAGCTGCCATGTTCGTGCTCGGAGGAAGCACCAACGGATGGATTGAATGGAAAAACAAAGACGGAAAGACTCTGGACGAAATGTACCGAAAGTAAAGCGGGTAAATGATATTGAAAATAGGGCAAGGAGGTGTGGTGCATGAGCAACGAAAGTGTTTATCTTCCCGGAAAAATCCGTGACCGCATACAGGACTTGATGAAATCCCGAAAAGTCACACAGGCTGAGCTTGCCACTCGCATCGGCTGTTCGGAAAGTTCTTTGAGCCGTTTCATCAGCGGCAAGACGGACAAGCTGGGTGACGAAAATATCATCCGTATTGCCCGTGTGTTCAATGTCTCCACCGACTTCCTGCTTGGTGAGGTCGATACCCCTGACCGCCTGAATTATGATATTGCCGAGCTTGGCCTGTCGGTGCAGGCAGCGAGAAATCTGTATACTCACAAGGTGAATCCGCGGGTGGTCAATGCGCTGCTTGAAAATCCGGAGTTTGCCAATACCACAAACCTGATATCCGGTTACTTGGATGACGAACTTGCCAAGGGTTTTGCGGCACAGAATCAGCTGTACGCAACTGTCGCCGGTATGCTGAAAAGCCAACCGGAAGCAGTTGACGATGTAAAGAAATTGCAGGCCCCGGCATATCAGGCAGACCTGACTGCGATCCAGCGCTCGTTCATGTCTGCTGTGCAAGCAGTAAAGAAAGAGGTCGGTAACGATCTGTCTGCCACCCGTGAATTGACCGCGCAAGCAATGAAAAAGATATATGCCGAGTTGACCAAGGGGCAGAAAAAGCTAAATCGCAAAATCACCGCAGAGCAGATTGGTGAAGCGGTGGCACAGTCCGTTTCCCATCTGCCCGGTATTGACACAGAAGCGGTCAAGCAGATGTTCCTTGCAATGACCGGTACGGTACAAAACCATGAAAAGAGACCCGATAACCAATGAACAGCTCTGTGCGTTGGCCAAGCGGGGAGACGCCGATGCACAGAATCTGCTGATTGAAAACAATCTTCGCTTCATCAAAAAGACTGCATACGAAGTGTGGAGCGCACAAGCGGAGTTGAACCGATCTCTGCAAATTTCACTTGACGATCTTGTGCAGGAAGGCTCGTTGGGGTTGTTTGGCTGTATAGACAGCTACAATCCCGACAGCGGAAACCTATTTCTGACATACGCCGCTTCCGCAATACGGAACGCCATGATTGACTACGTCCGCTCACAGAATGTGCCCTTTGAGGCGAAGAACCTGAACAGCATTGTTCCTCTGGATGAGCTTGCAAAAGATGAGGTGCAGAGCAAGCATAATTTCATTGTCGATCCCACCAAGCAGACACCGGAGCAAATTTATCTGGCACAGGAACGGATTGATGATATCCACCACGCCTTGTACATGATCGAGGAAAGAGACGAACAGTATCTGCGATACCGTTATGGCTTTGATGATGGCGTCAAACACCCGCTGACAGAAACAGCGAAGCATTTTCATCTGTCCGAAAGCAGAGCAAAGAAAACGGAAGCCCTTGCCCTGGATAACGTGTGGTTGGAGTTGCCGTGGTGGTATTAGGAGAACGGGGACGCGTCGCTGCGGCGGGTTTTATATACCTTTTGCTCCCCCGGCGATGCAGCAGCGTCGGTCTGTGACCTCCGCTTTGCCGCACCGCCTACACCCGAAGAACGAATATCCGCAAGCCTCCCGTGCCTGCAAATATTCGTCCTTCTGCTGCCACAGGAAATGGTCTGTCCGGTACGGTGACAGCCCCTTTCCAGCGTCAGCGGTCGCAAAAGGTATAACACACTAGACTTTGCAGAGCAAAATCGTGTGCCAACAAGGTGCTGCTCGCCCCTATTGGAAACCCTGAGCCAAAGGGATTGCATCCCTCTGGACACCTGCAATTTTCTTCACACGGCGGTACCCAAACTGTAAAAATGCAGTTTGCCACCGGTGTGAAGAAAAACAAAAGGAAGCATCTGCGCTGTGATTGTGAGAGCGCAAATCTTCCTTTTGATGCTGATAATCTGAAATTGGATATGGTGCAATTTCAGATTATCAGCCTCTGCTGCGGCAGGAAAAGGCGAAACCAGCCTTGGAGGATTTTGATATGATTCGGTTCTATAATAAACGTTGGGGCCAGGCGATGAGCCTGACCCCTTAGCTATAGAAAAAGGTTGAGCATAGAGATAAAATCCTTTACAATGAAAGTACCCCTACCACACTAAAAGGAAGAATCTCTACCCCAACTATTGACATAGAGCCAGAATTCGTTACCGCGCAAGGCTCTATCTTGGCGCAGCAAAAGCGGCAGGCTCTAACTATTCGCCTGCCGCTTGGATTTTCATCCAGGGGGGATATTCAATTCTCAGTTTTTATTTCCTGACTCTCCAGAAACCCACGAACCTCTTCCATTGTGGGAATTGACGGAGCTGCGCCGGGTTTGGTCACAGACAGCGCCGCTGCTGCACACGCCCAACGCAGAGCCTCTTCTTCTGATAAACCGCCGAGAATCGTTCCCAGGAAAAATCCTGTAAACGTATCCCCCGCTCCTGTGGTATCTACCGCATGGACGCGGAAGCCATCTTGTAAACAGCATTTCTGTTTATCCTGATAGTATACACCCTTACTTCCCAGCGTCAATACCACACGCATATTGGGGTATCTCTCTAACAAGTAAGCGGCAATCTTTTTCGGCTCCACTTCCCCAGTAATCTGCTTTCCCTCTGTTTCGTTGATTAATAAATACCGCACCTTATCAAAAGAAAACGACTTCAGCTCCTCCGAATAGGGAGATGGATTAAACGCCACCGGTATTCCCCGTTCCCCACAAGCCTCGGCAATGTAGGAAACCTGACTGGTTTCATTTTGCAGCAGCACCAAATCCGGTGTTTCCGCCTCATTCAGTGTATCTTCTACCATTTTCTCAGTCAAGGCTATATTGGCACCGCCATAAATGATAATGCTGTTTTGTCCGTCCCGATTAACCTGGATAATAGCGTGTCCATTCACTTCCTCCAACTTTCGTGTAAACCGCGTGTTTACGCCTGCTTCTAACAACTGCTTTTTCAGGATTTCCCCATCGTTGCCGATACATCCGGCATGGTAGGTACCCACTCCGGCACGCGCCAGCGCAATGGATTGGTTCAAGCCCTTTCCGCCAGGGACGAACTTCAAACTTGCCGATGAAATTGTTTCGCCGGGCGCTACAATATGGCCAACTTGGTAGACATGATCGATATTGAGAGATCCAAAATTCAGTACGCGCATTTTTCTTCCTCCTCGCGATAAAATCGGACTTTTCCGGGCATTCCAGTTGGGATTAGCATTCCCGCACCTGTTCCTTTTGCCAAGCACACTGAAAATTGCCTTCCAGGCTGGTTCAATCGTTCCGACTGTTCCGGAAGGGATTTCCAATCTGCCAGGATAAACGAGATTGGAACGCCAGACTCCATTACAATCTGTGCTGCCTCCGGGTCTTGTTTTATGCATCGTAACAGGAATTTATCTTCCTTGTCAATTACCAAAACTTCTCGGATATTCCCGGCGATCCCGGGCGCAATTCTCAACGCAATCCCCAAATTCGTCAATGCTCCAAATGCGGCATAGGTCACTTGGCCACACATACAGCTTTCCACAAGGAACTCAACTCCGGACTTCTCCGGTATGCTTTCCCGTTCAGGCACATTTTCTTTCCATTCTTTTCTTTGCTTCACCGCCGTCTGTCGGGCGTAAATATCCCGTACGAACGGTTTTCGACACCCGGGGTATGTATGCGCCTGGTCTTCCTCCGGCGTTATCGTTCCGAGAATCTGTGAAGAGAAACAGCTTAGAAATTCCGCCTTTTCCAGCGGCTCTATCTGGCAAATACCGGTATCAACGATTATTGCGCCATCAATCCAGGATCTCATGTTCCCCTTCCTTTCCGGAATATTTCTACAAGTGTATCGCACAAAATGTCCGCGTCAGCCTGCAAGATTAACTTCACGTTTGTTTTTCCATGAAAATACCGCGTATCCCGCAAAAGTGCGCCCTCGCAGATTCCATCAGAGCAGTCCACATCACAGCATGCTTCCTCACTCCGAACCACAACTGCGGGATTCACCAGATAGGCAACACACAATGCGTCGTGAATCGGCGCTGTATTTTCCCGTTCTAACGGCTGCAAACGATTGTAGCTTTTCCGGCGGACATGGATATCGTTTGCCGTAAAAACAGCGGCAGAAGTTCCAACGCTGCGAATTTTTTCTTCATGAGCTTCCGTCTGACTGCTGCTATGGGTTGCGTCTAATGTAACAACGGTTATCGACGCTCCACAGTTCAACACAACCGATGCCGCTTCCGGATCCTTGAAAAAATTAGCTTCCGCCGCAGCTGTGCGGAAAAATAATTACGCCAGATACACCCTTGCGGGTGTTGTGGTCGTGGATGAGGACTGGACGGGAAGAAGCGTTCTTGGCGTGCCGGTGGTTGCGAGTAAGGAGAACGCACCCATGTACGTCTGCCAGCAGTGGATTGACGAAGTCCTGATTGTTGTTTCGAAAGCCATTCCCTATCCGGCGGAACTCATGGACAAGCTGACGGAAACGGGAGTTACCGTTCACCTGAATCTGGCCAGGCTTTCCAAGGCCAGAGGCAAAAAGCAGTTTGTAGAGAAGGTGGGAAATTATACCGTCCTGACTACGTGCCTGAATTACGCCTCTACCAAGCAGCTGCTGGTGAAGCGGCTGATGGATATCGCCGGCGGCCTGGCTGGCTGCATCCTCACCGGCATTATCTGTATCTTTGTCGGACCGGCGATCTATATCGCGTCCCCCGGCCCCATTTTCTTCGCCCAGGAACGGGTGGGAAAAAACGGCAAGAAATTCAAGATGTATAAGTTCCGCAGTATGTACATGGATGCGGAGCAGCGCAAGGCGGAACTGATGAAAGACAATAAGCTTGGGGACGGAAAGATGTTCAAGCTGGATTTTGATCCCCGGGTGAGCGGCAACAAGATTCTTCCGGACGGTACCCACAAAACGGGAATCGGTGAGTTTATCCGAAGCACAAGCCTGGATGAGTTCCCGCAGTTTTTCAATGTGCTGAAGGGAGATATGTCCATTGTTGGGACGAGACCTCCGCTGATTTCCGAGACTTCTCTGTATGAGCTTCACCACCATGCCAGACTGGCCATCAAGCCCGGAATCACGGGCATGTGGCAGGTCAGCGGGCGCAGCAATATTACCGATTTTGAAGAGGTCGTCAGACTGGACAAGGAGTACATCGAAAACTGGAATATTGGATTGGATATCAAGATCCTACTGAAAACCGTACTGGTGGTATTCAAGAAGGACGGATCGGTGTAAACCGGACGCGGAGAGAATAGCAGAAGAGGGTAGTTATGGATAAAGAAAACAAGACTTCTCCACTGAACATTGCGATGCTTGGGCATAAGACAATTCCCAGCCGCCAGGGCGGAATTGAAATTGTAGTGGAGGAACTGACAGTCCGCATGGCAAAAGCCTACGGCAGATTGCGATAAGCGGTCTGTCGTGGGCTTGGTGCCGTTTATACAGAAAAAGTGAGGAGTACAGAATGTGCATGAATGACGGAAATAAAACGAAAGTCAGTCTGAAAAACAAGAGCATTTTTATCACGGGTGTGGCCGGGTTTATCGGCTCTAACCTTGCGAAGCGTCTGCTCTCCACGGTGGAGGGTGCCAAGGTTGTGGGCCTGGACAATATGAACCACTACTATGATGTTCGCTTGAAAGAAGCTCGGCTGAATGAACTGGAGCAGTTTGACAATTTCAGTTTTGTAAAAGGCAATCTGGCAGATAAGTCTGTGATTGAAGCGATCTTTGAGCGGTATAAGCCGGAAATCGTAGTGAACCTCGGTGCGCAGGCTGGCGTTCGTTATTCTATTACGAACCCGGATGCCTATGTGGAAGCAAACCTGATCGGCTTCTATAACATCCTGGAAGCCTGCCGTCATTCTTACGATGAAGGACATACTCCGGTGGAGCATCTGGTTTACGCATCCAGTTCTTCCGTATACGGTAGCAATAAGAAAGTGCCTTACAGTACGGATGACAAGGTGGATAATCCGGTGTCTTTGTATGCGGCAACCAAGAAGTCCAATGAACTGATGGCTCATGCCTACTCGAAGCTGTATAACATTCCTTCCACTGGTTTGAGATTCTTCACAGTATATGGCCCTGCTGGTCGCCCGGATATGGCGTACTTCGGCTTTACTAACAAGCTGCTGAAAGGCGAAACGATTCAGATTTTCAACTACGGTAACTGCAAGCGTGACTTTACTTATGTGGATGATATTGTCGAGGGCGTTGTCCGTGTGATGCAGGGTGCGCCGGAACGTAAAAATGGTGAAGATGGTCTGCCGGTTCCTCCGTATGCAGTTTATAACATCGGCAACCAGAACCCGGAAAATTTGCTGGACTTCGTACAGATTTTGCAGGAAGAACTGATTCGCGCTGGGGTGCTGCCGGAAGATTATGATTTCGAGGCTCACAAGGAGCTGGTTCCGATGCAGCCGGGTGATGTGCCTGTGACTTATGCGGATACCAGTGCGTTGGAGCGTGACTTCGGATATAAACCCTCTACTAGTCTGCGAGAGGGTCTGCGGAAGTTCGCGGAATGGTATGCTGAGTTTTATAAATAATAGAAAAATAGAGGGTTAGAAAAATGAGAGATTTTAAGGATTTGAAAATTGCTGTGGCCGGAACTGGCTACGTTGGCCTTTCCATTGCAACGCTGTTATCTCAGCATCATAAGGTGACTGCTGTGGATATCATTCCTGAGAAAGTTGAACTTATCAATAATAAAAAGTCACCGATTCAGGACGAATACATTGAAAAGTATCTGGCAGAAAAAGAGCTGGATCTGACGGCAACGCTGGATGCTAAGGAAGCATACAGTGATGCTGATTTTGTAGTCATCGCTGCTCCTACAAATTACGATAGCAAGAAGAACTTTTTTGACACCAGTGCGGTTGAAGCGGTTATCAAGCTGGTAATTGAGTATAACCCGGAAGCTATTATGGTTATCAAGAGTACTATCCCGGTTGGCTATACAGCGAGCATTCGTGAAAAATTCCACTGCGACAACATTATTTTTAGCCCGGAGTTTCTGCGTGAGAGCAAGGCTCTGTATGACAATCTTTATCCTTCCCGTATCATTGTTGGTACCGACGTGGATAATGCTCGACTGGTGAAGGCAGCACACACTTTTGCTGAACTTCTGCAGGAAGGTGCTATCAAGGAGAATATCGATACCTTGTTTATGGGATTCACAGAGGCTGAAGCTGTTAAGCTGTTCGCCAACACCTATCTGGCTCTGCGTGTTAGCTACTTCAATGAATTAGATACCTATGCAGAGATGAAGGGCCTGAACACCCAGCAGATTATCAATGGTGTCTGCCTTGATCCGCGTATCGGTACTCATTACAACAATCCCAGCTTTGGTTACGGTGGATACTGTCTGCCGAAGGACACCAAGCAGCTGCTGGCTAACTACGCAGATGTGCCGGAAAATCTGATTGAAGCAATTGTTGAGAGCAATAGAACTCGTAAAGACTTCATTGCTGACCGTGTGCTGGAAATTGCCGGTGCTTATGAAGCCAATGACAGCTGGGACGAGAGTAAGGAAAAGGAAGTTGTGGTTGGCGTTTACCGCCTGACCATGAAGAGCAATTCTGATAATTTCCGACAGAGCAGCATCCAGGGCGTTATGAAGCGGATTAAGGCAAAGGGAGCTACGGTGATTGTGTATGAACCTACTCTGAAGGATGGCGAGAAGTTCTTCGGCAGTGTGGTAGTTAACGATTTGGAGAAGTTCAAGGAAATGTCGCAGGCTATCATCGCTAACAGATATGACAGTTGTCTGGATGATGTGAAAGACAAGGTTTATACACGTGATATTTTCCAGCGTGATTAAGCTTGAGATGGCGTGATGAGGGAAACAGCGGGATGCAAAACAGACTGCAAGAACGAGCATTTGAAACAACATATCAGGCAGACACAGGGAACGGCATTTATAAATTTGACAAAAGAGCCTTTGATTTTATTGCTGCATTGGCTGCAATCGTTGCAATATCACCGTTGCTCCTGATAATTTCTGCAATCGTTTATATGGGGGATCCGGGACCAGTCATTTACGGACAGGTTCTGATCAGGAAGAACGGAAAAGCGTTCAAGATGTGGAAATTCCGAAGCATGTACAAAAATGCAGATAAGATGATTGATTAGCTTACTGACGAACAAAGACAGCAGTACATTACAGAATTCAAAATTGACAACGACCCGCGCATTACGCCAGTCGGTAATTTTCTTCGGAAAACCAGTCTGGATGAGCTGCCACAACTTTTTAACGTGCTATGCAATGATATGAGTTTGGTGGGGCCGCGTCCGTTGATTAAATCGGAAATCCAAACGTACTATGCGGATATGTTTGATACATTGCTTTCTGTGAAGCCGGGCGTTACAGGATACTGGCAGGCATATGCTCGAAATAACGCAACGTACCAAAGTGGTCAGCGGCAGCAGATGGAAATGTACTACGTCAACCATGCATCCATCATGCTGGATATAAAGATTTTATTTAGAACAGTTGTTTCGGTCCTTCGTAAGGATGGCGCGAAATAAAGAAGGAGAAAGATACATGAATTATATTATTTTCGGCGGTTCGGGCTTTATTGGTACTCATCTGATTCATCTGTTAAAGAGTGAATGTGTAAAGTCTGGCGATAAAATTTACGATCTTGATATTGTGATGCCCGGTGAAGAAGGTGTTGTGCCCGGAATCGTTGAGAAAAACGATGGCGTAGAGTATATCCGGTTGGATGTACGGAAGCCGATTGATTTCGACTTCAAACCCACGAAGGATGATGTGATTTTTAATCTTGCAGCAGTACATCGGACTCCGGGACACCCTGACCATGCATACTTTGAAACCAATATTTATGGCGCAGAGAATGTGACGGCCTTTGCCGAAAAGCATGGCATCAGAAAGATTCTGTTCACAAGTTCTATTGCTCCGTATGGTGCAGCGGAAGAACTCAAGACAGAGGATACACTGCCTACTCCTAACACTCCGTACGGTATCAGCAAGCTGGTGGCTGAGAAAATTCATCAGATTTGGCAGGCCAAGGATTCGAGTAGAGAACTGACGATTGTTCGTCCAGGCATTGTGTATGGCAAAGGTGAACATGGCAACATGACCCGTCTTTATAACGGTCAGAAAAAGCGGTATTTCTTCTATGCCGGTCGCAAGAATACCGTTAAAGCTTGTATCTATGTGAAAGAACTTGTGCGATTCTTTAAATATCGGATAATTGATAATGACTTCCCGGGCGTAGGTATCTACAACTGTACGTTTGAACCTGCTTATAACATCGAGCAGATTTGTGAAACCATGCAGGCTGCTACTGGTATGAAGCGCCATATTCCACTGGTTCCCGGTGGACTGCTGATGACAGCAGCAACGATTCTTGGACCGATTGGTGGAAAAAAGGTTGGTATTCATCCGGCACGAGTGAAGAAGCTGATGGTGAGTACAAATATCTGTGGCAAGAAGCTGGCTGCAAGCGGATATAAGTTCCATTACAGTTTTGAAGATACCTTCAAAGACTGGTTTGAAGATTGCAACAAGCAGGGACTGTACTAAGCCATTGCTAGATAGTGAAAGGAAAAAACAATGAAAGTAGTCATTCTTGCTGGTGGTTTTGGAACTCGAATTTCCGAGGAATCTGCATTTAAACCCAAGCCTATGATTGAAATTGGCGGTATGCCGATTCTGTGGCATATCATGAAAACTTATGCTGCGTATGGTTGTAACGAATTTGTTATTTGTGCTGGCTACAAGCAGCATGTAATTAAGGAGTGGTTTGCTGACTATTTCCTGCATACTTCTGATATCACCTTTGATTACACGAATGGCAGCAACGAAATGATCGTTCATAACAAGCATGCTGAGCCGTGGAAGGTGACGGTTGTGGATACGGGTCTGAATACCCAGACTGGCGGGCGAGTGAAGCGGGTTAAGGACTATATTGGAAACGAGCCTTTTATGCTCACCTATGGTGATGCAGTGGGTGACGTCAATATTAAAGAACTGGTGGAGTTCCATAAAGCACATGGGAAAATCGGCACAATGTCTATGTACAACTTCGGACAGAACAAGGGCGTTGTGGAAGTTGGCGCTAATGGTGTGATTGATGCATTCCGGGAGAAATCTGACATGGATGGCGATCTTATTAATATTGGCTTTATGGTCTTTCAGCCAGAATTGTTTGATTTGATTGAAGGCGACTCTACCATATTTGAAAAAGGGCCGCTGACCAAACTGGTTGAGCAGAAAGAATTGGTAGGATATATCCACAAAGGTTTCTGGCAGTGTATGGACACGTTGCGGGAAAAACAGAAACTGGAACAGCTCTGGGAAGCAGGCAATGCACCTTGGAAAGTGTGGGAAAAATAATGGATGCGTTTGATTTGAGCTTTTATAAAGGAAAGAAAGTATTTGTGACAGGCCATACTGGTTTTAAAGGCTCCTGGCTGTGCAAGATCTTAGCGAATGCGGGAGCAATTGTGACAGGGTACTCTCTGAATCCGCCTACCGCTCCTTCTTTGTTTGAAATTGCGAATATCGAGCAGGATATTCACTCTGTTATCGGAGATATTCGGGATTATAGAACGCTGAAGGCAGCGTTTGACGAAGCACAACCGGAAATCGTGTTGCACTTGGCAGCACAGCCCATCGTTCGTGATAGCTATAAAGATCCGGCCTATACATATGAAACAAATGTAATGGGCACAGTGTATATTCTGGAATGTGTGCGCAATAACAGCTGCGTGAAATCTTTTCTGAATGTGACAACTGACAAGGTTTATCTGAACAAAGAATGGGCTTGGGGTTATCGGGAGAATGAAGAGCTTGATGGCTATGATCCGTACTCTAATTCCAAATCTTGTTCTGAACTTGTCACACACTCTTATAAAAATAGCTTCTTTAACGATAATCATGTTGCTATTTCTACTGCTCGTGCAGGCAATGTGATCGGTGGTGGCGATTTTGCGAATGATCGCATTATTCCAGATTGCATCCGTGCTGCAATCAAGCAGGAAGATATTGTAGTAAGAAATCCGTTCTCGACCCGTCCGTATCAGCATGTTCTGGAGCCGCTGTATGCTTATCTGATGATAGCAGCAATGCAGTATCAGGATGCAAAATATGCGGGCTATTATAATGTAGGCCCCGATGATGTGGATTGCTTCCAGACGGGGGCCTTAGTCGATTTGTTTGTGAGCAAGTGGGGCGAAGGCGTGAAGTGGGTCAATCGGTATGACGGTGGCCCCCACGAAGCAAACTTCTTGAAACTGGATTGTTCCAAGTTGAAGACCACTTTTGGCTGGAAGCCCCATTGGAACCTCGATACGGCGATTGAGATGGTTGTAGAATGGAGCAAATGCTGGGTAGAAGGCGGAGACATTCGCACCTGTATGGATAAAGAAATTGCTGCTTTTTTGTCGGTGGGAGAATAATATGAAAAATGTGATTGTTACCGGTGCCAATGGTTTTATTGGCAAAACTTTGGTGAATGCGTTGCTGGAAAAAGGCTATCATGTGGTAGCTTTAGACATTCGTTTTGATGATGTTCTGGCAAATGATGGTCGGGTTACTTGTGTAAGTGTGCTGAATAAGGAAGTTTCGGAACTGGCAAAGGAGATCCCCGCGGAGGATTACATGTGCTTCTTCCATTTGGCATGGGCTGGGACTTCTGGCCCGGCGCGTGCAGACTATGCAGTTCAACTGAACAATGTAAAGCTGGCTTGTGATTATATCAAACTCTGTGCTGAAGTTGGCTGCAAGCGCGTGGTTTATGCTTCCAGTATCAATGAGATGGAGACCTATGAGTACCTCCAGTCGGATGATATTGAACCTGCCGGTGGTTATATTTATGGCACAGGCAAACTTGCTGCTCATCTAATGGGTGAGACGGTTGCAAAATTGAATGGTGTAGAGTTTATCCCGGTCATTATCACGAATATCTACGGCGTTGGCGAAAAATCTGCCCGGATGATCTACACTTCTATCAACAAACTGGTGCACAAGGAACACTGCTCTTTCACTGCGGGCTATCAGACTTACGACTTTATCTATATCACTGATGCAATCAATTCCATTATTGCAGTGGCTGAAAAGGGCAAAGCATTTAACCGGTACTATATTGGCTCCGGTGAACCCAAGCCTTTGCGGGAGTTCCTGTTGGAAATGCGGGATATTGTGGACCCGACAGCAGAAATCGGACTGGGAGATATCCCCTTTAAGGGCGTAGACATTTCATACGGCCAGTTTGATTTGAAAAAAGTGGAAAGAGATACCGGATATATCAATCAGATTCCTTTTGCAGATGGTATCAAAATGACGGCTGACTATATCAGAGGTGAAGCATAATGGTACAGAAATTTGATTTTCAGGAACTTGATCTGAAGGGTGCGTATCTGATCAAGCCTTTCTATGCAACGGATAATCGAGGCGGCCTGATCAAGGACTACAATGTGGATACGTTCAAGGCAAATGGGATTGAACATGATCTGAAGGAAGTGTTCTATACAATTTCTAAGCGCGGTGTTATCCGGGCAACCCACTTTCAACTGGTAAAGCAGCAGGCTAAGCTGGTGCGCTGCATTTCGGGCCATGTCTATGACGTTATCGTTGATTTGCGCCCGGATTCTTCCACTTTTGGCCAGTGGCGTGGTTTCCACCTGACAGGCGAAAACACCAATATGCTGTTGGTGCCGCAGTTCTTTGGCCATGGATATCTGGTCATTGAGGATTCTGTGGTCAGCTATAAGTGCGCCGAAGTTTTCTATGGCGAAGGTGACTCCGGTATTATGTATAATGACCCGGATATTGGCATCGAGTGGCCTTTTGAGCTGATTGGCGGGAAAGAAAATCTGATCATCAGCGAAAAAGATTTGAATCTGATGAGCTTTAAAGATTATATAGAGAGAATGGGCAAATAATATGAATATAAAAATTCTTGTATCAACACACAAGTCCTATAAAATGCCAGAGGATACTTCCTTGTATCTCCCGGTTCAGGTAGGATGTGACGAGGTTTCGGAGCGTTTTGGCTATCAGTGCGACAATACCGGTGATAATATTTCCTATAAACACAGATGGTATTCTGACCTTAGTGCCGTATATTGGGGCTGGAAGAATCTGGACTGTGATTACATGGGAGCTTGTCATTACCGGCGATATTTCGTTAGCAATAGGAAGAAGCCTTGCAAGGATAAAATTTTTGAGTATCTCCTTTCGCGGGAGGAGGTAGAGGCACTATTAAAAAAGTGCCCTGTTATCGTTGCTAAGAAACGCAATTACTTTATTGAAACCAACGAGGAACAGTATATCCATGCCCACAATAAGAAGGACATGGATCTGTGCCGTCAGGTAGTGACAGAGTTGTATCCGGATTATTTGCCTAAATTCAATGAGGTGATGGGAAGAACCTGGCAACACAAATTTAACTGCTTTATCATGGATCGCAAGCATCTTGATTCCTACTGCACATGGCTGTTCAGCATCCTGTTTGAAATCGAAAAGAGAACAGATTTGGATGCCTATGATGTCTATCAGGGACGGGTCTTGGGGTATCTAGCGGAGCGACTTCTGGATGTGTGGCTGGAGCACGATCAGGTGGAGTTCCAAGAGGTAAAGCTTGCAATGCTGGAAAAGCAGAACTGGTTGCTAAAAGGAACGCGTTTCTTAAAACGAAAGTTTTTTAAAAGTGCGAGACCGTTTCAGGAATGATATCGGAGAACAAACATGGACAGTAGTGAGAAAATACCCAAAATTGCGTTTGTTTTTGCTGATTTATCTTATGGCGGGAGTAATTTGCAAACAGTAAAGATTATACAGCATTCTAGCGCAATGAGCAATTGTATTGTTATTACATTGACAGATGTAGAGGATGAAAAAATACTCGAAAATAAGCTAAAGGATATTGGAATTGAACCGATTCATATGCGGTTTAACAGATATAGTTTTTTCCCCGAAATCAGCAGATTGCGGAAAGTGGTAGCCGAAAATAATTGTCAGCTAGTTAGTAGCAATGGACTTCGCTCGGACATGGCCTGTCACTATGCTTTTCGGAAAACAAATATTCCACATGTCATTGTATTGCATAATTATCTGCGCGAGGATGCATTTCTGCGGATGAGTAAGCCAAAGGCAATGCTGGCAACAAAAATGCAAACGCACATTCTACATAAAAGCAAGTATGTGATTGCGTGTTCTAAAACATTGCAAAAACAGACTGAAAGAGATATCAGGGGACTGAATGTCACGGCAATCCAAAACGGAATTGATTTAAATGATTATCCGGTATTAGATAAAAAAAGCCTTCGGATGCAATATGGATATCCAAAAGATGCCTTGATTTTTATCAGTACCGGAAGCATGACGCTAAGAAAACGAATCCCGGAAACAGTAGATGCGTTTATTCGCGCAAATATACCGAATGCCTATCTGTTGATGGTAGGAAATGGACCGTATCTTGAAGAATATAAGAAGAAGTATGCAAAGAGTAAAGCTGTTACGTTTCTTGGTAGAAGAAGCGATATCAAGGAGCTACTAAATATAGCGGATGTTTTCGTGTCTTCCAGCGAAAGCGAGGGATTGCCGCTAGCTGTTCTGGAAGCGATATCCACCGGAAATTATCTGTGCCTATCGGACATTCCTCAGCATCAAGAGGTGTTGGAAGAATTCGCAGATGCGGGGAAGACATATCAACTGGGGAGCGTTGAAGATTTTGCAGCGTTGCTCCGCAGCGCACCTGATATTCTAAAAAATAGATTCCCCGCTTCTTTGAATGGTACAAATTTTGATATTCGTACTATGGGAGAGGCTTACAAAAATTACTATAGTTCCATATAAAAAGAAAGCGGTGAAAGCAGATGCCTAAAACGATTCGAATTTATTTTTTACATAAAACAATTCTCACGTTGGAGGATTCAGTTAAGTATCTTGGATTGAATACACAGAAGTATAACTTTGTTTGGGATGCGGAAAGCCCGGATTATTTATTTGTAAGCGAGCATATTTATTTGAAAAAAAAGATCTATAAAAGATTTTTGAGTATGTTAAAGCCTGGAACGATTACGATATACTGTGCCGGCGAGTGCATTGAGCCAGATCTCAATCTGTTTGATTACGCGATTGTTTTTGATCGGAATCTTCGCTCAGCAGATCGCATTGCGCGTATGCCTGCCATGTATTTCCATAAAGCGTCTGTTCTAGAAAAGGAAAACAGTATTCACACCATTGAGGAAGCAAGAGAAGAACTGAAATCTAAGAAAGAATTCTGCAATTTTCTCTATTCTAATGGGCGAGCACATCCGATTAGAGACCAGCTTTTCTATGCGATTTCGGAGTACAAGCATGTGGATTCCCTTGGGGGACATCTGAGAAATGTAGATGATATTGCGGGAAAACTCGGTGGATATGACTGGATGGCAGGAGGAATCAATATCAAAAAGCACTATCGCTTTTCTATTGCGTCTGAAAATGCTACCTATGAGGGCTATGTGACGGAGAAACTTCTCACAAGCCTTCAGGCGCATACGGTTCCTATCTACTGGGGAGATCCCGGCGTTAAGCAAGAATTTAATGAAAAAGCATTTATCTATGTGAATGAGTGCGCTTCCCTTACAGAGGTTGTGGAGAAGGTAAAGCAAGTTGAAGAAAACGAAGAATTGTGGTGTCGAATGATTGCTGAACCTTGGCAGACAGAAGAACAAATCGAGCAGCAGGAAAAAGAAATGGAAGAGTATCGGTCATTCATTTCCAATATTTTCGATCAAGATATCAAAAAAGCTGTCCGAAGAGCACAGGGAACTTATCCAGAAGAGTACCGTAAGTGGTATAGACAAGGATTCTATATGACTCCAGACGAAATTCTGTATAGAATCGGGAGAAAACTGCAGAGACACAGTTGACTGGATAAGATTAGCTATTAAAGTAAAGGGGAGTGGCGAACATAAATCGTCTGCTATTTGTTGTGTCACAGTTATCCACTGGGGGCGCAGAGAGAGTAATTTCAATACTTGCTAATAATTTTGCTTTACGCGGATATGAGGTCCATCTTGTTACATTTCTGGATGTCCCGGATGCTTACATATTGGACAGCAGAATAATACATAGGAGAATTCCGCAGTGTGAAGGAAATCGTGCTATACAGCATTTAATGCGGATGAAATGGATTCGCAAATACATACGAAAGAATTGTATTGATGCATATATAACGTTTGAGCATTATTACGGATGGACATGCGCATTTAAAAATTGTGAAAACTATATAACCTCGATGAGAAATGATCCCACGCATGATAAATTGTCATTTGTGGAAAGAATTTTGCGAAAAGTTAATTTTGAAAATGCAAAAGCAGTGGTTTTTCAAACTACTGAAATTAAGGAGTATTTTTCATCAAGAGTTCAAAAACATGCATATGTTATTAAAAATCCATTACCTAATAATATCCCATATGGTGATTCTACAAGAGAAAAGAGAATTGTTGCTGTTTCAAGACTAGAGCAACAAAAGAACATTCCAATGTTACTCAAGGCATTAAGAATTGTTGTTGACATCCATCCGGAGGTAATTCTGGAAATTTACGGTGATGGTTCCGAAAAAAAGAGAATCGAACAATTAATTAGAGAACTTAATCTTGAGAAAAATGTACAACTCAAAGGATTCTGCAATAATGTTGATGAAAGAATTGCAAATGCATATATGTACGTATGCACATCCAATTATGAAGGTTTATCGAATGCGCTATTAGAAAGTATGGCGATGGGATTGGCAATAGTTTCTACTGATTCATCTGGCGGTGGTGCGAGAGAAGTTATCCAAGATGGGATTAATGGATATTTGGTGCCAGTTAATGATGAAGTGCAGTTGTCAGAGAAAATTATCAAACTAATTGAGAATCCCGAAATGGCGATTGCTATGGGCCAAAAGGCTATGGAAATTCGTGATGAATTATGCGAAGTAACTGTATGTGATGAATGGGAAAAAATTATAAACCAAGAGAACAAGTAAAATATGTTCGACTGAATATTATTGATAGTGATATTACTCTAGGCTCTTGAGAAGAAAATCTTGCTATAGGAGGTGTTGTAATTGTGCACCTACGTATTCATATAAAGGAGACGTTGACAAAGCTCTTTATCATATCTTTTGGATTAAGTCGTTTGCTGTTTTACAAAGACGCGGAATGGTCTGAGTATTTTGGCTTTTTTTCAATGGCACCTACTCCGGGGACCATCGATCAGTTATTGCTGGCATTCTCTGCAGTTTTGGGAGTAATTTTGTCGGCAGTATGTTTTGCGGATTACCTGAAAAAGTGCAATAAATTTAAACTATCTGGCGCAATTATATGCATGCTAATCATTTTCTTTATTTTTATTTATTGGACGCTAGACTTTCTGGAACGAAATCCTCTGACCCTCTTATGGGTTGGCAATTTTACCCCTCTAACGTTGTTGTTTGGCGGCATACTATTTGCGGGATATGATGAAAAATTAATGTATAGCATTTCCAAATTTTCAAAATATGTAGCAATAGTATTCTTGGGCTTGTCGCTGTATCATACGGTCGAATTTTATATTGCTATGGGAAGAGTCGGAATAAGATATGGAAATAGCAATATTATGTCTTTCTTCATCTATGGATTTTATGCGCTCACATTGTTTGTATATGGAAATAAGGAATTTGGGTTTTGCAAAAATAATAAATTGATTTTTTCCTTGACCATATTGGCAGCGATAGTTGCAATTGCAAGCGTCAGCCGGGGGTGGATTATTCAGTCATTAATCCTGCTTCTATATGCCTATTTGGGAAAAGATTCCAATGGGAAAAAATATAATAGCCGATTTATGACAAGAATAATTGCCATAATTTGCATCATAGGGGTATTAGTGATTGCACTACTTCAATTAGCGCCTAATATTGCATCTACGTTGGTTGGCAGATTAAATGCGGATACACGGAGTACTCAGTTGTACGAATTTTTTTCGCAAATGGATGCTAGAAAGTTTTTTTGTGGGCAAGGCTATGATGCTACATATCTAGAAACCGCTCATGGGATTTACAACTATGTAGATAATCAGATATTGATGATGCTATTCCGATACGGCTTGCTGCCAACAATCATGTATCTCTGCGTTGGGCTGAAAGCCGTGTATGGCTTTTTTAAATATAAAATCGGATATGGATTTGCTGCAATGATGTGGCTGGCAGCTCTTAATGGACTTGCAATTTATATAACCTATGGAATCGATATCCAAAATCTGTTCATAATGCTTGTAATTGGAAGAGCTCTAGCGTTGATTGATAGAAAAAGGCATGAAGCGGTTAACCGTATATTCACAAAATATGACCATACTTTGCAGTGTTTGGTAGATTGAAACAGAAAGTGACAATAGCATGGATGACAAAAGAACTCTGAAACAAAGCGTTTTTTCCGGACTCATTTGGACGTTTGGCGAGAGAATAATAGCACAGGGAATATCCTTTATTTTGAGCATAATTCTGGCGCGACTTTTGTTGCCGGAGGAATATGGAATCATTGCAATCGTACTAGTATTTATTAACCTGGCGAATGTTTTTGTATCTAACGGCTTTGGGGAGGCTCTTGTTCAAAAGAAAAATGCAGACAATACTGATTTTTCCACCGCTTTTTATTGCAGCTTGGTTGTTGCTGTTGTACTGTATGTTGCTTTGTTTTTGGCAGCGCCACTCATTGCAAAAATATATCGCTATAATGATCTGATTCTGGTTTTACGTGTATTGTCGTTGAAAATAATCATTTCATCTGTCAGTACAATACAGCACGCATATGTTTCTCGAAAAATGATATTTAAGCGTTTTTTCTTTTCAACGATTGGTGGAACGTTGGTTTCTGCCGTTGTGGGAATTGGAATGGCGTACGCGGGGCTTGGTGTCTGGGCGCTTGTGGCCCAGTATCTTGTAAATACGGTTATTGACACGGTTATTCTCTTTATTACGATTCCATGGAGGCCAAGCCTGTCTTTCTCAACTCAAGCAGCCAAAAGAATTGTCTCCTATGGTTGGAAAATAACTGCTTCCGCATTGATCAATACGGGATATAGTGAATTACGTAATTTGGTAATTGGAGGATTCTATACAACAACGGATCTGGCATTTTATAATCGAGGAAACCAGTTTCCATCGTTGGTAATTACAAATATTGATACCGCAATTGGCAAAGTGGTATTCCCTGCAATGGCCCAGTCTAATGATGATAAAATAAGATTGAAAGCTGTCAGTAGAAGGGCGTTGAAAACAACGTCATATCTGATTTTTCCGCTTTTAATTGGCCTGATGGTGATTGCGCGTCCGTTGGTTATGATCCTCTTAACGGAAAAGTGGGAACCATGCATCTTTTTCCTGCAGGTGGGATGTATATATTTTATGTGTCAGCCGATTCAAACTACAAATTGGCAGATCATTAAAGCGGTTGGAAGAAGTGATTTGTGCTTTAAATTAGAGGTGCTGAAAAAGGCAATTGGTATTTCAATGCTAATAGTGTCGATTGCTTTTGGCGTGAAAGCAATCGCAGTCATGTCTGCGATATTTGGTGTTATCTCAATGATTATTAATATGGTGCCAAATGGAAAACTCATCAACTATACCGTGAAGGAGCAGATGCTGGATTTCCTTCCGGCGTTGACTATTTCCATACTTATGGGTATTTTGGTACACACAGTTACACTGTTGGAGTTTAATTCAATCTTAACGCTTGTATTACAGTTATTTGTTGGAATCCTTACATATATTGGAAGTTCAATTATTTTTAAAATAGACAGTTTCGTGTATCTGCTGGACACGATCAAAGGCTTCTCAAAGAAAGGAAAATGCTAATATGCGGACTATAGGGAGAATAAAGAGCAGGGGAATAATTGAGTGGAGTAAGCTGGTTCTTCCAATAAAAAAAGCTGCCCTTATGATTAATGGCGTTGAATTTGGAAAAAATCTGATGATTAGAGGAAAGCTGAAAGTATATAATCAAGGAGAAATTAAGCTAGGGAACAATGTGACAATCAATTCCGCAGATTGGGCAAATCCGGTTGGTGGATGGAATCATACCTATTTTCAAGTCGGGGGGGGGCACTCTCTTGATTGGTGACGGGGTCGGAATTTCCAATTCTGCTATAACTTGCTGGGAGCATGTTGAAATAGGGAATAATGTTCTAATTGGTTCTGGGGTCAGAATATATGATACGGATTTCCATCCTTTGGAGAGCAGATATCGATATGGCGAAGAAAAGGATGGGAGTAAGATGATGAATAAACCGGTTTACATAGAAGATGGCGCTTTTATTGGTGCGGGAAGCATTATCCTGAAAGGCGTCCGAATTGGGAAGAACAGCATTGTCGGTGCTGGATCTGTAGTAGCAAAGTCAATCCCAGAAGGTGAAATTTGGGCGGGCAATCCAGCGAAAAAAGTTAGAGAAAGCCAATAGAGGTGAAACGAATGGAACAAGAATGCAAAAGATTGTTTATTTTGTCTAGTGGTTATTATCCGAGAGGTGGAGCTACAGCAAACTATTTGCAGTATCTGGCGATGTCAGCGAAAGAAGCTGGTTACCATCCTACAATTATAGCACAAATAAATCCGGAATTTTCAAAGGAATTAGAACTTCATGATAACACATACCAGGGAATTAAGATTTTAGGGCTTACTGCGAGTGGGAACAAGATACTTCGGCATATCTCAGCCAAACGAGATATGATTGAACAAAAGGAAGCAATTCTGGTTCGTGAAAATATTGGAAATAAGGATATTGTGTATGTTTCAGGAGCGAATAAGGATGCTTTTGAACATTTACTGAGGCTTCGGAAAAAATATCACTTTAAGTTGACAGCGGGAGTTCTGGAATTATTCGAAGAGAAAGATTTTGAATGCAGATTTCGTCATTTTTATTATCAGCGATATTGGTATGCTAGTTCGATGCTGATTCCTAAATGCGACATGGTATTTCCAATTAGTACTTTTATAAAAGACTTTTATGAGTCAAAGGGTACAAGCACATTTATTATTCCACCTTTGACAGAGATGCGTGATGAAACATCTAAGGAGCAACTGCCATACAAATTTATTCTTCCTGCAAACGGAAAAATGAAGGATAACTTGGAGTCAATGATTTGCGCATTTCTGAATTTGTCAGATCAAGAATTATCTCGTGTTGAGTTACATCTTTGCGGCATTAGCGAAGAAAAACTTAGATCAGTGGTAAATAAGCAAGAATGGAATCGTCTTGAAAAAATAGTAATTATACACAAATGGATGAAATACGATGAATTGGAAAAATTGTACAAGGAGATGCATTACCTATTATTGGCAAGGGATATATGTCAGATGAATTTGGCAAATTTTCCAAGCAAGGTGCCTGAAACAATGGCGTATGGGATTATTCCGATTGCCTCCCGCGTTGGGGACTATACCGAATTATATTTGCGAGATGGGGAGAATAGCTTTATTATTGAAGGCGCAAAGGTTGAACAGGTAACAGAAGCAATTCGTAGGGCAATTTTCATTTCCTATGATGAATATGAGAATATGTCTAAGGCTGCTAGAGACTGCGTGCATGAATGTTTTGACTATCGGACATTTTCTGTACAGTTGAAAGATGTGCTCGATTCACTATAAGAATTTTTAGTAGGTATAAGTCGTCAGAAGAAATCATATATTAGGGAATATGCCGGTCTAAGTCTACTGTCATGGGGAGAAGAAAAAGAGATGGACGAACTATTTAACCCACAATCTTCTTCCGTAAGCTCATCCCGAATCCTTTATACTCCATCAACTTTTGCAAGAACGTCGCTTTTACACCTACAAGAAGTAGGCTCCCTGCAAGCAATCCACCCACATACATCTACCCGAACCGACTTGGTTTCCTTTTTGTGCTTTGTGGTTCTATCTGGGAAGGGGAAACTGAAATACAAAGGTGTGGATTATGAACTGAGAGCAGGCGATTGCGTGTTCATCGACTGTCGGAAAGCGTACAGCCATTCTACATCCGATGATCTCTGGTCGCTCCAATGGTGCCACTTCTATGCACCATCCCTTCCGGCTGTGTATGAGAAATACAAGGAGCGTGGCGGTCGGCCTGTGTTTCACCCGGTGGATATAAAACCGTTCACTATGCTTATGACAGATATCTACGATTTGGCATCATCTTCCGATTACATACGAGATATGCGAATCAATGAGAAGTTGGGGATTTTGCTCACACTGCTGATGGAGCAGTCCTGGCATCCAGAGAGTGTGACAGTAAGCCGGAAGAGAATGGAACTGGCAGCTGTAAAGGAGTATCTGGACGAGCATTATACGGAGAAAATCGCATTGGATTACCTGTCAGAACACTTCTTTATCAATAAGTTCTACTTATCCAAAATTTTTAGGGAAACGTACGGAACAACGGTTAACAACTACCTAATCTCAAAAAGGATCACAAGAGCGAAGCAACTGCTTCGATTTACAGATATGACTGTAGATGAGATCGGCGCTGCGGTAGGTATGGGCGATGCCAATTATTTTAGCCGTTTGTTTCACAAGGTGGAGGGAATCAGCCCCCGGGAATTTCGAAAGCAGTGGTAACATCAAATGGAAAAACCAAGATAGTGCTAATATTCGCCAGCTTATGCGATTTATTTCTATTTGTTAGTTGCGTTACACTATAGGTGATTCGAAAACAAAGTCAATAAGGAAGGGTACATAAAATGAAAAAAGCACTCATCACCGGCATCACCGGTCAGGACGGCAGCTATCTTGCCGAATTTCTGCTGGAAAAGGGCTATGAGGTTCACGGCATCGTCCGTCGGGCGTCCATCTCCAACACCGCCCGGATCGATCACCTGAAGGGCCAAATCACCCTTCACGACGGCGACCTCACCGATTCTTCCAGCCTGATCCGCATTCTTTCCCTGGTTCAGCCCGACGAAATCTACAATCTGGCCGCCCAGAGCCATGTCCAGGTCAGCTTTGACGTGCCCGAGTATTCCGGCGATGTGGATGCTCTGGGTGTGCTTCGCATTCTGGAGGCCTGCCGGATTCTGGGGTTGACCAAGAAGACCCGGTTCTACCAGGCTTCCACCTCGGAGCTTTTCGGTAAGGTCGAGGAAGTTCCCCAGCGGGAGACCACCCCCTTCCATCCCTACAGCCCCTACGCCGTTGCCAAGCAGTACGGCTTCTGGATGGTCAAGGAGTACCGGGATGCTTATGGTATGTTCGCGGTTAACGGCATTCTCTTCAACCACGAGTCCGAGCGCCGGGGCGAGAACTTTGTCACCCGGAAAATCACCCTGGCTGCCGGCCGTATCGCCGAGGGCCTGCAGGATCATCTGGAGCTGGGCAACATGGATTCCCTCCGGGACTGGGGTTATGCCAAGGACTATGTGGAGTGCATGTGGCTGATCATGCAGCAGGATAAGCCGGAAGACTTCGTCATTGCTACCGGCGTGCAGCACACTGTCCGCGACTTTACCGAGAAGGCTTTCGCCGCTAATGGCATCACCATCCGCTGGGAGGGCACCGGCATCGACGAGAAAGGCTATGATGCAGCTACCGGCAAGATGCTGGTCTGCGTGAATCCCCAGTGGTTCCGTCCTACCGATGTGGACAACCTGTGGGGTGACCCCACCAAGGCAAAGACCGTTTTGGGCTGGAATCCGCAGTCCACTACTTACGAGCAGCTGGTGGAGATCATGGCAAAGCACGATCGTGAGCGTGCAAAGCGCGAAAAGGCACTCAAGGCAGTTCTGTAATTTGGAAAGAAGGCAATTCTATTATGATGGAAAAGAATGCTAAGATTTATGTCGCAGGCCATCGCGGCATGGTGGGCTCCGCCATTGTCCGGGAACTGAACCGGCAGGGCTACACCAACATCATCACCCGCACCCACAAGGAGCTGGACCTGACCCGTCAGGATGCTGTGGAAGCGTTTTTTGCACAGGAGAAGCCGGAGTATGTGTTCCTGGCGGCTGCCAAGGTCGGCGGCATCGTAGCAAATCAGGAAGCACTGGCCGATTTCATGTATGACAACATGACGCTGGAAATGAACGTCATCCATTCCGCATGGAAGAATGGCTGCAAGAAGCTGGAGTTCCTGGGCTCTTCCTGCATCTATCCCCGCATGGCGCCTCAGCCCATGAAGGAAAGCTGCCTGCTGACCAGTGAACTGGAGAAGACCAATGAGGCCTACGCCCTGGCGAAAATTTCCGGTCTCAAGTACTGCGAGTTCCTGAACCGTCAGTACGGCACGGACTACATCAGCGTCATGCCCACCAACCTCTATGGCCCCAACGACAACTACCACCCCACCCACAGCCATGTGGTTCCGGCGCTGATCCGTCGTTTCCATGAGGCCAAGGAGCAGAACCTGCCCAGCGTTACCTGCTGGGGCGACGGCAGTCCTCTGCGTGAGTTCCTGTATGTGGACGATCTTGCCAATCTGTGCGTCTTCCTGATGAACAACTACTCCGGTAATGAGACGGTCAACGCCGGTACCGGCAAAGAGCTGACCATCAAGGAGCTGACCGAACTGGTCGCCAAGGTTGTGGGCTATACTGGCGAGATCAAGTGGGATACCACCAAGCCCAACGGCACGCCCCGCAAGCTGTTGGATGTGTCTAAGGCTACCAATCTGGGCTGGACCTACAAGACCGAGCTGGAAGATGGCCTGCGCCTGTCCTACGAGGACTTCTTGAACAACCCGATGCGTGCAGAGCGCTAAACGCAAAACTAAAATAAATAAACGATTGGAAAAGGTCGTGTGTCCGTGCAGGGCCACGGCCTTTTTTGCAAGATGACAGGAGAAAAATTATGAATCTGGTGTTATTGTCCGGCGGATCCGGCCAGCGTCTATGGCCGCTTTCCAATGATATTCGTTCCAAGCAGTTCATTAAGATCTTCCATCGGGAAGACGGTGAGCTGGAATCCATGGTGCAGCGTGTCTACCGTCAGATCAAGGCAGTTGATACCGATGCAACGGTCACCATTGCCACCTCCAAGTCTCAGGTCTCGGCTATCCACAATCAGCTGGGTGAGGAAGTCGGCATCAGTGTGGAGCCTTGTCGGCGGGATACCTTCCCGGCCATCGCACTGGCGGCAGCCTACCTGAAGGACGTGCAGGGCATCGGCAAGGAAGAATCTGTGGTCGTCTGTCCGGTAGACCCCTATGTGGAGAATGATTACTTTGAGGCATTGAAAGCGCTGGGCGACCGTGCTGCCGTCAGCAGTGCAAATCTGGTCCTGATGGGCATTGAACCGACCTATCCCAGCGAGAAATACGGCTATATCATCCCCATCGGTAAAGAGCAGGTCAGCAAGGTGTCCAAGTTCAAGGAAAAGCCTACGCAGGAAGTGGCAAAGGACTACATTGCAAAGGGCGCGCTTTGGAACGGCGGCGTGTTCGCATTTAAGTTGGGCTATGTGTTGAACCGTGCCCATGAACTCATCGATTTCGTGGACTACGATGACCTGTTCAATAAATATGACACCCTGAACAAGATCAGCTTTGACTATGCCGTGGTGGAGCATGAGCCGGAGATCGAGGTCATGCGCTTTGGAGGCACTTGGAAAGACCTTGGTACTTGGAACACCCTGACCGAGGCGATGGACAGCCATGCGGTGGGGGAGGCACTGTTTAATGAACAGTGCGAGAATGTCCATGTGGTCAATGAGTTGGATGTGCCCATCCTCTGCATGGGCCTGAAGGATGTGGTGGTCTCTGCCAGCCCGGAAGGCATTCTGGTTTCAGATAAGGAGCAGTCCAGTTACATCAAGCCCTATGTCAACACGCTCGACCACCGGGTCATGTTCGCGGAAAAATCCTGGGGCAGCTTTAAGGTCATCGACATCGATAAGGCTTCAATGACCATCAAGGTGACGCTGAATGCAGGCCATCAGATGAACTACCACAGCCATCAGCACCGTGATGAGGTCTGGACGGTCATTTCAGGCAAGGGCAAGACCATTGTGGACGGTATGGAGCAGAACGTGAAAGCAGGCGATGTGATCACCATGTCCGCAGGCTGCCGTCATACTGTAATTGCCGAGACCGAACTGAAGCTGATCGAAGTGCAGTTGGGTGAAGCCATCGATGTCCATGACAAGCAAAAGTTTGAATTGGAATATTGAGAGACAGCAGGAGGCAGCAATGCAAAACAAAAATAAGCCTCTTTTACTCCGACCGTCCGGCAAGGATTATCTTTGGGGCGGCAGTCGCTTGAATGATGACTTTGAGAAGAACATCGACCTGACCCCGCTGGCAGAGACATGGGAGTGCTCCACGCACCCCGATGGTCCCAGCTATGTGGTAGGCGGCGCGTTTGATGAACAAGAACTGGCAGAGGTGCTGAGAGCGCACCCGGAGTATCTGGGAACGCGCCATAAGGGCGAAAATGCACTGCCGATTCTTATCAAGTTTATCGATGCAAAGAAAGATCTGTCGGTGCAGGTGCATCCCACTGATGCTTACGCGCAGGAGCACGAAAACGGCCAACTGGGCAAAACTGAGATGTGGTATGTGCTGGATGCCAGTAAGGACGCAAAACTCGTGTACGGTCTTAAACGGGAGCACACCGAACAGCAAATGCGGGATGCAATCGCCAATGGCACCCTGATGAAAGACCTGCAGTGGGTTCCGGTCAAGAAGGACGACCTGTTTTTTATTGAAGCAGGTACTATCCATGCCATCGGAGCCGGTGCGCTGGTTGCTGAAATTCAGGAAAATTCCAATCTGACCTATCGCCTGTACGATTATGACCGTGTAGGCAAGGACGGCAAAAAGCGGGAACTGCATATCGACAAGGCGCTGGATGTAGCAAATCTGAAGGGCAGCGCAGAACCGAAGCAGCCGCTCCGGGTGCTGAAATACCGACAGGGCGTTGCCTCTGAGCTGCTGACTCGCTGCAAGTATTTTGAGGTGTACCGGATGATTGTCAACACCGAGCGGCGGCAGAAGGTGCACTACCAGGCGGATGAGATTGCCTTCCGGGTGCTGCTCTGTGTCGATGGCTGCGGCACAATCTCCTATGAGGGCGGCAATCTTTTATTCTATAAGGGAGACTGTATCTTTGTCCCGGCGGATTCTGAGGTGTTGACTATCCACGGGCAGGCACAATTTCTGGATGTAAGAGGGTAAACAATACGCTGCTCGGAACCTTGCTCACCTCTCCGTGGTGAGCAGCAAGTAACAATCTTATGATCGGCGAAGATGTGAGAAAAATAAGGGGGTTTGCCTAAGATTGACTGTTTTCGTTTGACTCTTGAGTATTCCGCCCCAGATTGCGCACCTCAACCGCACAAATTGAGCATCCATTCCGGCGGAATTGAGCACCTTCGCCGCCGGCGTTGAGCACTACGGTAAAATGTAGATATGCACCGTATTTTACGGTGTAAATATCTGCAAGGAGGTCACTTGTATGACCAATTACCGTGAGAGCCTCAGGCTCCATAACCTGGGACTCAACAAGACCGAGATCGCGTCAAGTTGCCGGTGCGCTCGGAACACTGTGGCAGCAACCCTGCAGCGGGCGGTGAACTGCGGCCTGCAATGGCCGCTGCCGGAGGAAATGTCGGATAAGCAGCTCTCAGAGCGTCTGTTTCCGACCAGCCCCTCGAAGCCTGTCTACAAGATGCCGG
>ENA-UOJC01001279-UOJC01001279.1-human-gut-metagenome-genome-assembly--contig:-C104-NODE-1279-length-35789-cov-12.877148_pt1 | contig 35789 bp, 36 predicted proteins | sample MGYA00242339_ERZ723886 | MGnify/ENA metagenome assembly ERZ723886 | reverse complement strand
GGTGCACCCCGCCGGGCGCCGTTCCGTCTGCTTTCGCCGGGCGTTCCGGCCCGTATTTTTGCTCCTTGACCGATGTAGACGGATGCAGAATCCACGAAAAAGGCGCGCAAGGTGTATTGCCTCAGTCGCCTTGACCGGCGCAGGCGAGTTCGGAAGCCGTGCAAATTACCGTCAAGCCTTATTTCCATAAGGCGACGGTGATTTGCGCGGGTAGACCCGGCGAAAATAGAACCGATATGCAGAAAACCGCTCGGTATTGAGCGGTTTTCATCTTTTAATAGGCAGAGGCAGGATGCTTCCGTGATTTCTTTGTTTTCGCCGGGCGTTCCGGACCGCATCCGCCGGTCAACATCAAAATGCCCAGGTGCCGTCTTTGAAGATCTCCTTCTCCGTCCCGTCGCGGAGCGTGGCAACGATCGAGAGGTCGGGCGCGCCGATCATAAAGTCCTCGTGAATCATCGAGTCATTGATGCCGGCGGCGGTGCATTCCTCGCGCGTCATGTCCGCAAAGCCGCGCAGCGTGTTGGTATACCCCTCGCCGAGCGCCAGATGGCAGACTGCGTTTTCGTCAAACAGCGTGTTGTAGAACAGATAGCCGAGCTGATTGATGGGAGATGAATAGGGAACCAGCGCGACCTCGCCGAGGTAGGATGCGCCCTCGTCCATCGAGACGATGGTCTTCAGCATCTCCTCGTTCTTCTCGGCGTGCACCTCGGTCACCTTGCCCTCGTGGAAGCGGATGGAGAAGTTCTCGATCAGCTGCCCGTTGTAGGAGAGAGGCTTGGTCGAGTAGACAATGCCTTCGGCACGACCGCGCTTCGGGCTGGTGTAGACCTCCTCGGAGGGAATGTTGGCGTTGAAGATCTCGCCGCCGATGATGGCTTCCGCACCGCCGCAGAATTCGGAGCGGTCGATCAGCCCGACCGTGAAGTCCGTGCCGTTCGACGCGGTGTAATGCAGGGTGTCGATGCCGAGCGAATTGAGGTATGCGCAGCGCGCGGCGATGTCGGCATTGTGCGCGTCCCATGCGGCGATCGGGTCGTCACCGTCGGCGCGGGAGGTGTAGAGGATGGCTTCCCACAGCTTCTCGATCGCGGCACTCGCGCGGATGCCGGGGAACATCTTCTGCGCCCATGCCTTGCCGGGGACGGCGGCGATGCACCACTTGTAGCGGTTGTCCATCCGGTCGCGCAGGGGCTTGATGATCTTGCTGCGCGCCTGTGCGCCCTTGGCGTTCTTCTCGCGGTCCATGCCGCGCAGTCCGTCCGGATCTTCGCTGATGAGGTAGATGCGGGCGGGCAGCGTCTCGATGTAGTGCTCGAGGCGGGCGACTTCCCAGTCTTCCACCTTGCCGAGCGTCTTCAGATTGCGGTATTTGACATGCAGCTTTTGCAGCGGCTGGTGGGTGAAGTCCACCGTGACCTTCTTTGCGCCCGCCTTGTAGCAGGCTTCGACAACATATTCCACGAATTTCGGCTGATCCAGCTCGGCGGTGATGACGACCTCGTCGCCCTTCTTTAGATTGACGCCGCGTCGCGCGATCAGCTCTGCGTATTTCTTCAAAGTCGTGACCTTCATGTGGTCCTCCGTAAAAATAATAGTCTCGCGGCGACTGCCGCGAGACTATTATAACATATGTTTGCGCGTTTGAAACAGGAAAATGCAAAATCAATCCTCAGTTTTGCCTGCGCTTTCGCTCTGTTTCTTCACGGCTGCCATGTCGACCAGCCCCTCGGCGGCGAGATAGGCGACGACCGAGGTGACGATCGCCGTCATGCCCTCGGTGGTGTTGCCGCCCACGATCAGCACAATGCCGCTGACCACGCCGCTGACGGCGACCAGAAACTTGCGGCTGGATACCTTCTTCAGTACGCTTTCCATACTTTCACCCCCTTTCACGGCAGGTCGGACGGTTCTGCACCGCCCGCTCTGCCGCTTTTGATCTTCTCCTTATTCTCGTATGCGCTCTTGAGCAGATAGGTCACAATGCCGCCGGTCATCGGCGCGCCGATGTAGAGGAGCAGATCCGAGAGGTTGACGGTCATGTCGCCGCGCAGGGTCTGCACCGCGACCACCGCCGTGCCGAGCAGCACGCCCGCAAACCATACGATGATCAGCGCCGCCACCACCCGCTTGGAGAATTCGGCGAGCGTGCGGCGCTTTTTGCCCGCTGCGCGCCTGCCTTCAAAGACGATCTTCATTTGAGCACCTCCGCCATGTTGTGGAGCAGCTCGGGCAAATAGCGCACGGTCGGCGCGGTCTTCTTCCAGTAGTCCGGAGATGTGATGACCTTCGCCGCCGCCAGCTTTGCAAGGTCGGCGTCAAGCGAAGACTTTGTGCCGCCGATGACCTTTTCGCCTTTGAGGTACGGCGCACCGTCAATCGGCTTGCCGTCTTTTTCAATCTGGAAATGCAGATGCGCGCCGTAGCTGTCGCCCGTATTGCCCATATAGCCGACGGTGTCCCCGGCTTTGACCTTCGCACCCTTGCGGATGGCAGCGGGGATGCTGCCGTACCGCAGGTGAAAGTATTTCGTCACCATGCCGCCCCCGTGGTCGATTGCCACATAGTTGCCCTCGACATTGGCGGCATGGTTGACCCCCGTGACGGTCGTCCGCACGCCGATCACCGTGCCGTCGGCAATGGCTGTGACCGTCGCGGTCGTGTTGCAGCCGACATGCCGCACAATGTCCACGCCCTTGTGCGTGTATGTACCGCGGCGCTCGCCGAACGGTGCGGTCTCCCAGGCGTCGCCGTCCTCCTTGAACACCGGGCATTTTGTCAGCCCGTATTTACCCATTTTCGTGCGCCTCCTCCTTCTGTTCGAGCACCGTGATCCGGTGCTCATGGTCGTCAATCTGCTTGCCGTGGTGCGTGATGCGCTCCTCGTTGCGCGCCATGTTCTGATTCAGCGCGTCGATCGAGCATTTCAGCCCGGTGATGCTGGCATCCAGCTTTGCGATCGGTGTTACAACGCTGATGATCAGCCCGACAAGGGCAATGATGCCGGCGACAATCTCCCATGTCATGTTCCCGTACCTCCTTCAATCGGTTCGTTTTTGGTAATAACCACCGCATTTGCATCCGTAGGCGTCGTAAACGCAAAACACAAAGCACCACCGCTTGCAAGATTGATATACTTGACAGTAAATACATGCACATCGCCATCATGTGTATAGTCCAGCGCCGCATCCGGCAGCACGGAAATATAAGCCCTGTTTGTGACGTCTGTTCCAGCGGAGTTGTAACCGGATAACTGATACCGGTCTTCGTTCGCAACAAAATTCACACCCTTTACCCGTACAACATCTCCTATTGCAACATCAACAGGATTGGATACGGTTTTGCCGTTCTGCGCAACTATCGCTGTTGACGATATTCTGTATCCGTTTTTCCACTGGTCGCTTGTCGGGTCGGCTAAATTTGTGTAAGTAGGTGCAGACGCATCCGCTTTTGCTGTGATCACTATGTTACCAGTCACAGATTGTATATAGACTTTGCCTTTCTCTTCGGGATACGATTCCTGAACATATGTTTGTCCTTTGATGTCGGCGCCGCCCATTGTTACAGCAATGTCTGACAGCCTATATCCGGCGTTTGGTACGATATCCGCAGTATATTCTTGATATTGCGTTGCAGATGTTTCGCCCGTTATCGTTGCATTTGTCTGTGACTTGGTGATGGTATAGGTGGCAATACCGGGCGTCACGGTTTCAGGCGTCCCGTCGATCATCGCCGCGCGAAAGGCGTTGATTTCCGCCGCCGTGAATCCGAGCGAGGCAACCCAGTTGACAACCTTGTCACGGAATGTCGATCCGACTGTCAGTGCGTTGATCTCGCCGATCAGCTGTGCCCACTGTACGCCGTTGCGCTTTTTCAGGTACGCAGTCCCGGCAAAAGACGACAGTTCATAGTCCTTGTCTATATTGCTTTGGTTCACACCAAGCAGCGCTTCTATGATGCAGGCGACCGTGCCGGTTCTGTCCATGCCGGCGGAGCAGTGGAAATATACCGGCGTTGTAGTCAAGACACAATCGAAAATACACCGCAGTATCTCGCGCCACGCCACCGTGTTGGTAAGCGAATACCACACAAATGTTTCCGGGCAACAATATCCAATGTTACCGAGCGCAGAACTGTCGCGTATTGGCTCTTCTTTCTTTCCACGCAAATCAAGTTCTATTCTGACACCGCATTCGCCCACAAGAATGGGTCGAATGTACGGGTCTGTCGGGAAGACATCGGCGCCGCGGTATAACATACCGTATTTAATGATTCCGCCGTCGCAAGCCCATCCGCCCAAATCGCGGATATTTTGCCCATATGTGCCGCCGTTTATCAGTCGCAAACCGTCCAATGGCTTCAGCGTTCCCGCCGTATTCGCAGACGAAAACGGCGTTTCTTTGTTCGGTATTTCGTTGTAATATGTAACGCCATCGGCAGCTTTCCCGATGGGCTTTGAATCCGCCGGGATGTTTGTCAGATATGTCTCGATCTGCGACGTGCTGTAATCGCTTGGATCATAAGTGACATCCGCAAGATAATTCCGCACCGATACCGGGCATTGATGCCATTCTACGGTTTCTTTTTTTGAAATCCCATCGACAGCTGATTGCATTTGCGTAAGCGTCTTTGCACCGCTTGTCCCTGCCTTTGCGTTAATGTGCTGCGCGAGTGCGTCCAGCTTGTTTTTTGTCACAACGACTTTATCCATACGCCACCTCGTCTCCGTCGGGGATTTGAGCAAGCACAAGCGCGGCAATCTCCGACTTGTCCGCATCTGTCAGTACATAATCACTGCCGGGGTCTCCTGTGTCGCCTTTGTCGCCCTTTTCGCCCGGCTTTCCGTCAGCTCCGTCTTTTCCGGGTGCGCCGTCTTTGCCTTTTTCACCGCGGGGCAGGGCGAAGGCAAAGTGCAGGGCGCTTTCCCCCTCGGTCACGGTCACGGCGGCAGTGTCACCGCTTGCCGCCTCTGCCGTCGCGGCGGTCAGCCGCCCGTAGGCGGCAAGCAGCTGTGCCGCGAGCGTCGGCGTCACCCCGGTGCTCACGTCCCCCGCCGTCGGCACGCCCTGCGCGACCGCAAGGCGGCAGAACGGTGTGGTCAGAGTCTTCTCCCCGCAAACGCCGAAAACGCCGAGCAGCACGTCGCCGCCCGCCGTTGCCTCGGGCGGCAGCGTGCAGCGGTCGGATGCAAGCAGCATCAGCACGGTTTTGCCGTGCGCGCGGAAAACAGCCGTGCGTGTGTAGCCGTTCCAGACTTCGTCAAAGTGAAATTCGACCGTCACATCGCCGACCGTACCGCCCGCAAGCGGCGGCTGGCGCAGGGAGATCGTGCATCCTTTGACTTCTGCTGTAATCGTCATGTCTGACTTCCTCCTTCTTTTTTCTGCTGCGGGTGGATGCGCCGCCGCAGCACGGCGGTTTCACTTGTGTGAAGCGAGATGCCGAAGATGCGGACGCTGCCGCTGCCCGTCAGGCGGAGCGCCCCGCTGTCGAGATATGCATTGCGGAGGACGGCGTGGTAGGTGTGCACCTTGCCGTCCATCCCGGTAAAGCTGTGCAGCACGCGCCCGTCCGCACCGCAGATCGACAGCACCGCGCCGCTTTGCAGCGCGGCGGTCAGGCTGACCGTGTGCAGCCGCCGCCTGCCGGCAAACGGGACGGCGATCGCCGCAGAGAAGCTGCCCGCCGTGCCGAACAGCCGCACCGGGCGGCTGCCGTTTTCGGTATTTTGCAGCACAACGCTGCAAAAATGCGTGCTCTCACGGTTGTCGCCCGGAAAGGTCCAGACCGTGCCCGCCGTGCGGCGGAAGCTCCAGCCGCCGCCTGCGATGTCATAGAGAAAAATGCCGTCCTGCCCGGGGACATACAGGAGCAGCAGGTCGCCCGTGCACAGCAGCTCCGCGCCTGTGTAGCTGCCGGCGGGAATCGGCGCGTCAAGCGGGGAGACATGCGTGCCGTCGTAGCGCATCACGCCGCTCTCGGACACGAAGTACAGGTATTTTTCCTGTACAGCGAGCGCCTCTGCGGAGAGACAGCCGTATGCGCCGACATAGGAGAGCTCAAAGGGCAGCGCCTGCCCGCGGACGGTCAGCATCGAGCGCGCCGTGAAGGCGATGATCTTGCCGTCAAAAGCGGCGATCGCCGTAAACGCCTCGCCCGCGCCCTTGACCGTGTCGCACCAGGCGGCGTCCGGATCGTCGGATGCAGCCGCCGTCGGCGTGGTGAAGCTGCCGATCGTGCCGTTTTTCGATGCGTGGATCTCGGTCTCGTTGATGCCGTACAGTCTGCCGAACAGCTGTACGCCCGCGTTCAGCGTCACGCCGCTTTGCACCGGGGCGTCCACGACATAGGCATCCCCGCTGCCGTAGAGATCCAGCATCTCGGGGAGCAGCAGAAAGCGGCGGGAGAGCCCGACCGTGTTTGTGCCGCTTGCCCACAGACAGAAGCTCGCCTTGCGCAGCCGCTCCGGGTAGCCGACGGTATGAAGCGGGTAGTCGGTGTCGAGCGTCGGGTAGTGCTTCTCATGCAGCGTGTCAAAATGCAGGGAATAGCTGCCGCCGATCAGGGGGGCGTAGTCGGCAGAGACGTGATGGTAGCTGTCGCTGCTCTTCGGCTTCACAAGCGTGCGGTGCGTTTCGGCGGTTGACTTGAAAATTTTGTGCGTCATGAACGTCCCGCGGATCGGCTGGGTTTTCACCTCGCCGGAGGGCAGGTAGCGGTCCAGGATCAGCTGCGTCAGCGTCCGAACCCACACGCCGGTGCCGGCGGTCTCGTTGTAGGACGCGTCCACCTGCACGACCGAGCCGTTGTCAAAGCCCTCCAGTTCATAAAGAAAACGCTCCTCAATAATGTGCATGGCGGCGCTGTACAGGATGCACAGCTCGTCGCCGTGGCAGAAGGCGGCAACCACATGCCGGTAGCCGTCCGCATTTTTGCCGTATTCCGCCACCGGTGCGACCGAAAAGCGGAAGTCACCTTTAAAGTCGGCGGTGCCGAGGTCCGCCTCCGGTGCGATATGCGTATAGATCCAGTCACGGGTCACCTCGGTCTCATAATCGGGGTCGATGCAGCTGTTGGTGGTGTAAATGCCGGGCGCAAGCAGGTCACCCGCCCCGGCATGGTACAGATCAATCGCCGCACCGAGCGATTCGACGGCGCTGTCCGCATGCAAGCGCACGCAGTCGGCATCCATGAGCTGCCCTGCGGCAAAGCGGTGTGCCGAAAGCCCGGAAAAATGCGTGATGTCGGTGCGCTTGGTCATGGACGCACCCCGCATTCCGCAAGGTAGGCGGCAAGCGCCCGCGCGGCGTCCGCATCGCACGCGGCGGCGGCATCCGCATCGCCGATGTGGCGGTACACGCAGGCATAGAGCGTTGCGCGCAGCCAGGGCAGGGCGCGATCGCCGGCGGCAACCGCGGCGGTAGCGGCGGCTTCCGCTGTCACGGGGGTTGGCAGCGCGCGGAAGTGCACCGTATAGTCGCCGCTCTGCGTGACCGCAGCGGTGCCGTCCTCGTGCGGCGCATAGATCGGGAAGTCGGGCAGCAGCGTGCAGAGCGTGTCCGAGCCGCGCAGGCATTCCGCGTCGCCGAAAAAGACGCGGCGGTACTGCGCGGGTGCAAGCCCGGTCGTGATGACGCCGTTTGCCGCCGTGACGGTCTTCTTGCCGTCCGCTGCGGGATCGAGCAGAGCAAGCGTCTCGGCTGCGTGGTTGTAGGCGTGCACGAGAAAGTCGTCCGGCAGGGTAAAGCTGTCGGCAAAGGCAGCGCTCACCTCGCCGAGCAGCGTGCCGACCGTGGTTTTTGCCAAAGCTGTCTCGCTCACCACTGATCCCCCCTCTTCTTTTTGCCGCGCGCGGCGGCGCGCCAGAGCGCAAGGTAGGCGCTTTCCGCTTCGTCCGCACCGCGTGCTGCCGTCGCGGTGTCGCCCGTCAGTCTGCCCGCCACGGTGTCAAGCAGGGCGGGGTAGAGGCAGTCGGCAAGCGGCAGGACGTCGGCAAGCGAAGCCGGCGGCGTGTATTCGCCCGCGCAGAGCAGCTTCGGCGGGTATTTGGCAAGCCAGCCGCGGCAGACGGTGTCCACCGCGACGAAAAAGCGCGGCAGCGGAAATTCCGTGCCCACAAGGACGGTGATGTCCGCATAGAGTTTATTCAGACACATAGGGTCTCCTTTCAGTTTATGTGCGGCTTCGCAAAAGGGGATGGCAGCGCCATCCCCCTTCGCGTCAGGTAACTGCCGCAATCTTGTTCGGTTTATGCGCCGGTGGTCTGCGCAGCCGCGTTTGCATTGGTGATGCGCAGCGCGCCGCCGGGATTGGTGCACATCAGGTTGCCGTAGGAGGCGAGCAGGGCGCGGAAGATGGAGGTGTCGGGCATCGGCACGAAGATGCCGCCGTCCTTCTCCATGAAGCTCCACGGTGTTGCCTCGAGATAGAAGGTCGAGGTGTCCACGCCCCAGACTTCGTTTTCGGGAACGAAACGTTCGTTGACGATGACGACCTCATTGGAGCCGACCAGCACCTTGTAGCCGACCGCGCCGCCGACGAAGTGATGCTTCTCCGCGACGGTGACGTTGTTGGTGTGGATGTAGTCCTGATAAGCGAGGAAGGCGGCGTCGCCCATCATGATGAGGTCGATGTTTGCGCCCTTGTAGTCCTTGGCTTCCTTGATGCCGCGGTAGAGCACGAGGTCGGTGAGGTCGTGCGCAGCGTCCACCACGGTGGGGTTCAGCCACGGGTTCTCGCTCTTGTTGAGACCGTAGATCGAGCTGCCGGTGAAGATCGCGCCGAGTCCCGTGATCTCGCGGTTGTAGCTGCCCTGTACTGTGATGAAGCCGGTCGAGCCGGTCAGCGTGACGCTGCCCTCCACCGTGATCTTCTTGCTTGCACGGTCCACCGAGAGGATGCGCTTGCCTGCGCCGGTGGCAGCGGCGGTCACTGCGCCGCCCGCGGCAACGTCGTAGAGGTCGATGCGCAGTCCCTCGACCACACGCTTCACGCTGTCCAGCGTGAGTACCGTGTTCGCGCCGGAGGCAGTTGCCGCCGTGACGGTTGCCAGCTTACCTGAGCCGTCGCCGAAGAGCGCGCGGCTGATGTTCCACTTTGCCGCCGCATAGGAGCCCTTGATCTCGCCGTCGAGGGCGTTGATCATCGAGGATGCGTTGCTGGATGCAAGCGCAATGGTCTTATTGGAGATCTGCAGGTCAACATACATGTCCACCGCGTCGATCTCAAACTGCGCATAGCGCTGTGCGCCCGCCTTCGGGGTGCCGACGCCCTCCGCGCCGAAGCCGAAGCCGCCGTTGATGCCGATGGGCGCAGCGCAGCGGATGGTGTTGTTCGTCAGGTTGACCTTGCGGATCTTTTCGAGGAAGGGAGAGGGCTCGGTGTTGATCTGGTTGGTCAGGGCGGGCTGATATTTGTCCTTGAGGATTGCTTCGAGTTTCGTCAGAATCTGTGCCATTTTGGTTGTTTCCTTTCGTTTTTTGAAATGTTCGTGTGATCAGACGCCGAAGGCGGCGCGGGCGAGACCGGACGCCTCGTCAATGGTCTTCGGCTTTTCGCGGACGGTGGCGGGAGCAGAGGCGCTTCCGGCGGTGGCAAAGAGCGCGGGTGCGCTGTCCGCGCCGAGCAGCTCCAGCAGCCGCGCCTCCGCGAGGCGCATGGCTTTCGGGTTCTTCTCCAGCGCGGCAAACAGCTCTTCGGCGCTCGGTTCGGGTGCAGGCGCAGGCGCGGGGCGCTTGCCGCGCACGATGTAGTAGGCGGTGCGCAGGCGCTCCTCGTCGGGCATGGCTGCAAGCGCCGGGGTATCGGCAAGGACGGTCTCGATCTCGTCCATCGCGTCGGCAAAGCCCGCGCAGCTTTTGTCGCTTGCCAGCTTGTATTTCGCCGCGTCGTAGCGGGCAGCGGCAAGCGCGCTTTGTCGGTCGGCGTCGCTTTGTTCGTCGGCGGCAAGCGCGTCGCCGAGCGCGGCGACCTCGGCGCGGTAGGCGTCAAGCGCCGCCGTGCGCGCATCATCGTCCATCGCCGCCACTGCTTCAAAATCCAGGGTGGGGATCTGATACTTAGGCATTTTGTTTCTCCTTTGCAAGGTTCAGTTTTTCGGTGTGTGCGGCGATGTGTGCTTCCAGCGCCCGCGCCGCTGCGGGGTCTCTTCGGCGCAGCTTGTCATAGGCATAGTCCAGTGCCGCGCGGCGGTGTGCCGCAAGATGCAGCTCATGGTCATCGCAGATGCCGACGGGCAGGCTCTCGCCTTTCATCAGATGCATGTTTTCGCGCCGTGCCGCCGCATTTTGCAGCTCGTCCTCGTAGAGCGTACGCACAAAGTCGCCGATGTGCATCCGGCAGAGCAGCTTTTTGCGCACACTGCGCGGGATCTTGCCGTCCTCGCCCGCAAAAAGCCCAAGCTCAATGCCCGCGCGGATGGCGGAAAGCTGCGTTTCGTCGCTGTGCAGCAGGGCGTTTTCGCTCTCAAACACCACGTCGTAGGAATTGATGTCGTCCGCACGCCAGGTGAAGGTCGCAGATGTGTCGTAGCTGCCGACCATTTTCTCGATGTGCGTCACGCTGCCGTGCGCGCGGTAGAGCTTCAGCCAGATCTTCGCCGCCGCGAGGATCGCCGCACGGATGTTGTCGCCGGTCAGCGCCAGGCGCACGCCGTCGATCTCGCGCAGGCGCTCGATCGCGGTCGCGCTGGTCAGCGAGGACTGGTTGTTGCCGGTTGCACCGAGGTGCGACAGCCCCGCCGCATATTCCATCTCGCGCGCCAGATTGTCACACTCCTCGAAGATGCCTGAGGGCATCTGCGGTGCGGAGAGAGGCTTCGGTTCGCCGCGCGTCGGGTCGTACTCGACAATGTCGCCGGGGGCGACGCCGTTCTGCGCAAGCTCGTCCACGTCGCCGATTGCCCCCTCGGGTACGAGCAGGGGATTCAGCGAAAGCGAGCGGATGTAGTCGTGCAGCTTGTTTTTCACGCCGTTGTAGGCGCGCTGCAGGGGGATCAGATCCTCGATGACCGACTTGCCGAAGAACATGCCGGGCACACATTTGCAGCGCAGCACGGCAAGCGGATAGCCGTCGATCGGCAATGTGCCGTAGTAGAGGATGCGGTCGGGTGTGGCGATGATCATGCGCCCGGCGGGGTAGCGTGCGTTTGCCTTTTCGAGGTAGGTGCGCAGCAGGGTGGAATTCTCCGCCGTGCGGGTCGTCATGCCGAGCGTTGTGCCGACATAGCCGAAGCCGCCGACCCCCGCCGCGGGCGTGATGCCGAGCGTCTCGGCGCGGCAGGGCTTCACCCGCACGCCGAAGCGGCGATCCACCTCCTCCACGCGCATCACCTGCTCGAGGATGATCGAGCTCTGATCGGCAAGATTCTCCTTGTAGATGCTTTCGGGCAGGACTTCGTACGGCGTCAGCACGCCGAAGTCGAGGTCACCGAGCGGCACACGGCGGTCGCCGATCGTGACGGCATCCCCGCTGTTTTTGTCCCACCAGGAGAGGAGAAACGCCGTGCCGCAGAGCTCACTCCACAGAACGAGGCTGTCGAGCTTTGCCGCAAAGTCCCGCTTGTACTGCGTCTGCGAGAGCAGGCGCGTGGCAACCAGGCTCTTTTCATAGTCCGAGACCTCGCAGGTCGCGGGGTGGACCTCCATTGAGAAGTCGAGCGACTTGAAGTTGGCGATGCGGGTCTCGATCAGGGGCGCAATGCGGTTGTATACGCCGCGCTCCATGTAGTCAAACGGCGGGGTGTAGTCCTCAAGCTCGGTGTTGTACGGGTTGATGTCGCAGTACTGGTGACCGGTGAAAAAGTCGGTCGAGAGCATCCAGCGAAGCTCCAGCGGGCGGCGCTCGTCGTGTCGGCGGCGGCATTCCGCCTCGAGCATGGCGAGGATGTCTTCCTTGTATTCCCCGCGCGGTCTGGTCTTTTCTTTGAATTTGAACAGCGTCATGATTTATCGCCGCCCGCGGGCGGTCTCCTTTCCTTTCAGACGTTCGATCGCCGCGCGGTGCGGCGACAGATGGCGGGTCCGGGTGCGCCCCGTGTCGTCGGGGCTGCCCCCGTGCGCCGCGGCGCGTGCCTGCGCGCAGCGTTTTTTTGCGGCGGCAAGCAGCAGCGCAAGGCACAGAATTGCCGGCAGCTCCAGCAGCGCGGCGATGGCTGCAAGGCTCATGCGTCCGCCTCCTTTGCCGGGCGGCGGGGCTTTTTCTGCGGGGTGACACCGGCAAGACGCGCAAGCGTCGCGATGCAGTCGCCGCAGAGATAGAAGCCGCCGAGCGTATTCGGGCTGCCCGAGATCCGGTAGGTGTCGGTGCAGCCGCAGGCGGGCATCGAGCAGATGTGCCGCGCCTTACGGATGGTGATTTGCTTCATGGTTTACCTCTTTCGCTTAGAATCGGTTTTTGCGCCGCCCGGCGCCTGTAAAATCGCGCAGGCGCGGAGACGGCGACTTTTCCCGCGGCGGCTCGGTCTGCATGACCGCAAAGTAGCGCAGGGCATCGGGCAGGTGCGTGATCTCGTGCGGCTCGGTCTGACAGTCGCCGATGCGCTTCGGGTCGCTTAGCAGCGACGGCAGACAGCGGATCAGATCCGTGCAGGTGGAGAAGATTTTCAGCCGCGCGTCCTTGCCGCCCTCCGGCATGGGCTGTACGCGCAGCCATTCCTTCAGCGCCAGCCATCCGCCCACGCGGTTGTTGTCCGACTGCGTGAGCGGCACGCCGTGCCGCTCAAACAGCGTGGCGATGCTCTTGCCGCTGTCCTTCTGACGCGACCACAGGTCGGGCGGGGCAAAGGTGCGGTAGATCTCCAGCCCCTCGCTCGCCTCGCGGATCGCCTCCGCCGCGGCGGAGACGATCAGGTCGTGCGCATACACTTCGCGGAAGACTACGGCGCGCCCGGTTGAGTCCAGTGCGATGAACAGGCAGGCAAGCGCGTCAAGGCCGTAGTCGATGGTGCGGAAGATGCGCGCGCCGCAGACGAGCGGCGTGGGTCGGATGATGTGGATGTCACTGCGGAATTCGGGGAAGAATTGCCCGCCGCCGATCCCCCATTCTCCCAGACCGCAAACGCGGTATCGTTCGGGGTCGCGCAGGCGCATGTCCTCAAAGACGCGCAGGTCTGCATCGTCCAGCCACTCATTGACCTTGTAGTTCACCGTCATGGCAAAGATGTCGGGGCTCTGCACGTCGAAGAACCGCCGCTTCAGCCAGTGGTTGGCGCTCCAGGGATTGAAGGTCAGCGTGATCTGCTTGAACAGCCCGTCCGGCACGCTGCCGCGGATGGATTCGTCCAGGGTGTTGAAGGCGTCCTCGCTTTCGATCTCGTACGCCTCTTCGATCCACATCCAGCAGAGAACCCCCGTCGCTACCGTGATGGAGGTCAGCTTCAGCGGGTCGTCAAGCCCCGCAAAGAAGATGCGCTGCCCGGTAGGCTTGCAGACGATCTCCAGCGGCGCGGTCTTGCTTTCAAAGTACTTCTCCGCGCCGAGTCTGCGGATCGCCCACTTCAGCTCGGCAAACGCCGAGCGTTCGAGACTGCGGTAGGTGCGCCGCACCACGAGCAGATTTGCCGCCGGAAATTTCAGCAGATTGTAGATATACCACAGTGCGGTCGTCTTGCTCTTTTTGGATGCGCGCGAACCCTTCACCACGCGATAGCGGGCGCGGGTGTGCCAGAATTCGTTGTACCCGCCGCCGACGATGTCGGGCAGGTACACCTCGTTCATCGCAGCTCGTCCTCGCCGCAGATGATCAGCGGCAGGGCGATGCTGCCCTCCAGCCGTTCACCGAACATGCCGTGATATTTGCCGACAAGCTCGGCGGCGCGGGTCACATCGGCAAGACGCGGGCGCGTCTTCACGATCTCAACCTTTTCGCTTCGCTCCACTACCGCCTCGCCGTATTCATCGGTCGAGCGGGATTCGGTGCGCAGCTTGACCACCGTGTCCTCGGTTGCCTCGCGGCGCAGAATGCGCGTCAGCGTTTCCAGCACCTCGCGCTCGTCGGCAATGCTGTCGCCCGTGAGCTTTGCGGCAGCTTCAGCGTCCGCAGTCTTTGCCGCGGCGTCGGTCGAGCCGTTCTTCTTTTCGTTTGTCATATCGGTTTCCTCCTTTCCCATTGTCGGCGGTTCGCACCCCGCCGCATCTTTGATTCTACGGATCAAAGTCGGGATTTTTCGGCAGGTTTCCGAAAATTTTCCCGATTTTGAGGAATGCAATCCTTAAAATCTGGTGAAATCAGAATTTTGAGGAATGAAATCCTTAAAATACTTGACTTTGCATAAAATACGGATTACAATGGAGATACTGAATCGGGGGGTGCAGACATGAAACAGGTGAAACGGGAAGCCTATCTGAATTTTTTGATCCGCCATCGGGATGAACAGCTGATCAAGGTTGTGACCGGTGTGCGTCGCTGCGGCAAGTCCACTTTGTTTGAGATGTACCGCACATATCTGCTGTCACAGGGGGTAACCGAGGCGCAGATCACGATGATCAATTTTGAAGACATCCGATATGAAGAGCTTCTGGATTATCATGCGCTGTATGCGGCGGTGACAGCGAGGCTGCTGCCGGACAAAATGAATTATATTTTCCTCGATGAGATCCAGCATGTCAAGGATTATGAGAAGGCGGTTGACAGTCTTTTTATCAAGAGCAACTGCGATGTGTATATCACCGGGTCAAACGCTTACTTTCTGTCCGGCGAGCTCTCCACAAGGCTGACCGGCAGGTATCTGGAGCTTTCCATGCTGCCGCTTTCCTTTGCGGAGTTCTGCAGCGGGCTTGAAGGCGAGCGTGCGGCGCTTTCGGATGCGGGAAAATTCAATCTCTATCTGGAGCTCGGCGCATTTCCCTTTATCGTCAGTCATAATTACGGACAGAAAGAAGCGCAGGAATACCTGCACGGCATCTATGACACGGTTCTGCTGCGCGATGTCGTCGAGCGGAAGAAGATCACGGATATCACTGCGCTGAAGAATCTGACGAAGTTTTTGATGCACAACATCGGCAATCGCTTTTCGCTGACAAAAATTTCAAATACCATGCGTTCGGGGGGCATGACAATCGACCCCAAAACCGTCAGCCGCTATCTGGAAGGTCTGACCGAGAGCCTCCTCTTTTATGAAGTCAACCGTTACGACATCAAGGGAAAACAGTTTTTGGCGCAGCAGAATAAATATTACACGGCAGATATCGGATTCCGGAATATGCTCGTGCAAAACAAGGAATCGGACATCGGGCATGTACTCGAAAATATCGTGTATCTGGAACTTCTGCGGCGCGGTGATACAGTCTGCGTCGGGCAGCAGACCGAAGATACGGAGATCGATTTCGTAACCATCGGCGAGAGCGGAACCGCCTATTATCAGGTTTGTGCGTCTACGCTGGATGAGGGGACGCTCCGGCGCGAGCTTGCACCGCTGCGGGCGATCCGGGATAATCATCCAAAGCTGCTGCTGACTCTGGACGAGGTGTTCCGAACAGCAGATTACGACGGTATTCATAAGGTCAATCTGATCGACTGGCTGCTTGGCAAATAAAAAAAGAGAGCTGTAAAACCTACAGGTTTTACAGCTCTCTTTTTAGTTATCTTTTCGGGTATGGCTTGCTCTCGTCGGTCAAGCCTAAAATATAATCGGTGGAGGTGTCAAAGTATTCGGCGAGGCGAATGAGGATATCCACGGGCAGCTGCCGTCTGCCGGTTTCATACTGTGAGTAGGTGTTTTGACCGATGTGCAGAAAATCCGCCAACATCTTTTGCGTTACATCGCAATCTTCACGTATATCCCGAAGGCGCAATCGTATTCCCCTCACTTTCCGGTCTTTTTCCTATATATTATAGAAAAAGAAAAAGATATATATTGACAAATATCTCATTTTGTGATATTATGCAAATAGAGAGGGGAAAAATACAACTACGGAGGAAATTATGGATAGCAATAACAGTACAGCGACGCCTGAAACAAGCAGTGCGGCGCAGCAGAAATTCTGCAAGCATTGCGGCGGCAAAATCGCAGCGGCTGCGGTGATTTGCCCGCTTTGCGGCTGCCAGGTTGAAGAGATCAAGGAGACGCAGGGGGCAGCACCGCAGATCGTCATCAACAATGCGAATACCAACAGCAATGTGAATACGAACACCAATGTGAACGGCGGCGCGGCGGCACGCGCCAGAAGCAAGTGGGTTGCATTGGTGCTCTGCTTTTTCCTTGGGTGGCTTGGCGCACATAAGTTTTATGAAGGCAAGGCAGGTATGGGCGTCCTGTATCTGCTGACGTTCGGCTTGTTTGGTATCGGCGTGCTGATCGACTTTATTGTCCTTCTGTTCAAGCCGAACCCCTATTACGTTTGACCTGACAAAAAAACACGGGAATGCCAAAGCGGCATTCCCGTGTTTTTGTTTTGATATTTACGCGCCGTTGCGGGTGCGGACTTTGCCGCTGCGGTACTTTCGGTAGTCGAGGAACAGTGTGCGCACCGTGACATAGACCGGCACGGCGACAAGACCGCCGAGAAGTCCGCCGACGAAAAAGCCGACGAGGATGCAGATCAGCGTGACGCCGAGCGACAGGCGCACCGCGCTGTTGGTGATGCGCGGACGCAGGAAGATGTAGCCGCACAGGGTCACAATGACGTAGACGATGCAGAACCAGAGCGCGAGCCGCGCGTCGGTCAGCAGAATGACGATCGCCGAAATGGAGAAGCCGATCATCACGCCGAAGACCGGCATGAAGTTGCAGACTGCGATGATGAGGCAGAGCACTGAGTGAAACTTAACGCCCATTACGAGCAGGATAAAGTAGAACACAACGCCGAGCACGACCGAATTCAGTGCGCGCGCCGAGAAAAACCAGACTGCATTGTGGTAAAATTCCCGCGTGACACGTTCAATTCCGTTGACCGCCCCTTGCGGGAAGAATGCCGCCGTGATCTTCTTTGCCTGCGCTTTCAGGCGGCGGCGATCCGCCAGCGCATAGATCGAAATGATGACGCCGAGCAGGAGATTGGATACCTGCGAGACGACGCTACCGAGCGCGTCCACCACCTTCGGCAGCAGCGCCGAAAACTCGGACAGCGAATCGACGATCGAGCTCTTCAGCCGGTCAAATACCTTGAAGAGAATCTGCCCGACCATGCCTTTTTCGCCGAGATCCTTCCCGACCGTGTCCAGTGCGGTGAGGTAATCCCGGGAGCCGAGCACCGTGTCATACAGCACCGAAAACTGCGGAATGATAATGACGATGGCGAGCAGCACGATGACGACCAGCAGAGTGTAGGTGACAATCAGTGCAAACATGCCCGCTTTCTTTTCGGGCTTTTTCATGCGCCGCGCCGTGCAAAGCGGCAGAAATTTCTGCTCAAAGAACTCCACCGCGGGCATCAGTACCAGCATGAGGATCGCGGCATAGAGCAGGGGCATGAGCACACGCGCCATCTTGGCGAAAAAGGCGCGCACGGCGTCCGCGTGCGTAAACAGGCTGATGAGCAGCGCCGCAAAGGCGACGACGATCAGCGCAAAGAGCGCCAGGGTGTTGTACTTCGGATTCTTTTCAAATTTCATTCCGCCGCCTCCCTTTGCTTGTCCATATACGCCGTGGTTTCCGTTGGCAGATGCTTCTTTTGCAGGCGACTCTCCACCAGCTCCTTGACCGCCTGCCGCAGCACCGCAAAGAGCGGTACGCCGATGAACATGCCGACGAGCCCCCAGAGTCTGCCGCTGACCGTGATGGCAACCACGATCATCAGTGAGTCCACGCCGACCGTTTCACCGAGGATCTTCGGTCCGATGATGTTGCCGTCGCACTGCTGGATCACCAGCGTCAGCACGATGAACCAGATCATCTTGATAGGGTCGGCGATCAGAATGATAAATGCGCAGGGCACTGCGCCGATGAACGGTCCGAAATAGGGGATCACATCGGTCACGCCGCAGACCAGCGAGACCAGCGGGTAATACGGGATACCGGCAAGCCCGAAAACGATGAAGTTGATCAGCGTGATGATGACCGCATCGAGGATCTTGCCCGAGATGAAGCCGCCGAAGGACTCGTCGGTGTAGCGCACCCATTTGTCGCAGAAGGCTTTGCCGCGCCGCGTGAGCAGCGTGGATGCGATGCTGTTCAGCCGCGCGCCGATGGCATCCTTTTCGACGAGAAAGACGACCATGAAGATCAGCGAGAAGATGATGCGCCAGATTGTGTTGAGGAGCTTTGACGAGTAGGAGACCGCGCTCGACATGAAGTTGCCGACCTGATCAAACAGGCTGTCGATCCAGCCGCCGACCGTGTCGAGCAGTGCTGCCGAGTCAAACACGGGTTCGGTGCCCGGCTCGGTGTACTTTGCGGTCACTTCGCCGAGGTAGACAGATGCTTTTTCAAGGTAGGTGTCAAAGGTGGCTTCCAGGTTCAGATAGCTGGCTTTGATCTGCGGCACGAGCATCCAGACAAAGAAGACGAGAAACGCCGTCGCAGCAAGCAGCGTCAGCACCACTGCCGCAATGCGCCGCAGCCGCGGGCGCGGTTTTTTCTTTTCGATAAAGCCGCAGACCTTCTTCTCAAAAAAGTTGCAGACGGGGAAAAGCAGATATGCCACGGCAAAACCGATGAGCACCGGGGAGAGCGCATCGACAAGCCCGCCGAGCGCGCCGCCGAGTATGTCGGGGAACAGAATGACCAGCACCAGCGGAATGGCGAGCAGAATCGTCACGCAGGTGTAGATCAGCGCCACGGTGTGTTCTTTTGTCCATTCAAATTTGAGCATTGCACACCTGTCCTTTCAAACAATTTTTCAACTTATATTATATCGCGCTTTTTCCGCCTTGGCAAGTCGAAATGCGGATATTGAAACGAATATTGAAAAAGTTATTGTAATCTGCTATACTGAAAGCAACGATCAGCGACGGAGGCAGCCATGAAGAAAAAGATCGGCACAACGGTGCGCGCGGAGGGCAAGATCAACCTGTATCTGGACGTGCTTGCCCGCACGGACGACGGCTATCATACAATCGAGAGCGTGATGCAGAGCGTCAGCCTGTGCGACCGCGTGACGGTCTCCGCCATGCGCGGCGAGGGAGACATCCGCATTGGCTGCAATCTGCCGTATATTCCGTGCGACGGGCGCAACATCGCCTACAAGGCGGTGCGCGCCCTGCTCGACGAGACGGGCATTGACGCCGCCGTGCGCATTTTCCTCGACAAGCGCATTCCGGTGGCGGGCGGTATGGCGGGCGGCAGCGCCGATGCGGCGGCTGTGCTCACGGCAGCCAACCGCGTGCTCGGGCATCCGCTGCCGCCCGAGCGGCTGCGCGCGCTTGCCGCAGCGCTCGGCGCAGACGTGCCGTTCTGCATGACCGGCGGCACTGCGCTCTGCACCGGTGTGGGCGACGTGATGAGCCCGACGGAAAATCGGCTTGCATGCCCGCTGCTCATCGTGCCGAGCCGCGAGAGCGTGTCCACACCGTGGGCATACGGCGAGTTGGACCGCGCCTATGGCGGCTTTGCCGCGCCGCGCCCGCATGACGCACGCCTCAACCGCCTGACGGCTGCGCTTGCTGCCGGGGACACCACAGGCGTCGCGCAGAACCTTTACAACATCTTTGAGGCTGTCGTTCTGCCGTACCGCCCGCTGGCGGCAAAGGCAAAACAGCTGCTCACCGACTGCGGCGCCGTCGCCGCGATGATGAGCGGCAGCGGTCCGACCGTGTTCGGCATTTTTGCGGATGCGCAGACGCGCGACGCGGCGGCGCGCGTGCTTGTCAGACACGGGTATCACCCGAAGCCTGCAGATTTTACACACGGAAAATCAAAAAAGTGATTGATTTTTCGTGCAAGATCCAGTATAATGGAAAACGATTTTTGAAATTTTCAGACTTCGGAGAGGAATATGCAAAGTTTTTTATCTGTATTTGAGAATGTGACGCATCTGGACTGGAAACAGGTCGTCATGTGGTGCATCGGCGCATTGCTGATCTACCTTGCCATTAAGAAGGACATGGAGCCTTCGCTCCTGCTCCCGATGGGCTTCGGTGCGATCTTAGTGAACCTGCCGCTTTCCGGCGCGATCACGCAGATCTACCCCACCGGCACGGAAGAGGGCGTCATTGATCTGCTGTTCAACTCGGGTATCGCCAACGAGCTTTTCCCGCTGCTGCTCTTCATCGGCATCGGCGCGATGATCGATTTCGAGCCGCTGCTCTGCAACCCGAAGCTGATGTTGTTCGGCGCGGCGGCGCAGTTCGGGATCTTCTTCACGCTCAGTCTTGCCTGCCTCCTCGGCTTTGACGTCAAGGATGCGGCGTCCATCGCCATCATCGGCGCGGCGGACGGTCCGACCTCCATTTTTGTGGCAAACTTCTTCCACTCCAACTATCTCGGCGCGATCATCGTCGCAGCCTACTCTTATATGGCGCTGGTGCCGATCGTGCAGCCGCCGGTCATCCGTCTGATCACGACCAAGAAGGAGCGTCGGATCCGCATGGAATACACCGGCTCCAAGGTCACGAAGACCACGAAGATCCTGTTCCCGGTCGTCGTCACGATCATCACCGGTATTGTTGCGCCCCGTTCGGTCGCGCTGGTCGGCTTCCTCATGTTCGGCAACCTGATCCGCGAGTGCGGCGTGTTGGATTCTCTGTCCGAGACTGCGCAGAAGGTGCTGGCAAATCTCATCACCCTGCTGCTCGGCTTGACGGTCGCCTCCAAGATGACGGCAGACGCCTTCCTCAACAAGGAAACACTGTTGATTATCGCGCTCGGTCTGGTCGCCTTCGTTTTTGACACGGTCGGCGGCGTCCTGTTTGCCAAGTTCATCAACTTGTTCTCAAAGAAAAAAGTCAACCCGATGATCGGCGCCACCGGCATCTCGGCATTTCCGATGTCGGCGCGTGTCATTCACAAGATGGGGCTGGAGGAAGACCCGCAGAACTTCCTCTTGATGCACGCCATCGGTTCCAACGTGTCCGGGCAGATCGCCTCGGTCATCGCGGGCGGTATCATCCTCAACATGATTCATTAAGGAGGGGACAGACATGCATATTGATTTTCCCGCTTTTCTCGCATCGCTCCGTTATATGGGGCAGGGCATGCTTGGCATCTTCGCCGTTACGCTCGTCATCATCCTTGCCATCGTGCTGCTGAATAAGCTCACCGCAAAGAAGGACAAATAAAGAGAAACGAAACGTAAAAAACAGCGCCGACCGCAGTCGACGCTGTTTTTGTTATGCGGCATGCGGTACGCAGTTTGTGCAAATCCCCGCAAAACCGTAGGGGAGACTGCCGAATTGCCCGCTTCATACCGTTCTAACCAAGCCTTCCCCGCCACGGAAGGTGGCACGCGAAGCGTGACGGATGAGGGCTTACAGGTAGCAGGCACAGCATGGTGCGATGCTTTGCTTACATCAATCCCTCATCAGGCATAGGATGTTTTCCCATCGGGAAAACTCCGCAAGACGCGCAGCATCTCGTACAGCTCTCCCCCAAGCGAAGCCTAAAATATCGCGTACAGCTCTTCCCCAAGTGTACGACAGGGAATTTTGTCTACAAAAAAGCGGTTTCCCGCATGGGAAACCGCTTTTGCTTTACTTTGCTCAGTCCTTTGGCGTCGGCGGGGTGTCGCTGTCCGCCTCGCCATCTGCGTCGGTCGTGTCCAGGCGCGCGGCGGCGTCACGCGCCGCTTTCTGCCGGCGCTCGGCGTCCTCCGCGTCGCGGCGGCGCTTTGCCTCGGCGTTTTCCGCCTCGGAGCGCTTCGAACGCTCGCTGCGGAGCGCCTCGATCTCCTCGTAGGTGTGTTCGCCGTCCTGCATGGCGGCGTCAAACTGATCCGCCTCCATGACCTCGTTCTTGAAGAGGAAGCCTGCGACGAAATGCAGCTTATCCATATGCGCCTTCAGAATTTCTTCCACCTTGGCGTATGCCTCGTTGACGATGCGCAGGGTCTCGCTGTCGATCAGCGCGGCAGTGTTCTCGGAATACGCAGGCGCGCTCGAAAAGTCTCTGCCGAGGAAGACGCTGCTCTGGTCGTGCCCGTAGGCAACCGTGCCGAGCTTTTCGCTCATGCCGTAGTGCATGACCATGCTGCGCGCAATGTTGGTTGCGCGTTCAATGTCGTTGGACGCGCCGGTCGAAATGTCGCCCATGATAAGCGCCTCGGCGCATCTGCCGCCGAGCAGCACGACGATCTCGGCAATCATATCGCCCTTTGACTTATAGGAGCGATCCTCATTCGGCAGCGAGAGCGTAAAGCCGCCCGCACGTCCGCTCGGGATGATGGAGATCTGGTGCACATGCTCGTCGGGCGCGACAAACTTGGTCGCGATTGCGTGCCCCGCCTCGTGGTAGGCGGTGAGTTTCTTTTCCTTCTCGGAGATCGCCTTTGCCTTTTTCTGCGGACCGACGATCACCTTGAGCATCGCGTCCTCGATGTCGTTCATGCCGATGAGCGCCTTCTTGCGCCGCGCGGCGAGCAGCGCCGCCTCGTTCAAGAGGTTGGCGAGGTCTGCACCGGTGAAGCCGACCGTGGTCTTGGCAATCGTGGCGAAATCCACATCACTCTCAAACGGCTTGCCCTTGGCATGAACATGTAGGATCGCCTCGCGCCCGCGGATGTCGGGGTAATTGACCGTGATCTGACGGTCAAAGCGACCGGGGCGGAGCAGAGCGGGGTCGAGAATGTCCGCGCGGTTGGTCGCCGCCATGACGATGACGTTGCTGCCGCCCGCGCCGAAGCCGTCCATCTCGACCAGCAGCTGGTTGAGCGTCTGTTCGCGCTCGTCATGACCGCCGCCGAGACCCGTGCCGCGCTGTCTGCCGACCGCGTCGATCTCGTCGATGAAGACGATGCTGGCGGGGTGGCGGCGTGCGGTCTCAAACAGGTCGCGCACGCGCGATGCGCCCACGCCGACGTACATCTCCACAAAGTCCGAGCCGGAGATCGAGTAGAACGGAACGTTTGCCTCGCCGGCAACCGCCTTGGCAAGCAGGGTCTTACCCGTACCGGGAGGGCCCATCAGCAGCACGCCGTGCGGGATCTTGGCGCCCAGCTTTTCAAATTCTGCCGGGTGCTTGAGAAATTCGACGACCTCTTCAAGCTCTTCCTTTTCCTCGTCCGCGCCTGCCACGTCGGCAAAGGTGACGCGCTTTTTCTGATCGCTTGCCACCTTGACGCGCGCGCGCCCGAAGCTGTTCATCTTGCCGCCCTGCCCGTTCATCTGCCGGACCATATAGATCCAGAAGGCGATGAAGACGACCATCATGATGAGATAGGGTAAGAAGGAGACCCACCAGTTGACCACAACGGGCTTGTAGTCGTATTTTTCGATCGTGCCGTCGGCGTACTGCGCCTTGACGGTCTCCTCGGTGTCGTGGACAAAGAGCGAGAGGTCGCGCAGATCGTAGGTGACGGTTTTGTCCTTCGCGCCGTCCGCCTGCCGCAGCTTCATCGTCAGCCGGTTGTTCGTGTCCACGCTGAACGATCTGACTTCACCTTTGTCAAAGTAACTCAGCACGTCGCTGTAGGACAGCGTCTCGGTCTCCTTTGTGGGGAAGAAACTCGACACCAGCCATGTGATCGCCAGGATAAAGACGACGTACATGAGGATGACTTTCATGTTATTTTTCATCGGGGTACCAAACCTTTCCGGAGGAAAATCTTAAGTGCTTTGCCGTGCTGTGTTATTTTGCGTAGATCTCGGGTTTGAGGATGCCTATGTAGGGAAGCGCGCGGTACTTTTCCGCATAGTCGAGACCGAAGCCGACCACAAATTCGTCGGGGACGGTCACGCCGCAGTAATCCGGCGTGAATTCCACCTCGCGGCGGGAGGGCTTGTCGAGCAGGGTGCAGGTGCGCACGCTCTTTGCGCCCTTGAGCTTCAGATAGTCGCAGAGGTAGGAGAGCGTTCTGCCGCTGTCGATGATGTCCTCGATGACCACGATGTCGCACTCTTCGATCTTCGGGCGCATCCAGTCGAGAATGATGCGGATCGAGCCGCTGGATTTTGTGCCTGCGCCGTAGGAGGACACCTTCATGACCTCGATCTCGGGGTTGACGGTCAGTTTCCTCATCAGCTCCGCCATAAAGGGCAGCGAACCCTTCAGGATGCCGAGCAGAACCAGATGATCGGATTTGCCTGCGTAGTCGCGGTCGATTTCCTTTGCAAGGCGCGTGGTTGCTGCGTCAATTTCTTTTTCGTCTACGAGAATTTTCAGAATGTCGTTGTTCATGTTCCTAAACGCCTGCGGCGTCTCCTTTGTTTTCTTCCGATTTGATATATAAACGCATTGCATCGCCCCCGCGGTAAAACGCCGCGTCGGCGGTGGCAAGTGCGCGGATATACAGTACAGTATCGCCCGCTGCGAGGAAAAACAATCGCGCTTTTTCGGGCGGGGCGAGCTTGGCGTCGGCAATGACGCGCTTTGCTTTGTGCGTGATGCCGAAATAACGGATCGTGTCGCCGTCACGTCGGGAGCGCACAAGGGCGGTTTCGCCGGCAAATGCGTCGGCGGCAAAGACGGCGGCGGGCACGCTTGGAAATCCTTCCGGCACGTCGCCGCGCGTGAGCAGCAGGGTTTCTCCCCACGGCAGCGTCACCGGCACGTCGGGTGCGAGCGGCAGGGAAAAGTCCTGCACGCCGCCATTCGTCGCGGAAAACCGCAGGCACCCGTGCGATGCGACTGCGGCAGCGCCCGGCAGGGACAGCCGAAAATCCCGGCAGCCTGCAAGGATCTTGTCGCAGAGCGCGTCAATGTGCGCGCAGCCGGGGACAGTCCCACAGGAATCATTATACAGCATGCGCAGCACGCGCGAAAGCAGCGCTTTGTGAATGTTTTGTGCTTTTTCGGTGTCGAGCGCGCCGTCTTTGACGATGGTGGGGTAAACCTTTTGCGCCTCGGCATCGAGAAAATCCGCATCGGTGCGCAGAAGCCGCGCGGTGCGCGCCATGCTGTCGGTTGCCTGCGGCGCGACCGCCGTGAGCGCGGGCAGCACCTCGCGCCGGATGCGGTTGCGGCTGTACGCCGCGGACAGATTGGTGCTGTCGGTGACATAGGTCTGCCCGTCTGCCGCAAGGCAGGCGAGGATCTCGCCGCGGCTCACATCGAGCAGCGGACGGATGATGTTTCCGCGCCGCGCGGGGATGGAGCACAGACCGTCCAGTCCCGTGCCGCGCGCGAGATGGAACAGCATCGTCTCGCACAGGTCGTTCTGATTGTGCGCCGTGGCGATGCAGGTATACGCCGCATGTGCGGTGAGCAGCCGGTCGAAGAACGCATAGCGCACGCGGCGCGCCGTCTCCTCGATGCCGCGGTGCGCGGCTTTTGCCGCCGCGGCAACGTCGGCAGTTTCGCAGAAAAACGGGATGCCGCGCATGCGGCAGAAGTCTTCGCAGAAGCGCGCATCGCGCGCCGCCTCCTCGCCGCGCAGCCCGTGGTTGAGGTGCGCTGCGGCGAGCGGATAGGGAAAGTCGCCGCGCGCGGCGGCGGTGCAGAACAGGGAGAGCAGGCAGGTCGAGTCCGCGCCGCCCGAAAAGGCGATGATCACACCGCCGCGGACGCCGAGCGATTCGAGCGCTGCCGTGAATTTCCGATAAATGTCCATAGAAACGGGAGTCGGTCGCCCTTACTCCAATCCTTCCTCAATGGTGCGGAACTTGGTGTACTGCCCGATCCAGCCAACCTTGACTGTGCCGGTTCCGCCGTGGCGGTTCTTGGCGATGATGATCTCGGCGGTGTTGGCGTTTTGCTCCGCCGCGCCCGCCGCCTCCGCGGTCTTGTAGTATTCGTCGCGGTAGAGGAAGACGACGACGTCGGCGTCCTGCTCGATCGCGCCCGAGTCACGCAGATCGGACAGCATCGGCTTTTTGTCGGTACGGGATTCGGGTCCGCGCGAGAGCTGCGCGCAGCAGATGATCGGCACGTTCAGCTCTTTTGCCATAATCTTGAGGTTGCGCGAGATGTCGGCGACCTCCTGCACGCGGTTGTCGATCTTGCGGTCACTCTGCATCAGCTGCAGGTAGTCGATGATGACAAGCCCGAGGTTTTTCACGCGGCGCAGCTTCGCCTTCATGGCGGTGATGGTCTGCCCCGTGGTGTCGTCGATCAGGATATCGCATTCGGCGATCTCCGCCGCCGCGTGCGCCAGCTTGGTCCAGTCCTCCTCGGAGAGGTTGCCGCTGCGCAGCGCGTTGCTTTCGACCATTGCTTCACTGGAAAGTATACGCGTGACCAGCTGGTCCGACGACATTTCCAGCGAGAAAATGCAGACGGCTTTCTTCGTGGATTTTGCCACGTTGGTGCCGATGTTCAGGGCAAACGAGGTCTTGCCCATGCCGGGGCGCGCGCCGATCAGCACAAGGTCGCTCTCGCCCATGCCGACCAGCACCCGGTCCAGCCCGGAAAAGCCGGTCGGCGTGCCCTTGAGCGCACTCTTGTCCTTGGAGATCAGTTCGAGGTTTGCGTAGACGCGCGGCACGATGTCGCTGATCTTCTCAAAGTTCTTGGATTCGCGCCGCTCGGCGATCTCAAAGATGCGCTGCTCCGCGGCGTTTAAGAGGTACTCGACCTCACCAGCCTCGGTGTAGGCTTCCTCCGAGATGCTCTCGCAGACCGAGATCATCGCGCGCAGCGTGCTCTTGTCCTTGACGATCTTCGCATAGTCCACGATGTTCGCCGCCGTCGGCACGGTCTTGGCGATCACCTTGATGTATTCGGTGCCGCCCGCCTTGTCATAGACGCCCTCGCGCACCAGCGCGTCGATCAGCGTCACGGGGTCGATCTCGCGGTTCTTCTTGTACAGCTCCTTCATGGTCTCAAAGATGTTCCGGTGCTCTTCGAGATAGAAGTCGTCTGCGGTGATGAGCGATGCGATCTTGTCAAAGCTCTCGGGATTGATGAGAATCGAGCCGAGAACCGATTGCTCCGCCTCGATCGAGACGGGCATCTTTCGGGTAAAATCGCCGTTCAAAGCCATTCTCCTTTCGGCGACTGCCGTTTATTTGTCGGTGACGATCAGATTGATCTTGCCCATGATCTCGCTCGCGTAGAGCTTGACCGGGATCTCAAACTTGCCATATGCCTTAATCGGATCGGGCAGGACGATCTTGCGCTTGTCGATGTCCACGCCGCCCTGCGCCTTCAGCGCGTCGGCAACGTGCTGCGAGGTGATGCTGCCGTAAAGTCTGCCGTCGGCGCCGCTTGCCGCCTCGATCTTCACGAGGATGCCGGTGAGCTTGTCCGCCATCTCGCGCGCCTCTGCCTTGTCCACTTCAATTTTGTGCAGGCGGGCTGCCTCCTTGTTTTTCAGGTCGTTGAGTGCCGAGGCGTCCGCCGCCTTTGCCAGTCCCTTCGGGATCAGGAAGTTGCGCGCGAAGCCGTCGGAAACCTCGACGACCGCGCCCGTCTTGCCGCTGCCTTTTACGTCTTTCAAGAGAATTACTTTCATGGTATGTCCTTTCTTCCGGGTATGCCGGGGGTGAATTTTGTCAGATGTCCGTGCTTGTCTGCGAATTGTTTTCCTCGAGGTAGGCGTCGATTGCCGCCTTCAGCTGCTCCAGCACGGTGAGCATCGGGTCTGCGGAGCGTGCGCCGGCACTGTCCAGATGCCCGCCGCCGCCCATTTTTTCGAGAATGAGCTGCACGCTGACCGCTGCGGTCGAGCGCGCGGAAATATGCGTTTCGCCGCCGATGCGGATCAGCGCAAATGCGGCGTCCACGCCCTTGATGGAGAGCAGACTCTCCGCCGCCTTCGCCGCCGCGATGCGGTCGCTCGGCGCGCCGTCGTCCTCATCCTTCGCAATGGCAAAGCGCCCGCGGTAGATCACAAGATCGGAGAGAATCTTCGACTGCTTGCGGAATTCGCCGAAATCGCTCTTCAGCTCGCAGGCGGATTCGTAGACGCTGGCGCCCGCGCTGCGCAGGTAGATTGCGGCGTTCAGCGTGCGGGTACCGGTGGAGCGGGTAAACTGCTTGGTGTCGAGCAGGATACCGCCGAGCAGGGCGTCCGCCTCCTCGCGGAGCAGCAGCCCTTCGCTGATGGATTGCTCGAGCATCTCCGCAACCAGCTCGGATGCGCTGGAGGCGGACGGCTCGATATATTCGGCGATCCATTCACGCTGCGTCTTCGGCGCCGTCTTGCGGTGATGGTCGATGATGATCGCGTCGTTCACGCTCAGAGCGATGCCGGGGGCAAGCATGTGGTCGACGTTGTTGACGTCCACGATGACAAGCAGGGTGTCGCTGGCGATCAGCTCCTGCGCGTCATCCGCCGTCACAAAGGTGTCGCCGTATTCGGGGATGCCTTTGAATTTTGCAAGGAAATTCTGCGTGTTCGGATCGGTCTTGTCCACGATGATGTAGGGCTTGACAAAGCAGAACATCGCAAGCCGTGCAATGCCGACCGCTGCGCCGAAGCAGTCCTGATCCGCGCCGCTGTGCCCCATGATCAGGACACTCGACGCGCGCGAGATATGCGCGACCAGCTCACAGGAGCGCACCTTGGCGGCAACGCTCGAGCGCTTCTGCACGGGGCGGGTCATGCCGCCGTAAAAACGCAGCCCGTCGTCATTTTTGTAGACCGCCTGATCGCCGCCGCGTGCCAGCGCCATGCCGAGCGCTTCACGCGCGCCCGCCTCGCGGTCGCGAAGCGTTGCACCCACGTCCGAGATGCCCATGGAGATGGTGATTGGCAGTCCCATGTCGCCGATGTGCACCTCGCGCACACGGTCGAGCACGGAAAAGCTGTTTGCAATGCAGCGGTTCAGGCCCGCGCGGTTGGTGATGAGCAGATATTTGTTGCGGTCGTACTCACGCAGCACGCCGTCCAGCTCTGCGGCAAAGTCGCGCAGAATCCCGGCGATGTCGTTGACCTCGCTGCCGAAGTCCTGTACATGGCGGGAGAGCTCGTCAAGGTTGTCAATGAGGATGTAGGCGATGACGCTGCGTTCGCTCTCCACCATCCCGGTGAGCCGCTCATACTCGGTGCGGTCGTTCCAGACGAGGAACCAGTAGTTTTTCTCGTCGGTCTTGAAGCCGAAGGCGTCCACCCGATAGAGGCGGTCGCACAGCTCGGCGTCGCAGGGCACATCCTCGGAGAGGGCGTCCAGCGAGACGGTGGAGATGGTGTCCAGCCCCACGCCCATGACAGAGCCGATGGTCTCGGTCGCCTCGCCGAAGGCACGGTTGCGCCAGATGATCTTGCCTGCGGTGTCGCAGATGACCATGGGCAGGCGCATCTTGATGACGATCTCCAGCATGATCTGCCCGAGCGAGCGCCCGAACTTTGCTTCGACATCGCGCCCCGCATCGCGGGAGAGATACGCATATGCGCCGCTCGCCGCCAGAAAAACGAGCAGCGAGAGCGCAAGACATACGGCGCCCGGCAGCACATTTGTCTTTGTGAGCACAAAGAACAGAACGAGCGAGAGCGTGCCGAGAATTACAATGACGATCGGCAGCCCGGGGCGCGTGTTTTTATTCTTCTGTTGCATGTTTTCTCCTTTCCGCGGCAGTGCCGCGCGGAAACAATGCGATAATCATCCTATTTTATAAATTATAGCAAAGTTTCATGCAAAAGTAAAGAGATATGCCCGAAAAAGCGGCAGGCAAAAAAAGAAGTCCCCGAAGGGACTTCTCTTGTGAAACCTGTTCAGTTTGCCTTGCTGTCGCGCATGGATGCAACTGCGATTCTCGTGAAGATGACGCATGCCTCGGAGCGCTTGATGGGGTCGTTCGGCTTGTACTGACCGCCCGAGCCGCCGACGATACCTGCCTCTGCGAGCTTCTTGACCGCCGCCGCGGAGGGAAGCGTGTCGTTCATGTCGGAGAGGGTGTAGGTGCGGATCGCCGCATACTCGCTGTCGGGCAGAATGTTTGCAAAGACGATTGCCATATCGCCGCGGGTGATGTTCTTGTTGTAGTCGGTGAACTGACCGTCTTTGATAATGCCGTTTGCCACGCAGTATTCCACATAGGGCGTGTACCATGCCTCGCCCTGTGCCGCCGCGCGAACCGTATTTCCGGTGTATGCCTTGTGGATGTTGACCGCTGCGGTCAGTGCCTGTGCAACCGTGAAGGTGCCGTCGGGCGAGAAGCCGGCAGCGCTCGTGCCGCTTGCCAGACCGTACTCATATGCGGTCTTGACATAGCTGTAGAACCACGCATTTTCCGGAACGTCCGTAAACTGGTTCTCATAGGTGCGAGTGGGGTTGAACTTTGATGCGGGCGTCGAGGATGGATAGGTTTCGAGCGTACCGTTGTTCTCGATCGTCATCGTGTTCTGCACTTCCTCACTGAGGATCGCGGTTGCGCCGGACTCGATCACGATACGGAAGTGATAGTCAATGCCGGGCTTTGCCAACATGACGACCTTGTCGGTCATGATGAGCGTCGTGCCTGCTTTGACAAGGATGGTGTTCTGCGCGCCCTCCTGGAAGAGGATGATGTCGTCAAAGCGGACGTCGCTGTTGATGGTCAGCGTTGCGCCGGACTGCATTTTGAAGGCACAGTCGGGGTTGGTCTCGGGTGTGGGATTTTTGTAGTCCACGCCGCCGTAATTCGAGGTGACTACCAGCTCTTCGGGCATCGCGGGAAACTCAAAATTTGCGAGACCGATGTATGCTTTGCCGGTGACGACCAGTGTGCCGCCGTTGGTGAGCAGGCTGACGACGCCGCTTCCGGAGGCCGTGCCGAAGCTCTTCTTCGGAGCGTCAGCAGACGTGCCTGAATTGCTGTCATTGCCGGTAGCGAAGTTCATAAATGCAACCGCATCGCTTGCCGCAAAGGCGGACAGCGACAATGCGCCCGCAACCATCAGAACGGACAGAAGCAAACACATAACTTTTTTCATACGTAAAACCCTCCGTTTTTTCAAGACATGTGCTCTTTGCACAATTTCTAAATCCATTATAGCATGTCATCTGTGAAAAACAATTAGAAAATCAAAAGATTTTTCACAAGAGTTTTATATTTTCAGACAATTTTCCAAAAACCAAACTTGAAAAAGACCGCTTGCCTGCATTCGTTCGCGCAAATGGAGCCGTCGGACGCCGAAGACGACAAAAGACCGCTCCGCGAAATGGCGGAGCGGTCTTTGCAAATATAAAATCTCTTATTTGATCTTTGCGATCTTCTGACGGCAAGCCTTGCAGATGTTCTTTTCCTGATATTCTGCAACGCCGTCTCTGCCGCCGCAGAAGAGGCAGGCAGGGGTGTACTTGGAGAGCACGATGGTGCCGCCCTCGACGAAGATCTCAATGTCGTCACCCGTGTGGATGTCCATGTACTTACGCAGCTCGATGGGAAGGACGATTCTGCCAAGCCCGTCGATCTTTCTGACGATTCCGGTCGATTTCATGTTTGTTTCCTCCTGTTGGTATAAAAATTTGTGAAAAGTTCACTTTTCGATTCGATTCTAACATCACCGTATTGGTTTGTCAAGGCTTTTTTACAAAATAATTGTAAATGATTCAATATTCTGCAAAGCACGTGCGAAACAGGTCAGATTTTCTGCGAGGTGACCTTGAAACGGATCGCCGTGCGCTCTTCGCCGTCGATCTCGATCGCCTCAAAGGACGGCTGCGCAAAGAGCAGCATCCCGCTCGGCGCGAGAAAGCCGGATGCGATGGCGATCGCCTTGACGCTCTGGTTGACGGCGCCTGCACCGACCGCCTGGAGCTCAGCCTCGGAAAAGTCGCGGATGGCGGCGGCAAGCGCGCCGGCAACCGAATTGGCGTTAGATTTGGACGAAACTTTCAGCACGTTCATTGTAAAACCTCCATACCGTGATCAAAATGTTCTTCTGTAAAGTGCATTTTAGTTTACTGCGATTTTATTGTACAACCCGAATGTGACAATAATATGAAGATTCCGAGAAGTTTTTCGCGTTTCAGCTGAAAATTACAAGTCACTTGCCTAAAAAATGTCGAGAAAGTTTATTTTAGGGAATAAATGTGGTTTATTTTGCATCGTCTTTCTTGACTGCCAGCGTGACGGACTCGCCGTTGATGTCCCACTCCTTGGTATAGCCCTCAACCACGCCGAAGACGATCAGGTCGCAGAGCACGGCGGTCCTGATCTCGGCAGCATGGCTGTCGATGATCGCGCGCAGCTTTTCACTGCCTTCCTCATAGAGCGTGATGTGGTCGGTCACGTCAAAGCCGGCTTCCTTGCGCATGGTCTGCACCTTGGAGATGATCTCGCGGACGAAGCCCTCTTCGATCAGCGCGTCGTCAAGCCGGGTGTCCAGCGCGACGGTCACGCCGCCCTCGGTGAGCGAAACATATCTGCCGCCCTGCACCGTCTCGATCAGCAGATCTTCCTCGGTCAGCTCGACCTTGCCGGAGGCAGTCTCAAGCGTGACCTTGCCGGTCGCGTCCAACTCGCGCTTGAGCGCGGTGCCGTCCGCCGCGGCGAGCATCGAGCGGATCTCGCCGAGCTGCTTGCCGTATTTCGGACCGACGGTCTTCAGATTGGGCTTAATATTATAGGAAAGGAATGCGGTCGCATCGGTGGTGAATTCGGCTTCCTTCACGTTCAGCTCATCCGTGATGATGGCAGTGAAGGTTGCGTCCAGCGCCTTGGGCGCGCCGATGAACATCTTGCCGATCGGCTGACGGTTCTTGATGTTGGCGGCGTTGCGCGCGGCTCTGCCGAGGATGACGATGTGCAGCACCTCTTCCATCGCGTATTCCAGCGTCTCGTCGATGAGCGTCTCGTCGGCGACGGGGTAGTCGCACAGGTGGATGCTCTCGGGCGCGGTGGGATCAAGCGAACGGACGAGGTTCTGATAGATCTCCTCGGTCATGAACGGGATCATCGGTGCGGCGAGCTTGGAGAGCGTGACCAGCGCTGTGTAGAGCGTCATGTACGCGTTTTCCTTGTCGGTCGTCATTTCGCTGCCCCAGTAGCGGTCGCGGCAGCGGCGGACATACCAGTTGGACAGCTCATCCGTGAAGTCGGAGAGCGCCTTTGCCGCCTCGGGTATCTTGTAGGCGGCGAGGTTGGCATCCGTCGCCTTGATTGTGGAATTGAGCTTCGAGAGCAGCCACTTGTCCATGACCGACAGGGTATCGCGGTTCAGCGTATGCTTGGTCGGGTCAAACTGGTCGATCTCGGCGTAGAGTACATAGAACGCATAGGTGTTCCACAGTGTGCCGAGGAACTTGCGTTGTCCCTCGACGACCGCCTTGTCGTGGAAGCGGTTCGGCAGCCACGGCGCGGAGTTGGTGTAGAAGTACCAGCGGATCGCGTCGGCACCGTATTTTTCGAGCGCGTCAAACGGATCGACGGCGTTGCCCTTGGACTTGGACATCTTCTGCCCGTTCTCGTCCTGAACGTGCCCGAGGACGATGACGTTCTTGTAGGGCGCCTTGTTGAAGATCAGGGTCGAGATCGCGAGCAGGGAATAGAACCAGCCGCGGGTCTGGTCGACCGCCTCGGAGATGAAGTCTGCCGGGAACTGTGCCTCAAACAGATCCTTGTTCTCAAAGGGATAATGATGCTGTGCGAAGGGCATCGAGCCGCTGTCATACCAGCAGTCGATGACTTCGGGCACGCGGTGCATTTCGCCGCCGCAGTCCGGGCACTTGATGGTCACCGCGTCGATGAAGGGGCGGTGCAGCTCGATGTTGTCCGGGCAGTTTGAGCTCATTTCCTTCAGCTCGGCGATCGAGCCGATGGCGTGCCGCTTGCCGCACGCGCATTCCCAGATCGGGAGCGGTGTGCCCCAGTAACGGTTGCGCGAGAGACCCCAGTCCTGCACGTTTTCCAGCCAGTCGCCGAAACGACCCTTGCCGATGCTCTCGGGGATCCAGTTGATTGTGTTGTTGTTGCGAATCAGATCGTCCTTGACGGCGGTCATCTTGATGAACCAGGAGTCGCGCGCGTAGTAGATCAGGGGCGTGCCGCAGCGCCAGCAGTGCGGGTAGCTGTGCTCAAAGACAGGAGCGGAGAAGAGCAGCCCGCGGCTCTCGAGATCGACCAGCACGGGCTTGTCCGCATCCTTGCAGAACATGCCTGCCCACTTGGTCTCTTTGGTCATTTCGCCCTTGGCGTCCACAAGCTGGACGAAGGGCAGGTCGTACTTCTTGCCGACCTTGTAGTCGTCTTCACCGAACGCGGGCGCGATGTGAACCACGCCGGTACCGTCGGTCAGCGTGACATAGGGGTCGCAGACGACATAGTATGCCTTTTTGCCCTGCGCGGCGATAATGTCGCCCGCAAAGTCGAAGAGCGGCTCGTATGCCTTGCCTTCAAGGTCGATGCCGCGGAAGTGCTCCAGCACCTCGTAGTTGCCTGCGCCGAGTACCGTGTCTGCCAGGGCTGCGGCGAGGTAATAGGTGTAGCCGTCGGTGGTCTTCACCTTAACATAGTCGTGATCGGGATGGACGCAGAGCGCCACGTTGGAGGGCAGCGTCCAGGGGGTCGTCGTCCAGGCGAGAATGTAGGCGTCCTCGCCGACCACCTTGAAGCGGGCGATTGCCGAGCGCTCCTTGACGTCCTTGTAGCCCTGCGCAACCTCGTGCGAGGACAGCGGCGTACCGCAGCGCGGGCAGTAGGGCACGATCTTGAAGCCCTTGTAGAGCAGTCCGCGGTCGTAGATCTGCTTCAGCGACCACCACTCGGACTCGATGAAGGTGTTTTCATAGGTGACATAGGGGTGCTTCATGTCCGCCCAGAAGCCGACGGTCTGCGAGAAGTCCTCCCACATGCCCTTGTATTTCCACACGCTCTCCTTGCAGTGCTCGATGAAGGGTTCGAGACCGTACGCCTCGATCTGATCCTTGCCGTCGATGCCGAGCATCTTCTCGACCTCCAGCTCGACCGGCAGACCGTGCGTGTCCCAGCCCGCTTTACGGGGGACGTAGCAGCCCTTCATGGTCTGATAGCGCGGGATCATGTCCTTGATCACGCGGGTGAGCACGTGACCGATATGCGGCTTGCCGTTTGCCGTCGGAGGACCGTCGTAGAAGGTGAAGGGCTTGCCGCCGGCGCGGTGTTCGCTGCTCTTTTCAAAAATGTGATTTTCCTCCCAGAAACGCCGCACGTCCTTTTCGCGGCTGACGAAGGAAAGATCGGTGGATACTTTCTGATACATCTCTGAACCTCCCTGATTCGATTTGCGCAAAAAAGAAGGTCCTCCGTCAAAAGGACGGAAGACCGTTTAACCACCTTTTGCGCATACAAACATATGCCTTCCCGATAACGGAGGAAATCCGTCGCCCGCTACTTTGGTTCACAGGCGCGCTCCGAAGTGATTTTCACACGGCTGCTACTCGTATCGGGCTCCCACCGCTCCCGACTCGCTTGACCTTTCGCAAAGGGCTACTCTCTTCATCATGGCTTTTCTTATTCTGTAGAGATTTTAACACGCTTTTTGCGCGTTGTCAACAGGATTTTTTGCGCGGGCGCGTTTTGCGCTGCATCCTGACGGATGGCTGCCCCTCATCCGGCGCATACGCGCCGCCTTCTCCCTTGGGGAAGGCATAAGACGACAGCAAAAGAGCGCCGGGGAAACCCCGACGCTCCGTTTTGCTTATTCTTCAAATTCGTGCTCGCTTGCGCCGTCGTCGCATTCGATCTCGACCGAACCGTCCTCGGGCATATCGTCATCGTCAAGGAAGTCCTCACACTCGCAGTCGATGCAAGCGGGAACCAGTCTCTGATAGAGCTTGTATGCGGCGATTGCCAGTGCGGCGATACCCGCGACTGCCGCCGTGACCGCCAGAATGATTTTGCCTACATGGGGCTTTTCGGGCTTCTTACCGATATAAAGCATGAAATTCAACTCCTGTACAATAGATTTGCGTTTCTC
>ENA-UOJC01001273-UOJC01001273.1-human-gut-metagenome-genome-assembly--contig:-C104-NODE-1273-length-35981-cov-12.556171_pt1 | contig 35981 bp, 35 predicted proteins | sample MGYA00242339_ERZ723886 | MGnify/ENA metagenome assembly ERZ723886 | reverse complement strand
TGTGCGATTGCAGAGTATCGAAAAACCCTCCGGCACATTCGTGCCACCTCCCTTATGAAGGGAAGCATTATATTCCCTCGCTCCTTTTGAGGAAATGGTTATGGAGAGGGGGCGGATATAATAAAAAAATGGGGTTTTAAATTACGTGCGTTTCTTAATATTTTTAAACATAAAATTTGCAATTTTGCTATGTTGGTCGTAGTATGAGAAAAGCTCGTGCCGAAGAGGTGATTTTGTGCGTGAGAAATTAGTGTAAATAGTACAATATTGGAACATGTTATGGCTTTAAATTTTCAAGAACTGGTTTTTAATTTACAAAAATATTGGTCGGATTACGGTTGTATAATTCAGCAGCCTTATGATATTGAAAAAGGTGCTTCAACCATGAATCCGGCAACTTTTTTGCGTTCACTCGGACCTGAACCATGGAATACAGCAATGATTGAACCTTGCAGACGTCCGACTGACGCCAGATATGGTGAAAATCCTAACAGATTAGGACATTATTATCAGTTTCAGGTTATACTGAAACCATCTCCTGATAATGCTCAGGAACTTTATTTGAAAAGTTTGGAAGCTATGGGGATTGACTTAAAAGAACACGACGTAAGATTTGTTGAAGATAACTGGGAATCTCCGACTCTCGGTGCAGCCGGTGTCGGCTGGGAAGTTTGGCTTGATGGTATGGAGATTACACAGTTTACTTATTTTCAGCAGGTTGGCGGATTGGAAGTTAAACCTGTTGCTCTTGAATTAACTTACGGTCTTGAACGTATTGCCATGTATCTTCAAAATAAAGAATCGGTTTACGATATTATGTGGAATGATACAATTAAGTATGGCGAAATTTTCTTACAAAATGAAATTGAACAATCAAAATATAATTTTGAAGTGAGTGATGCAAAAGCTCTATTCACTATGTTTGACCTCTATCAGAAAGAAGTTGATAATTGTGTTGAGGCAAAACTTGTATTGCCTGCTTATGATTACGTTTTGAAATGTTCTCATACTTTCAATTTGCTTGATGCAAGAGGTGTTATCAGTAAAGATGAAAGAATTAATTTTATAAATCGTGTAAGAACTATGGCATCTGCAGTTGCAAAATTGTATGTTGCCCAGAGAGAAGAAATGGGATTTCCTCTCTGTAAAGACAACAAGTAAGGAAATTGGATGGCAGAGAAATACAGTCGTGCGACATTGACTCGCAACTTTTTGAAAACTATTACCCGTATTAAAAACCCGGATGAAATGTTAGAAGAAGCAAAAGGCGAGGGTTTGGAAAAAACTCTCGGCGTTTGGGATTTAATTATTCTTGGCGTTGGTGCGATTATCGGATCGGGAATTTTTGCTGTTGTCGGTATTGCCGCAGCAGGAAGTGCTGACGGTTCTGCTCTTGGTGCGGGGCCTGCACTTATGGTATCTATGATAATTGCTGCGATTGCGTGTATATTTTCAGCACTTTGTTATAGTGAATTTGCGACAATGATTCCTGTAGCAGGGGGTGCTTATACATATACTTTTGCAACTCTCGGGGAATTTGCGGCGTGGATGGTCGGCTGGGTTTTGATGCTTGAATATGCTATCGGGTTTATAGCTGTTGCATGTGCATGGTCAAATCACTTTGTACAGTTTATGAGCGGGTTTGAAAAGTTCTTGCCGGCATGGCTGGCTCATCCGCCTGTTTGGCTTGTGAACGATGTATTTTCGGCAGGTAAAATTGTGGCTGACAATCCGGATGTTTTTGTGCCGAGACTCTTCGGTGTACCTATTTGTATAAACCTTCCGGCTATTTTAATTGTTCTTTTGATTACAGCAATTCTTGTTAAGGGAACAAAAGATTCTACAAAAATGGCAGGTTTGATGGTATTTATAAAACTTGCAGTCATTGCGTTATTCGTGGTCGCAGGTGCCTTTTTTGTAAAACCTGATAACTGGACTCCGTTTGCTCCAAACGGTGCTGCAGGAATATTTGCCGGAGCATTTTTGATTTTCTTTGCATATATCGGTTTTGATGCTCTTGCTACTGCAGCAGAGGAATGCAAAAATCCTCAAAAAGATTTACCAATAGGAATAATTGGTTCACTTGCTGTTACTACAGTTGTATATGTGCTGGTGGCTCTTGTTTTAACCGGTATGCAGGATACTTCGGGTCCTGTACCTGCTGCATTTTTAAAAGCTCCAATGGCTTATTGTATGATGCTTGCTCATCAAAATTGGGCTGCAGGTTTAATTTCGGTAGGTTCGCTTGCCGGTTTGACTTCAGTTCTTCTTGTTTTGGAAATGGCGGCTACCAGAATTTTATTTGCAATGAGCCGTGACCATTTTATTTCAAAAAGATTCCAGAAACTTCATCCTAAATTCCATACTCCGGCTTTATTAACATGGACTGTCGGTCTTCTTGCCGTTGTCGGAATTTTGACGTTGAATCTGGATGTTGCTGCCGAATTGTGCAATTACGGAACATTTACTTCTTTTATAATTGTATGTGTTGCAGTTTTGATTTTGAGAAAAACTGATCCTGACAGACCGAGACCTTTTAAGGTTCCGTTTTCACCTGTAGTTCCTTCGCTCGGGATAATCTGCTGCGGCGGATTGATGATTTATAAATCGATGCAGCCTTCTGGCTCTGCATTGTTGTTCCCTGTATGGCTCGGTGTTGGAGCAATGATTTATTTGCTTTACGGTTTTGTCAAAAACAGAATGAATGAAAATAAATTACATAATGAAAAAGTAGAAAAAAGAAAACAGGAATTAGCAAAATAGATGGATATTAAAAATATAATAGCAAATATGCTGACTAAAAGAAGCCCCGATGAACTTATTGCAACAAGTAAAAAGTCAGAATTAAAAAAAACATTGAATGTTTTTGATTTAATTGTAATCGGTATAGGTGCGGTGGTTGGTACCGGTATCTTTACAATTATAGGTACTGCAATTCAGGGCGGTCCTGAAGGCGTTGGTGCAGGACCTGCTATTATAATTTCCATGGTAATGGCTGCAGTTGCATGCGTCTTTTCAGCACTATGTTACAGTGAAATTGCTGCAATGATTCCTGTTGCCGGAAGTGCTTATACCTATACTTATGCCACTATGGGAGAATTTATGGCCTGGATGGTCGGATGGATTTTAATGTTGGAATATGCCATCGGGAATATTACCGTTGCATGTGCATGGACCGGATATTTTGTTCAATTTTTAAAAGGATTTAAGCATATCCTTCCGGCATTTATAATTAATTTCCCTCTGTGGCTGAGAAACGATTACAGGTTTATGCTTTCATACTGTGATAAATACGGGCTGGATCCGCATACACAAATGCCGTATTTATTTGATAAAATTCCTGTTGCAATCAATCTTCCGGCAATATTTATTGTGCTTGCATTGACTGTACTTTTGATTAAAGGAGTTAAAGAATCAACCCGTTTTGCGAGTGTTATGGTTGCGGTGAATATGTTTATGATACTTTCTTTCATTGTTGTCGGTGCTTTTTATGTAAAGCCGGAAAATTGGGTTCCTTTTGCTCCGAACGGGTTTGAAGGAATTTTTATGGGTGCATTTTTGATTTTCTTTGCATATATCGGGTTTGATGCTATTTCAACTACCGCGGAAGAAACGGAAAATCCTCAAAGAGATTTGCCTATTGCAATTCTTGGAACTTTGATAATATGTACAATTCTTTATGTTTGTGTGGCTCTTGTTTTGACCGGAAATGTTCCGCTCGGACATATCGATATTCAGGCTCCTATTGCTCATGCAATGAGAGCTATCGGAAAAGATTGGTTTGCCGGATTGATTTCTATTGGTGCATTGTGTGCATTAACTTCAGTGCTTTTAATTTATCAATTAGGTACAACCAGAATTTTGTATGCGATGAGTCGTGACAGATTTTTACCAAAATCTTTGAGATTAATTCATAAAAAATTCAGGACTCCTCATGTACTTACCTGGATTTCCGGTATTGTTGTTATTGTTTGTTCACTGTTTATGGATTTGAATATTTCTGCTGAACTTTGTAATTTTGGAACATTTACTTCATTTATAATTATTTGTATTGCAGTTTTAATTTTAAGAAAAACGGATCCGGAAAGAGAAAGACCTTTTAAAGTTCCGTTTTGTCCTACGTTCCCTATTCTTGGAATTTTGACCTGCGGCGGACTGATGATTTATTCAATGAAATTTTTAAAAACTTCTTCTTTGTATTTCCCGCTCTGGTTGATTATGGGCATACTTATATATGCGTCTTACGGTTACGCACAAAAACGTCTTGAAGAAGAAAAAAGAAACAAAATGCAGAAAAAAGCCGAAAAAATTACTGTTCTGTAATATGAAAATCATCGCCAAGTTCGTCTTCCAATGATTTTATTATTTCAGATAGAGAAACGCCGAGAGCTTCTGATATTCGCCAGAGCATTGTGAGTTTCGGATCTATTTGACCTGTTTCTATGCGGCTCAGATTCCCGGAATCAAGGTCGTATTCAAACGCCAGTAGCCTCTGGGATTTATTAAGACTTTCCCTGTGCGTTTTGACCTGTTTTCCGAATTCCTTAATCAAATGTTATGTATATTCATTTTTGTGTTGCATACATACAGTATATGAGCTATAATAATCATAGACCTATGTATATATACATCGATAACTGGAGGATTTATTTATGAGAAAAGCGTTTACATTGGCTGAAGTTTTGATTACTCTCGGAATTATCGGTGTGGTAGCCGCGATGACTCTGCCTGCATTAATTCAAAAGCAGCACAGAAAAGAAACTTCTGTTAAGTTAAAAAAGTTCTACAGCCAGATGTATCAGGCAATCCTTCTTTCTCAAAATCAATACGGTGAAATTGAATACTGGTCAAGATCAGGAAATTTAAGAGATGAAGACTCCGACAATCAAGGGCTTAAAAATTTTAATGAAACAAAAAAATACTGGGAAACTTATTATGCACCATATGTAAAAACTTTAAAGATTGAAAGATCTACAAATAGCAGTGGTGTTAATCAAAATGCCAAAATATATCTGGCCGATGGTTCCACATTAGATGTCTGGAATGGTGGTTGTATGACATTTGATTATGACGTAAACGGTGATAATAAACCAAATCAAAGTGGTGTTGACAGATTTGGTTTTAATATTTGTGAAAGACGAGATCAACGTGTTATGTATTTTGGAAACTTTGGAGAAAAAATGATAATTGGTCCTCAGATGTTTAGTCCTATTAACAGCAGGGAGGATGCATTTAATTATTGTAAGAACTCAAAAATGTGCACGCCTTTGTTAATGTTATATGATAACTGGGAATTTAAAGACGATTATCCGTGGTAAATATTTATTAAATTTAAAAAGTTTTTACCTTGTTTTTTGCCTTTTAGCACATACAATAAGTGTAGCACCAACGTGTATTGAATCCGAAATATATTTATGATAATAAGGTTATAGAAAGGTTATTTTTAAGAGGGGCAAAAATGTTAAAATTAAACTACAAAAACGCTGATGCAATGGTTGTTGGTGAAGACAACGGTTTACATCTTCAAAGTGAATTTGCAGCTTATCAAGAAAAAATTAAAGATATAATCGTTGATTTGAATAAACGTAAAGATAAGCCCGGGCAATGGCTTCAGTGGATGAATTTAGGTTATAATGAAGAAACCCTCTGGTATGTTAAAGAATATGCCGCTATGGTAAAAGACAGATTTGAAAATATTCTTGTTCTCGGTATTGGCGGTTCAGCACTTGGCGGTATTGCTGTTACCGAAGCCCTTTTAAAACCTTATTGGAATCTTCTATCTGACGAACAAAGAGAAGGTTTGCCAAAGATTTTCTTTCTGGACAATATTGATCCTGATACAATGACGGGACTTTTAGATATTCTGGATTTGAGTAAAACCCTTGTTAATGTCATTACAAAATCGGGTTCTACAGCAGAAACTATGTCACAGTTTATGATAGTGAAAGACCGTCTGGAAAAAGAACTCGGAGATAACTACAGATATAATGTAGTGGCAACAACTGATAAAAGAACGGGTGTCTTAAGACAAATTGCAGAGCAGGAAGGTTATAAAACTTTTGTCGTTCCCGATGATGTCGGCGGACGATTTTCTGTATTTTCGGCAGTAGGTTTATTGCCGTTTGCTCTTGTCGGAATTGATATCGATGCAATAGTTAATGGTATCAAAGATATGGATTTAGCTTTGAAAAATACGGATATTAATGAAAATATCGCAGCTCAAAATGCTTTAATTCATTATTTAATGGATACCAAAAAGGGTAAAAAACTTTCGGTTATGATGCCTTATTCCAGCAGGTTGAAATATGTTTCGGACTGGTATGCCCAGTTATGGGCAGAATCCCTCGGCAAAAATAAAGATAAGTCCGGTAATGATGTGCATATAGGTCCTACTCCAATTAAGGCTCTGGGGGCAACCGATCAACATTCACAAATTCAATTATACAATGAAGGCCCTAATGATAAATTGATTACATTTATTCGGGTAGAAGAATTTGATAATACCCTTGATATTCCGAATATTTTTGAATACACGGGTATAAGATATCTCGGCGGAAAAACAATGAATCAGCTTATTAATGCGGAAGCTGACTCCACAAGAGTTGCAATATCCGATTACGGCAGACCTAATGTGTCAATTTATTTACCTAAAGTTGATGCATATAATATTGGACAACTTTTATATATGTTTGAGGTTCAAACTGCAATAGCAGGTGAATTATATAATATCAATACTTTTGATCAGCCCGGAGTTGAGCAGGCTAAAAATTATACTTATGCATTAATGGGCCGTGACGGTTATGAAGAATCAGCTCATATGCTTCAAGAGAGAATGGCCTCAGTTTAAATTGATGTTAGGTGATAGATATAAAAACAAAAGAGATTCTTTTTAAAGAATCTCTTTTGTTGAATATTGTTTTTATTAATTAACCGATAAGATTAATGTTACCTTCCGGTGTTCCGTGTGAAAGTGCATAGCTTTTTGCGAGTTTATCTGCAGATGTTTCCTGTACTGGTTGATTTTTAGCTTTAATTGCACTAACTACATCGGAAATTTGTTCAAACAAGCCTTTGTCACGTACTTTTTCTACACCTGTAGGAAGGAATGGACTTACGTATGCTGAATCTTTTGCTCTGCCGAGTTCACTGGCATGTATATTATCAAAAATTTTGTCTGCACCGATATATTCATGTATTGTTTTTGCACCTTTTTCAATACCGTTTTCAATTCCTTTTGTAAGCATTGTTTCTCTGCCTGTAAATGCTATTTTGTTAATCATTTTTTCTCCTTTGTTTTTTTGTATTTTTTAATTGTAGTACTTATAGTAAATCGTATGAAAAAATATATTGCCATAATTTACTATAAATTTAACAATTATTAATAATACAATTTACAACTTAAGTGTATCGCAAAAATTCTTAAATTGCTATAAGTTGATATTTATGTTTTAATAATTAATAAGGTGTATATGCTTAGAGTTTTGTCGGGAATAATTTTATTAACATTAATGTTTCAAGGGATGGTATTTGCTGAGTCTCAAACTGTATTACATGCTGGAGTGTCTTTGGCCAGAGAGGTTCCGGCGGCTCTTATGGGGACATGGCGGGTTAGTGCAAAACTAAAAAATACCGACAGCCCTGCAAATTTTAAGCAAACAAGTGTTGATATATGGAACCTGTCACGACAAAATGACGTCATAAATTTAAGTAATCCGTTTACCGGTGCAAGTGCATCAATTAACGTTAGTTATGTAAATAAAAATACGGTAAAATTTACAAAAGTAGGGGATTATAATAATCAGAAGCTTACAGATTGTGTTGAAATTACTATTAGCGGAGATTCATTCAAAGGGACAAATACTTTGTCGCTTGTGACATACTCTTCTGCAAATGAGGCTGTCTTAAATGCAAAAAATGCCGAATATGAGCTTTATGGTGAAAAAATCTCCGGATCAGACGTATTAGAATAGGAGTAGAGGAAAATAAATGCAAACTTATGAATTTGATACTGTTATTTTAGGCGGCGGCCCTGCAGGGCTCGCAGCAGCAATTTACGCAAGCAGGGGTGCTGTTTCTACCGCACTTATTGATATTAGTATGATGGGAGGACAGCCATCTAATTATCTTGAACTGGAAAACTATCCTGGATTTCCTATTATCGGCGGATATGATTTAATGGAGAAATTTGAAGAACATGCCGATAAATTCGGTGTTCAAAAATTCCCTATGCAAGAAATTGAACGCGTCGATTTAGTTTCGGATTCGAAAGTTATTGTTACAAAAGAAGCGGAATTTAAAGCAAAAACTGTTATAATTGCTACAGGTGCACAGCCTATGAAATTGGGAGTGCCGGGGGAAAAGGAATTTGTCGGTCGCGGTGTAAGTTATTGTGCCGTTTGTGACGGTGCTTTTTATAAGGGTAAGACTGTTGCTGTAGTCGGCGGCGGAAATTCTGCTGTGGAAGAAGCAATGTATCTTACAAAATTTGCGGAAAAAGTTTATGTTATCCACAGGCGTGATGAACTTCGTGCTGATAAGATAGTACAGGAGCGTGCTTTTAAAAATGAAAAACTGGAATTTATCTGGAACAGTGTAGTTAAAGAAATAAAGGGTGACGATCTGGTGCATACCGTTGTATTGGAGAATGTTAAATCAAAAGAAATCTCCAATCTCGCTGTAAACGGAGTTTTCCCTTATATCGGAATAGTTCCGAATGTTGAGAACTTCTCAGGACAGGTAGAACAGGATGCCGGCGGTTTTATTATTACGGATGAAACAATGAAAACATCTATTGAAGGGGTTTATGCTGTCGGGGATGTTAGAAAAACTCCGTTGAGACAGGTTATCACTGCTGCTGCGGATGGTGCTGTTGGTGCAGTTTACGCCGTTAAATTTATTGAATCACTGAAAGATGTTCCACAAAAGGTTTAAAAATATTCTTTATGCAAATAAAAGGCAGGGCAGATATTTGTCTTGCCTTTTTTAAGAAATGTTATTATCTTGCCGGCTGATTATAGCTATGTTAAAATTTTCATTAGAATGGAGATTTGTGTATGAATTTGTTGCAAATATTTACGGATATTCCGATTATGATTGTTCTTATAACATTCATTTCATCGTTGATATTCTGTGTTACAAAATATAATTTTGTAAATAAAAATTTAAAAATTTTTTATAATTTTATAAGCCAGTATAAAAAAAGCGATTTGAATTTCAGATTCAAAGAGATTGATGAATGGATGATGTCAAATCCTTATATAGCTAACGCATGGATGGAGTTTAAAAATACTCTTGTATTTTCGGAGTCGGTAGCTCTGAAAGGGCAAAATAACCATCTGACATATAAAGAAGTTTCTTCGACGGTACAGAATATTCAAACTACTGTTGATCCTCTGTATTTTTTTGATGAAGAAACTCTTGTTACCTCAAAATATAACTATAAATTTATGCAGTCAGTTTCAACAATTCTTACAGGTTTCGGCCCTTTATTTACATTCTTGAATATCGCAATCGCCTTTGGAAGAGTGGATTTTTCTTCTCAGGAAGCTACAATTTCATCTGTTGCCGGATTGATGAGTTCAATGCAGGTTGCGGCTCTTGTTTCTGTATTTGCGGTTGGTTCTTCAATATTTTTCATTATTTATGAAAAGATTGCATATAACATGCTTTGCAGAAAGCCAATGTATGCTGTTCAAAATGTTATTTCCAGATTGTTTGATAATATTTCGTCCGAAAAATTCCTGTTTGAACTTTTGAGAGAGACGAAGATTCAAAACAATGCTCTTCAGCATATTATTTCAGGATTGCCTAATGACTTTAAAATTGCACTCAATTCAGGCATTGCCGGTAATCTTGTTCCGTATTTAGAAAACCTTATTTTTGGTATGAATCTTATGAATAAACAAATGAAAGAAGTCGCAAAGTCGAGTAAAAAAGATTCTGTTGACGAATTATTTTAACGGAGAGAACATTGGGTATATATAGCAGAAAAAAAAATTTAGAAGATGAAAATAATAATATATTCTGGACTACTATGGCAGACTTACTGCTCGGTCTGGCAATTATTTTTATGACTTTATTTGTACTTGCTATGACTGGATTTACCCAGCAGACTATTGATTTACAGCAGACTCAGATGGAAGCCGCAAAGCAAATGGCTGAAAAACTTAAAGAGGCTGATATTGAAGCCGAAGTGGATAAGCTGACAGGCAACGTAAAAATTTCCGATTTGGAATTGTTTGAAGTCGGAAGTTATACGCTTTCTGAAAAAGGTAGAAAATATCTTGATAAGTTCGTTCCTATATATATGGATACAATTTTTTCCAAAAAAGAACTTGCTGATAACGTTGCAAATATTATTGTTCAGGGGCATACTGATTCTCAGTCTTATGCAGGATTAAAAACTCCGAATGAACAATTTTCCAAAAATATGGAATTGAGCTTATTAAGAGCTAATGCTGTCGAGCAGTATATTTTTAAAACACCTTATGACAAGAAATATGATAAAATTTTAAGAAATCTGTTAACTGTCGAGGGCAGAAGTTTTGCAGAACCTGTACTTACTCCTGACGGAAAAGAGGATTATGCAAAAAGCAGACGTGTGGAATTGAAATTAAGAGTACAGGGAAATACTCTGACGAAAGTGTTCGGGTTAAGTTTTGGCGATAATTAACGAGAATAATATTTTAGAAACAATTAATATGATTAAGCTGCACAATCTTGATATCAGGACTGTGACTTTGGCATTGAGTCTTAGAGATTGTGCTGATAACGATGTTAACGTTGTGTGCGATAATATTTATAATAAGATTAAATATTACGCCAGAAATCTTGTTGAATATGCAAATGAGCTGGAAAATGATTATTCTATTCCGATTATTAATAAAAGAATTTCAGTGACTCCGATTTCGTTAGTAGGCGAATCCTGTAAAAACCCTGATTATGTAAAGATTGCACAAACTTTGGACAGAGCTGCAAAAGATGTAGGTGTAAATTTTATAGGCGGTTTCTCGGCACTTGTAGAGAAAGGCTGTACAAGGGGAGATGACCTTTTAATTGATAGTATTCCTGAAGCTCTTGCTAAAACCGAAATGCTCTGTTCATCAATCAATCTTGCAAGTTCAAAAGCGGGCATAAATATGGATGCCGTATTAAAAATGGCTGATATAATTAAGAAGTCTGCCGAGCTTACTAAAGAACGTGACGGTATAGGTGCGGCAAAGCTCGTGTGTTTTTGTAACTCAGCCGGAGATAATCCTTTTATGGCTGGAGCTTTTTGCGGGATAGGAGAACCTGAATGTGCATTAAATGTGGGTGTCTCCGGCCCGGGTGTTGTGAGAGCCGCGATAGAAGCTGTGCCAAAGGATGCAGATTTATCTGAAGTTGCAAATAAAATAAAACAGATTGCATATAAAATTACCTCTACGGGAGAACTTGTCGGAAGAAAGCTAGCAAAGAGACTGGATATTCCATTCGGAATTATTGACTTGTCGCTTGCTCCGACACCTGCCGAAGGGGACAGTGTTGCCGGAATCTTTCAGGCTATGGGGTTAGAACATGCTGGTGCCCATGGAACAACAGCAGCTCTTGCAATGTTGAATGATGCGGTTAAAAAAGGCGGAATTATGGCAAGTTCTCATGTCGGAGGTTTATCCGGAGCATTTATTCCTGTATCTGAAGATGCCGGGATGATTGAGGCTGCCTCTAACGGTTATTTGACTTTTGATAAGCTTGAAGCTATGACGTGTGTTTGTTCAGTTGGACTTGATATGATTGCTATTCCCGGAGATACTCCTGCAAGTACTATCGCCGGAATTATTGCTGATGAAATGGCTATCGGTATGATTAATAAAAAAACAACGGCTGTCAGGATTATTCCTGCAGCAGGTAAAAAAGTCGGTGATAAAGTTTCATACGGAGGACTCCTCGGGGAAGCTCCTATTATGCCTGTGAATACTCTTTCTGCAGCAGGATTTGTTATGAGAGGTGGAAGAATACCTGCCCCTATCCATAGTTTGAATAATTAAAATATGTATTAATGTATTGTTTCTGTAGTTAATAGCGGATATACTTTATTTAAAGCATTGTTTCAATACATAAAAATAAGAAGTAAGAATTTCAATAATAAATTTTACAGTGTTTCTTTTTCCGAATTTTTTATAAAAGTATTTTCTGTTGTCAAATATAAATCTTATAGTCTCGGGTCTTATTTTGATGTTATTTTCAATATTGATTGCAGTTGTTTTGTCGTTATTATAACGTTTATTCCCGCAGACGGAATTTGTAAATCCTGCATTTTCATAGTGTCTTCTGTATGCAACTAAAGGTTCAAAAATTATTGCTGAGCCGCCTATTAGATTTGCTATATTAAATAAAAATTTATCGGGACATATTTTCCAATTTTGTATATTTGTGTAATTTAGAAGCATCTCAATCGCCGATTTTCTGAACATTGCTGAACTGTTCGGTGACCAGAACCAGCCTCCGAACGGTGCTGTTTTTTGATTTAAAAGTTTAAACTCGGGGTGTTCTACGTCAATTTTCAATAAATCTTCAAAATTTTTAAGTTCAAAATGAGTACTCTTATGTGGAGATGAAACTGAATATGTTGTTATAATTTCATCATTTTCATTAATTTCAATAATCTCTGATGAGGTGAATGCAACACTTGTTACCATGTGGACTTTTATATGAGCTTTTGCATAATCGGGCAGAAGCATATCATCAGAATCAATAAAGCTTACAAATTCTCCTCGGGCATTTTTTAGTCCCTTCATCATTGAACCGAGTTGTCCGATATTTTGTTCATTACAAATCAGAGTAATTCTTTTGTCCTGATTGTTTTGTATAAATCTCTGTGCAATCTCAGCTGAATTATCTGAAGAGGAATCATCAACGATAATGATTTCAAAGTTTTTGTAAGTTTGTGCTGAAATACTTTCTAAAGTTTTCAGTAAGTATTTTTCGTAATTGTAAGAAGTTACAATAAAACTTACAAGTGGATTTTTAAGCATTGTTTTCACCGTTATCGGATGTTTGTTCTTCTTGAGCAATAAGATTTTCCATTTTTTTATTGTGCATAATAGATGAAATAAATGCCGCAATAATAAAGCCCAATCCGATTAGCCCTGTTATAACTTCAGGCACTTCTTTTACTGTGGAAATAAACATTAAGCATGCAAGAGCACCGATAGCCCAGTGGGCACCATGTTCAAGGTATAGAAATCTTGCAAGAGTTTTCTTTTCAACAAGCATAATAGTTAAAGAACGTACAAACATTGCCCCTATAGAAAGCCCGATTGTTATAATGATGATATCTTTACTCAAGGCAAAAGCACCCAGAACACCGTCGAGTGAAAAAGAGGCATCAATTAATTCAAGATAAATAAAACTTATTAGACCCGTACACCCACCGGCTTGAACTGCACATTTGGCGGCACGCATTTCTTCATGTTTTTCAAGAAAATGAGTAATTCCGTCTATGAGTAAGTATGTTACAATTCCGCTGATACCGGCAATTAGGACATGAATTTTTTGTTCTGCCGGAACAAAATTCTGTGTTGCAAGAAGCATAAATAATGCGATAACAACTTCAATACCTTTTATATGGTCAAGATGAGCAAGCGGTTCTTCAATATGTCTAATCCAGTGAACATCTTTTTCGTGATTGAAGAAATAATTTAAGAAAAGCATTATTAGGAATGTTCCGCCGAAAGTGACAATCGGAGCATGCGTCAAATGCAGGTAATGTGCGTATCTCATAGAGTCAGATGTCGCAATTTTTGCAACCTCAAGCATACTTAATTTTGCAAATATTGAAACAACTAATATAGGGAATAAAAATCTCATACCGAATACGGCTATTGCAATACCCCATGTTAAAAATCTGTGACGCCATTTATGAGACATTTTTTCTAATTTCATTGCATTGACAACTGCGTTATCAAAAGATAAACTTACCTCCAGAATTCCGAGAACTATTGCTATGAATACACAGGTAAGTCCTGTTCCGTTATGCACATGTTCTCCCCAGAAATAAGCTCCGATAAGTCCTGCGATTGTTACTATATATGAACCTAAAAAATATTCCAACATCTTGTATCTTCTCCTAAAATTACCGATAATTATATTATACTAAAAGGCTGAATCTTGCAAGGTTTTCTACTCTTTTACTCCGCCCTGCATAATATCATTTATAAAATATTTTTTCCCGATAAGGAATACTCCAATAACAGGAATTGTGCATATAACAGAACACGCAAGCAGTTCCCCCCAGAGGGTAATTTCTCTGAAACTACCTTTAAAAATGGCAAGTCCTACAGGCAAAGTTCTCATGCTTTCTGAATTTGTAACTATTAACGGCCACATAAAACTGTTCCATGTAGTGACAAAAGTAAATAATGCAAGTGTTGCCACTGTCGGGAGGGCAAGCGGAAGTGCTATTTTAAAAAATGTTTGCAAAATATTGCATCCGTCTATTCTTGCGGATTCTTCCAAATCTTTAGGCAGGCCGAGAAAATATTGACGCATTAAGAATATCCCGAATCCTCCAAACATTCCGGGTAAAATAAGTGCCTGATATGTGTCGATTAAGTGCAGTTCTCTCATTAAAAAGAAAAGCGGAATGATGTTAACCTGCGGCGGTACAAGCATTGTTATAAGGACAATAAGAAATATAAGATTTCTGAACGGAAATTTTAATCTCGCAAATGCATATCCAGCAAGAGCTGAAAAAATTACCTGACCTATTGTCGTAATGGTTGCAACCAGAAGGCTGTTGAAAAAATATCTGCTCAAAGGTATCTGCTGAAATACATTGCGGTAATTTTCAAAAGTTATTCCGGAATAAAAAATTTTACCGGCCTGTGAAAAAATTTCCTCATTTTTTATAAACGAAAGGTTCACCATTGCAAAAAAAGGGTAAAGCATACTGATTGCAATTAGTATAAGTATTAAATAACCTGTGAAAACCCTCCAATTTTTCATAAAAAAATTATATATCAAAACATTGAATTTCGCTTGTAACTAACATTTCTTAAAAAATGCTTGATAAAGAAAATGTTTTGTGTTTTGATAAAATCGGAACGGGCAATTCCTCTTTAGCCTTGTTCAAGGGCAATCTGACAAAGCGGCGGCTGCGTTGTCTGACTTGGCCGAAGTATTACAAGCATCCCGTATTGTTTGCGGATGAAATTTTAAATCACTAAATAAAGAAGGAAAACAAAAATGTTAAAAATCAGATTAAAAAGAATGGGTGCTAAGAAAAACCCTTCATACAGAATTATCGTTATTAATTCAACAACAAAACGTGAAGGCCGTCCTGTTCAGGAATTAGGCTACTATAACCCTAAAACAAAAGAAATGAAGTTTGATTTGGCTTCTGCACAAGATTGGGTTAAAAAAGGTGCACAGCCTACAGAAACTGTTCAGTATTTAATGAAAAACTGTAAAGAAGACGGTACTTTGAACTATGTTAAGAAAGAAACCGTAAAACTTTCTAAGAAAGCACAGGCAAAAGCTGCTGCTGAAGCCGAAGCAAAAGCTAAGGCAGAAGAAGAAGCTAAAGCTGCAGCAGAAGCTGCTGAATCTGCACCGGCAGAAGAAGCTCCGGCTGAAGCATAAGTATAGTATTTATATAATTCAAAAAAGACCTGACATTAAGTCGGGTCTTTTTCTTTATTTTTATCTAAAACTGCGTTGAACCGTCAAAAATCCTGACGTCCGACTTTTTTGTATCCTGCCTCTTTTATGCGACTTCCGTTAAGCCTGTCACCTTCATTAACGCTTGCGGTATTTCCGTTTGATTTTTGAATTGATCCGTCAGGCATTTCTCTGTCATATGTTGAAATTTTATCATTATCCGCCGGTTCTGTAAAAATAAAGCCTTTATCCTGACGTTTTGCCAGAACTCTTGTAAATTCACATCCCATAAGCCTGTATGTATCATCTTTTTCAGTATCTTTAATGTCCGCTTTGCTCAATCCGTAAAAATTAATTGAGCCGTCATCCTGAATGTCAACAGCAGCTTTTCTTTCTTCATTTTGCTGCTCATAAGTTACTTTAGTCCCGTCTTTCAGGGTTACTGTGTATTCTTTGTACTGTTCCCAGGTTCCTTTTTCGTTTGTTCTTTCTTTTGTTTTAACCTCTTGTTTTGCGACTTCTGCTTTTGAGAAGCTTACACCTCCGATATTAAGCGGTTCTGCCATAATAATCTCCTTTCTTTTCTTATATCACTCGTGTAATTGCAATTAACATCTCATATTTCTATAAAAACATTTAGTGAATAAAAATTGCCAATTAGAGGAAATTAAATTTCTTATTTATGTATAAAATAAGATATAATAATACTTTTAATGCTTTACAAAAATTTATATTACAAATAACTATCACGTAATTTTGTCTCTTGTATAGTCTCATTTTGTGCAATTTTGTATCATTCTGCAATTTAAAAGTGTTTTTTACAATTAATTTGAGGTTAAATTTCGTGAATATAAAAAAGCAGTTAGGAACAAAAATTAAAAGATTGCGGCAAAATCGTGGTTTTACGCAGGAACAGCTTGCTGAAAAACTAGATATTGCAACTCGTACTCTTTGCGGGATAGAAAACGGTGAAAATTTTTTAACGGCAGAAACCCTTGAAAAGATTTTGAGAGTTTTAAATATTTCAAGTTTTGAACTGTTTGCTTTTGATCATTTGCGGCCACAAGAAGAACTGGTTGAAGAAATTATTCACGATTTACGTGGTATAAAAAGCCGTGAAAAAATAGAAACAGTTTTTAAATTAATAAAAGCAATAATAACGGACTAACTATTTGCTGTCTTTGTATTTGCTGATTTCTTCAAAATAATGTTCCAAAGCAATATAGCCTTTGTAAATTTCATTGGAAATATTTGCATAACTGTTTGCATCAATGAATTTCAATTCACGTGTCCGGATTTCCATAATGGTATCTGCATCGTGTTTAAGTTTTTCATCTGTAGAAGCTGACCATTTTTGTAAAAGTCTCAATTCTTCATACATTTGTTTTACTGTTGTATATTCAAGAGTATTGAAGTCGTATTTAGCCAGAAGAGCTTTTTCTGCATTATTAATACGGCTTTGTACTGCCTGAAATTTGAAAATTCGTTTTACAATAATATAATTATCTGCAAGTTTTTTATGGGAGTACGGGATGAAATTTTTTGCCAGAAGTGCTGCAAATGAACGAGAAGTAAAAGCTTCGTCGGCTTTTGAAAAAGAACTTTTAGAAGTTAAATCAAAATCAGATTTTTTAGAAACTATTTCTTCAATCATCCTATCCTATACCTCCGTTGAGACTATAATAAAATAATTTGATATTTTTGTCATGCATGAAATGCAAATTTTTAACATATTGTAATTATTTTACCTTTTGTTTAAAAGTCAAAGGTTCCTTTAATGTTCATTTCTTTCTTTTTGTTGCAAGGCAAAAAGAAAGAAATGAACCAAAGAAAGAAAAACATGCGATTAAATAAACCGAGTTAGCAGAAACTACGTTTCCGCACCTTCCTGTTTTAAATCTTCCACAGCTTCACAGAACCTTTTGTACGAAAGGAGCCTATTTCTTTGCCCCCTTTATAAAGGGGGATTAAGGGGGATTTTGCCGGGCGTTTGCGTTAGCACGATAGCGAGGCTCAAAGGTGAAAAACATAGTTTTTCACTACGTCATTTTGATTTTGCAATGCAACGCATTGCAGTTTTATCAGCGGGTTTTTCTCTTTTCCGTCTATTTTCTCTTTTTGCCTCGCAACAAAAAGAGAAAATAGACAACAATAAAGCAAGTATTCAAAAAATTAAAGAAAATCCTCCGTCACTCCGTGACACCTCCTTTATTAAAGGAGGCTTTGTTCCTTTAACATATTTTATGTGTTTGCGTCGAAAATATCTTTGTGATACTTTTTAACAAGAAGAGTTAGGGAGAAAATCTAAGTATGAAACAAAATTATTTTCCGCAGGAAATAGAAAAAAAATGGCAGAAAATTTGGGAAGAATCAGGTGGCTTTAAAACTCCTGATAAAAGTGATAAGCCGAAATATTATGCTTTATCAATGTTTCCTTATCCGTCAGGTAAACTTCATATGGGTCATGTGAGAAATTATACAATTACCGATGTAATTGCAAGATTTAAAAAAGCTCAAGGATATAACGTTTTACATCCGATGGGCTGGGACAGTTTTGGACTTCCTGCAGAAAATGCCGCGATGAAACATGGTGCAGATCCTGAAAAATGGACCGTCGAAAATATAGCATATATGACTAAACAGCTTAAAATGCTCGGGCTTTCTTATGACTGGGACAGAGAAGTCACTACCTGTAAGCCTGATTATTACAAATGGACTCAATGGTTGTTTTTACAGTTATATAAGAAAGGCCTTGTTTATAAAAAAGAAGCTGCAGTAAACTGGTGCGATAAATGTGCAACCGTTCTTGCGAATGAACAGGTTATTGACGGCAAATGCTGGAGATGTGACAGCGAAGTTGAGAAAAAATATTTGTCTCAATGGTTTATAAAAATTACCGATTATGCGGAAGTTTTGCTTGAAGATTTAGACAAACTAACCGGATGGGGTGATAACGTAAAAACAATGCAGGCAAACTGGATCGGTAAATCTCAAGGTGCAATTTTCAGATTCCCTGTTGTCGATACCCCTAATGGCGACAAACTGGAAGTTCCGGTTTATACGACAAGACCTGATACGGTTCACGGTATAACATATCTTGTTGTAGCTCCTGAATATAAAGATATAGAAAAATTAACCACACAGGAAAATAAAGAAGCAGTAGAAACTTATCGGGCTAATGCACGTAAAATGACAGAAATTGAAAGACTTTCAACAGAACGTGTAAAAACGGGTGTTCCTCTGGGTACACACTGCAAAAATCCGTTTACGGGTGAAATCTTCCCGCTCTGGACGGCGGATTATGCACTTGTAGAATATGGAACCGGTGCTGTTATGGCAGTTCCGACTCATGATACCAGAGACTTTGATTTTGCTAAAAAATATAATTTACCGTTGAAGGTTGTTATTCAGAATCCTGAAAATCCTTCTGACTGCAAGGATGAAGCATATACCGAACCCGGTGTTCTGGTAAATTCCGGTGAATTTAACGGAATGAAAAATGAAGAAGCTAAAAAAGCAATTACGGAAAAGGCTGTAAGAGAAGGTTTCGGAGAATTTAAAACTCAATACAGACTTCGTGACTGGTTGATTTCCCGTCAAAGATACTGGGGAGCCCCTATTCCGGTTGTATATTGTGAAAAATGCGGTATTCAGCCAGTTCCGGAAGATCAGCTACCTGTATTGCTGCCTAAAGATGTTGATTTTAGTGTTGTCGGAAAATCTCCGATATTAACATCAAAGACATTCCTTGAAACAACATGTCCTTGCTGCGGCGGAAAGGCAAGACGGGAAACCGATACTATGGATACGTTTATTTGTTCAAGCTGGTATTATCTGCGTTACGCTGATGCTAAAAATGACAAAATGCCGTTTTCAAAAGATAAGGTTAACCACTGGCTGCCTGTTGACCAGTATGTCGGAGGCATCGAACACGCAATTCTTCACCTTTTGTATTCGAGATTTTTTACAAAGGCTTTGCGTGATTTAGGCTTGCTTGATTTTGATGAACCGTTCAAAAACTTGCTTACTCAGGGAATGGTGCTGAAAGACGGTTCAAAAATGTCAAAATCTAAGGGGAATACCGTTGACCCTGATGAAATATTTGAAAATTACGGGGCTGATACAGCAAGATTATTTATATTATCAGATTCACCTCCGGCAAGAGATTTTGACTGGTCTGATGCCGGTGTTGAGGGTTGTTACAAATTCCTGAACAGAGTTTGGAGACTTGTTGCTTCTAATGCTGATGATATTTCATTGGCAGACGCCGCAGGCTTTAATTATTCTTCTTTAAAGAAAGACAATGATGACCTTGTTCGTAATGTTCATATTGCAATTAAGGGAATTACTAACGATATATCTAATGATTTCCAATTTAACACTGTGATTTCTAAATATCGTGAGTTGACAAATGCTATTTACGAATGGCGTGGAAAGAAATCAGAACTTGACGATGAAGATAAAAAAGTTATGAGTTTTGCAATCGTAACCTTGATGAAACTTATGTCTCCTGTTGCTGTACATCTTACCGAAGAAGCATGGCATGATTTGGGTGCTGAAGGTTCAATTCACGATGAACCATGGTGCGAATGGGATGAAAATCTGGCCAAAGCAAGCTCAATTACGCTTGTAGTTCAGGTTAACGGAAAACTTAAGGATAAAATAGAAGCTGATGAGGCTTGTTCGGAGGATGAATTGAAAACTCTGGCTTTGAATAGTCCTAAAGTTAAGGAATTAACAGACGGTAAGACTATTGTTAAAACGATTGTCGTACCGAAAAAGTTAGTAAATATCGTTGTTAAATAAATCTTTTTAACAAATCTTTCAATTTAGCAAACAGTCCTGGCTTTTCTTGTCGGGGCTGTTTTATTTTTAGGGGTTTATACATAATTAAATTATCGGCATATTCGGGTTCTAGTTTGGAACCGTTTTTAATACATTTATCCAGAATATAATTAATATAGTTGTCTGTTGATGTATAACCCTGTTTTCTGTAAAAAATATGACATGGATGTCTCGGATCATAAATTCGGCTTGCTACAAGAAATATCCGGCCGTCACAGCCTTGTGTTTTACTTTCATTCTCCGCGAATTTTAAAAATTCGCTGCCATACCCGTTTCTCTGTTCTTCAACTTTAAGGTACTCTATTTTAAGAGCATTGCATTTTTTTTCATCAGGATAGACTTCATCCCATTTTAGATTTTTAACCGGTCTTGTTATCATTTCTCCGGCCAAAATTCCGTTTTCGATATCTGCCATACGATGTATATCAACGCTTACAGTTTTCCTTTGGGTCATATCAAACATTTTGATATTTCTTCTGCTGTATATCAAATATTTCGGGACATTTTCAGCTTTTGCCGGTCTCAGATAATATGGAATTTTCCTTAGAACAGGTTTTATCATATTTTTTATAAAGAATGTGAAAAAAATAATTGCCAAAAATTTGGAATTTTCTATAATTTTATTAACAAATAGTAAAATTACGGATTTTAAAATTTTTCTGTATTATAATTGTAAGTGTTAATTATAAGATGATGATTAGGGATAGAGCTTTGAACAAGAAGAAAAAATATTATTTTATAGCAATAGGCGGAGTCGGAATGAGCGGGCTTGCAAAATATTTGCTGGAAAACGGCTGTGAAGTTGCAGGTTCTGATATTTGCGACAGTAAATATATTCAAAAAATAAAAAAACTCGGAGCAACCGTGCATATAGGCCACAGTGCCGATAATGTGCCAGAGAATTGTGTGGTTATTGCCAGTACTGCAATCCGTCAGGATAATCCTGAGATTATAAGAGCAAAAGAACTGGGGCTTCCGATTTATCACAGATCTGATTTACTGGCTGAAATTTCAAGAGAAGGAAAATTTTTCTTAGGGTATTCGGGAACCCACGGTAAAACAACAACAAGCGGCCTTGCCTCGTATGTTATGGAAAAAGCCGGATTGAAACCTTCTTATGTCGTCGGAGGAATTATTCCTGAGCTTGATACAAATGCACACTGTCAGAACGGTAAGTATTTTGCGGCTGAACTTGATGAGAGCGACGGTACAATCGTTAAATATGTTCCGAATATTGTAGTTATAAATAACCTTGAGGCAGATCACCTTGATTTTTACAAAAACGGGCTCCGGTCAATTCTTGATACATTTGAAAAATTTATCTCAAAAATGCCTGAAGACGGTACTGTACTTGTAAATTATGACTGTGATGCCTGTAAAAATCTGCAGGGACACAGAACTGTTACTTTCGGTTTGGCTGACGGGGCTGATTATCAGGCAAAAAATATTGAGTTTAATTCGGATTATACAACATTTGATGTTTTTTATAACGGCAGATTCCTTACTGATTTAAAAATCATTCTTAAAGGAATGCATAATGTATATAATTCGCTTGCAGTTCTTGCAAGTCTTGACAGAGCAGGGATTGATTTGAAGCTGGTAAAACCTTATTTTGCTGAATTTTCAGGAATGGGAAGACGTTTTCAGAAGATTGGAGAAGTTAACGGAGCTGTTATCTATGATGATTATGCACACCATCCTACTGAAATTAAGGCTGCTTTAGACTCGGCTTTAAGTTATAGAGATAAAAATGTAATTGCAGTTTTTCAACCTCACCGTTATACAAGATTGAAAAGTCTCTGGAATGACTTTCTGAATGCTTTTGGTGGTGTGGATAAAGTTATTGTAACAGATGTTTATGCTGCTTCTGAAGATATTATAGAAGGTATAAACTCACAGAAGTTTGCTGCTGAACTTTCTGCTAAAGGAATTAATTGTGAGTATGTTCCGGGCGACATGAAAGCTGTTGCTGAAACTCTTTATCCAGGGCTTAAAAAAGATGATATTGTTATAGGTCTCGGGGCCGGAACAATTACTGCTCTCGGGAAAAATCTTCTTGAACTTAATAAGGAGTTGACTGGCGTTGCTGATTGAAGAAAATTATGACATAAAAAGATTAACTTCTTTTAAATGCGGCGGAAAAATAAAAAAAGTATTCTTTCCGGAAAACATTGATGAGTTTGTTGAGGTTCTTAATAGTAATCCTGATGTTAAGGTATTTGGTAATTTGTCGAATACTCTTGTTTCAACGGACGGCTATGACGGCGAGATCGTTATAACTACCAAAATGAATAAATTCACGGTGGATGGAACAACTGTCATTGCAGAATGCGGTTTAAAAGGACCAAAACTTGCTCAGGCGGCAGCTGATGCCGGTTTAAGCGGCCTGGAATTTATGGTCGCATTTCCGGGGTCAATAGGCGGAGAAGTTTTTATGAATGCCGGTGCTCACGGACAATCTGTTGCGGATTCACTTGTTGAAGCAAAATGTTATGATAAAGACCAGCAAAAAATTGTTACACTTTCAAAATCAGGTTTAGGTTTTTCTTACAGAACATCAATATGCCAGACTTTTGATCTGGTAGTGCTCTCAGCGACATTTGAACTTGAAAAGGCAAGAAAACAGGATATTGAAGCAAGGATGAACGAAAATCTTGCGTTCAGAAAAAACAAACAGCCGTCACTTGCTCTTCCAAACTGCGGTAGTGTTTTCAGAAATCCGGAGGGGGATTCTGCCGGAAGACTGCTTGACGCTGCCGGCGTAAAAGGTCTTGTTGTCGGCGGAGCAGGAATTTGGGAAAACCATGCAAACTTTATCATAAACGGGCCGAACGGTACATCGGAAGATATTTTAAAGATTATGTATGTTATGTATAACGAAGTAAAAGAGCAGTTCGGAATTGAATTGCAGCCGGAGGTCAGATACCTCGGCGGGAAAAATGAAACAGAGGTTAAAATATGCAGGAAATTAAAAATGATAAAATAGATAAAAATGCAAAAATCGCGGTTTTGTGCGGAGGAATGTCATCGGAAGCAGAAATTTCAATGAGGTCAGGGAAAGGCTGTTATGAGGCATTGAAACGTCTTGGTTTTAAGAATGCGGAAATGGTTGTTGTTGATAAAAATATCTCCGAAAATCTTCAAAAAGGAAATTACGATTATGCATTCAACGCCTTGCACGGAAAATACGGCGAAGACGGATGCGTTCAGGGAATTTTGGAAATCCTTCGTATCCCTTATACCGGCTGCGGTGTTATGGCAAGCAGTCTTTGTATGAATAAAGAATTTACCAAAAGAATACTTTCGACCTGTCCGGATATTCCTATGGCTAAATCAGCTTTTGTCAGAAAAGGCGATGATGTTATGGAAAAAACAAAAGACTTAACCTATCCCCTTTTCACCAAACCTGTTTGCGAAGGGTCAAGTTTCGGTATGACAAAAGTTGACAGAAAAGAGGATTTAAAAGCTGCTTACGAAGAGGCTGTTAAATATAATGACGATGTATTGATAGAAGAATTTATCGACGGATTTTTCGTAACAGTCGGGGTTCTGGAAGATAATGACGGGAAACCGTTTGCAACAGAAATTCTTGAAATAAGACCTAAAAATGAATGGTATGATTACGAGGCAAAATATACAAACGGAATGTCTGAATTTATTGTTCCTGCAAACCTTTCAAAAGAAGTTACGGCTCATGTAAAAGAAGTTGCGGTGAAGGCTTTTGAAACAGCAGGCTGCAGAGGTGTTTCGAGAATCGATTTTATGATGAAAGATGATATTCCGTATCTGCTTGAAATAAATACAAGTCCGGGGATGACTTCTACAAGTGATTTGCCGGCACAATCTGCCGTTATGGGTATTGATTACGATCATCTGGTACTTGCAATTTTAAACAGTGCAGGTTTAAACAAATAGGTGCAAATGGACGAATTTGACGAACTTCAGCAGGAAGAAATAATAGATCCGAAACGCCTTGTTAATAAGGTGCGGAAAAAGAGAAAATTACGTAAAGGACGCAAAAAACAGAGCGTCTTTCGCGGATTTTTTCGCTTTATTCTGACTATAATTTTGCTTTGCGGATTTGTTTATATTTCCAAAATGCCTCAATGGTACTTACCCAGAGATGCATTTACAAAACCGGACGGTAAATCGGTAGTAATAATAAACAACCGAATTGTAAAAAATCAAAAAATATTTTCAATATTAAAAAACGTTGAGGTTCCGAATGTTCCAATATATATGGCAAAAACTAGAGATATTAAGCAGGAAATAGAAAAACTTGCTCCTGTCAAAGAAGCTTATGTAAGACGATATGCATTTCCGCCGCGGTTGCAGATTATTTTGAAAGAAAGGATTCCTGTAGTTACGGTATCTCCTGATGTAAAAGTCCCTCCGGTTGCGGCATTTTCGGAAGACGGTGTTATGATGGGTAAAGAATTTCTTCCGTTAAATAAGGAATTTAAAACAATTCTGGTTTTGTCTTACGGTAATAAGGGTGATGATTACAAAAAATGGAACGGGCAAAAGATAAAAACTTTTGAAAAGATAGTTAAATATATTGAAACCTATTCAAAAGAGAATGTTGAATTCATAGATTACCGCAACCCACAGGATGTTTATGTAAAAATAGAAACAGTGAATATCAGACTCGGTAAACTTGATGAAAATGTGTTTAAACGTCTTGAAAAACTTCCGTCACTTTTACCCCAGGTAAAACTTATGGACAGTAAAATTAAATACCTTGATATGAGCTGGGAAAAAGTAAACTATTTAAAACTTGAGTAACGTTTGTTAGCAAAGGAGAAAAAATGAAAATAATATTGGCACAAACTAAATATAGAACAGCAGATTTTGTTTATAACTATAATCAAATTTTATCGGTACTTGAAAGGGCAGATGCAGATTTGATTATTTTACCGCAGGTTGGTCTGGAAGATATCGGCGGCAAAGATATGTTATTTGACGAAAATTGTAATATTGCTCAGTCTGATATGTATGAAAAAATTGCAGAAAAGAATTTTCCGTTTGCGATTCTTATAGGGGATGTGCTGATTAATAAGGGAGAAGTTACGCTTTCAACGGACGGATTTTATCAAATTGCGGATAAAAAGGTCTTTGTGGCTGACTTTTTTAATTTAGATGTTGAGTGTGATTTGTATGTTTTAGCGAAAAATCATTACTACACAATGGATGGCTACAAAGATTTTATAGAAAGTATTGATAATAAGACTGATTTTGTATTTGTAAGTTCTATAGGTATTGCTGATGCTGATGTCTATGCAGGCGGAAGTTTTGTGAAAAATAAAAACGGTGTTCTTGCTCTTCAGATGCCTATGTGTGAGGAAGCAGTTGAGTCTGTTGACTTCTCTCATTCCATAGATTTTAAGAATGTGCCTGTAGAACAGCAGGTTATAGATGTGACGACCTTTGCCTTGAAAGAATATTGTGAGTGTACGGGATTTTCGAAGGTCGTTCTCGGTTTATCAGGCGGAATTGATAGTGCTTTGACAGCTGTTCTTGCTGTTAAGGCTCTCGGTGCCGATAATGTTCTTGGAATACTTATGCCGAGCATGTTTTCTTCGGAAGGCAGTGTAACAGACAGTCTTCTGCTTGCTCAAAATCTTGGTATTGAAACTGTAAAAGAACCTATTACACCATTGTTTAATTCCTTTATGGCGGATAGAGAAAGGCTTCATGATCTGGCTGAAGAAAATTTGCAGGCACGTTTGAGAGCACTGATTTTAATGTTCTATTCAAATCGTGATAACAGGTTGCTGCTTTCAACAGGCAACAAATCAGAAAGTGCAATGGGTTTCGGTACTTTATACGGAGATTTGGCCGGCGGTTACAATATGATTTGCGACCTTACAAAAACTAATGTTTATAAAGTTTCTAATTATATTAATAAGGATGGCGAAGTAATTCCGCAGGCAATTATAGATAAAGCTCCGTCAGCAGAGCTTCATCCGGGGCAGAAAGATCAGGATAGGCTTCCTGAATATGCGGTGTTGGACGATATTATTGAAATGTATATTGAACAGTGTATCCCTCAGGAAGAAATTTATAAAAAGTATGATAAGTCTATCGTGGATGAGGTCGTCAGAAAAATATACAGAATGCAGTTTAAACGTCATCAGGGCTGTTTGGGAGTAAGGCTTACCGAACGAGCTTTCTGTGGCGGAGTAACTCTTCCTGTAGTTCAGAAAATGTATTAAACTTCGTTAAAAGCCATCTTATGTCAATGTATAATATATACTATATATCTACAAATATGAGTGTTTAGAATTGACAAAATTTGAAACATGATTTAAAATGTATATATGGAATTGACGGTTTTGGTGGATAACAATACTTCTGCAAGTAATTGTTTAATTGCAGAACACGGGTTGTCGTTTTATATAGAAGAGTATGATTTAAAACTGCTGTTTGACTGCGGTTCAAGTGATGCATTTATTAAAAATGCATATAATATGCAGATTGATTTATCTTATGTTACTGATATTGTACTGTCACACAGTCATCTTGATCATGTCGGCGGACTGTTGCGATTACAGGCTCTTTATCAGAAATTTCAGTATGTCGGAATTGATTTTCCGGCAAAAAATATAATTGCTCATCCTGATGTATTCAAGCCGTCTGAAAAGAATATTCTTGATAATGAAGCAAGCAATCTTTCAAGAGAAGAAATAGATAAGTTTTTTAATCTGGAATTAACAACAAAACCATTGCCTATCACCCGTAAATTAATTTATTTGGGTGAAATTCCTGTTCCGAATGAGGTTTCTCTGGATTATTCTCCGGATGAATCTGCTATGGCTTATAAATCAAGTGAGGGATTGGTTATTATATCGGGTTGTTCGCACAGCGGTATAGACAATATTATTAATCACGCGAAATATGTAACCGGTGAGGACAGGGTTAATACGGTTATTGGCGGTTTATTCTTGATTAATAAGTCGGAAGAGTATATTAACAAACTTGGCGAATATTTACGCAATCAAAATATTAGAAGAATTTTCCCTTGCCACTGTACGGATTTGGAAGCAAAGATTATACTTTCAAAATATGTTAAGATTGAAGATGTCTGCACGGGGAAAAAATACACCTGGAATTAAGTGAAGCGTGAAAAATAAACGTGTCATTCTGAAACGTTAACCGCTACGGCAAACGGAAATTGTGACTGTTCAGAATCTATTTGTTTGTAATAATTAAGAGATCCTGAAACAAGTTCAGGATGACATGATGCGTGCGGCTGTGTGCTAGCGGAGTGTCGAAAAACCCTCTGGCACTTCGTGCCACCTCCCTTACAAGGGAGACTTTTAATTGCGGAGTGTGTGCGTAAGCACGATAGCGGAGCAGAAAGGTGAAAATTTTCTGTCATCCTGAACTGGTTTCAGGATCTTAGAAAATTTTCACGTCATTCATTTGGTCGTGCAATGCGAAGCATTGCTGCAATTCAACGTGCTTTTCTTTCTTTGGTTCATTTCTTTCTTATCTCATCGTAATAGAAAAGAAAGAAATGAACATGATAAAAAACTTATAAGTATAACAAAGCCCTAGCCCCCTTTTTTAAAGGTGGGAATAGAAGGGGGATTTTCCTCATGGCATTCTGAAACGTTAACCGTGGCGGTTCACGAAATTTGTGACTGTTCAGAATCTCTTTTTCTATACCGGTGATAAGATCCTGAACAGTAGGTTGTGGTAAATTAAAATTTACCACAACAAAAATGTCTTGGTAATCAGAAATTACCAAAACCTACATTACGAAAAAGGCTTAAATAATTTTTCTACGCTTTCAGGATGACATGATGCGTGCGGCTGTGCAATGACGCAAAGTATTCCCTCGCCCTACGGGAGAGGGGTAGGGTGAGGGGGTGAACATGATAAAAAGTCTGTAGGTTGTGGTAAATTAAAATTTACCACAACAAAAATGTCTTGGTAATCAGAGATTACCAAAACCTACATTACGAAAAAGGCTTAAATAATTTTTCTACGCTTTCAGAATAACATGATACTCTGGTATTGCTTTTTATTTAGGAAGGTTTTTAAAATAGTCTTTGTCCGTTAAGGCTTTATATGTACAGGCAATTCCGTTCAAGTCACTGGTGCTGCTTGCTGAACAGTATGTTTCTAAGTCTGTATAATGAGTTCCGGGTGCCCCCATAGGAAGGAACTTACCTTCATTAGTAATTTGAAATGTGAATAAGTCTTTTCCCAGCTGATTAGGTCTTTTTTTAATGGAGTTTGTATCTATTGTAATATAGGTTGTGTGATTTGTTCCGCCTCCTGCATTTTCAAATAAGTACAAACTGCCGTCATTTGTTACAAAAGCACCATCATCCAATACTGAATTTTTGACTTTTGTTTGTCCGTTGAAAGTATAATATTGAGGTTTAGTGGAATCACTCGGATGCCAGCAAATATTGCGATAATCCATACCTTTACAATCGAATCCGAGTTTAAAATAGTTTTTTAGCTTACTTTCAAGTATCAAATTCCCGTAATCAGCTTTAATTACCTGCCCTTCGTCAATATACATCTGCAAAAGTGCCTGTTGTGTAATTGAATAGTTTTTCTTTAATGATGTCTGAATTTCAGCGTATCTGGTGTCATTTATAATTCCGGGCAGTGTCATTGCTGCAACAATCCCTATAATACCAAGAGTTATTAATACTTCCGCTAAAGTAAATGCATTCTTCATCTAATCCTCCTGAAATAAATATAGCACATTTTACGTACTAGTAATACGTATAATTAACAAAAATTTACGTTTACACTGTACGTATGAATTCGGATTTTTACGTAAGATTAGGGAAAAATATCAAAGCCCGCCGCAAAAAATTGGGGCTTACTCAACAGCAGCTTGCTGATAAGATGGATATCTCCCTCAATTTTATGGGAAAAATTGAAGTCGCGTTTTCAAAACCTTCTCTTGATACCCTGATTGATTTTGCAGCGGCTCTTGATACCACAGTCAGCGATTTGACTAATTTTGATAATGAAAATTAACACTTGCTTGCATTTCTGTTTTCTGTGTAATAAGATATTTGTACGGAAATTTTACGGCTTTGGTATGCCTGAAATTTCTAAGTAACTACTTAACTGAAAAGGAGAAGAAAATGCCAAAAATGAAAACCCACAGAGCCGCTGCAAAACGCTATAAAGTTACTGCAACCGGCAAAATCATGAAACGACATGCAGGTATAGGCCACTTGCTCCAACACAAGTCAGAATCAAGAAAACGTAAGATTTTCAAGATGGTGACTTTGTCCGATTCGCACTTAAAACTGGTATCTCATGAGTTACCATACAAGAAGTATTCAAGATAGGAGCATGAAAAATGAGAATTAAACGTGGTAATGTAAGTCGTAAAAGACACAAGAAAATATTAAAACTTGCTAAAGGATTTATCGGAGCAAGAAGCAGAATTTTTAAAGTAGCTAACATTGCTGTTATGAAAGCATTGAAATATGCTTACAGAGACAGACGTACTACTAAACGTAATATGAGAAGATTATGGATCGTTAGAATCAATGCTGCTGTTAGAGAACGCGGCATGAGCTATTCCAGATTCGTTAATGCTTGCAAAAAAGCTAATATTCTTGTAAACAGAAAAATGCTGGCCGAACTTGCTGTTAACGATAAAGAAGCTTTCGATGTAATCTTCGAAACTGCTAAATCAGCAAAATAATTAATAATTTTTTGTAAATAAAAACGTTCCGAATTCTTCGGGACGTTTTTTTATGTTAAATATTTGAATCTTATACTTTTTATCATTATAATTTATTGTATATGGTAGAAATCGACGACAGCTACAGTCAATATTTAAAACAGCGTGTTCATGAGGTTCTTGAACAGACTCAATTATTTCAATTTAAAGGAACCGTTTCAAAACTTTTGGGCTTGACCGTTGAGGTTAAACTTCCGGGGTTGAAGGTCGGGGATTTGTGTTATATCGAAACCTATGACGGACAGATGAAGCCTGCGGAAGTACAGGCATTTAAAGGTGAAGCCGCACAGCTTTTGCTGCTTTATGACGGAGAAGGCATAGGGCAGGGAAGTCTGGTAACATCAACTGGCAGACCGATTATTATTCCTGTCGGAGATTTTCTTCTGGGCAGGCTGATAAACCCTATGGGGGAACCGATTGACGGAATGCCTCTTGATACTACAGGTGCTGAATGGCGTCCGATTGAAGGGCCGCCACCGGGGCCGTTTGAAAGACCTATTATTACGGAAATCTTTTCAACGGGGGTAAGAGCTATTGACAGTTGCATGACAATGGGCTGCGGTCAGCGTTTGGGGCTGTTTGCAGGGTCAGGTGTCGGAAAAAGTACACTTCTCGGTATGATTGCAAGAAACTCTGACGCAGATGTCAACGTTGTTGCTTTAATCGGAGAACGCGGACGTGAAGTTAAAGAGTTTGTTGAAGATGCACTTGGCGAAGAAGGTATGAAAAAATCAGTTCTTGTTTGTTCAACCGGTGATCAGCCGCCTCTAATCAGGCAGAAAGCATTGCTTACAGCCACGGCAGTTTGTGAATATTTCAGAGACCAGGGGAAAAAAGTTTTTCTTATGACAGATACCGTAACCCGTTGTGCGATGGCCGGACGTGAAGTAGGGCTGTCTCTTGGTGAACCGCCTACAATGAAGGGTTATCCGCCATCGATATTTTCATGGCTGCAAAAGGTTCTTGAGCGTGCAGGAAATAGTCCAAAAGGTTCTATAACCGCTTTATATACTGTTTTGATGGAGGGTGACGATATTTCCGATCCTATAGTTGATATTGTCCGAGGTATTGTTGACGGTCACATTTTCTTATCAAGAAAAGTTGCGGAAATGAACCACTACCCTGCAATCGATGTTCTTGGCAGTATCTCAAGGCTTATGTCATCAATAGTTACGCCTGAACATAAAGCTGCTGCAGGTAAGATGAGACAGCTCCTTGCACTTTATCGTGAAAATAAAGACTTGATTGATGTCGGCATGTATCAGCCCGGATCAAATCCAAGACTTGATGTTGCTATTCAGATGAATAAACCAATAAATGATTTTCTGCAACAAAGAACTTCTGATATTGTCAGCATGGATACAACTATTCAAACCCTTGTTGATATGATGAAAGATGTCGATATTTAGACTTAAATGTTTTTAATTATAACTTATATCTTATAACCGCATTTGTACCCTGTGAAGAGACATAAAGCATATTATCTTTTATATGCAGACAGTAAGGTTTTTTTACACCGGCTATTAAAACGGAAATCTGTCCGTTGCTTGATATTTTTAAAACATTGTCAGCATTGTAATTTGCAAGATATAAATTATTTTGAGCATCAGTGGCAAGACCTATAGGTCCTTTTATTCTTGCATCTTTTACGTAAAGTTTCCGTGAACCGTCAGGAGCTATTTTATAAACTGCATTATCTGAAAATCCAGCTACATAAAGATTTCCGCTGCTATCTGTAGCTATACCCGTAGGACTTCCTAGATTTTGATAAATGCCGTTGCTCTGTGCTGCCTTTTGTGTTGTTTGTTGTTTCGGCGTTTGTTTTGCTTTTTGCTGCTCCTGTTTTATTGCTTGTAAACTTGTATTTAATTTTCTGGCAAGTTCTTGTGCTTTTGAATAGGCAATACTTGATTGCGGAATTATTGACAGATACTGTTTTGCGGCATCTGTTTTTCCTAATCTTGCACTTATTTCGGCCGCTTTATAAACAGATTCGTAATCGGTCGGGTTTCTGACAATAATTTGTTTAAAAACTGTGAGAGCAGCTTCATCCTGCTTTATAAATTCCAGTATTGAACCGAGATTGTAATATGCATCAGTGTAATTCGGATCTATAGCAATGGCCTGTTTAAAAGCTGTAACGGCCTTGTCATATTCTCCAAGTCTGGAATAATCAACGCCTTGATTATACTGTAATTTAGCCTGAGTAGAAGTTTCAGCCGCAAATGTATAACCTGCGGCTGAAACTATTAATAATAATGTAATTAGTATTTTTTTCATTAAATCTCGTCCAACTCTTTAATTAATTTGCTGTTCTTTTCGGCAAAATCTGCCCCTCTGGATATTATAGCAAGTTTTAAGATATTGGCAAGGTCTATTGTTTCCATAGACATGAAATTATCCGGCAATCTTAGGCTCCAGTTGGCATCTCCGGATGTTCCAGGTCGGTTATATACATCGTAAAGTTTGAAATAATCTGTAAAGAATATTTGAATATTCTCGGCTTTTGAAGCAAAAATTTCTACCAGTTTTGTCTGAGCAAGGAAATCCGCATTCTTTGTTAATTCTACAATAAGAGCATCTTTGTCATTCCAATCCGGAAAATCAAGATCTTCAACAAGATTTTTTACGTGTAAATAGCCTTCATGTGTGTTAACCATTGAATCAGCCCACATCTTAATAGGTTCATTATCGTGTGTGCCAACCATAGCCCAGGTTTTTTCGGTAATATTTTTACATCTGTACGGATGTTCAGGTTTTTCAGGAACAACAAACTGGGTTAACTTCATGCCGAGAAGTTTATATTCTTTCATAACTGCCGCAACAGGATTGGTTAATGTCCCGAGATCTTCACAGACTATGGCGTTTTTGTCCAATCCTTCTTCTTCTGCTGCTGCAATTACAACTTTTTCAATCAGTCTGCCGTATAATTTAATCTGTTTTTTAGATAATTTTTTAACTCTTTTTTCTTTATCAGCTTCAAGTTCCATATCTAAATCATCAAGTGACGGAATTGCATATTTGTTAAGTTCAGGATGTTCAGGTGAAGAATATAATCTGCCTGCACCTTCTTCAATTTTTGGTTTTTTGCCTGCTTTGTAAACCCATGGATCAATTAAGCCGACAATGTGGTCAATTCTGACACCTCCAGGATTTTCTTTAAACATTTTTTTGAAAAGGTTTTTCATTAAAATTCCGCCTTCATCAAGCGAACCGTCTGCTTTGAAAAGTTTTTCAGGGTTCATTACCGGAAATCCCCATGCTTGACCGTCTTTAGAGAAGTAATCCGGCGGACATCCCAGCATCCAGCCTTCCAGAAACAATGATTGATAAGCCCACATATCACGGTCAGAGAAGGCTACCTGTCTGTCAGCAATCATTTTAATATTATTTTTCTTTGCGTATTCAAGTGTTTGTTGGTTTTGTTTATCCAAAACAAATTGTACGAATTTGTAGCACTCAATTTCATCGGCATATTTTTTAGAAATTTCATCAATACGTTTACCAAATTCCATGCCTTCTTCTATTGATTTCGGGTTAAATAAATTTTTGTCTGTTTCTGAGTTCCACAAAGGCCAGTAATCATTACCATGCTCAATGCTAAGAGCTTCATAGAGACTGTCTTTGTCCAGCCAGTAATCATTTTCTCTTTTAAATTCTTCAAATTCTTTGTTTAATTTTTTATTATCCAGCTTTTTAAAATTGTTCCATGCTTCAAGCAGTGCTTCTGCCTGTTTATTATATATATAAGAATAAGCTGTTTTATTAACATGCTTGTTAGGGTTACCCTCGACTATTTCATTATAAGTTTCAACCGATAAAATATAATGCCATTCTTTTTCAGTCAACTGTTTTAAGTCAATAAAAAGCGGGTTGCCCGAGAAAATAGTTCCTGTATAAGGGGATGCATCGCAACCTTTTGTTTTTCCTGCAGGTCCGAGCTGAATAGAGTTAAAGATTCCGGAAGCAAAATCAATGACTTCTTTACCCCCGTTAGAATTAACGGTTCCGAATCCGGTATTCTCGCCCGCTGCAGACGGAAAACTTCCGCTGTGAATAATAAGAGCAAAGTTTTTTTTGCCAAGTGCTTTCAGTGCTTTTTGAACAGTTTTAGTCGCATTTTTTTCTAATGTGCAAACCATTGATTTATACCCCTTTCCCTTCTTATAAAAAATCTATAATACTTATATACCGATGCTAACATAAGCAAACTTACATGACAAGTATTACCTTAATGTCTGTTAATATGGCGTCCCATCAATAATTTAATTAATTTTTGGTGAATTGTTTTTGTAAAAATTTATATATTAAATCCTTGGTACTACTTGACAACAAAGGAGTTATGCTTTAAAATAAAGTGTAGAACAAATACTTTTAAGATCATCACTCTTTTAGGTATATCAGGTTATTACAATAATTCATTCGATGATTTATAGAGGTTTGGAACGAAAGTACATATACACAATCTATTAAGAGAAAGGTGAAGAGATTATGACAAAAAAATTCGGTTTTACTTTGGCTGAAGTATTGATTACTTTAGGTATCATCGGCGTTGTAGCTGCAATGACAATGCCAACATTGATGAATTCAACAAACGGTGCACAGTACAGAACAGCTTACAAAAAAGCTTTGTCAGTATTGTCACAGGCAGTAGTTTTGAACGTAGCACTTGATGACTATGATTTGTCTCAAACTAGTGCAAACGATTCTGGTGCAACTGATGACGCTTCAGTTTATGCATTGTTTATGAATCGTATGAATGTTGTTAAAACTGGTGATGATGCCAGTGATACAGACGATTGGGAAGCTTCCAATGATGCCGCAGTAGTATTTGGTAAGAGTGCTACTGATAACTATACATTATTCTTTAATGACGGTATTACATTTACATTCCCTAAAGACGTAGCAGCATGTACTGCAGGTAATGCAACAGTTGCGGCAAAAATTTGTGAGGGTGTAATCGACGTAAACGGAGCTAAAAACCCTAACAAATTAGTAACTTGTGATGGAGAAGATGTTGGCGATTATGGAAACAAAGTAGATGATTGTACTGTAACAAACCCAACAGATATGTATCCTGTTAAATTCTACGATCAATCAATTTTACCTTCAACATCAGCTGCTGAAGCAGTTCTTTATGGTGGTAAGTAATTTTGATTTGACATTGATAAAATCATTAAAAAGACAGAGGTTTTACCTCTGTCTTTTTTGTGATTAATCGTAAAACTTTCTTAAAACGATTAGAAAAGAATAAAATGTGCGTAAAAAGTAGCAAAACACAGCATTGTAAGACCAAAAAGCAGTCGTGAAAACTTTTTTATCTTTAGGTCTTGCTATATCATTCGACAGCACACGCTCGATAAAATCCCCCTTAGTCCCCCTTTACAAAGGGGGCAGAGTAACAGCCTCCCTTCGTACGAGAGGTGTTCCGCGAGTGACTGAGTGTTAAAAAATTGAATTAAAGAAGAAATCCCCTTACCCCCCTTTACAAAGGGGGCAGAGTAACAGCCTTCCTTCGTACGAGAGGTGTTCCGCGAGTGACTGAGTGTTAAAAAATTGAATTAAAGAAGAAATCCCCTTACCCCCCTTTACAAAGGGAGTAGAGTAACAGCCTCCCTTTATAAGGGAGGTGTCACGAAGTGACGGAGGGTTTAAAATTGTAAAAAAAGAAAAAATCCCCCTACCCTCCTTTACAAAAAGGTGGCAGAGTAGCAGCCTCCCTTTATAAGGGAGGTGTCACGAAGTGACGGAGGGTTTAAAATTGTAA